>Ga0164309_10000377_pt1 | contig 25413 bp, 20 predicted proteins | sample Whisoiple_247_MG_FD_109984 | JGI IMG/M metagenome (GOLD analysis project Ga0164309, IMG submission 109984) | Soil microbial communities amended with fresh organic matter from upstate New York, USA - Whitman soil sample_247_MG | ecosystem: Environmental > Terrestrial > Soil > Unclassified >...
GCGACGCTCTGCAAATCCATGAGTGAGCTGTAGCCATTCGATCCGCCGGGACCCGTGGCTCCCGTTGCGCCAGTCGCACCCGTTGCGCCGGTCGCTCCGCCAGGACCCGTGGCTCCTGTAGCGCCAGTCGCACCCGTTGCGCCGGTGGCTCCCGTGGCTCCCGTAGCTCCCGTAGCTCCCGTAGCTCCCGTAGCTCCCGTAGCTCCCGTAGCTCCCGTAGCTCCCGTGGCTCCCGTGGCTCCCGTGGCTCCAGTCGCGCCCGTAGCTCCCGTAGCTCCCGTAGCTCCCGTAGCTCCCGTGGCTCCCGTGGCTCCAGTCGCGCCGGTGGCTCCCGTGGCTCCCGTGGCTCCCGTTGCACCCGTGGCGCCCGTCGCGCCGGTGGCTCCCGTGGCACCCGTTGCACCCGTTGCACCCGTTGCACCCGTTGCACCCGTGGCTCCCGTAGCTCCCGTGGCGCCGGTGGCTCCCGTCGCGCCGGTGGCTCCCGTTGCACCCGTTGCACCCGTGGCTCCCGTGGCTCCCGTCGCACCCGTGGCGCCTACGGCGCCTTCGCGGCCCACGGAGCCGTTGCAGACGTATTCGGTCCCCTCGACCTCGTCCTCGTCGAGCTCGCCGTCGCCATCGTCATCGGCGCCGTACTCGATCTTCTGCCCACCTGCGGGGCAGGTCTCGCCCGGCGTCTCCTCGGTGAGCTTCAAAAGGGCAGACTCCCCGGCAGGGCCGGCGCCGCACGCGGCGAGCAGGAAGCCACAGGAAAGCGTGCTCAAGATGGACAGTTTCTTCATGGATCGAATTCTTTGGGGGTCGGGCTGCTCGTCCGGTCCTTGGTGGAAGGAGCAGGCCTTTTTTCTGTCGAATGCTTCAGGGCGTCGGTGTCTTCTGGCTGCTCGTATTCATTTCACGGATCTTGCGCTCCGCCAGCTGGCAGTTCTTGCGGATACGAGGTCGGTCGGTTTCGGGAACGACACCGGTATCGAGCAGGCGCTCTCCGATGGATTGACACTCGGCGTACTGTCCGACCCAGTAGGCGGCAACGGCCAGCTCGTCCCAGGCGCGCCACCGGTAAACACCTTCCTCGACGAACAAGACGTCCGGCGGCATGGACAGAGTAGTCGCCTTCTGCGCGAACAGATAGGCGAGCTGGAACTCCCTTCTGGTCCGATGTAGGCGCGCCAGATCGCAGAGCGACTCCGCTCGGGTTGGACGACGCTCGTAGGCAGCCAAGAGGCCTAGAATGGCGGCTTCGGGCCGAGCCAGATTTTCCGCCAGACGCGCCGCCCACAGCGCCGCGTACCAGGCCTCCTCTTCCCAGCCGCCCATCTGCGAGCGCCGCTCGTAGGTGGCTCGCGCGGCCTCGAGCTGCGCCGCGTCCCGGTAGCTCTGAGCCAAATAGAACACGTAGCGAGCGTTGTCTGGCTCGCGCTCGAGCGCCGCCTCCAGAACTCGCGCGTCGCGACTGTACTTCTCCACCGGGTCCAGACGATTGCGGGCGGAGTCGAACCAACCGGTGATGGTCGGCCCCGGCAGGTCCTGCACGACGTGCGGCAGGTCGCACGCAATGGCCTCGTGGAGCACGCCTTGAAAGCGGAATGGCAAGCGACTGGCCACGATCTGCGTGAGCCAAAACCGCGTATCGGTCGCCTTGTGTCGATGAAGTATGCGGTACGCGTCGACCGAAAGCTCGGGGAGGCGGAAATCGGGCGGAGCACTCCACACTTCGTCGGCATCGATGAACAGGCAGTAGTCCCCGAGTGGACGCGCCAGCTCGAGCGCCTCGCTGCGATTGCTCCCGAAGTCCCGCCAGGGTCGCGCGGCGAGCTGCCCGGGCTTGTGGGCAGCGGCCATGAAATCCCGGATCACCTCCTGCGTGCCGTCCGTCGAACCGGTGTCGACGATCAGCCAGCTGTCGATGACGCCAAGAACGGACTGTAGACAGCGAGCGATGACATGAGCCTCGTCTTTGACGATCATGGACAGGCAAACGCGGGGGCCGCTCACGACCTCCGAGTGTACTCGGAACGAATGCATGTCGCGACGCCTCGAGGCGATCTTCGTGATCGCCGTCCTCGTCTTCCTATTTCTGTCGCTCTTCCTCGGGGCAGCACAGATGGGCCTCGCCTACGATGAGCTCTTCCACATCCCGGCCGGCGCGACGTTCGTCGACTCGGGAGTGCGACGCTCCACGACCGAACACACGCCTCTCGGTCACTGGCTCACCGGGCTCGCCCTGACGGCGATCGAGCCGTGGTACTCGCGGTCCGACTACCTCCGCGCCGACTTCTCGGGCGCCGCCTTCGACTTCGGCTATCGCTTCTTTCGGGACAACGAAAGCGTGCATGGCACGCTGCTCGCCGTGGCGCGGCTGCCCCTGCAGCTGATGGCCGTCCTCGGCGCTGCGTATTCTTGGCTCCTCGCACGCTCGCTGTGGGGCAGGACTGCCGGCAGCGTGAGCTTGCTCCTGGTCGCCACCTGTCCGCTCTACGTGGGCTGGAACAGGTACGTTTATCTCGACGGCCTCTTGGCCGCGACCATGATCGCTGCCCTAGCCCACCTGGTGTGGTTCCTACGAGCCCGCAAGCCGTTACAGCTCGCCCTGCTCGGCCTGACGTTGGCAGCGTCTGCGTGCGCCAAGTACTCCGGTTTCGTGCTGATCCCGCTGGCGGCGCTCGTGGTCTGCCTGCCGAGCGCCTGGTTCGGGGGCGCCTCGCGTCCCCTGCCCGTGCGGCTGAGAGAAGCCCTGGCCGTCGTGCTCCTGGCGGTGCTGATCTCCTGGCTGATCTTCGGGTGTCCGAGCGATCCCCTCTTCTACTTTCGCGGCTACGAGCGCATCTATTCGAGCGCCATTTCCGGCTACCGCTTCTACCTTTTGGGCGCGTTCGAGCGGAGCTTTTGGTACTTCTATCCCCTGCTGTTCGGGGTGAAGTCGACGCTGGCTACGCTGGCCGGCGCCGCGACGGCCGGCGTCCTCCTGATCACCCTGCGCAAGCAAGTCGCTCTGCGCGAGCGTGCACCGGTCGCCTTGCTGCTCGGCGCAGCGCTATCCTTCCTGCTGCTCACCTCTTCCAAATCGCTGCCGATTGGGGCTCGCTACCTGACGCCGATGTACCCGCCTATCTACGTTTGCATGGGCTGGGTGGCTGCACGCGCCGTGGCCCGCGCCCAGCCGTGGCCGCTCGTCCTTGCCATAGGACTGCTCTTGCATCACGTGAGCAGCTCGATTCGGCTGTTTCCGGACGAGATGGCCTACTTCAACGAGCTGGTGGGCGGGCCGCCGGGGGGCATCTACGTATCCAATGACGCCAGCCTCGACGCTGGTCAGAACCTGCCGCGCCTGGCGCGCTATCTGAAGCGCCGGGGCAACCCCGTGGTCAAGCTGCGCTACCAGGGAACCGATGTCCCCGAGCGCTACGGCATCCGCAGCGCTTCGCTGACCCAAGCAGAGTGGGATGGTCAGCTCGAACCGGGCCTCTACGCCGTCAGCTCGTACGCGCTCGTCTACGGCCGGCTCGAGGCGCGAGAGCGACCGGGCCATCTCGACTGGCTCACGAAGCTCCGCCCCAAAGCCGTCATCGGGCATTCCATCTACGTGTACGAAATACCCCCGCGCTGATGACCCCAGCGAGCGTCGTCCCGGGCGCCTACTTCAAATAGGTGATGAAGAAGTCGAGCCCCTGCTCGTTGTCCGACTTCACTTTGCCGGCCTCTTTCAGGGCTTTCAGGCTCGAACCACCCTGAGCCAGCGCATCGGCGTCTTCACGGCTGAGGTCGATGGTGACATCGGGCTTGGTATTGACGGCTTCGACGCCGGTGAGCGTGTAGGCGCCATCCCCCTTGCCGACGACGACCGCGCTCATGTCGTCCACGCGAACCTTCAAGGCAAGCTCCACCTTCTCCTTGGCGGCCTTGTCGGTTGCCCAACTCGACGCAAGCTGGGCCGCGGCGGCCTGGGCCAGATGAAGCTCCGTCGGCGCAGCGGACTCTTCGGCCGGGTCTTGGGGTGGAGGTGCCGGCGTGGCACTGGCCTCGGCCGCAGGGGGCGGTGACGCGGCGGGCGGCGGAGAAGACGCGCACGCGCTCACCACCACTGAGGTACCCAACACCACGACCCAAGTGACTACCAAACGACCCAGTCTGTTCGTGTCCGCCATCCGCTCGGTTCCCTTCCTGGTCGACAGTACCTGGCAGGTCGGGGGATGTCACTCCCGCCACTGGGTCTCGATGGTGACCGCCAGGGTCTCTCGTTGCTCGGGGCTGAGCACGGCCAAAACCGCCTCGCTCGCATCGAACACGGCGCGCGCCAAGGTCCGGAGCGGGAGCGCCTTGAAGAACGCTAGCCGACCGGCATCGAACTGTTCTTGCTTGAAAGCCACCTTCGCTTCACTCCAGGCCTTTCTGAAATCTCCAATCGGCCCGTAGTACTGGAGGTAGGTACCGAGCAGGGGAGTGACGAGGCGCGTCTTCTGCGAACCAGTGAGGTCGAGCACCCGGGTGAGCTCTTCCTCCTCCTTGGCGCGACGTTCCTCCTCGCTGAGCTCCTTGCCGTCCTCATCCCACAGCCCAACCAGCTGAACGCGTTGCGACGGCGTGAGGGTGCGGTGGATCCCGTTGGCGAAATGAATCACCCGTGGCGTCGCCCGCTCGTATTCGACGATCATGCGCTCGACGATGGGGTCGAGCTTCTTCCGGTCGAACTGGCCCAGTCTGACCTCGACTACGATCTCGTCCAACAGCGCCAGGCGGGACTTGTCGTACGCCGCCAAGTCGACACGAACCTGGGCGATCAGCTCGCTCACCGCGGCCCGTTGCTCGGCGCCGAGCGGTAGCTGGTCGAAGATGGACGGCTCGGGAGGCTCGGCAGCTTTCTGTCTGACGACCTCAGGGGATCGCGGCTCCGGCGAGCGGCAACCGCCGGCCACGCTCATCAGGGCGACCGCCACCCACAGCCTGAGCCAGACTTTCACGCGACAGAGGATAGCTCGACCGCTCAAGGTCGCCCAATGCGAGCCGTGTACAGTCGCAGGTGCTCTCGGGCGATGTCCGGCCACAGGTAGCGCTCCAGAACCAGTGCTCGCCCCCGCTCGCCTGCCGCTGTGGAGCGCCCCAGATCGAGGTAGGCCGAGAGAGCGTGCGCGAGCGCTTCCGCTTCGCGCGGGGCGATCGAGCCCGCCCCGACCAGCTCGATCTCCGAGAATCCACATTCCGGACTGCACACCACGGGCGTTGCTTGCGCGAGGGCTTCGACCAGCACCATGCCGAACGATTCATGGCGCGACGGCAGACACAGGACCCAACTACTCCGCAAGAGCTGGTACTTGCGCGCGCCGAATACCGGGCCCGGGACGGACACGCGCTGGCGAATCGCAGCGGGGAGCTCTTCGACTCGGCTCGCGATCGCTGCGCCAAGCCCATCGTCGGGGCCGGCCACCACCAAGCGAACCTCGGCATGAACTCGGGCTAGGATCTCGAAAGCATCCAGCAAGAGCAGTGGATCCTTTACGTGGCTGAGGCGACTCAGAAAAAGGACAGAGGGCTGCGCCGTTCGCGAGGCGCTGGACAGCGCGACGTCGCCCGGCATGAGACCGTGAGGTACGAGCGCCGCGTTTCGTCCCAAGCCGAGCCGCTCGAGGTCAGCACGCTCGTTGTCGTTCGACACCAAGAGGGCGCTGGCACGGCTGAGCAGCCGCCGGTAGACGAGGGCGAGCGCCAGCCGCTTCTTCCAAGGCTTCTGCGCCATGCTCCAGCCCCCGAGCGCGCCGTGGGGCGAGACGACGTAAGGCAGATCGCGCGCCGCGGCCAGTCGCGCCGCTTGGCGAACGAGCCGGCACCAGACGCCATGCAGGTGCAGGGCATCCGGCTGCTCACGCTCGAGCCAATGCTCGAGCGAAACTCGACCATCACTCGGGCGGGCGAGGTTATGATGCACCACGGGACCCCACGGCTCGATCCCCTCGGCGGCGTCATCGTCGTAGAGCACGGTCACCCGGTGCCCGAGTGCTGCCTGAGCCAGGGCCATCCCTCGCACCACGGACGCCGGACCGCCGGTCTTGGGGTCGAGCGTGCGAATCACGTGCACGACGTTCAAAGGGCACCAGCCATGGCCGAGCGCACGGCTTCGGCCATCCGAGCGGCGTGGCGGGTCGGATGATAGTCGGCGAGGATGCGGGCCCGACAGGCCGGGGCGGCGCGAGTCTTCATCGATTCGGGGAAAAGCGCCCGCAGGACGACGTCGACCATGCTGTCGAAATCACCCTCTCGATAAAACTCTCCCGTTTCTCCGGGAGAAATCGCCTCGACCTCGGGAAATTGAAGCTCGGGGCGGTCGTGAGTGATGACGGGCGTGCCGTAGCCGAGCGCATGCATCACCGTGAGCCCCGCACCGGACGGAATGACGCACAAATCGCTGATGCCAAAGAAGGCAGCAATCTCCGGCTCCTCGTACTTCGCACCTTCGAAGTGCACGAGGGGCCTGACACCCTGCTGCTCGGCGAGACGTTCGAGGGCCTCACGCTCGCTTCCTTCGCCGAGCAGGATCAAATGAACGCGAAGGCTTCGTGCCCGGAGCGCGCCGATCGCGCGCACGACGAGGTCGAGGCGCTTGACGGGTTGGAGTCGACCAATGAAAATGAGCACGCGATCGCCCGGGCGGATCTCCAGCCGCTGCCGGAGCGAGGCAGTCGAGTCCGCCTGGAGCCCGACTTCGGCTAGCGCTTGCGCGTCGGGATCGAGGGAGTTTCTCACCACGAACATGCTCGTGGGCGCGAGTCCCTGGGCCGAAAGCAGCACCTTGGCCCGGTTGCCGTACAGCAAAAGTCCCGCGGAGCACCGGTAGAGCAAGCGGCGGAGCCACCATTTCGGGCCCGACTCGGGGGCCAAGAGACCATGGGTCCACAAGAGCACGCGCGTGCCCACGAGAGGCCCCACGAGCAGCATGAGCCAGGAGGTGATCGAATAGGGAGAACCGAGAGCGATGGCGACGTCGAACTCTCCTACGAGCAGACGCCCGAGCGCGCCGGGCTGAAAGTAGATCTCGGGCAGGCCAGGCAGGCTCAGCTTCCATACCCTGCAAGCCGTCAGCTCGAGCCGATGACCGGCTTCGAGCGCCGTGGCCATGAACGGGGTGTCCGAGCGCGGATCCGCGACGAACTCGAATTCGAGACCAGGCTCTCGGCTCAGCGAGTCGTACAACCGGGCGCGATAGTGCGCGACGGTGTTCTGTTGCAGAAGCACACGGATCACCGGCTCTCGTCGGAGGAGCGTCCCACCTGGCGCCGGCCAGGGGCAAGGCAGGGGCCGGCTCGGGGCTGTTTCTGGCTGAGGCGGGCTGGCTGGGGTCGTGACCTTGGCCGAGATCTGGCACTATGAACGCCCGCTGACACGTCCCTTCCGCTACAGGCCAACCGCGGAGACCAACCGATGCAATGGCAGGAGCGCTATCGACAGACGGCCCACACGCTCGACAGCGCCGTGGCGTTGATACGTCCGGGTCAGCACCTGTTCTTGGGCTCGGGGGCGGCGGTGCCGAGTGGTCTCGTCGCCGCGCTCGTGGCTCGGCCCCAGCGCTTCGCCAATAACCCCATCGGCCACATCATGACATTGGGCGAGGCTCCCTACGTGGCCGCAGGGCTCGCGGATCATTTTCGCCACAACGCCTACTTCATCGGGCCCAACACGCGCGACGCCGTGCAAGACGGGCGAGCCGACTACACGCCGGTCTTCCTGTCGCAGATCCCCGAGCTCATGCGCAGGCGCCGGCTGCCGGTCGACGTGGCGTTGATCCAGACCTCGCCGCCGGATGAGCATGGGTTCGTCAATCTAGGAGTGTCGGTCGACGTGGTGCTCGCCGCGGTGGAGGCGGCCGAGCTCGTGATCGCCGAGATCAATCCGAAGATGCCCGTCTTGCGCGGGGACGGTTACCTGAAAATGGACGACCTCGACGCCTGGGTGCTCCATGAAAGCGAGCTCCCCTGCCTGCCGCCGCGCGTGCTCGACGACGCGGCCCGCGAAATCGGCCGCCACGTGGCCAGCTTGGTGGACGATGGGGCGACGATCCAAACCGGCATCGGCGTGATCCCCGACGCAACGCTCGGTGCGCTCTCCTCCAAGAAGGATCTCGGGGTGTGGACGGAGATGCTATCCGACGGAATCGTCGATTTGGTGCAGGCTGGCGTCATCACGGGCAAGTGGAAGACCACGGACCCGGGGCGAGTCTCGGCATCCTTCGCCTTCGGGAGCCAGCGCATCTACTCCTTTCTCCACGAGCACCCCGGCTTCGTGTTTCACCCATCGGACGTCATCAACGATCCTGCGCTGATCGCGCGTCAGCACAAGATGGTGGCGATCAACACCGCGCTCGAAGTCGACCTGACGGGCCAGGTCTGCTCGGATTCCCTGGGCGAGCGCTTCTATTCTGGCATCGGCGGACAGGTCGACTTCATTCGCGGCGCATCGATGTCGACCTGCGGACGCCCGATCATCGCTCTGCGCTCGACCGCCAAGTCCGGTCAGATCAGCCGGATCGTCGCCCAACTCAGCGCCGGCGCAGGCGTCGTCACGTCCCGAGGCGACGTTCACTACGTCGTCACTGAATACGGCATCGCCGACCTGCACGGCCGGTCGGTGCGCGAGCGGGTCCTCGCGCTCATTTCCGTGGCGCACCCCGACTTCCGCGCAGAGCTCATGCAGGCGGCCAAGGGCATGCGTTACGTGTTCCAGGACCAGAGCTACCCGAGCCGCGCGCCGAGCTACGAAGCGTCCCGCGCGTGGTCCGACTCCGATCTCGGCGACCTCCGGATCCGCCCGGCCCGCGAAACCGACGAACAAAAGATGAGCGACTTCTTCTACGCCCTGAGCGAGGACACCGTGCGAAAACGCTGGCAACGCGTCGTCCCGGCCATGCCTCACCCGGCCATACAGCGCTACCTGCACGCAGACGGCGACAAGCACGTCGCGCTCGTCGCCGAAACCGTACCGCAGGGCGACCGCGAATCGGAATTGCTCGGCGTCGGCAGCTACCACGTGGGTGACGACCGCTGGGCCGAGATGGCCGTCGTGGTCCGCGACGACCGCCAAGGCCATGGGATCGGCGAGCGCCTGCTCGATCAGCTCCGCGAGCTAGCTATGGCGAGTCAGATCCGTGGCTTCCGCTTCGAAACGACCCGCACGAACACCAGGCTGGCCAGGCTGGTCGAACGGCTCGGTCTGAAGGTGCAGGTTCGAGACGACGGCGAGAGCCTCATCATCGAGGCGCAGCTCGACCCCGCCAGCGAGCCTCAGCCTCACTGAGCCGTGCGTGTCAGCGCCAGGGGTCGGCCGGCAGCGTGTGCGACATCACCGGTGGACCGTAGCTCGGAGGTGCCGACCAGTTCCCGGCCATCGGAGGCGTCGGTGATGGCGCGGGACCGGGATGGTGATCGGGCGGCTCGGGTGGACGAGCCCCTCCCCAGCCGTAGCCGTATCCGCCATAGCCGTAAGCTGGATAGGCAGAATTGACATTGACCTGGACGATGGTCACGGGCGCGCCCGGGGCGCTGGCTGCTGAAGGCGGCGCGTCCTCTTGCGGCTCGGTGCGCGCCCCCAAGGTGATGACGGGGCGACGCAGGGGCTCGCTCCGCGGCGCGTCGTCCTCTTCGGCAGCCGCGAGGGCGCGTGCGGACGGGCCGCTCGGAGCCGGACGTTGCGGCGCTTCGGCAGAGTGCACCCACGTCCTGCCCGGCGTGGCGCAGCTCGTCGTGATCAGGAAGAGCCAGGCCCCCTTCATGAGGAAAGCCTGCCACCGCACGCTGGCCCTGGCCAGACAGCTCTGGGTGGCGCTCTAGTCCGCTCGGGTCAGGACCTCGACGCCAATGTCGGTGACGAGCACCGTGTGCTCGAACTGAGCCGACAAGCTGCCGTCGGCCGTGCGCACCCGCCAGCCGTCGGGCTCCAGCACCACGTCTGGCCGGCCGAGGTTGATCATCGGCTCGATGGTGAAGACCATGCCCGAACGGAGGCGGAGGCCCCGTCCACGCACACCAAAATGGGGCACCTCTGGCTCGGCGTGCATACGGCGACCGATGCCGTGACCACAGAAGTCGCGCACCACGCTGCAGCCCGCCTGGGCGGCAACTTCCAGAATGGCGGCCCCGATGTCGCCCATGCGCGCGCCGTCGCGAACCACCGCGATGCCCGCCCAAAGGCACTTCTCCGCGACCTCGGTCACGTGCCGCGCCGCGGCGGACACCTCACCGACCATCACCGTACGCGACGTGTCGCCGTGGAAGCCATCGAGCTCGGTCGTGACGTCCACGTTGATGATGTCCCCTTCCCGCAAGAGCTCGTGCCGGCTCGGAATGCCGTGACACACGACATCGTTCCTGCTGGTGCAGACCGCCCCTGGGAAGCCCTTGTAGCCGAGCTGGCTCGGGCGACCGCCACGTCGCCGGGTGTCCTCGCGGACGTGGCGGTCGATGTCTAAAGTGGACAGACCAGCGCGGAGGCCTTTCGTCACCTCGGCTAGGGTGCGCGCGGCAACCTCCCCCGCACGCCGCAGCTTCGTGATTTCAGGGCCGGAAAAACGCTCGATCGACATGCCGAGGGCATGCCGAAAGCCCCCGGCCGAATCCAATACTCTTTGGGTATGCGCGGCGGACGAATCAAACAAGCGGTGCTAGGCTTCGTCCCGCCGTGAGTCTCGCGCAGCTCGAATACTTCGTCGCGGTGGCCGAGGAAGGCCACCTCACCCGAGCCGCCGAGCGTTTGCACATCAGCCAGCCACCGCTCACGCGTGCGGTGCAAAAGCTGGAGCAGGAGCTCGGCCTGCCGCTGTTCGAACGCACGACCAGAGGCATGCGGCTCCTGCCTGCTGGCCAGCATCTGCTGACGCGGGCGCGAGAGATCCTGCGGCTGGTCGAGTCCACCCGCCAGGAGGCGGCCGGTCACTCTCAAAGATCGCCGTTCAAGTAGGCCTGTTTGTCCTCTTGCATCGCCGCGACGATGCGCACGTGATCGATGAGGCTCCACTCGCTCACATACTCGGAGGCGTAGTTCAGTCCGTAAGGCCAGAAATGCTGCGTGTCCGCGGTGATGTAGTCGCGCTGTGAGACCTCGTCCGGGTCACGCTGTTCGGGCGGCAGGTTCTCGATCACCGCGCGTACGGCTGGCCCGGTCCAGCGGCCATCCTGCAAGAGCTCGCTCCAAGGGGAATAACCGACACCCATGGTGTGCCCGATCTCGTGCATGGTCGTCGGCAGCTGGATGTACTCCTTGTTCTCACCAAAGCTGAGCTGACCGTCGACGTTGGCCTCCGCCGTGGGTACGCCGGGCTTGTAGTTGACGGTGATGCTCTTGGTGAGGTCGGCGTAGCAATTGTAGTACTCCGTCGCCCCGTCCATCGCCTCGGTGATCAGCGGCACCATGTCCGCGGGCCAGCTCTCGGGCGCATTGAGGTGGTACTCGACGTGGCCGGAGAAGGGACAGCCCTCGGCTGGAGCGCCGCCACTGCCGTCCGCGCCGCCACTCGGCTCGGCACCGCCCGCGCCCCCGCCGGGCGCTCCGCCGGCAGCCGCCTCTGCACCCCCGGAACCTCCTGCTGGACCGCCGCCGCTCGGACTGCCGCCGCTCGAGCCTCCCGAAGCGTCCGCGCCGCCCGTGGCAGTGCCTTGACCGCCGGAGCTCGCTCCACCGGATGCAGGCGCAGCACCGTCGCTGCCGCCGGCGCCGCTCGCGCCGTCGTCCAACGAGGCCGAGCCGCAAGCCAAGAGCACGCAGGACGCGCTCATGGTCCAAAAGCGCGGGGCAAGCACGGGCGAACGCTACCACGCGGCGGCTCGAGCGGCCTGGGTCGAGATCATTGCAATCTTCTCACAGGACTCGAATTCGTCATCGGCGCATTTCCCTATATGGTGCCCTCGGCAGGCGCCTGCCGGGAGAGGACGAAAACTACATGAAGCATCGAAGCCTGATTTTGATCGCCCTTTGGTCGTGTCTTGCGTGCGAGGAAACCAAGGAAGCCCCGAAGGAGGCGCCAGCGCCAGCGCCCGCCCCTGAGGTCGCCAAGCCCGCTGAACCCACGCCGAAGCCTGCCGAGGAGCCGGCGGCCGCCGCCGCGACAGCGAAGGCGGAGCAGGCAGCCGTGGAGGAGAATCCTCTCACGGCCTGCTGTCAGTCACTCGGTAAGAAGGGCTTCATGGAACGGAGCCCCGAGTACATGGCTGCCTCGCAAGTGTGCGGTGAGGCCCTGACGGGCAAGAAACAGCTCGCCTCCATCCTTCCCGACATCAAGAAGGCCCTCAAGAGCCAGCCATTGCCCGACACCTGCGCGCCGTAGCCTCGGCCGTGTCGGCCTGAGCACTCGCCTGTCCGCTCGCGGACACAACTCGACCCATGTTCGCCCAGCCAGCGCTGGGCGAGGATCCAAAGGTGACGAGTTTAAGGCGCAGTGTCAGCTGGGGGCTTCTGGCCCCCTTGCTCCTCGGCAGCGCTGGCTGCGTGGTGGAGAGCACGCTATCGCCGAGCGATGGCGCACCTTCGGCAGGAGGCAGCGCCACAGTCGCAACCGGTGGCAGCACGGCTGGAGGAGGCGGCTCGGGCGGCGCGAGCTCGGGCGGAGCCAGCTCGAGCGGCGGCAGCGCAAACTCCCTCTTCATCCCGTCGTCGGCCAGCGGTGGCACGACGAGCCTCGGTGCCGACGGGGGTGTGTCCGTCACGATCGCTGCGCGCGAGGTGGTGCTGGAGCCACTGGACCCGTCGCTTCTGACGTTCACCGACACGGCAAACGAAGCCAACGACTTCACGATGGCCGCGCAACTGAAGAGCGGCTGGACCTTCGAGGGGCTCGAGCTCCTCGCCGACCAGCGCTTCATTTGGGCGCTCACGAGGAATGCGGCCGCGGCCACGCTCGTCGTGTTCGACACACACTCTTGTGATGGACCGCTCGGCCAGATCCAGCTGCCGCCCGAATTCGTACAGAATCGCAGGTTGGTCTTCGGGGAAGAGGCCTTCCTCTCCTGCGACGACGCGAGCTGCCTCTTGGTCGCTGGCCTCGAGCTCGAGGTGCTGGGAACCCTGACAGCGAGCAACTTCACCTGGCTCAAGCGCGGGGGCGCCACGCTGTGCATGGGCAACGACGATCGCCTGGTCTGTCGCCGCGGCGACGGCGTGGTGTCCGAGCCGCTGGCCTGGAAGACAGAGAGTCTGGCGCGCGGGCGTTTGGCCGATGTGCACAACTGCGCCGTCTTCGAGGACTCGCAGCTGTGCATGACCGACAGCGGCGCCTGGGAGGAGCTCCCGATCGCGGTCGGTCCGCCCCCTCCGCCGACTTGCGACACCTTGTGGCTCACCGGCGGCTACGACCCGAATCTCGAGCAACTGACCGTGACATGCGCCGAAGCGAGCGGAAAAGCGCCACCCATCGCCGAGACCCGGAGCATGTGCGGTTCGGCGATGAACAAAGCGCAGGTGACGACGGATGCCTACTCGGCCACCTGCGAATGCTTCAAGGTGGGGTGAATGCCCTTCACAAGGTCTTCACGTAGGCCGCCTGACGCACGCGTTCGTCGGGATCGTGGTCGTGTCGGTCGCGGATGGTGCCCTCGACCTCGGGCCAGCGTTCGCGCCATTTCACCAGCGTGAGCACCGCCTCGCGCCGAACCGGCCCTTGCTCGTGTTTCGCAGCCAAGCTGAGGACCGTCGACACATTGGCTCTATTTTCCACCTCGCGCCGGCCGAATGCCTGCAGCGCTGCCTTGACGTCTGCCGTGTCCTTCCGCTCGAGGAGCGACGCAAGTCGCGGCTCCACGCGGGCGTCCGGCATCAAGCGAATGGCCTGAATGGCTGCCTCGCGCACGCGGGCGTCCGGGTCATCCTGATACGGGAGCACGGCCTCGTAGAATGCGGACTCTGCGCTGTTCGAGATGGCGAGCAGGACGACCACGCGATCGCCGGACCGCTTCGCCTGTTCGAGCGCACGGCGCAAGGTTGCGACGCCGCGCTCGGCGGTCTGAACGTCGCCGCTGGCCCGCAGCAGGCGCGTGAACGTCCCGGTACCCAGAAGGCCGTGCTCCCGAAGCGCCGGCTTTTGCATCATCTTCTCGCACAGATCGAGAGCTAGCGGCGTCGGCTTGGGGGCACGTACGAAGGCCGTGCCGGAGCGGAGTCTCAGCTTTTCCGGCACCTTCTCGTCGAGAGCCAGCTCGCCCAAGGTCTTGAGCGATGCGTTGGTCGAGGCGATGCCCAGGGCATCCACCAGCGTTTCGGACAGCGGTGAATTCTTGCGCACGAGCTGGGCTGCAAGGTCCACGGTCTGTGCTTGCAGGCGAAATAGGCCGACCAGCGCGCGAAACAGGGCCGCACGCTCCTCCACCTTCTCGCCGTCCGTGTGGGAATCCTTGGCGAGCTTTTCGAGGCCCTCGATCACCTGGAGGAACGTTCGGCCCCCCACCATGACCTCGTCCCAATTCTGTTCCCCGATTTTCACGGGCACACCGACCGCCACACGGTGTGCCGGTTCGAACAAGCCGAGCTCTTCCGCACTCGCTCGAGTGAGCTCGCCCTGGCGCTGCCGCTTCAGGCGGACGTCCACCTCCGTGCGCAGCTGGCGCCCATCCGTCAGTGGCAGCTCGATTGCCTCGTGCCGCTCGAGCTCGACCAAACCCACCGCGTCCAGCCGGAGCGTACCGCGCCCCTCCTTGATGTTCGGGCGCAGTCGCTCGGTGCTGATGGTGTCGTCCCGACGCGTCAGTGCAAGGACGACCCGCTCGTAGTCCGTCTTTTTCCAAGAAAACACGCCGGCTGCGTCTTTCTTTTCGTAGGCAACCCTCGCCAAACCGGTAGCGTCCCACTCGCCTACGTTGCCACCGCTACTCGAGGGCAACTGGAACAGGGCAGCCAATTGCCGCCGATAGCCGGCGGTCTGAGCAGTAACACCAGCCGGCTCGTAGTAGGCCACGAGGTCCGAGCCGGAGAACTCGAGACCGAAGGGGGCGCTGAGCTCGTCGAGGAGCTGCTCTGCGCCGCGCAGCGGTCGCTGGGCGTGATCGAGCAAGGCCGGGTGCAGCAAGCGCACGAAGGCCAAACGTCCCGAGCCACTCGGGCGAACTGTGAGCTCGAGCTCGGCCTTCAGGTGAAGGAACAAGGGCATGGGTGATTGCCCCTGGTCGCTCAGAGTGGACAGGTTCAGCTCGTAGACGAGGGGACGATCCAGGGCCCACACGGGCCCAGGCTGGATCGTCGGCGGTGCCGGAGCGGCAGCCGGCTTCTGCTCGGACTCGGGCTTGTCGGCGCGACAACCAGAGGCTGCTAGGGAAAGGAAAAGGAGAAGAAACGTCCTACGCATCGGTCAACGGCCAGGGCAAGTCCCACCGGCGCAGAACGTGGTGTCGCCCTGTTGGGCAGCCACGTACCAGACCCAGATCAGATGGGAGTAGGTCTCCTCCGTCGGCGTGACTTCGTGACACACGACGCCGTCAGCGGGAACCTCGATCCGATCGAGCAGCTCACCCGCTTCCCCGCATTTCTCGGTAGCGCCGTAGACTTCCCAGGTGCCCGCCGAAGACTCCATTTCGGCAGAAAAAGCATACGCTTCGCCGGGCGCGACGGGCTCGGACAACGTCAGGTCTCGGAACGAGGCGTCCTCCAAATCCTCGAGGCCTTCGATGGCACCGCAGTTGTCGAAGGGGAACGGATAGAGCGTCGCCGCGCCGGCTGTGTAGCCCGACTCGCACGCTTCTCCACCGCCGTCTTGGCCCCCAGTGCCATCCTGACCACCACTGCCGTCTTCGCCGCCACTGCCGTCTTCACCGCCACTGCCGTCTTCGCCGCCGCTCGACGTGTCGCCACCGGACGCTGTGCCCCCCGCACCGTCCGTGCCGCCCGTGGAGGCGGAACCCCCGCTGCCGTCGCCCGCGTTGTCACCACAACCCAAGCTCCCCAAAGCGGCCAAGAGCAAAAGCAGATCGAGTCTTCTCATACGACGCTCCACCCTGCTGACCATGCCACGAAATGCCGCGCCGCGAAAAACTCCGCGGCGCGGCTGTCAGGTCGACTTCTGGTCGAACTCACTACGGGGTCCTGCCCGTTTACTTGGTGGGTGGAATCTCCACGGGCGCCGGGACGCAGACGCCCCAAGGCACGTCGACCTCGTCGCACAGCCAGTCCGACGCCGGAGTTGGATCGATGATGACGTCGGGCACGCCGTCACCGTTGAGGTCAGTGCCCTGGTTGGCTTGCCACTCATCGCACTGGGTTTGGTAGAAGAAGGTGAACAGCGCGTTCGTGAAGCAGAAGCAACCGAGCTGGTTGTTGAAATCGGACAGGTACTCGTCGTCCTCGCACTTCAGCACGCAATTGGTCCGAATCTTCGCCGTCTGGCTGCACACGTTGCCGGGGCAGCACTGCCCGTCGTCGGTGCATGACTCGCTGACGCCTTCCGGATCGGCGTTGGACGGCGGGTTGTAGGCCCGGCACGCCGAGCAGATCGTGGCGTTACCCGGAAGCGCCGGGTCGGCGAAGCACGCCTGACTCGAGTCGCAGCAGTCTGCCTGACGGATGCAAGGCTCGGCCGTTTCGCTGCAGGTGCAGAGCGAATCGTAGAACAGCTGCGAGGCTCGCGAGTCGTCGAAGCTGCCCGTCGGGGCCAGCGGCGTTTCGGGCGCCTGCAGGTGAGTGAGCGCAACGAAGGGCACCGAGTCGTAACCGCTCGTCCAGGTGCTCGTATCTTCGGCCACTGGTTCGCTCGGCCACTGCGAAGGCGCCGGCGAACCACCGCCGATCAGGTTGAAGGGGCCAATCTGAGGCAGGCCCTTGAACGCGATGAGCTGCTTGGACCACCTCTTCTTGAAGAAGAAGAACTTGACCACCACCGTGCCGTCGATGTGCCCACTCAGGATGTCCGAGAGGGTCATGTCGACGCCGTAGCTGTAGACGAACTGGAAATTGTACCTCTGGAAGCCAGTCGGCGGGTACAGCGGTGCCCCGTTCGTCAGGCCGTCGAGATCGACGGGCAAGGGTCGGTCGTCGACCGCGACCGCTTCCGGCGTAACGGCCAGACCCGCAGACGCGGTCGCCGGCAATTGGATGTTGGCCAGGGTGATTGAGCCAGACAGACCCACCTTCAAGGACAGTGGTCCGGCGGAGAAGCCCACGCCAACGAACAGCGTCACGCCCGCATCGGCATACGGCATGATCACGGCGCCAGCGCGCGCAAAGTCGCCGGTCCCGTCAATCAGAGCCTGTGGCCACAGGTTCGCGCCGAGGCCACCCTCGATGCCGTAGTGCATGTACGACGACACTTCGAGGTTGCACGGAATCGGGCCAATGAAGAAGAAGACCGAGACGAGAGTCGCGGTTTCTTCGCCCTTGAGGATGTCGCCGAACGAAGCATAGAAGTCGAAGCCGTTGCTCGGCACGGCGCCGCTGATGCCCAGGAGCGAGGCTAGGTTCGCGGTGTTCAGCACCTTGTCGGCCAAGGCCTGGCGAGCGCTTGCGATCGCGCCTGCCTGGTTTTCGTAGTAGCTGATGAACGCGTTGACCGTGTCCTTGGGCGTCTCGCCCGCGCAGGGATTGGTCAGGTTCGCTCCGGGCATGCCGGGCGGCCGTAGTCCGGCGCCGGCCAAGGTCGTGCAGAAGCTCGGGGCAAACGTCTTCCCCTGCTCGGCTAGGTCCTTGTATTGGCTGACCAGCTCTTGCGCGTCACGGAAGGCCTTCTTGGCCCGATCGACCGCGTCGACGAAGTCGTCGATCGCTTGCTCGCACTGCTCCGTCAGGTCCGGCTGGTCGACGGCCGTGTCGAACATGAGGTCACCGGCCAGGCTAGGCAGGAAGTCCGCGCCCAAGATTTCCATCTTGGAATCGGCCGTACTGACTCGGCAGAGTGAGGCCGACAGCTGACCGCGAAGATCGACGATCTCGACCTCGCCGCTGAATACGCCCAGGTCGAAGGAAGCCACCGAGCGGATGGCGGCTGCAGCAGCCAGGTCGAACTTGGCCAGACCGAACGGGAGTGGCTCGATGTCGAAGTCCAGGTCCGCGTTGGGATCGACGTCGAAGCTGATCAGCGAGTCGGATCCGCCGCGATCGCCTTGTCGCGTGTCCCGCACATCGGCGGCCGTCGTCTGGGAGCCGTCGGGCAAGCTTGCGTCCAAATTGCACCACGGGTGACGCGAGCCGCGATCGCAGCCCGGACCCGCTTCGACCTGACAACTGTCGGTGCAGGTGCCGCCAGAACAAGGCTCGTCGAAATCCGAGGAGTAGGGGAGCGGATCGACATCGCTCGTCTCGTCCGGGAGCTGCGTCTTGTCGAGGTCCTCGTGGGTGTCGAGATTCGGCCCGTTCAACGGTGCATCATAGACGCCGTTGTCGGGGCACCAGCGAGTTTCGATGCACGGCAGGTCGTCCGCGACGTAACCGCCCTCGTCGATCGCCACCGGGATGCCGCAACCGGTATCGCTGAGGCATTGCCCAACGCACGCGCTGCCGTCGGTCGTGTCACACGCCTCGTGCTGATCTGGGTCGATGCAGTAGCCGGTGGCGGCGTCGCAGGGGCGGCCGCTTGCGCACCCGGCAGCGCAGGTCTGCGCGAACCAATTGTGGTTGCCGTCGTCGTGCACCTCGAAGCAACGCGTCTTGGTGCCGCAGGTGGTGGAGAGCCCGCCAATGGTCACGCTCGAGCAGTCTTCCTCGTCGCTCGTCGTGTCCGGGTCGTCCACCCCGCAAGTGCCGGGCACGACCTCGGCAAGCTGCCTCATGGCGTGCCCGGGCTCGGCACAAGTGCCGGTGTAACCAGGCGGCGGCGGCGCCGCATCGCCAGCGCAGTGAGTGGCCCGGCACTCGGCCTCCGGAATGGTGCTGTCCGGGCCGCACACGGCGTCGCAGTCGTACACTTCCACCGTCTCGTCGGGGAGGAAGAGGCCGTAGTCCGGACGGAAGACCGGATCGCTCAAGGTGCGCGGAACGCATTGGTCCGGCGGCACTTCACTGGTGTCGTCGCCACCGTTGGTGTCGTCCCAATGGGGGTACGCGTCCTCGGGACCGAGCGGGTCGTGCGTCAGGCCACCACCGGGTGTGCGTGAACTGCCGAACGGCTGCTCGCAGAGATACGGCAGCGACTGGCTGCACTCCACGACGCTCCACTTGCCGCTCGAATCGATGGCCGCGCAATCGGCCGTGCCCACGGGGGCGCCGCTCGCGAAGTTCGAATAGAGGCCCTTGTAGCGCTTGCCCGATGGCCCACCGGTCCAAAACTTCTTGCCGTCGAGGGTGGACGTGTACTCCCACGTCCATTCGCCCTCGGTCGTTCGGTCAGTAGCGCCGATCAAGGTCGGCGTGGTGACGGTCAAAGCGACGACGGCGTTCTCGAGCGCGCTATCGATCTGAAGGAGACGCGCGCCGAACTCACTGTCCTTGCAGCGCTGCGCCGCCAGGGTGGGTGTGGTGGACGGGCAGCGCCAATAGGCATGGGTGCCCAGGGTGACCCACGTGCAGCCTGCCTCCGGCGCAGCGTCGTTCGGATTGCCGCAGGTGCCGGCGCCGTTGCAGACCTGAGGTCCTTCAGCCAGACCATCGGTGCACTCCGTGCCCGCAGGCGCCGTGCCCGCTTCCCCGGCGCAGCCGCACTGGCCGCGGTGGGTGTTGGCCGAGTCGAAATCGCACTCGTCCTTGCAGTCCGGCAGCTTGTCGGTGTCCGAGTTCGTCTCCGGCTTGCCGCAACCGCACACGCCCGGCTGGGTTTTCGCCGGATCGTTGTCGCAAGCGTCGTAGCAGGCGCTGATGCCGTCGTTGTCGTGGTCACCGAGCGGGCAGAGGAAGGCCCAATCGAGCGGCAAGTGCTCGACCTTGGCGTCGGAGAAGACGTGGATGTTACTGCCGAAGAACGAGCCCTTGTGCGGCAGGCCGCTCCCGGGCCGACGGAGCTCGATTGTGCCATGGGAGGCGACGATCGAAGCCACCAGGGCTTCTTCGACCAGGACCGTGCCGGTACCGAGGTAGCCGAACAGTACCTGACCCGGAGTGCCAGCGAGGTACTCGAGGCCGACACGCGTGGTCATGTCCGTCTTGATGTAAAAGATGACCGGGCCCTGGGCGGCATTGATGCGGAAGTGGGCCTGCGGCTCCATGAACAGCGAGTCCACGTAGTAGGTGCCCGAGCGGAAGGTCACTGTCGCGCGCGAGTAGACGTGAATCGAGCCGTAGCGCCCGGGTGCGATGTCGAGATTCGGCGCATCGGGGGCCCGATTGATGTTGGTTGGGGCCGAAGTGGGCCAATTCACCTGCCATTCGGTGACGTTGGTGCCGAGGGTCGGCTTGACGATGACGCCGCCGTCGATGGTGACGTTGTTCTGCTGGACGATGGTGCCGGCCGCAGTGAGGCTGCCATAGATGTGGGCCTGCGAGCGCAAGAACGAAACTGCGCCTTCGCTCTTCACGTCGGCATAGGCTTTGACCCCGGCGCCGAACTCCAGCGTGTTGTCGCCCATGTTGGCGACCCGGCTCAGCTTGGACGGCACGGCCAGCGTACAGCGATCGTCGATCGTCGTGCGGTCCGTCGAGGACATCAGGTACTTGGCAAAGTTCTCGCCCTCGGGCACGACGATGCTGAGCTTGTTCAGGTCCGCCGGATCGACGGTGCCCGCCTCGCCCGCGACGACGAGGTTGTCGAGCAGGTAGTTGTTCGTCGTGGAAGGAACGTTGAGGACGATGCGAAAGTCGACATCGGTGGCGGTGCTGTTGAGGGCTGCGCGCAGGTCGCCCGGAATGGGGAACGACAGAGTGTGGAAGACGTTCGCCGCGCGGCCGGTGAGGGCGGCCCCGCCCAGGTCGCGGTAGGCCTGATTTTGTGAGGGAATTCGAACGATCAGGCGCGCTTCACCCCAGGTGAGCGTCTGCGGCAGGCGAAGATCGAAGGTGGCCACGGACTTCGCGTTGCCGGGGGCCGTGATCTTGACGGAGGTAATTTCCGTGTAGCCCTTGGGCTTCACGGCGAGCGAGGTGGTCCCCTGGGTCTTGATGGTCGAGGTGGCGCGCGGCGAGCTGTTGTTGGTCGTCCAATCCGCGAGCGGAGTCTCGAAGCCCATCACCCGGATCTGAGCCGCGGTCAGTGCTTGCTCCTTCGAGCCGAACGACTCCGGCCCCTCGTCCTCGGCCGCACAGGCGACAAGGAAAAGGCCCGCACACAGGATCCACAGCCACCTAGCGATTCGATTCGTCATGCTCACTCGAGTCCTTCACTCGTCCGACTGGACGCGCGATGGCGGGACCCTAGAGAAGCTCGCATTGGATTTGAATGCTCGGCGAACGATTCCTCGCCCTTGAGCGCAAAACCGGCCAACCGACCAGGAGCGCCACCAAAGAGCAAATATCTCTGGGAAATATTTCAGCCGATTGCTCGCGACCCGATTGCTCGCGAGACGTTGCGAGAAAAACACCGGCTCGCCTGCTAAGATCGATGCCCATGACCTTCCTTCGAACAGCGCGGGCTCAAGTGGTCCCGTCCAGCGTAGCCACCTGCCTCGTGCTCGCGCTCGCTTGCAGTGGTGAGGCACCGGCCGACATGGGCAGCGGGGGCGGCTCGAGCTCGGGCGGAACGGCCAGCGGCGCGGGAGGCGACGGCACGGAAGCGGGCGGGTCGAGCAGCGGCGGCGCGGATCCGAGCGGCGGCTCCGACAGCGGCGGCAGCCCCAGCGGCGGCTCGGAGAGTGGATCCGGTGGCGGGTCGGAGGTCGACGACGACAGCATCGGCCTCGTGCAGGTGTATCGCACGCTCGCCCACGGCGCGGTCAGTCGGGCCAGCGCCAGCTTCGACTTGGAAGAGCAGGCCGCCTGGGACGCATTGGGCGAGGGGCAGCCCTCCTGCGTCACGACCACCTACGGGGATTGCCGGCTGACGGTCTGCCCACCGCCCACCGACCCGGACCCGGACCCGGACGTTGATCCGGACGACCTGCCGTCGCTCGCGCGCCTCGAGGCCGGGACGATCTCGGTGAGCTCGGACAGCGGCGAGTTCACGGCCACCGGGGACCCGACCGGGACGAACGGGACGTACGTGGTTTCGGCCTCCGGCTCCTTCGCAGGGGAAGAAGTCGTCACCGTGTCGGCGGCCGGTGGGACGATCGAGGCCTTCGCAGGCACCATCCAGATCCCGCTCGCTCCGCTCCTCACCTTGCCGGCGGTCAGCGGAGAAGTCGCAGCGGTCACGTCCATCCCGGTGCCGCGCGAGGAGGACTTCGCGTTCAGCTGGGATGCGCGCGGCACGGCAGACACGCTGGAGGCCATCGTCTTGCTCCCCGAGGACGCACCCGAGCTGAGTCCCGGCCTCACCTGCACCTTCGATGCAAGCGCCGGCAGCGGAGTCCTACTCGCCGAGGCCCTCGAGCAATTGCCCGTCGGTACGGCGATTCACTTCTTCTCGGTGAACCGCGGCGAGGTCGAAACGGCGCAGGGCACCGTGTACCTCGCCGCCTACTTCGAGCTCTTGAGTGAGGACAAGACGGCCTATCCCCAGTTCGTGCTGGAGTGAGTCACGGGGCGTTCAGGCAGTCGATGAACGTCGCCTGCTCGCTGGAGCACGCTAGGACGACCGGAATGTCCCCGTCGCCGCAGCTGACGGGCTCTCCGGCGGAGCACTCTTGCAGCGCGCGATACTCGGTGCCGCAAGCGCCCGCGAGCAGGTCCTCGCAGTCGGACACGCACGCGTCTTGACTGGGTGGGCCGTTGTCACAGTCGGCCTCGAGCGTCAGCACGCAGCCCGCTTCGCAAGCGCTGTCTTCGCCGTGACCACTGGAGCCTACTGGCTCACCGCCACTGCCAGTCGGACTCTCACCACCCGCTCCACCCACCGCATCCGCCGGGGAGGAATTGTCGCCGCCGCAGCCCCAAGCGAGCACCAGAGCCAAGCCTGCCAACCATCCGAGCCGCATGGGCCCCGAGATTAGCCAACCCGGCGCCGACGTGCGAGCAAAAGGCCGAGGAGCAAGAGCGGGTAGGCGCCGCTGACACCGGACTGCCACGGCAGAAGCCGACAGCCACAGCCAGCCGGCTGACTTGGCCCCACGGGGCCCGAACCGGCAGCCGCGCCCAGACCCGTTCCGCCTGCGCCGGGGGGCGCCCCGCCACTGCCGCCGGTGCCCACGATGTCGCCACCGGTACCAGTGCCCGGAGCGCCAGCGGTCCCTCCGGTGCTGCTGCCACCAGTGCCCCCAGTGACCGGCGGCAGCGGGTCCGACACCGGATCCGGGCCGGGTACACAGCTGCCCGGCGTGCTCCAGGCGTGGGGCTCACCGCTCAGCTCGTAGGCGCCTAGGTCCGGGCCGCCGGTGCGCGGCTTGGGATGAAAGCATTTCGCGACACCGCCGATGCTCCGGATGTACTCGTAGTCGATCGAATGCTCCCACCAGGACTGCTGGTAGGGGACGCCCGGATCCGCCTTGATGATGCACTTGGGGTCGAAGCCGATGTCGACGTCGGGCGCGCCCTCCGCCGTGCCGAGGTTCTCCACCTGGGCCGCGGCTGCAGCCGGAGGCCGGAAATCGGGATTGACGCCCGCTGGGTCAGTGAAAAATGGGGTCTCACCGCTGTCCACGGTGAGGTTGGTCACGAGCAAGCTAGCGTCCGGCGGATTGCGCAGGGCCTCGGGATCCGTCGACGAGCCGCTGGCCGCCGCAATCGTGTTCATGAGCAGCGAGCCGTCGCGAGACTGCTGGTCGGTCCAATAGAACTCGCCCGGATTGGTGGGCGAGTTTGCCTCCGGGTTCGCGCCGTTGTGGTAGCAGGTAAAGTTGACCATCACGGCGTTACTCCGCGTGAGGCGCATGCACGACCCGCCGTTCCCGAAGCCGATGTTGCTGCGGAAGGTGGCGCCAGTGGTTTCCTCGTCGACGATGAAGCCGCTGCCGTCGTTCTTCTTCTGATTGTCCGCGTTCTCGAAGGACACGCTGCGCTCGACGATGTTTTCCTCGGGCGTGCCCTTCACCGCGTAGAGCTGAATGCCGCTCGACCAGGAATGGGTCGGGCTACCACCGCTGTGAGCAGCGATGCACTCGCGCACGGTGAACCCCCGTGCGCTGTACATGGCAAAAGCGGTACGACTGTTCCCGTCGCCGATGCAGTTGATGTACTCGATGTGGCCGTTCGAGCCTTCGGTGGTTTCGCCCGTCCAGCCGTTGGTAAACCCGCTGTCCCAGTGGCGGGACACGATGCCGATGAAGCGCAGGTACGTCGCCTGGTTCATGTAGACGCCGCTCGCCGTGTTGCCATCCTCATCCATCGCGGCGGCTTCACCCTCGCCCTCGAGAATCGGCAGCGCGCAGTCATCCGCGCGGAAGGTGATCCAAGCCTCGGGCGTGCCCGAGTTCTGCGGAAACATCCCGCCGGCGTAGACGCCGTCGAGCAGGATCACGGTAGCCCCGGCCGTGGCGCGCTCCACGGCACTGGACAGCGCGCACGGCGCCGCGCGTGTGCACTCCTCGCCCGCGCCGTCCGGAGCCACGAAGTAGTAGTAAGCGGCCTGGGCCTTGGAGCTCAGACACGACAAGGCCAGGCAGAGCGCCGCGGGCGTGCCTGCTCGAACCAGCTGGTTCGTGCGGTGCCGCATTGCTCGACCTGGCCTATCGTTCACGTTGGACTCGAGATCAGCCCGTCGCTCCGGTTGCGCCCGTGTCGCCGCCGGTTCCGCCGGTTGCGCCTGTGTCGCCGCCGGTTCCGCCCGTGCCACCGCCGGTTCCCACGCTGCCGCCGGCGCCGCTAACGCCACCGGTGCCGCAGATGGGTAGGCCGCCGGTCGCGCCGGTCGCGCCCGTGTCGCCGGTCGCACCCGTATCGCCACCCGTGCCGCCGGTGCCGCCACCGGTGCCCGGGAGGACGCAGTTAGAGCCGCCCGTTCCGGCGCCGCCCGATCCCGTGACGCCACCGGTGGGCACGTCATCGCAAGGGGGCGTCGCACAGCCCGTACTGCCGCCCGTGGGCGTCCCGGTGGTGCCGCCGGTACCCGGTGCCGGTGCTGGATCGCCAAAGCAACCTGTCCCGACGAAGCCGAGGACGATTGCGGAAACGGAAATGAGCTGCCCCTTGTCCATGCTGTGCTGCCTACCTTCTGTGGCGCGCCTGGTCGGGAGCGCCGGTTGTTTGTGCCTACCGGATCGAGGCCGGCTCTTGGGTTGGTCGACCGTTCGCGACTCGCGTCCCTGCGGGGAGCGTGCCTGCGGGGCCTGAACCTGTTCAGTAACGAAGTACGCCGGTGAGTATATGAGGCATCGGCGGCACTGCAACGTGTGGCGCGTCCGATTTGTGAACCGACTTCCGTGCGCCCTGCGCAGCTAGGGCCCGCTTTCCCTGGCCTTTTCGAGCCTTTCGACGGCCGCGGCCAGGTTGTCGCGGATGCGCCGCAGGTCCGCCTCGGGGATGCTCAGGCCCCGCTCGACGCGGGCCAGGATCTCCTCGCACGCGCGC
>Ga0164309_10000379_pt1 | contig 25268 bp, 19 predicted proteins | sample Whisoiple_247_MG_FD_109984 | JGI IMG/M metagenome (GOLD analysis project Ga0164309, IMG submission 109984) | Soil microbial communities amended with fresh organic matter from upstate New York, USA - Whitman soil sample_247_MG | ecosystem: Environmental > Terrestrial > Soil > Unclassified >...
CCTCACCCTCGCCGGCCCCTCAGATCCCGAAACGTCGTCTTTGTGGAATCATAAGCTGCGGCTCGGCGGTTAGTCCCAATGCCGATCGTCTAGGCGCTAACGATCCGCATTGGCGTTAACCCCGCAACTCCCTCAGTTCAACTCACTCCGCCGCGCGGCGCTCGGGGGAGCTACGCTGTCGTGGACTTGTTGGAGCTTTTCGGCGAGGAGGCGGAGGCGTTCCGTGGGGTCGGTTTCGGCGAGCAGGCGTTGGCTGGAGTCGGGATCGCCGACTAGGGCGGCGGCTATGCGATCGGCGAAGGCGCCTGCGCCTTCTGCGCCGCGCGTGAGGGCGCGCAGATCACGGACGGGTTCTGGGAGATGCGGGGACAGGTTGGACCAGAGCGAGATCAGTTTGCGTTGCCAGGCACTGGTGACACCGGCATCAGAGAAGCCGTCATTTAGTTCTTCCAGACGAAATTCGCGGAAGGCGCGGTTTGGCGGCAATTCTTCGAGGATGCGGGCGCGAGCGAGGCCGCGCAGGGTGATGTCGAAGCGACCGTCCGCGTGCTCGGCCGAGTCAATCACGGCACCGATGCCACAGATGTCGAACACGGGCGGACGCCCCTCGTAGTCTTCCTCGAAGCCGGGCTTGAGGCGAACGATTCCCATCAGCTTGCGCCCAGCGAGCACTTCACGGACGAGCTCGCGATAACGCGGTTCGAATACGTGCAGAGGCAAAAGAGCACCGGGAAAAAGCACGACATTGGGCAGGGGGAAGAGCGGCAATGCAGCCAAATCGCGCTCGACAAGCCCAGAGAATGACATCGGCGCGTATCTTCTCACATCGGCGGGCGCAGCGCCATTATCGGCGGGCGCAAACCAGGTGCCTCGCAGGTTCGACTCAGCGTGGTGTGCCGACTTGGCGACTCGTTTACTTGGCGACTTGATCGAGGCGTCCGAGCTTTCGAAGCTCTGGGCCCAACCAAGTCGTGGCGCCCGTGACGAGCAGCGTCATTCCGCCACCGAAGACCACGGATGGGATCACGCCCATGAGGCGCGCAGCGACGCCCGACTCGAACGCGCCGATCTCGTTGGACGAGCCGATGAAGATTTGGTTAATCGAAGCGACGCGACCGAGGAGCTGACCGGGCACACGTAGTTGCAACAGCGTACTGCGCACGACGACGCTCACCATGTCGAGCGCGCCGCTGGCCGCGAGCAACCCGAGCGAGAGCGCAAAGCTCTTGGACAGCGCAAAGGCGACGATCGACAACCCGAACCCTGCAGTCGAAAGCAAGAGGGTGCGCCCAGCGCGACGCAGTGGCGGACGCGACGCTAGAAAAATGGACGCCGCCAACGCACCCACCGCAGGCGCTGCCCGCAACATCCCGAAGCCGCGCGAACCGACTGCTAGAATCTCGTTTGCGAATACAGGCAGGAGCGCGGTTGCTCCACCAAACAACACGCCGAACAGATCCAACAGCAACGCGGACAGGAGCAGGCGATCACTCGCCAGGTAGCTGAAGCCCTCACGAATGCTGTGCAGCACGGACAAGCTGCTCTTCGCGGCTTGCGTCAGACGGACCTTGGGCACGCGATACATGGCTACCCACGCCACCGCCAATAGCAGGCCCGCGGTGAAGTACGCGCCGTGCGGGCCAATTGCCGCATACAGGAGCCCGCCCCCTGCGGGCCCCGCGAACATGGCCAGCTGAAAGAAGCTGGTGCGAATCGCGATCCCTTTTGCGTACAGCGAAGGCGGCAAGAGCTCGGCATTCAACGCGGCGCGCGCAGGCTGAAGGAAGCTGCGACACATGCCCAAGATCACGATTGCGGTGTAGATCGCAAACTTGTGGCGCGCGACCCCGAGTGCGGCGTGCGAAAGCGAAAGCAGCAACAAACCGGCCGAGACAGCGACCATCACGTACAGCACGGTGAGCGATACGCGGCGGCGATCGCGCGCGTCAGCCACATGACCACCGAAGAGGGCAAACGCGATGAACGGCAACGCCTCAGCCAGACCGACCGCACCGAGTGACAGCGGATCACGAGTGAGCTCGTAGATCTGATACGCGACGACCGTGCCCTGGATCTGATTGGCCAGCGTGACCAAGACCATGCTGGCCATGAACTCACGAAAGCCGGGCACGGCCCAGATGTTGGGCTCCGGGAGTGCTGGTGCGCTCGGACTCGCGACGGCTGATTCGGACAAACTCGTGCCTGAAACTATTGGACAGGAATCAGCGATCGTCAATCCGAACGCGAGAACCGTTAATCGCTGATTTCAGCTCGCCGGAGCGACGGCACAGGGCAAAACGCCTAGGGTATGGCCGAGCTTCAATTGCTTGGTGCTGAGGTAGGCGATGTTGTCCTGCGTTGGCCGAGTGATCAGCGGCACGCGCTCCACGATACGCAATTTGTAACCATCCAGCTCCTTGAATTTGGCTGGATTGTTGCTCATCAAGCGAATCGTGGTCACGCCCAAGTCGGTCAGAATTTGTGCGCCGACGTCGTACGTGCGGGAATCGACGGGCAAGCCGAGATCGAGGTTGGCCTGCACGGTATCACGCCCTTGGTCCTGCAATTTGTAAGCGTGCATCTTGCGCGTCAGGCCGATGCCGCGGCCCTCGTGGCCGCGCAGATAGACGACCACGCCCTGCCCTGCGTCCGCGATCTTCTCCAACGCGGAGTCGAGCTGAGTGCCACAATCGCAGCGCGTACTGCCGAAAATATCGCCGGTGAGGCACTCCGAGTGGACGCGCACGAGTACGTTCTGCGCGCCGCGCACCTCACCGCGCACGAGCGCAATGTGCTCGATGCCGTCGAGCACTCCGCGATAGATGCGCGCACTGAACGCGCCATGCCGAGTGGGCAAACGCGCATCCGCGACTGCTTCGACCAACACCTCGGTGCGGCGACGATAGGCGATCAGATCGGCAATGCTGATGCGAATCAAGCGGTGTTCTTGCGCGAAACGGGCAACTTGCTCGGGGCTTTGCATGGTCCCGTCGTCGTTGACGAGCTCAGCCAAGACACCGATTGGGGCGAGCCCCGCCAGGCGCGCGAGATCCGACGCCGCCTCGGTGTGTCCTTCGCGTCGCAGCACGCCGCCGTCGCGCACGCGCAACGGAAAGATGTGTCCGGGTCGCGCGAAGTCGCCCGCTTTCCTCCGCGGATCCGCGAGCGCGCGCAAAGTAGCGCTGCGATCCGCAGCGGAGATCCCGGTGGTCGTGCCCACCGTGTAGTCCACCGAGACAGTGAACGCGGTGCGCATCGATTCTGTGTTGTCCGCGACCATCAGCGGCAAACCCAGATCGCGGGCGCGCTCGTGCGGCACCGTGGCGCAGATCACGCCGCTCGTGTGACGGATCATGAACGCGATCTTGTCGGGAGTCGCGTGCTCCGCGGCCAAGATGAGGTCGCCTTCGTTTTCACGATCGGCGTCATCCACGACGACCACGATTTCGCCTCTGCCGATGGCAGAGATGGCTGCCTCGACGCTATCGAATGCCATATTCATCCTGCAATTTCCCGAGCCTCGGGCGCTCGATCCGGTTGTGAGTGATGAGAGCCGCGGAGCGATCCTGCAATTTCGCCAGAGCGAATCAAACGCGCGCGCACCACGTTGCGACTGATGCCGAGCAAGCGCGCGGTCTGCAGCTGGTTCTGCGAGCAATAATGATACGCGGTCTTCAGGACGACGTCCTCGATGTGTTCGAACAAGTCCGGCAGCTCTTGCTCGAACAGCTCCAACAAGGCGAGCTCGAGCGCCGAGTGCTGCTCTTCGGCCGGGACGGGATGAGCCCCACGATTCTCGCTGTCGCGATGAGCGCCATTTTTGCGATGGGTGCTGCGCGAGCGACTCACTGGAGGCGAATCGAGCACGCTCAAGCGCAAATCTTCGGGAGTGATTTGAGAGCCGTGGCAGAGCAGCAGCGCGTGATGCATGGCGTTCTCCAGCTCACGAATGTTGCTCGGCCAAGAGTGCTCGAGCAGCCGCGCAGCCGCTTCCGAACCGAGTTCAGTCGGGCCGAGCTCTAAACGCTGCCGATAAAACTCCAAGAAGTGTCGGGCCAACGGCAAGATGTCGCCCGCGCGCTCGCGCAGCGGCGCAAGCTCCAGCGTGGCCGCGCTGAGTACCGTGAGCAGCTCCTGACTGAAGCGCCCCGCGAGCACCGCTTGACTGAGATCGACGTTGGTCGCGGCGATTACGCGCACGTCGACCGGCGTTGGCTCGGATGCGCCGAGCCGCAGCACCTCACCGACGGACAACACGCGCAGCAATGCTTGTTGAACCTTCGGCGACAGATCGCCAATCTCGTCCAGGAACAACGTGCCGCCGTGCGCGGCCTCGAGCCAGCCCGCCTTGGCACTCGTCGCGCCCTGCCACGCGCCCTTGGCATGCCCGAACAGCTCGCTCTCCGCCGCATCCGGCGAAAACCCACTGCAATTCACCGCCAAGAACGGGCGCGCCGCCCGCGGACTCAGCTCATGCAGGTGCCGCGCTACGAGCTCACGCCCAGTGCCCGTCTCGCCCGAGATCAGCAAGCCGACCTGCTTCGGCGCAAGTTCCCGCACGCGCGCGAGCAGCGCTACCGACTTCGGATCCTCGAAAACCAGCGCCTTGGCCCGAACCGAGAGCGCCAAAGCACCCGCGCCAGGCAACGTTAAGACAGTCATCCGTCGATCTTCCAGCTCCAGACCGGGCAGGACATTACACCAAAAAAGCACATTGTCCACGTTAATGGACGACGAGCACCACGTGACCGCGGCGATTGGCTCGGCGCGCGCGTTGATACCGGCGAGATTCGACGGTCCGCGATGACGGATCTGCGACGGGAACTCGGCCGAACTGGGAGGTGCGATGCCGGATCGGGAGCGCCCCCCACTCTTCCTCTTTCCGGGTGGAGGCCGATCTAGGCAGCTCGCTGGTTCGTTGCGAGGGCGCGGGGCTCGACCACCGAGCGGCGGCTAGATGGAGTAGCGGACTACGGGCTTCGTGCCCGCCGCTGCTTCGCGAACCTTGGCGGCGACGTCGGCGAGCGTCGTGCCTTCGAGCACACGCAACGTGGATTGGTGCATCTCTTTGAGGACCAGGCGGATGCCACACGTGCGCTCGTCTTCGCAGCCCTCACAGCGACGATAGGCGGTTTGGCTCAGACAAGGCACGGGGGCAAGCGGACCATCCAAGATACGAATGATGCTCGCGAGATTGATATCCTCAGGTCGCCGACGCAGCAGGTAACCGCCGCCACGGCCCTTGCGACTATCGAGAATGCCGTGCTGCTTCAGCTCACGCAGAATCAACTCCAGAAACTTCTTTGGAATGCCCTCACGCTCGGCGATGTCCGCGATCAGCATCGGCTCTGCCTGATCGACAGAGGCCAGCAAGGCGAGAGCCTTGAGCGCGTACTTCGTCTTCATCGTGAGCATGGCCGAACAATCTACTTACCCGATGGGCGGGGGCCGAGCACGCGGAATGGATGAAGCGACATGACGCCTAGAGAAACGCTAGGAAAGGCTGGCGTGGACCCTCGCGCGGGCCCGAGGCGGAAATCGCCAAAACGCCGGTCGCTGAGCCGAGCCGAGGAACCCCAAAAACAAGCCGTTTTTCAGCCTCAACTCAGCAAAATCACAAAAGATTTCGGAACGCTTGACAGTTCGTTCGCCGTGAGTACTTTACGCCTCCCTGACGCGCGGTGGAGCAGCCTGGTAGCTCGTCGGGCTCATAACCCGAAGGTCGGAGGTTCAAATCCTCCCCGCGCAACAAGACGAAAAGGCCCTGAGAAATCGGGGCCTTTTTACTTTTTGTTATTCGGCGGCGTGTCGGGGTTGGGAGTCCGTTGACGCCTTCCATCCGGCGCTGCGCGCCGGAGCCTGGACTTCGAGAAGAGGGCCAGGATGTCTGAGGTGATGTCCAAGCTGTAAGGCCTCGTCGTTCTTGCGCGTCGCCAGACGAGTCGCCCTCGTCTTGGTGCCGCGCTGCACCGCTTGGTCCACCAGGAGCTGCTTCGCGCTCGTGCCATCTGGCTATCGAAGCCAGCGTACGCGCTTTACTGAGGGCAGGTCATGTTGCAAACCGCCGGAGCATCACCCTCGAGCTCCGTGCAAGTCGCGCTTTTTGCTGCGGCAACGCAGCCTGCCGCGCTGGCAGAGTCGTAAGCCGGGCAGAAGTTGTCGAGACTCATGCAGAACGGGGCAACCGATGCTCTGCAGTCGGCAAGAGTTCCAGTCTTGGCTGCTTCCGTCGGCTTGCATTCGAACGTGCGGTCGCACATCACGCTGTTGAACGCTTCGCAGAACCCTTCGGCCGTCGTCAAGGAGCCTGTAGTCGTTCCGCTGCCGCCTGCACCGGGCGCATTGCCTGCACCACCGCCGCCGCCATTGGGAGCATTGCCCGTACCGTTGCCCAAACCACCGGCGTTGCCAAACCCGCCCGTCCCGGGACCGACTCCGCTCGTGGAGCAAACGAGCTCACAAACGGTGGGAGAGGGTGCGAGCTTCCACACCTCGCACGCTTCGCTCTCGAGCGTACTCGCACAGATGCTCTCGAAGTCGGCGTTCACCTTTTTGCCAGGGCCGCAGCTCGGACCAAACGCGCTGCTGCCGCTTTGGTTGCTTTCGCAGCGCTTGTCGAGGCCGTCCCAGCATGTGTCGCTGCTCGCGCCGTAGCGCGCATGAAATGCGGCGTCTTGGGCAGCAGCGTCCGTACACAGGTAAGCCAGCCGACAAACTTCATTGGCCCAGTGGAGGCAGAAGTCTTGGGCAGCTGGGTCCACCGCGCCGCCCTTGTCCGAGCTACTGCTGCAACCCAAGCTCAACCCCAACACCAATCCAGCGACACCCAACTTTCGCATGCTTCCTCCGTGAAGCCGCGAACTATCACGTGCGGATTGCAGGCTGTCAATTCCGCGCGGGCACGCGCGGCCATCTCTCACGATATGTCGCGTGATTCGTAATCTTTACTCCGGTTGCGGCCCTGAAGAACTCAGGGCCTTTTTACTTTTGTTGCTCGAGCGCGCTGGGAGTCTTGGCCACGAGTTTTCGAGCCTACCCGAATGCTCGCAAAGCCGCCCGCGGCCAGGCGAAGTCTAGGTCTGCTCAGCCGCTTTGCCCGCAGCATCGGTCTGGTCGACGAGGCGCACATCAATCTCTAGGGTGCCGCCTAGGATTGCAGCGTAGCTCTTGCAGAGCTCGAGCGCTTCGTCGAAACCCGACAAATCGAGGATGGCGAAACCGCCAACCAGCTCTTTGGACTCTGCGAAGGGGCCGTCCATCGTGTGCAAGGCGTTGTTGGTGAAGGTAAGGCGTTTGGCGCTTTTGCTGGGTTTCAGCGAGACCGATTTGACGAGCACGCCCGCTTTCGTCATCTCATTCTTGAGTCGGGCAAGCTCGGCTTTCTTCTGCGCGCTGCGTTCGCCAGCTTCGGTTTCGGCGTCCGCCTTCTCGATCAGCAGGAACTGCAGTGGAGGGTTCTCCGGCGCGGGCATCAGGCCAATATCCCAGGGCTCGTTGACTTTTCCGAGCTCGAGCTCACAGTCGCCGAGGACTTTGCCATAGCGCTCGCCCCAGCCAATCGCTTGTTCGCGCGTCGTGACTTTGAGTTGGAGCACGGTCGAGGGCAGCTCGTGTTCGCCGGCGTAGGGACCGTGCTTGATCGCGCAGCGACCGCCGCGGAACACCAGACGTGTGCGGTGCTTGCTGCCACTCAGGCCAGCGCCGTCGATGAAGCGGCCGCTTTGCGCGTATTCACCGATGAATGCGCCCATCTTACTCACCAGCTCGGGCGGCGGCGGTTGACCAGCCTCGGTCTGCGCGTCGTTCTTGTGCATGATCATGAAATGCATGACGGGTGCTCCTAATCGACAATCACTGAAGGGTGGTACGAAGGAACGCGCGCAGGCGGGCGGAGCGCATCACATAGGCGGCCCAGAGGATGACGCAGAACACGACCGGGAACCAGGCCGAGGTGCCGACGCGCAGATGCGTGGCGACGGCCCCGCCGAAGTACGCAGTAAGCAGCAATGCGCCGAGAAACTGCGTGCGTGGGATCAGGTGTAAGAGCGTTGGAATTGCGAGCAGCAAGCCAAGCGGGCGCAGGAGCTCGACCGCGTAGCCAACCTGCTTCGTGCCTTCGACATACGGCGCAAGCGGGATCAGCTTGCCGACGGCGTCGACGAGCAAGAAAGAGGTGATCAGCCCAGTCAAGATGCGGCCAGTCCAAACCAGCCACCGCACGGGGCGAACGGGGGATTCAAGAGCGGCGCTGGAAGCAATGACGTTTTCCATGTGTTCTCCAAGTCGGGGGGTCGGGACCGACCGCTTGCCGGCGCCCATGTACTCACGACGATCCTCCCAAGCGCCGATCGACATCGATTGCGCGTTATTTTATAAACAACTGTAACGATTGAATTATTCGCGGGAGCCGGGACCGAGCGCCATGCAACGTCCAAACCTCAGCGGCGCCCCGCGTCCAGGGGAACCAGGATGCGCGTCGTCACATAGTCTTCGTAGCTCTCTGAGCTGACGGACTCGATCACGGCTCCGAGAATCATCTACCCCAAGTGCTCCACGCACCGAGCGTTGATCGGATTGGCCAGGGCCGATTGGTATTCGTGCACGAAGCTGCTGACGGTATCTTGCCGAACAGCGCGCGTCGGTCGATAGCGAGACTGCAGCGTGATTGTGCGCGTCCCGAAACACTTCGCGAGACCATGACGTTCTGGTGACGAAGGCTCTCAGCGCGCGACGCTAGCGTGACTCCCTGAATCTTTTCGTTCGTATCGGAGGCGGTGGCTCGGAGCGGGGTGCGTCGCCGCTCGACCGAGAGCGCCGTCGACGTGAATAACCCAAACGTGTTAGTTTTGAAGATCGCGGTGCGCAATACTTCCGGCTCCGACTCACCCGTCCCGCCCAAGGCGCAATCGGTTGGCTTGTTCTGCGGCAAGTACAACATCGTCGCGCGCTTGGGCCGCGGAGGTATGGCCAACGTGCATCTTGCCGTGTCGCGCGGGCCTGGGGGCTTCAACAAGCTCGTCGTGCTCAAGCGGCTAGCCACCGACGATGACACCGCGAAGCGGCTGTTCTTGGATGAGGCGAGGCTGGCGGCGTTGCTCCAACACCCGAACGTAGTCGATACCTACGAAATCGCCGAAGAGTCCGCCTCGTACTACATCGCGATGGAGTTCCTCGACGGGCAGCCGCTCGATTGCATCATTGCCGACTTGCGACTACATCGCTGCGAGTTCGAGCCAGCGGTCTGCGCCAGGATCGTCGCCGACGCGCTCGCTGGCTTGCACTACATGCACGAGGTCTGCGACTACTCCGGGCAGCCGTTGAACGTCGTGCACCGCGACGTGAGTCCACACAACGTGTTTCTGACATTTGACGGTACCGTCAAGATCCTCGACTTCGGCATTGCCAAATCGAACGCGCGCAGCGACGAAACCGCGGTCGGAATCGTGCGCGGCAAGCTGGCATACATGGCGCCCGAGCAGGCCGCAGGGGAAGAGGTCGATCTCCGTGCGGACGTGTACGCGGCGGGTCTGATGCTTTGGGAACTATTGACCCTACGCCGGCTGCGCCAAGGCAGCTCACAAGCCGAGATCATGGCCGAGGCGCTCAACGGCAGCGTTCCTCGACTCGCATTGGCTCGCCTGGGGCTCGGCCCGTCGTTGTCCGCGATCGTGTCGAAGGCACTCGCTCGCGACCCGAAGGAACGCTTTCAGACGGCACTCGAGATGCGCGAGGCGCTGCTCGAGTACCTGGCCGACCACCCTTGCTCGACCGAAGCACTGGCGGCCATGATGGAACAGCGCTTCCGGGGTGCGCGCGCCGCCATGCAACGCCAGATCGGCGAGTGCCTGCGCAAGGCAGAGCAAAGTGAGGAATTGGTTTCCATCGAGGCGCTGGCAGCTGCGTCGGACGGCAGTAAGGCAACGCCGGGGATGGCCGCAGACATGCCATTGCTGGAGGGCACGCACTCGGCGGGTCCCGACGCCATCACGCGCAACGTGAGGACCGGTTCTGTAGCCGTTTCGATCCGCGCCGACGGCGCTAGTGAAAGGGTGCCCGCCGTCACGCCACCCAGACGCCCGCCTGCCTGGTCCTGGGCCGTATTGTTCGGGCTGACGGGAGCGCTCGCGGCGGCATTCGCGCTTCGGCAGGGGCCCGCGCCTCCAGCGATGCCCCGCACTGCGGCAGCGTCCGTCGTCCAGACCATGCTTGCGACACCCGAGATCGTGTTGCGCATCCATGGATCCAATACCATCGGTGACGAGCTAGCTCCGCGCTTGGTCGAAGCTTTCCTGCGCAAGCGAGGCTTGGAAGGCGTCACACGTCGTCGCAGCGAAGACCGCGAAAGCGTGCTCGTCTCGGGGAAACTCACAGCCAGTGATCGCGCGGAGGCGATCGAACTGCAGGCGCTTGGCTCCGCGACGGCATTCGAGGACCTGGCGGCGCATCGGTGTGATATCGGCATGGCCTCGCGCCGCATCAAGCCGGAGGAGGCGCGACTGATCGAGGACGCAGGTCTCGGCGACTTGCGCTCTCCGGCTGGCGAGCATGTTCTCGCACTCGACGGCATCGCCATCATTACCCACCCGAACAACGCGCTCACTCACCTCGACATTTCCACGCTCGGTAAGATCTTCACCGGTGAGATCGACGACTTTGCCGCCGTGGGCGGTACACCCGGAAAAGTGCACCCGTACGCGCGCGACGACAACTCGGGTACCTATGACTTGTTCAAACACCTGGTGCTCGGGGATCTGGCCGTGAGTGTGTCCGCGGAACGGATCACCAATAGCAACGAGCTCTCGCGCCGCGTCTCGGTCGATCCGCAGGGGATTGGCTTCATTGGCGTCGCCTACGTGCACGGCGCCAAGCCGCTGGCGATTAGCGACGGCTCGGCAAGATCCTTCTACCCAACCCCTTTCACGGTCGCGACCGAAGGCTATCCGCTTTCGCGACGGCTGCATTTGTACCTGCCGGTCCGCAACGTGCGCCCGCTCGCGGTCGACTTCGTCAATTTCGCGCTTTCCCCCGAGGGCCAAGAGCTGGTGAGGGCGAGCGGCTTCATCGATCTCACCCCGCGCGCCACCGACGCCGAACCGTGCGAACCGCTGTGCCCGGAACGCTACGCGGCCCTGATCAAGGGTGCCAAGCGCGTTTCGGTCGACTTCCGGTTTCACGGCGCAAGCGCGCAGCTCGATAGTCGAGCCCAGCGCGACGTGGACCGAGTGGTCTCTTTTTTGAGCGAACGCCGCAACGCCCGCGTGCTGTTGTTGGCCTTCTCTGATGCGCGCGGCCGACCGAACGAGAGCCTAGCGCTTGCTCGTGAGCGAGCCCAGGTCGTCGCAACGGAGTTCGCGTCGCGTGGTGTGCAAGTCGCGAGTATCGAAGCGGTGGGGCCCGAGCTGCCAGCGGCCTCGAACGACTCCGAGGACGGTCGAGATAGAAACCGCCGGGTCGAACTGTGGCTTCGCTGATCAGAGCCGAAGCGCCGCTGGGGAGCCGAATCGGGAGTGCTTCCAAGGCTCTCGATGTGCGCGTAGGTTCAGGTGAGCAATCCGTCGCACCTTGCAGTAGAAGCTCCGTTCCGTAGAATGAGCAGATGTTCGTAGGTGGTAGCGCTCGCTGGTACCATACGTTGGTGGTGGTGGGAGCGTCGCTCTCTGGCTGCGCCGCGAAGGTCGAGCGGAGCTCGGTTCCGAACGACGCAAACGCTGGCAGTGCTGGCAGTGTTGGCGGTGCAACGGGGGACGCGGCCACCGGGGCTGCCACAGGATACAGCGTCACGAACCCGAAGCAATGCACGTTCGATGGCGCGTTCACCTGTGCCGACTATGAGTCGTTGACCGACTGTCATTGCGAAGCGAACGCACCTCGCGCTCCGCTCGATTGCAGCAGTCCATTTGCCTATTCTTGTCGCGCGCTGAACGTCATCGACTCGCTGCCGGACGCGGGTCTTGGGCTGACGACGACACACACCGTGGGTTGTCACTGCCAACCGAACTACCTCACCCCGAGCGATTGTGAATTGCCCACGCAGTTCATCTGTGAATCCGTGGAGTACGGGTATTCGGGCTGTCGATGTGACCCCAATCTTCCACAGTCAGCAGCGGAGTGCCGGCCGGGTGAGTGGCTCTCGTGTCAATCGGACAGCCCGCGCTTCGGCTGCCACTGCGAATGCTGTACGATCAAGTAAATGCGCCGCCAGGTCATTCTTCCCGTGGTCGATGCTGCGATCGATGCGCTCGACGAGGCTTCGCGCAACACGGTTGGTCTGCTTTGGTCGGTGCGGGCTCAGAATGAGCTAAAAACGAGCTCGGTATTCGCGAGTTTGTATCGTGAACTGATGGCGTTCGGCGCGCCCCTAGCGGTCCTCGAAATGTGTGCGCAGGCCGTCTCGGACGAGGTCCGGCACGCGATCTTGTGCGCGGATGTCGCCGCGCGCTACGGGGGTCCGCGCGCACCGCTCCAAGCCGTCGCCCCCGCGGAGGCTCCGAGTTTTTCAGTCTGCTCGGCGCAAGTCAGCCGAGCGCTGTTCGCCGCACTTCACTCGGCGATCAACGAAACGCTGGCCACCAGCTACCTCGCGGCGTGTCTCGAGCAGGCAAGGACCGAGACCGTCAGCACGGCGCTGCGCCACATTATCGAGGACGAAGTTCGGCATGCGCGCATTGGTTGGGCCGTGCTCGCGTCGGACAAGTTGTCCGATGCAGACCGTCGAGTGATCTCCAATACACTGCCGAGCCTGATGGAGATTTGCGTGAGCGCGTGGTTGGCAGAGACCGCGTACGACGTGGAACACGCGATAGTACCTGGCCAGGGTTCCCTGTGCCAAACAGAACTCCACACGCTCGTGGAAGACGCGCTTGGGAACGTCGTGATCCCGGGGCTATCTCACGTCCGTCTCGACCCCGCGCCGACACAGGCGTGGTTCGCTCGGTGGCCGCGTACCTGACGCTCCCCGCGCAGCACGCGCGACGTGCCCGTTGGGCAGGCACCGGCAGCCGTTGGCTAGGAGAACCTTCTACGACGGCAACTTCCGTCTGCGAGGACAGCTCGAAGGGCGATTGATTCACGTTGTTCGGCTGGGACCGCCGCCCCACTTGGTCTCGTTATCGCCGCAAACGCGAAGCCGAGCCACGCCCGCGCTGGCGTAAATGACCATGGGCAGTACAGTCGCTGTTCGGCAGAGTGCCGGAGCGAAAATTCTCCGACACACTGCGTGAACGATCGAGCAAAATCATGCCGGGAAGATTGTTCGTGAGCTACTCGTCGCGCGACCAACTGATCGCGGACTCGATCTACGATCACTTGAGATCGCAAGGCATGCGTCCGTGGCTGGCTTCACGCGATATCCCGGCTGGCCAAGCGTACGCGCACCAGATCGTGGCGGCGCTGGCCGAAAGCGAGCTTTTGCTCTTGGTGCTAACACCGCAAGTCAATGCATCTGCCCAGGTGCCGCTCGAATTGAATGTTGCCAAGACGCGCCGCTTGCCGATTCTTCCGGTGAGGTTCCAAGCCTTCGAGCTTTCGACGACGTTGCAATATTTTCTCGGGGCTTCGCAGTGGTTAGACGCCGTCGCTCAGCCATGGGAGCAGCATCTGCCGCAGATTTCCGCGAAAGCTCGTGAGCTTTTGGATGGAACGGACGCTTCCGCATTTTCTTCGTTGCAGGGCGTGCTCGAATCCCTGCCCCCTGCGGACACCGGCCCGATGCGCGACGCGATTCGCTTTGGCCGTAACCATGCTCTCGTCACTCGTCTGCGGAGCTCGGGTGGCGACTCTTCCGAACGTGAAGGGCAGTTGCGCAGCTTCGAGCAAGAATCCGTGCGCGTCGCGCAACGAATCGGGCTCGATGAGGCTGCCGAAGAAGCGTTGAACGCGATGCCGCAGGGCGTCCGAGATGCGGCGGCCGGCACCGACGACATCGCTTCGATTGTGAGCGCTGCGCGGGAAGAAGCCGAGCTCAATGCGTTGCGAATTCTCGTGCGCCATGGCCTACGCATCTCCTCGGCGTTCACGCTGAGCTTTCGTCTGCTGATGATTGGCCTGTACCTGAAGGGCTTGCCGCCGAGCGAGCAAGAGAAGGTGCTCGATGAGTTGACTCGGCTCGCGGAGGCAGCGGGGCTGCCCCAGGCCCCGCTCGAGCGGTTTGCCACAGCCCTGCAAGACGCAAAGTCGGTCGATGACAGCGCGCTTGAGGCGATCGATGAACTGCAGACGACTCTCGAGGATTATGCGCTCTACCGTCGCGCAATCGCCCTGCAGCGCGCGAACCTTTGGGAGTTCGGGCGCAAGGTGGCATTGCTCGCCTTGGCGTATGCTGAAGGCGCCTCAGAGCAAGTCTTGCGTCGAACGCGCGACCAAGTGCGTGTGCTAGCCTCGGCATTGAAGTTCGAAGTGCCGCCCATGGCCCCACGCGACCCAGATGCTGCCACCGCCAGGGCCCGTGCGGTGCATTATGTGATGCACGATATCGGCAAGAGCGTCGGTCCCGAGGTGGACGACCTCTATGGGAAGCGCTTTTCTAGCCTACTGGAATGCTCGCTCAAGAGTTCCCTGCTGTTCTTGTTGTACTCTCAGGATGAGCCTCACGATCACACAACCGAGATATTGATCGCCGCCGTAGAGCGCTCGGCGCGTGCGGCAGCACTGCCATCGGAAACGTGGCGGCGAATTCCCGAGCTCGTTCGCGCGGGCGCACGCTATGACGAGCTAAAGAGCGAGCTGTTCTCGATGCAGGATCGCGTGGCCCGCTACCTGCACGGCCTGGCGGCGAACGCCACGACCTAGCGGCACGCGACGATCCTGAGCGAACGAGGCGGCCCCCGAGCCTTGGGGTTAGCGGGCGCGGCGCGCGTTGCTCGTCGCGTAGCTCATTGCATCGTTGGAAACGTCTGTGTCGGTCAGCTAACTGACTTCCACACTGAAGCGAACTTTGCCGTTTCGACCGAGCGTGATCACGTCTCCAGAACTGATCGGTACTTCGACGTGAGGCTCTGCGGGCTTGCCGTTCACGAGTGAGCCATTCGTCGAAGCTTGATCTACGAAAATCAGCAGCAAGCCGTTGAAGCCGACCCAAGCATGGGCACTCGACACTTGCGCCTCGGGAACGACCAGCTGTGAGACGCTCGGCTCCCTGCCAACGATCGCGCCCGAACCGATTGGAATGATTTGGCCTTGGAGCGGCCCCGAGAGAAACCGCACGGAAAGGCTCGGTGCCCCCGAGAACACCTCCGTGCCGCCGCGTGCGGCAGACACTTGCGGCGCCCGACTCGGCCCTGCGAGAGCGGCCGGTAGCGCGCCCGGCATGCTCACCGGCAACGGTGTCGGTGGAGCGCGTCGGGCTGCTTGCGGAGGCACATCAGCGATGAGCTGCATCGCGCACTGCGAGAAGGTCATCCAGGCGCCAGATCCAGGCGTGGCAACCTGCACAGCAGGCGACAGCTTTGCGCTGCGCATCAGGCGTTGGATTTCGAGGAGGCGCGTCGGCCCTTCAGCCGCGCCCCCGAGGTTGGCGTAGAACAGTGTCTTGTCGCGCACTACCTGCCAAGCGTCGCCCAAAAGCTGGAGGGGGATATCGGACGACAGGATCACTTGCGTCTCCCCCTGCTGGTCGTTCATCAAGCGTTCGGCCTGCTGCTCGATGGTGGCCTCGAGCCAGTTTCGCGCCAACCGCCCGTTGCCGAAGTCCGTTCCGCGGTCACGGTGGAGCATTCCAAAGCAGGCTTTGAGCAGGGTCTCCGCGTCTTCCGTCACTTGGAGACCGCGGCTCGTGCACCCCTTACGATAGATCGCGAATAGATCTTCCGGGCTGTAGTCCTCGAAATGGACGGTGCGGGTGAAGCGCGATTTGAGTCCGGGGTTCGACGCGATGAAGCGCTCCATTGGATCGGTATAGCCAGCGACGATCACCGCAAGGCGATCTCGGCTATCCTCCATGGCCTTGAGCAGCGTGTCGATTGCTTCGCGGCCGAAGTCGTAGCCCTGATCTTTGCCGCTCAGTAGGGAGTACGCTTCGTCTACGAAAAGCACGCCGTCGAGGGCATCCTTGATCACCTCGATCGTTTTGAGCGCTGTCTGACCGACGTACCCTGCCACGAGTCCCGACCGATCTGTCTCGACTACGTGCCCCCGTTTCAGCAGCCCGAGGCCGGCGAGAATGCGTCCGACCAGTCGGGCCGTGGTGGTCTTGCCAGTGCCCGGGTTACCCGTGAAAACTAGGTGCAGACTAGACGGCGTCGTGGGCTGACCAGCGAGCGAACGGCGTTCGTTCAGGCGCGCTAGCGAGACGAGCTTACGGATCTCTTGCTTGGCGGCGTCGAGTCCGACCAAGGCATCGAGCTCGGCGAGCAAGGCATCGACATCTGACACGACGGTGATGCGCTGTTCGGGCACATCGGTTTCGAGAATGGTCCGTAGCGTGTCCCGATCGCGGCTTGCGAGCTGCGCGAGCCGTGCCGCCTGCTGCTCGACCACCCTCTCGAACAGCTCACGGACTGAGCGCCCGTTGCCGAAGTGCTGACTTCGATTCTTGTGCAACTCTGAGATCGTCTTGCCGAGCTTCTCCCTGGCAGCCCCGTCCAGGACGAATTGCCCATTCTGCGCCATGTCCTCGAGAATGCGCATCAACTCCGGCGGCTCGTAGTCCTCGAATTCGATATTACGCGTGAAGCGCGACTGCAGGCCCGGGTTCGACTCGATGAACTTACGCATCGGCGACGTGTAGCCAGCGACGATGACGGCGAAACTGTCGCGCCGGTCTTCCATGGCCTTGAGCAGCGTGTCGATGGCCTCTTGCCCGAAATCCCGCTCCGAATCCTGCTTCAGAGCATATGCCTCGTCGATGAACAGCACGCCGCCTTGGGCCTCCGCGATGCGTGCCAGCGTCTTTGCCGCGGTGCCACCGATGTGCTCGGCGACCAGCCCCGCTCGGTCCACCTCCACGACATGCCCTTTGCCCAGCAGGCCGAGCTCCTTGTAGATGCGACCAACGATGCGGGCAACGGTTGTCTTGCCCGTGCCGGGATTGCCCGTGAAGGTCAGATGGAGCGAAGTGCCGAGTTTGGATAGCCCATGCTGCTGCCGCTGCTGCTGGAGCTGGGCAAAGGTCATGAGCTTGCGAATCTCTTGCTTGACGCCCGAGAGCCCGATTAGGCCGTCTAGTTCCTCGAGACCGCTCCGTCCGCCATGTGCGGCGGGCTCCGCTGCGTGAACCTTGGCGGGCTGACTCGTGGCGGGCTGAGCCTTGGCGGGCTGACTCGTGGCGGGCGTGCTGGGGCTTGCCCTCCTGACGCCGTCGGGCAGCGGGCGCTCGTTCTCGACGCAGTCTTTCAGCTCGACCTCGCCGCCTTCGCGGACGATGACCGCCTGTTCTTTCCCCTGTGTCGTGAAACGAATACCACTGGCCGCGACTTTTGCCTTCGTCGCGTAGATACCTGCGAGGCACGCCTCGATGACAGCGTGCTCCACCAGCAGCGAACTGTCCTCCGTCGCAGCGAGCGCGGCATCCGTAACGTGCGCGAACCGGCTGGTGGTGATCGTGGCACGGCACTTGGAGTTGAGGCGGATCGCAGGGCACTTGATGCGCACGAACTCGCTCTGCGCCACCGTCAGCTGCGCTTCCTGCGTCGCCAGAACGGCATTTTTCTCGACGTCCTGTATCCGGCAACGCGCGACGTTCACTTTGCCGCCTTCGTCGATGCGCAGGGCGACCCCATTGACGCGTTGAATCTCCGAGTCGAGAAGCTCCAGACGCCCGTTCTTGAAAACGGACAGACCTTCCCCCGTATCCGTGAAACGGCAACGCTCCACGACGGCCTCGCTGCCTCGCAGGACCGAAAGCGAGTGCCCGCGGCTGGGCCCAAATTCGCTGTTGCTTACGCGCAACAATCCGCCCTCAGTCACATAAACGAGCTCCGCCGTGCAACTGTGAAACTTACAGCCTTGCGCCGTGACACTACCACCCGTACTGATCCACAGCGCCGGATGCTTGCTACCTGACTCGCTAACGTCACAGCGCGTGATGCTGACGGTCGAATACTCCTGGACATTGACGACGTTGTCTTGTGGGTTGACGAGGCGGCACGCTTCGAGCTCGAGCCGAGCGTGCTCTCGCGCGGAAATGCGCCCTTGAAAAGCGATACTCCGTACGAGTGCCTGTCCCGAGAACTTGATGAGACCGCGCAGAAAAGTCTGCTCAACGCCCGCGCCGATCACGCTCACCGAGTTCAGTTGAACGTCACCTACGACGTGGCTACCTGGCAAAAACTCCAATACATCGCCTCGCTGGAGCCGACGCAAGATTGCCTGGACGGACGGAGCCTGTGCACTACCTACGATGTACTTTGCCACCAGAACATCCCTCACTCACGCCCAAGCCGAAGCCACCGCCGGGGGCGCAGCAGCCAACATCGAATCATTGTCTACCGTAAGACGAAGCGAAATGGGGATGCCGCGCCTCTGGCACCGACGGTGCTCAGGTGTCCACGGAAGAAATAATGACTATGGCGCCCCTCTGAAAACCACTCAGCATCCGGAGTCGTCGGACCGGCGGCACGCCGAGATCTCGGACGTCGCTTTGGACGGGTTGTTGGGCCCGACGCAGCGCGCCTTCACGTAGAAGGTGACCCGCCCGGTGGGCCTAACGATGTACGCTTCGTTGGTTGTGCCAAAGCCCGTGTAGCCCTTGCGCGCGTCGCTGTCGTAGTTCGCGTCGAACTGGTACTGCACTGTGGTTCCAGCGGCGCACTTCGCGCTCGCGGTCCCTCGCGCGTAGTGCCATTTCTGGCCGGCGCCGCCATTCTTTAGATCATCCGGATTCTCGATCCACAATAAGCCCGAATAGCCGACGGCAGTACCTTGCGGCGATACGTATAGATCGAGCTTCAGCTCCGTGGGGGGGTTCAGCAGCGTGGTTCCTGAGGCCGTTGACCACGCGCTCATGCGGTCGTGCGAGCCGTTCGCGCGAACCCGCACCTGGTAGAGCGTGTCGGCTTTCAAGCCGCTGACTTTCGTACTCGTCCCGGTCTCTGATACCGACCTTCGGTTGTCCATGAAGCCCGTGTCGGTCGCGATCTCGACTGTGTACGAGGTCGCCTGGTCAACCAACTGCCACGTGATCGTCCCCTCAGTCTCGCTCGTCGGCGTGAATGCGACACCGGTTGGCGCCAGCAGCGGAGTGGTCGGCGTCTCGGTTTGCCCGCCCGTACCGGAGTTTTCCCCGGCGGTGCCGTCAGGCGCGCCCCCCAGAGCGGCACCGTCACTACCGCTGTTCGAGGCGCCCGCTTGCCCAACGCCCGCTTGCCCGGCCTCCGCTTGCCCGGCCTCCGCAGTGGTTGATTCCCCGGACCTGCCCCCCATGGCAGTTCCTGCCCGTCCGCCCGAACCTAGGTCGAGCTCATGCGATTCGTTGCCCAGGATGACGTTGCACCCATCCACAGCTACCAGGGCGAGTACAACGACCAAAGTGCCCTTAACGGTGAAGACTCGAGCGGGTTTCATGGGTCCACCTTCGAACATCGGACACGCAGCCGCGTCCCAGGGATGAACGAGTCTAGGTCGACTCGATCAAAGGCGGCTATAGCGAACCGATGTCGGACGTGCATGGCGGTCAGGGCTGGGTCATGCCGGCCCAGGGACTCCAATGATCAGGCTCAAGTACAAGCTGTGCTCGCTCGCTTGTCTCGTGGTGTTGCCGCTCCCGGGCTGTGACACGTCCCCGAAGCAGGCGGCTCCCCGTGAGCCGACCAAGACCAACACTGCTCTTCCGGCGAACCACTTCGAGCGCCAACTGCAGCATGGCGAGGCCAAGTGGTTGTTGTTCGATCTGGATCCAGCGCGGGTAACACTCATGCTCGTGGGACAACGGGCGGATGAACCCCAAACGTTCGAGGCGCTCGCGCCGTATCTCAAGGAGCGCGGACTGACCCTCGCGGTGGCGACCAACGCGGGCATCTTCGGTCCAGCACGTCAGCCCATGGGCCTTCATGTGCAGGACGGAGAGATCCTGACGCCGCTGTCGACGGCGGACGGCGACGGGAACTTCTTCCTCAAGCCCAATGGGGTGTTCTGGCTCGATGACGCCGGTGTGCACGTAGCGAGCAGCGAGCACTACGCGCCGCAAGGGCGCTTGCGACTCGCTACCCAATCGGGGCCGCTCCTCCTCGAGCACGGACAGATTCATCCCGGTTTCTCACCCGAGAGCCGAAGCTTGCGGCTGCGCAGCGCCGTTGGGGTCGACGCGCGGGGACACGCTCACTTGGCGATCTCCCTCGGCCAGGTCTCGTTCTACAACGCAGCAACCCTGTTCCGCGACGTGATCGGTTGCCCCGATGCGCTCTATCTCGACGGCGAGATCTCCGAGGTGATGGCCCCGAGACACCTCCCAACGAAGGCCCACGCCTACGCCGCACTGCTAGTCGCTACTTGGCGGTAGGCGCGTGTAACCCCGGACAGCTGCGATGAGCGGCGCTGCAGGCCTCATGAGTGGGCCATGAAGGTGAGGCCGGTCGACCATCGCATTGGCATGCGGGGTCAACCAAGCAGGCGCTGCCATCCCAGTAGTAGCGCTTGGTGTCGCCCCCACAACACGAGTAGACCGCGCCAGGGTGCGGCGTTGCGGGCTCGCAAACCGATCCGCAACCTAGCGCGAGCGCAGAGGCAATCAGCGCACTCTCTAGCCAGCAGCTCAACCGCGCATCCATCACGTTCGAACCGGAGCCCCCTCAGACGGGATTTGCAACGTGGCTTAGAGCCAATTCTATTAAGTAGCTAATTTTATTAATCTATTTTCAACCAACAGAACACGGTTGACGTAGTTAACAACGTTCCCTAGGTTCACACCGTTCCAACGCGGGTCGGGTTTCATGGGCATAGCGGAGCGACGAGAGCGCGAGCGGCAGGAGCTGCGTCTGAAGATCCTCGATGCGGCGCGCGAGCTATTTGCCGAGCGCGGCTATCAAGCAGTGACGATGCGCGAGATTGCCAATCGCATCGAGTATTCCGCGACCGCTCTCTACAAGCACTTCGTCGACAAGGAAGCGCTGGTGCGCGAGCTCTGCCACCATGACTTCAAGGCGCTTGCTGGGCTGTTCATCCAGGCGGTCAGTAACAGTAGCGGGCCATACGAACGCTTCATCCGTGTCGGCCTCGTCTACCTCGACTTCGCCGTGCGTCATCCGCAGCACTATCAGATGATGTTCATGGGTGGTCTGCCGCCCGTCCCCCCGAACGACCAAGAGCGCGACGATCCCACTCAGAACGCTTACGTCTCCTTGCGCGCGCTCACTGCCGACCTCGTGCGCGCCGGACTCGTGCGCGCGGAGCTCGCGGACGTCGATCTCGCGGTGCAGACGGTCTGGGCCATCGTACACGGCGCCGCTGCGCTCGAGCTCACGCTCTCGAAAAACGGGCTTTGGCTCGATTTCCGACCTCGCCGCGAGCGCTTCACGGCCGCGCTGGAAGCCGTCGCTCGTTCGATCGCACGCGACCCAGAAGATGCGCTCGCGCGTTTGCGTCGCGTGCTTGCCGATGACGCCGACAAACCGTGGGGGCTCGGACCAGTTTCAGCGGCTCAGGACAAGGGAGGTTAGCGATGGTGGATCTCGGGCTGAAAACGCTGCTTTTCGACAAGGTGCGCTTCCTGATCACGGTCTCCGGCGTCGCCTTCGCTGTAACGCTCGTGCTCGTGCAGGGCGGGCTGTTCGTGGGCTTGCTCGACAACTCCACGATCACGATCGAAAAGCTGGGTGCCGACCTCTGGATCACGTCCAAGAACTCGCCGAACCTCGACTTCGTCCATCAGTTTCCGGAAGCGAACTTGTACCGCGCGCGTTCGGTGCCGGGTGTAGCGCGCGCCGACAATTTGATCCTGTCGTTCATGCAAGTCGCTCTCCCGACGGGCGCTGAAGAGACGACGATCGTGTATGCCATGACCGACTTCAGTCGTTGGGGCGTGCCCTGGGAGCTGGCAGAGGGTTCGCTCGCTGGGCTCGAAAGCGGCTCGTTCGTAGCGTTCGATGAATCGGCGAGCAAGCGCTTCGGGGCGTTCGGGGTCGGCGACTATCGCGAGGTGAACGGCCAGCGCTTTCGCGTGGTCGGCAAGACTCGCGGCGCCAAGAGCTTCACCACGACGCCCCTTGCGTTCATGGATTTCCACCGCGCCCAGGAGCTGCAGCCCGATCTGCTCGCGGGCAAGACGTCGTACATCGTCGTCAAGCTCGCGCCCGGCGCCGACGTGGCCGCGGCGAAGACCGAGCTCGAACGGCGCTTGCCCTACAATGACGTGTACACCGCCAAAGCCTGGGCCGACCGCTCGCGCGACTATTGGGTCGCCAATACCGGCATCGGCTTCAATGCCTTTCTCACGGTGTTTCTCGGCTGTCTCGTCGGCGTCGTGGTCGTGGCGCAGACCCTCTACACCTCGACGATGGAACACCTGAAGGAGTTCGGTACCGTCAAAGCGATCGGCGGATCGAACCTCGACATCTACCGTATGCTGGGCCAACAAGCCTCGGTTGCGGCGGTCGTTGGCTTCTTGCTCGGCTACGTACCGGCACAGCTCTTGAAGCCGGTCATCGCCAGCGCGGGGCTCAAGCTCATCATTCGCCCGCAGCTCACCGCGAGCGTGTTCGTTGGCACGGTCGTGCTCTGCCTACTGTCGGCAATCGTGTCGTTCCGCAAAGTGAAGAACATCGACCCAGCCCTGGTGTTTCGCAGCTGAGTCAAAAGCCCGAGGAGTGAACATGTTCACCGTCGTTGCCGAAGATGTGACCAAAACTTTTCGTGAGGGGCGCGAGACCGTGACCGTGCTCAAGGGCGCAAGCTTACACGTCGAGCCGGGCGAGGTCGTCGCGCTCGAAGGCCCGTCCGGGTCGGGCAAAACGACGTTCTTGTCGATCCTCGGCTGTTTGCTGTCGGCGACCAGCGGCAATGTCGTGATCGCGGGCGAAAAAGTCGATCCAGCGCGACCTTCCGCGTGCCAAGCCGTACGGCGGCGGCACATCGGTTTCGTCTTTCAGCAGTTCAATCTGTTCCCCGCCCTCACCGCGGCGGAAAACGTGGAATACGCCCTCAATCTGAAGGGCGTGGACGGCGCGGCCGCCAAAGAACAAGCCCGAAGCTTGCTCGAACGCGTGGGCATGGCCGACCGGATGCGCTTTTTACCGCGCGATCTCTCGGGTGGGCAGAAGCAACGGGTCGCCATCGCGCGCGCGTTGGTGGCGTCGCCCTCGCTGATTTTGGCGGACGAGCCGACGGCCAACCTCGACGCTAGCGTCGCCACGCAGGTGCTCGAGCTGTTCAGCGAGCTCGCGCGGCGCGAGCAGCGTTCACTCTTGATCGTCACGCACGATCCGCGCGTGCGGCACGTAGCAGATCGTGTAGTCGGAATCGCGGACGGACGGATCGCCGCCTGAGCGGCGTCGAGCTCTCATTTCACGGAGGCAACATGAGCATCGTCGAAACCCTGAAGGCACGCGCAAGCGTTTTGGTTTTCGTGAGCGTCGCTCTCGGCGTAGCCACCTACGAATGGCACCAGGCAAAGAGCGCAACGCTCCCCGCCGCTGAGTCGAAGCCCAAGGCGGCCAACGCGCGGGGCGTGCTCGCGGAAGGACGGCTGGTCCCGTACCCGGACGCCGAAGTCACGCTCGGTGCCGAGACGGGCGGAAAGCTGCTGAAGCTGCTCGTGCACGAACGCGACCACGTGGAGCCGGGCCAGATAATCGCCGAAATCGACGTGACCGAGCAACGCGCAGCGCTGAGCGAAGCCTGGGCGCGCGTGAAGGAATCAGAGCCGGACATCAGTTTCCTCGAACAGGAGCGGATCCGCAGCGAACACCTATTGGCGCAAAATGTGCTCGCTCGCGCCGCCTACGACAAGAGCGCCCACGACGCCGAGAGCGCGACGCGACATCGCGCGTCTCTGCTCGCTACTTCTGCGCGCCTGAAAGCGCAGATCGACAAGGCGACGGTGCGCGCGCCGATCGCCGGTGCGGTGACTGCGCGCTTCGTCGAAGCAGGCGCCTACGTGTCACCCGGCACACCGATCGTCACGCTCGTCGATCTGACCCGGCAGCGGGTGCAAGCCGAGATTGGAGAGTTCGACACCGCGCGCGTCGCACTCGGCGCGAAGGTCACGCTCCGCGCCGAAGGCTACAGCGCGAGCTTTCACGGCACGGTCGAGGAGATCCCGGACGAGGTCGTGGCGCGGCAAATGAAGCCGCTCGATCCGTCTCGTCCAGTCGATACGCGAGTCCTGCTCGTGAAAATCCGCCTGGACGAGCCGGTGCCGCTGCGGCTCGGACAGCGCGTCGAAGTCGAGATCCGCTGAGCTGCTCGGGTGAGCCACACCGCAACCCTCGACAGCAGCGATGAGAGCGATGCTAGCGTCTGCTCATGCGGTCGGTTTGGTTGGTGGCTGGCGGGTTTGGGTTGCTCGCTTGCGTCAATGGCAGCGCGGGAACATCGAGCCAGACGCCGCGAGGAGGCGAGGCCGCGCGTCGTTTGTGCGTCCAAGCGAGACGCCCAGCATACGCGGAGCGCGTTCGGCCAGCTGCTGAGTGATGCTCCGAATCGCGGTGTGCCGCGGATCGTCGTCGGTGTCGACGCGCAGCCCGTCGGGCTGCATTCGATGAGCGACAGCAGGCGCGGCGTCCTGTTTGCGGGCGATGGCGGCGCTCCCTTCCCGTCGGCGCATCCGTTCGGCTTCCAATACTTCGACTTCTTCGAACCCACCGCGAAGCTGAGGCGCGCCACGCTCGCTCCAACCGAAATGATGCGAGCAGCGCGTTCGTCCGGCGCTTCGCCGCCGAGCGCGGACGCCACAACGGTCTTGGAAGTCGTGCCCGTCTTGGGATCCGAGCCTGGGTCGGCCAGCGGCTTTTTGGCCCAATTTGCGAACACGCTGGCCTGGGTCCAAGAGGGACGGGCTCAGGCGCTGCCACTCGGTCGATCGATTCAGATTGCGGTAAGCGCGGTGTCCGAGTCTCGAGAAAGCGTGCTCGTGCTCGTCGGTGATGGCTCAGTGTTCAGAACCAACAAGGACAGCATCGTCCCACTATTCAGAGTTCCGGGCGAAAGCGCCGGTCTCGTGAACGACGCGCTAGGGCGCGGGTCGGACGGTGAAGTAGCCGTTTTACGCTTCGATTCCAGAGTCCCAACTGCCGCGCAGCCGGCCTTGGCGTACCGCCCAGGTAAGGTTCCCCTGCCCCTCGCTCCCTGGAGCAGCGCCATCCCCGCTTCGGCTCCTGCCTGCGCTGACGGCGCCGGCTACC
>Ga0164309_10000380_pt1 | contig 25207 bp, 28 predicted proteins | sample Whisoiple_247_MG_FD_109984 | JGI IMG/M metagenome (GOLD analysis project Ga0164309, IMG submission 109984) | Soil microbial communities amended with fresh organic matter from upstate New York, USA - Whitman soil sample_247_MG | ecosystem: Environmental > Terrestrial > Soil > Unclassified >...
AGTGGACAAATTAATCAATCAACTTAGAATTCAATATGAAAAAATGTTTAAGAGAAGAGGTCCAGAGAAAGAAGAATATTTGAGAAAACTAGAAAGACAGGAAATGTCTAAAGCTATCAGATCTTTACAAGTGGGACTTAATTTTGAACCATTGATTGATATTGGTACTAACTTCTTAGATGGTGCTGCTGAACATTTGAAAACCTTTCAGGGATTAGATTACACCACTATGTCTAAAGAAGAAATGGATAGCAAACTTAAAACTCTTAGGGAATATGAAGCTAGTGCTCAAAAGTTTACATCTTTAAATGATGTGTATTTATCCTATTACAGTAATAAGAATTTAGATGATGAGGCTAGTAAAATATCAGGAAAGCTAGGACAGATTTCTTATAGAGCAAAATCTATGTTAGATCATATCAAATCTCTTGAGATTACATTTGCAGATCAATTAGCTTTAAAAGAAGATATATTGACACCAGACTCAGAAAATAATATTCTCACTCCTGAATTAGAAATAGGCTTCCTACCCAGAACAATGTTAGAAGCCAGTAAATTACCTGCAAGAATTATAAATCTTGCTTCTAAGCTTATTATGGATAGAAACAGTTTAACTAATATTAATATTAATAGAAAAATAAAAACATTCCAAGGCTTGTTGTTACCTCTTGAAGAAGAAGCAAAAAGACAGGGAAAGAAAGCTTTTGATTTAGTGGGTAAAACCAGTAAGAATGGATTACACTTGATTAAAAAATTAAGCCAGGAATATTGGGATAATTATGAAAAAGCAGCAGAAGCAGAAGATAAACAATACTTTGCTTCTATTGTTGACAGAAAAAAATATTTTGATTTTGTAGATGAATATCTGGACAATAATATTCAGAAAATAGAAGACTCAGAACCTTCTACAGATCCAAAACAAAGCAGAAAAATTAAGGATGAAAGAATCAAAGCTATTAAGGATAAAGTTGACATGAGAGAAAAATCCTTTAATGGATATAAAACTCCAGAGTTTAAATATGTAATAAGTCAAACTGTAGATGAAAAGAGATTTTATTCTAAGGAATATAAGGCTATGAGTCCTAATGCTTTAGCTATGTGGAATTTCTTTACAGACTTAAATAAGAGAGCTAAGAAAATGGGTTATATAGATGAACAAGGATTGTCTTTTTTACCTATGGTGGAAGCAAGTATACTACAGAAATATGCCTCTGATGATAATTCTTTAGATGTAACAAAAGGTATTCTAAAAGACCTATACACTATAAAAGTAGGAGAGGAACAAATCTTTTCTAAAATAGATCCAGAAACTGGAGAAGTTAAAAGAGAAATTCCTAAATATTTCACTAGAACTGATAAATCTGTAAATCAATTAAGCCAAGATTTAAATAGACTGGGAACTCTATGGATTGCTTCTATAGAGAAATATGAAATGAGACAAGGAATGGAGTCAACTCTTGATACATTAATGTCTTTAGAGAAATCAAAAGGTAATCTAATACTAGAGAATGGAAAGGTTAAGTTTGATCCTGCTGGTAATCCCCTTGTAACTAATGAGAACAAAAATGCTGCTATTATGAGAGCACTTCTTGATGATGCTTTGTATGATCTTCAGGAAGACCTCAATAGCTTAGGAAATGTAACTGTATCCACTGTAGCAGGTAAGCTAACAACAGATGAAGAAAAACAATCCAAGGGAACTATAGGTTTCAAAAAAGTTATGAATCTTTTAGAAACACAAGTGAAAGTGATGGCTGTAGGTTTGAAACCTATGTTAGGAATTGCTAACTATGCTGGATTTGCTTTTCAAACTTATATCAATAGTGGAAATCTACATTCATTTTCTGATTTTAGAAAAGCTAAAGCCAGACTTATCAGTGGTATGTCAACAGAAGAGAAAGCACTTCTTGATTTATTTGTTCCTCTTAATGAAGATGTATCTACTGAAAAAAGAAGAGAAATAGCTAAGAAACAAGGACTTATTAATTACTTAGGAACTTTCTCATTTACAGATATTATGATGGCTACTAACAGTTATCCTGAGAGAGCAATGCAATTTGCTACAGCCCAGTCATTATTAGCTAACACTATGGTTTTAAATGGTAAGTTGGTTAATATTAGACAATATGTTAGAGAACAAGACAGAAGTAAAAAATACAAAATGTCCAATAGTGAAAGAAAAGCATTGGAGAATTCTTATGAAGAAAGAGTAGAACAACTAAAGAAAACTGAATCTCTAATCCATAAAGTTTCTATTAAAGGAGATGAAGTCTCTATACCAGGTGTAAGTGATGAAGAACTAGCTAAGCTTAGAACACAAATAGTAGAATACACCAGAAAATTATCAGGACAGATGAGTGCTGATAATAAAGCTGGATTTAGAAGAGATAGTACACTATCTTCTTTTATGATGTTTAAAGGATGGATTCCTAAACAAGTACATGGAAGAATAGGTGCTATTAGAAAAGACACTGAATTAGGAGAATGGGAATATGGTAGAGTTAGAGCCTGGATAAAAACATGGACTAAAATAGGACTATTTAATGTAAAGGCTGCTAGAGATATTCTTGGTGGTACAGAAGAAGGACTAAAAATATTGGATGAAATGTTAGCTGAAAAGAAAGCAGATCATTATAAAAAAACTGGACAACACTTAGAAATTACTCAGGAAGAATTCTATGATCTTATGAGAACAGCATTGAGTAATCAAATGAAAGAAATGGGAATGTTATTAAGCCTGATGTCAATAGTATTAACTGCTAAAGCTATGGAACCACCAGAAGATGCTACACTAGCTGAGAAGAATAAATACAAATGGTGGGCTAGAGTTGTAAATAAAATAGCTGATGAGGTTTCTTTCTATTACAATCCTACTTCTATGGACTCTATTACCAGAGGTAATATTATACCTGCTGTAGGTTTACTACATAGAGTTGAGCAGATATTTGAACATTTAGGTAAAGAAGGATGGGGATATGCCACAGATGATGAAGAAATGATGAAAGATGCTCATCCAACTAAATACATAATTAATATGCTTCCTGGTTTTGGGCAAGTTCAGAATGAGTTATTACCATATTTATTTCCAGATATTGCTAAAGAACAAGGTATCAGAGTTAGTGTAGAATCAAGAAGACAGTAATATAGCTATATTATCTGTACATATTTTTTTTCAGGAATTTAAAGACTGTATTTAATAATTAATTTTGAATATAGGCTATAAATTCCTGTTCTTGTTTATAATCAAATTAATTAAAATGTTATGAAAGACATTGAAGAAAAAAACCATCTTATATTAAACTTGATAAAGCAGGTAAAGAGTATAGGTTACCAATTATCTACTGTTCCTAATGATGTTAATTTAGTACATAAGACAGGAGATGAAACTATAGATGGTATAAAAACATTCCTTAAAGTACTTGTAGCCCCAGGATATTCAATTCCTAGTGGAACTCCATTACAGTTTTTAACTGCTGATGGAGCTTTCTTTACTTATCAGACAGGTCCAGAGGACACATTTTATAAAACAGATGATATAGCAACCCATTCTACTTCTTCTGTATTCTATCCTTCTACAAAAGCTGTAGTGGATTATGTAAATTCTGTGTCTGGTTCCCTTATAAGAGATGAATTTAATTATTCAGGAAGTCAAACCTTCACTACAACATTTCCCTTTGGTCAGGTTTATGAAGTAATAATTCAAGGGATTACAGCATCTCAATCACAATATACTCTTACAGCTCCTGATCAAGTTACAATACTGGATCCATTAGATCCAGGAGATTATATTGTAATTGTATATTCACAAACTAATACTGTATTTAATCCTTATTATACACAAGCCCAGACAGATGCTTTATTAAATCTTAAGGAAGATAAGGCAAATAAGCAACTTACACCATTATTTGATGGAACAGGACTCAAATATCCTGCTCTTGATTTAATGAATGACAACTTCTTAATTAACACCAAACTCTTTTCAAGAACTGGTATTGCTAATAAGAAAGATGGATTTGAATTAGTGGCATTAAATACTACAACATTAAGAATCAAACAATGTGACACTGTAGTCTTCTGGGAAGAACTCTTTGAACCATTTGTTATATCCTATGATGCACTAAGAGTATTTCCAGAATTAGATTATCCATTAATTCAATTGGTAACTCCAACTGGTGGAAATATAAATATAAATCCTATAACTACTCCTGGATTGTATGTTAGATATATTGGATATGATGTAGATGGACATGTAATTTCTGATTCTAGTGATTTCTCTACTAATAATAGTGTGGCTCAATTAGGTGTAATCACAGTGGTATATAATTCTGGAGTTGTTAGTTTTCTGGATATGATTCCTAATGGAAGAAATGTATTCTCCCAACCAATACTTGCTAACACTAATGATCTTCAAAGAGCTAATTTTGTTCCCACAACCAGTGTAACTATTGGATATGATGTAGGAACTCCAACAATTCATTCTAATGATGGGGTAATAAATGGTATTTCTATTAACTGGAGAGGTATAAACAATGCAGGTAACAGTTTACCTGTTGACAGATATGCTTATACAGGAGTAACACCACTACCATTTGTATCTATTGATGCTTCATTCCTAACTTCTACATCCCCTCTTGTTACACATACATTATGGACTGATGTGGTATCTGGTGTTGCAATTAATAGCTCATTCTGGAACACTACAACTTCTACCAGACAGGCAATGCTTGCTAATAGTTATGGTATTAAACAAGTAGTTATGGGGGTTAGAGGAGGTTTCTTCATACAAGACCCAGAGTTTGCAACCAATGCTTGTTATTCTACATTAGCATTAGCACAAGCAAACGTATATACACACAAATTTACTGATGCTGTTGTTCCAAATACAATAGCTATGTCAGTAGCTAGAATCATATATAAACAAGGTGTAACTAATTTCTCTGATCCACTACAGTTTCAGATTGTTCCTACTGGACTTGGTTCAGGTTCTGGAGGAGGTGTTGTACCTCCTGTAGCAGATGCAACCACAGTTAGCAAAGGTATAGTTCAACTAGCAGGTGATCTTGCTGGTACAGCTGATGCTCCTACAGTAGTTTCAGCATCAGGTTCATCAGGATTATTTACTATAAAAGTACCATCTGAAATAATAGGAACTTCTTTAACAGATAGTTCTCAATTAGGTGCTGAGTTAATGACCACTGCCAATGCTAATACTGATTGGACAGGTTCAAGCTATGCAACAGGATATACACACATTGTAGGTAATACTACAACATTACAATCTCCTGCTGTATTTGCAAATGCAGGTTCATATTATTTAGTTATAACTATTACAGGAAGAACAGCAGGTTCAGTTAGTTTAGGAATAGGTATTAAGACACTTTCAACTGTTACAGCTTCTACAACGTGGGGTGTTAGACCTACTGCTGCTGCTATACTTAATATTTCACCTACTACAGATTTTGATGGAACTATTGTAGTATCTGCTAAATCTGTAACTGATTCAGGCTCTATTTTAACAATGAAGGATAGTGCATCAACCATTATTAATGAAATAAGAGGTAGTGCTATTAGTACTTTTATAGGAAAAGGATCAGGTGCTAAAGTATTATCTACTACATTAGGAAATACAGGAATAGGAGTATCTGCATTAGGAGGTAATATATCAGGTTTAGATAATACTGCTGTAGGATATAGATCATTAGCTACATTAGATGGTCATAGGAATACTGCTGTAGGAAGTAGTACTACTATATCTTTGACAGGTGATGAAAATACTGCGGTTGGTTATAGAGCTCTTTCCCATACATCTACTGCTTCTAATATGGTTAGAAGAAATAATGTAGCATTAGGAGCTTATGCCGCAGCTATAGCAACTACATCAGGAACTATTACTGGTATGACTGCAATAGGTTCTTATGCTTTATATACAGGGTCTAATTATTCAGTGGGAGTTGGTTATCAAGCAGGTAGATTTATTGCAGATGGTGTAACAGAGAGTTCAAGTCCTAACAATAGTGTTTTTATAGGTTCTAATACTCGTTCAAAGGCTATTTTTAGTACTAATGAAATAGTAATAGGAGATTCTGCTATAGGTAGAGGTAATAACACAACTACTATAGGAGCATCAACTATTACATCAGCTACCATTTATGGTAACTTAATAACAGGTGCATCAGTAGGAACAAATATAGCCACACATCCAATTACATTAGGAAGCGTAGATACTGGAAATGGAATTGCATTGTATAATACTACTGATCAGACTACTAATTATGAAAGGTTGAGAATCTATGCTAATACAAATACATATAGGATAGGATCAGAGAATGGAGGAACAGGAACTTTAAGAGATATTTTATTATTAGCTGGTAATGTAGCTTCATCATCTTTTGCTATTAAAGGGGTGGCAGGTATAAAAGGTAAATATGAGATGTTTTACAGTACTTCTAATAATTTAGACTCCACACTTGGTCTGACTGGTACTTTAAGTGCATCTACAGGTACTCAAAACTGTATCAGCTTACTACCTACGATAAATCAATCTTCTACAGCAGGGTATAGATGTTATTGGGCTTCACCTTATGAACAGACTACAGGCTCAGGAACCAAGCTATTAATGGACTTAGGTACAAACTCAGCAGCTAATGGTGGAGGAACTCATACTTCTGTATTTTCAGTTACTAATACAGGGCTAGTTACATCATTAGGTGGATTGAAATATACTAAAGCAATGATTGTTGGGGCAGGTACAACTGATCTAAACACCATAACAGATGCAGGATTTTATCAATGTTATAGTACATCGGCTAATGCACCAACATCTACAGGTGATTATTATCTAACAGTAGAAAGAGATGTAACAAGTAATTTATACGTTCATCAAATTGCAACTTCATTTGGCAATGGTAACACTGGAAATAAGATTTATTCTAGAGTTAAAATTTCAGGTACTTGGGGAGCTTGGTCAGAAATTCTTACAACAACAACTACAGCAAATCTTGTAATAACAACAAATGTACAAACAGGTACTACTTATACTATTGTAGCTTCAGATTTAGGCAAACAGTTAATTTTCACAAGCTCTTCTCCAATAACTGTAACAATACCAACAGGATTAGGAACAGGATTTAATTGTGAAGTATTACAACAAGGAACAGGACAAATAACTTTTGTTGCTTCTTCAACAACATTAAAATATTCTACTTACGAATTACCAACGACTTATGAACAATATTCAATAGTAGCTATAGATAATATGCCAAACTTAACAGAGACATATCACTTATTTGGACAGCTAACGAGTATATAAAAGATAAATAAATATGAGTTTTAGACGAAGACATAGAATACTTGCAGCAGGGAAAAGTCCTAGTACTGAGGCTATGAAAAGAACTTATGCAAGAGCAATATTAAATGGAGGAGTTACACAAGATTTCTCCACTAATGTTGAGAATATAAGAGAGTTAAGTAGAAAGGTTGGATACAATGTATTACAAGATGCTAATTTCTTATATGTACCTTCAAGCTATGGAGAGAGTAAGAACTTTGTACAGAATCCTAGTTTGAGGAATTTAATCAGAGAATCAGAGAGTTTAGTATATAACACTGGATATGGTTTTTGGGTAATATCAAATGGTGCATCCATAGTATCATCAGGTAATATAGATCCATTAGGTAATAATACAGCCAAGGAAATTAATTGCACACTACTTGCATCATTGGCTAATTTTCAAATAAATCCAACATCAGGTATAGCAGGGTCAAGTAATACATATACTGCAAGCGTATGGCTTAAGGGAAAAGTAGGAGGAGAACAAGTTCAGATAAACTTATACCAGTATAATGTTTTAGATCATTACTCACCTACTATAACGCTAACTACAAATTGGGTAAGGTACACATGGAGTGTCACCATGGCAGCTAATATAAATCCTCCAGGTTTTGCTGTAAAGAATGCTACAGGTTCTACTACTAACTTCTATATGTGGGGTGTACAATTAGAGAAATCTCCAATAGTAACTCCCTACCAAAGAACAACAGATGGTATAGCAGACTTCACTTCTACAAGAGCTACAACTTCAACAGTTACAAATAAACAAGGAGTAATTGAGGATAGTTGTTATAATCTTTTGCAGAGAAGTGAGGAGTTTGATAATGCATATTGGAATAAAACAAATGTAACAATTACGGCTAATATAATTGCTGCCCCAAACGGTACATTAACTGCTGATAAATTAGTAGAAACAGTAGTTGGAGGTTTTCACTCATTAACAACTTCAAACTCTATTGTTGGACAAGTATACAATTTTTCTGTATATGCTAAAGTTGGAGGTAGATCATATATGCAGCTACAATTAGGATCTAGCGGAGTACTGTTTAATTTGACAAATGGTACAATACAAGCTACTAGTGGTCCTGTCACAGGAGTTATTTCAAGTCTTGGTGATGGTTGGTATTTATGTTCTGTGTCTGGTAATACAGTCACAAATGGGAGTAATAATATTCTATTGTTTGATAACACACTATCTCCTACATACCCAGGAGATGGAGTTTCAGGTGTGTATATATGGGGTGCGCAACTAACACAAGGCTCAACACCTAGACCTTACCTAAGAACAACCAACAGACTAAACGTACCAAAACTAGATTACAGTAGAAGTAGTAAAAACACACTTAATCCAAATAACAAACTGAAGTCTACTGAAAACTTTACTGATGCTTCTTGGGTTAAATTTCAAAGTTCAACAATTACTCCTAATGTAATAGCAAATCCTCTTGATGGGGCAACAAATGCTTCTATGTTATCTGTAGCTTCTCTATCTGCTTCAGGATTATACCAAGATACAAGTAAGGTAAATGAAGGTGTAATAACTACAAGTATTTTTGCAAAAGCAGGGACATTATCTTATTTGTCATTTGTAGATGTAAGTGGTGGTGCTTTCAAAGCATGGTTTAATTTAACGACAGGAACAGTTGGAACAGTTGTAGCAGGATATACAGCCAATATTGTTTCTTATGGTAATGGGTGGTACAGATGTTCTCTAACACACCCTGCTCAGACAAATAATTACTTTCAAATAGGAGCAACAAATACTGATAATACGACTCCTACTACAGGTAACATTTATATCTATGGTGCACAGTCAGAATTAGGGTCAATTGCAACACCATATAAAATTGCAGATGAACCTAGTTTATTAATAGAAAGACAATCGACTAACTTATGTCTAAGAAGTGCAGAGTTTAACAGTTGGATAAAAGAAGGTGATATTACAATAGTCTCAGATACAATAGTATCTCCAGATGGAACCTTAACAGCAGATAAATTAGTAGAGGGAACTACAAGTACAGGAAGAGATATTTATTTTGGTTCACTACCAGCAGTTACAGCAAATACTGCAATAACATATTCTATTTACTTAAAGGCAGGTGAGAGAACTAAAGCTGTTGTTTTTTTAGGAGGAGATGGAGGAAGTAACATATTCAAAGCTAATTTTGATTTAACTACAAGAACCATGATAAGTAGTTCTATTTTAGGAGATGGGACTTTTATTTCAAGTAGTATACAGGATGCTGGAAATGGGTGGTCTAGGTACTCTATAACTGGCAAATTTACTGCATCAAGAGCCCCTATACCATTGATAGGACCACTAGATAATAGTGGTAATGTCGCATACTTAGGGAATGGTGTAAGTGGCTTGTATGCTTGGGGAGCACAAGTAGAGGTAGGCTCAAACGCCACAACATACATCCCTACAACTACAGTAGCAGTAACTAGAAATGCTGATACAAACTATGTAGACTTATGGAATAACAATATGTTGAACAATAATAATTTCACTTTATACTATGAAGGATACCTATATGATGGACAACCTAGTCTTAACTCTATAGGTATAGGGGATACAACTGGATATGGAAATGATTTTATTTGCTTCTATTATGGAATGATTCCAGTTTATAGAATATCAGGTACTCAAACAGTTGTAGGTGTATCAAATTTACCAAATAATACATATTATAAAGTGGTAATACAAAGAAGTGGAACTACAGTGAAATTTTTTAGAAATGGAGTACAAATAGGTTCTTCACAAACAATACCTGTATTTGATTATAGATACTTAATTGCAAATAATGGAGGCTCAACTTACACAGTAGACAAAATAGCCTTATTCAATAGAACATTTAGTGATGCTGAATGTATAACTTTAACTAGCTAGTAAGTAATTCTTTCTAGGAAATAATAGAATTTAATAACTTTAATAAAAAATATATATCATGTCTAGAGCATATTACGATTGGAGTCTTCTTGTAAAATACAAAGATCCAAACCCTTTTATATCAACTTGGGATACTACAAAAACAAGTGCTGGTTCATCTGCAAATAACCAAGTAAAATTACCATTATTATCTACTGGTACTTATAATTTTATTGTGGATTGGGGTGATGGTAAAACAACCCCAATATCATTATATAATCAAGCAGAAGTTACACATACATATGCTACTTCAGGAGTATATCAAATTAAAATTACAGGTACTTTTATTGGTTTTAGATTTAATAATGCAGGAGATGTTTTAAAAATACTTTCTGTACAACGATGGGGTATTCTAAAATTGGGAACTGTAGCTTCAAGTGCTTACTTTCAAGGTTGTGCTAACTTGAATTTATCTACAGTAGCTGATGTTTTAGATCTAACTGGGGTAACAAGTTTGTATCAATTTTTAACTGGTTGTACTTCTACCACTGTGATTAATAGAATAGAGGAATGGGATGTATCAAAAGTTACAGATTTTAGTTATTTCTTTTATCAAGGTCCTAATACATTTACACAGTCATTAAATACCTGGAATACGAGTTCAGCTACTAATATGTCTGGAATGTTTTTCCAAAAAAACCATAATATAGCCATTAGTAATTGGGATGTATCAAAAGTTACTAATATGAATAGTATTTTTTATCAGAATACAGCTTTCAATCAAGATATCAGTAATTGGAATACAGGGAAAGTAACAAACTTTCAAAGTGCATTTAATGGAGCGTTAGCATTTAATCAAAACATTGGAAATTGGGATGTATCAAAAGCTACTACCATGAATCAAATGTTTAACTCAGCAAGTGCTTTTAATCAAAATATAGGAAATTGGAATACAGCAAACGTAATAGATATGCAATTTATGTTTCAATCTGCTGCGGCATTCAACCAAAATATTGGAAATTGGGTTACGACTAAAGTAAATAATTACTCAAGTTTTATGGCTGCAAAAACAGCAGCAAATTATTCTACTGCTAATTTAGATGCTATTTATAATAACTGGATAAAAAACCCTTTGATTGCTGCGAAAACAATATCATTCAATACAATTAAATATACATTAGCAGCAACAGATGGAAGAGCTTTATTAACAAGAGCTAATGCTACAATAAACATATCTAATATTACAGATAATGGATCTGGATTTATTAGAGTGGTATTAGCTTCAGTTCATGGATTAACTACTGGTAATAAAATATTTATATCAGGAGTTGTTGGAACTACAGAAGCTAATGGTTTATTTATAATTACAGTTGTAGATACTCTTACAGTAGATCTTCAAGGAATCACATTTACAAATCCTTATGTTTCTGGTGGAGTATTTAGAACAGGATATGGTTGGGCTATCACAGATGGTGGTATATGATAAATTAAATAGAAAATGGACTCTAGTAAAAAAATAATAGAAGGACAGATAGAAGATTATGTTTCAACCTTAACCCTGAATGCTGCTAATCTATATACAGACACAAAGGATTTACAAGTGATACATACTACTGGTAATGAAGTCAAGAATGGTAATTTAACATTAAATAACGATTTAATATTACCAAATATTGTACAAGATACTACAGGAAGTATATCTAATTTAGGTATTAGTACAGTTACAAATAGACTTGTTACTATACCTATAGATGAATCTTTAGTAGTACAAGTTAGAAATATTACAGGTTCTACAATTACTAAAGGTACTGTAGTATATATTAATGGTGCATCAGGTAATAAACCTACAATTACTAAATCATTAGCTGATTCAAATAATACAACATCTCAAGTGTTAGGTGTCACTCAAACAGATATTTCTACTAATTCAAATGGTTATGCAGTAATTTCAGGTACATTAAATAACTTAAATACATCTTCCTTTTTAGATGGTGATCTTGTGTATCTTTCAGCAACCACACCTGGTGCATTAACTACTATTGTACCTACATCACCTAATCATAGAGTGTTTATTGGAACTGTAAGTAGATCACATAGTACACAAGGTTCGATTGTAATTACCGTTAGACGTACTTCAAAATTAGATGAAACATCAGATGTTGCAATTACAACCCCTTCAAATAATGATGTACTTACATTTGAAACATCTTCAGAACTATGGAAGAATAAGTCAATATCTACATTTGGTTTTGCAACAGATTCTTCAGTTATACATATTACTGGCAATGAGACTAAATCAGGTATATTCACAATGACCAGTATTCCTATAGCTCCTGGGTATTCTATTCCTGGAGGTACTAATTTGATGTTATTAACAGCAGATGGAACCACAGTAGATTATAATACTGTTGCAGGAAGTGGACAAGTATCTACAGGAGCAAGAATTTTTACTTCATTCATTCAAGGAGTAGGAAATACAATAAATATAGGAGTTATTACAGGGCTTGTAGTGGACAATGAAACTAATCCTGGTACTAGTATAGTAACAATAGTTAATTATGCAGGAGGAACCAATATAGCTATCCCTACAATAGGTTCTGGTATAGCTTCCTATGTTACATTAAATAGTGCAGGTGCACTACAATTCTATACATCTCTACCTGATGCAGAGAAAAGAAGAAAAGAGATTTATCTTGGTAAGATTGGACATCCTACAGGAACAGTAAATATAGTTGCTCCTGAACCAGATATATCCATAGCTCCTCTTTCTCAACTTAGAGACTGGATGCAAGCAATTACATACATTAATAGAAAAGTTACTGTAAGTCCAAATGGTGCTAACCTAGCTCTAAATTTAAGTGCTGGTGTTATAACTGGAACAGGTATTAACTATGTAAACAATAAATGGAAACCAAATGATTTATCTGTTAGTGCTGCTTCAGCTTTCACAATGGTTTACAGAACACAAAATGGTAATGGATCTACTACAGCAGTTATGTTACCAGGTAATTATGATGTGTCAGGAACCATTACAGCTATACCAGGAAGCCCTAATAGAGCAACTCTTCAATATATATGGTTTGTACCTAATGGATCAACTCCAGTAACTGGAGGTTCTGTACTTATTCAATATGGACAAAAGTTCTATACAACATTAGGAGATGCTATTGGAGCTATTGGAAAAGAAACAAGAGTGATATATCCTTCCCTAGTAGACAATGCTATTCTATTAGGAGTTATGGCTATTACATCTGGAGCTACAAACCTTCAGGATATAACTCAAGCTCAATTCTTCCCAGCTTCTAAATTTGGAGAAATCTTAGCAGTGGCTGCTGGTTCATCTATTGATTCCAGACCATATAAATCTTATGTGGCTATTATTTCTCAATCAGGAACTAGTGCTCCTACAGTGTTGACAAGAGAAAATACTATTGGGGCTATTGTATGGAGTAGAAATGGTGTTGGGGATTATTTAGGTACATTGTCAGGAGCTTTTACATTAGATAAAACTTCTTTCAATATAACCAAATCTCCTTCAGGAGCTGTAGCATTTACAGGATTAGGTACTTATTCATTAGATCCAATAAACACAATACAACTAAAAACATTTAACTCTTCTGGAACTGCTACTGATTCTTTAATGAGTGGATGGTATATAGAAGTGAGAGTTTATAATTAATTCAATTAGAAATGGAGGTGTGTGATGTTAAAACTAATAATTGGCTGGGTGTTGTTTTTCCCTGTTTCCCTTTTAACTCTTTTCTGTGAAAAGGACAAGATAAAGTATTATGACAGAATTACCATAAAACTAGATTGCTTTGCTAATAAAGAATTCAGAGCTTTATGGAATAAAACTTTAATAAACCCTGAAGGTTATAAGTTTGGAAGAAGAAAAGAAACAATATCCAGTGTTCTTGGAAAAAATTATCTAACTAAAACATTGACAAGGAAAGGACTTATACTATATAGAATATTGAATACACTTGAAAATAATCATTGTGAAAAGAGTATAAATAATAACATAAAACCTAAAAAAAGACCACCAACTTTATAGCATTATTTTTGTATATTTGTTCCAAATCAACTATATATGGGAAATTTAAGGTTTGTAACATGCCTTCCACAGGATAGCTATTACACATGGCAAGTTCATTTATGGCTTGAAAGTTTAAAAGAATTAGGACATTCTAATAAAGCAATAGTCCTAATCTTTATACCACATGGAAAACAATACAATAAAAAATGGGATCAGATTATATCTCTATATCCAGAGACACTATTCAAGTTCTATTTTGATGATCATGGAATTCATGAATTGCTTCCAATTTATATTCCTGTTCTAAGACCTTATTTGATGTGGAGATTCTATACAGACTTTCCAGAAATGAATGACACTAAGATATTCTATTGTGATTCAGATGTCATCTTTACAAATCAATTCAATATCTCCCATCTATTAGAAGATGACATTAACTATTTATCAGATACCAATAGTTATATTAATGCAGTGTATTTTGATAGTAAAGAGAAAGATGTTCTTCCTGAAAAGCTAGAGAAATATAAAACAATTGATGTTCTTGATGATTTATCTAAGTTAATAGGAATCAACAGAGAAATAGCTGAAACAAACAATTTCAATAGTGGAGGTGCTCAGTATCTCCTGAAGAACTTGGATAGTAGCTTTTGGTTGAAGGTGATGAAAGATTGCATAACTATAAGAAAGTATCTTCAATGGATAAACAAACTTTACTTTGAATCAGAAGCTAAAGGATTCCAAAGTTGGTGTGCTGATATGTGGGCTGTTCTCTGGAACTTATGGGCATTAAATAAACAAACCAAAGTGGTTAAGGATTTAGATTTTGCTTGGGCTTCCAATCCTAAGACCATTCTAGATAATTACACTATATTACATAATGCAGGACTCTCTGGAGATTATTATGATAATGGAAATGAAAGATTTCCTGTATTCTTTAAAGGCAAATACATAAATGGAACTGATCCCCTTCAGGATCAACACTTAATTACAGTGATAAATGATAATACCAGTCAAAAGTATTGTACACATTTATACACAGAAAAACTATTAGAACTTAAACGCAAGTATAATCTTATATATTAATAATTAGAAATCATGGCAGATAATATTCACTTACGAGCATTTGTAAGATTAGATGGACAACATAGAGTTGTTCCTGGATCATTAATAATGAGAAAGAATCCTCCTAAAGTTGGAAAATGGATGGAAATAGTTACAGGAATATGTTGTGTTCCTCCTGTTACAGATCCTTTTAGTATTGATCCCAATAGTCTAACCACAACTACAACTATGGAACCTGAAGAAACCACAACTACAACCACTACAGCTGAACCTTAATATAATTCAATTATGAGTGTATTTCCTGAAGAAATGATGAAAGGTGGTTCTTTAAATTTAGATGCTATAAAAGCTAAGCTAAATTATTTTGAATTACAGATTCATGAGTTACATTGGCAAACTACTTCTATTGCTGAACATGAAGCTCTTGGAGATCTTTATGGTACAATATTTACTGTAAAGGATGAGATTGTAGAAAAGATTATGGGATATACAGGAACAAGAACAAAAGCTATGCCTGTAGAATCTATTAAAAATTATACTAAAGATTGCTGTATTTCAGTAGTAAAAGAATTAGTTTCTTTTGCTAAGGGTTTAGAACAGTTTGGAGCAACCAATAATATGCCTGACATAGAAAATATTGCTCAATCATTATCTGGTGATGCAGCTAAAATCTTATATAGATTAACACTATCCTAATGAAAATAGTAAGAAAATATTTTCCACAGATTATGCATGAAAATGATATACTCTATTTTGCTTCATTAAATGGAGCTTTGGAGGCTGTGGATGAATTTTCTGAAATGGAAATCATTAGAACACCAACTACATATAATTTTAGATTGATTCCCAGTGTTCCTAAATACACAAATAGTCTTATTTCAGAATTGGTTAAATTTCATAACCTTTTGGGAATAAGACTTAATATGGGAAAGTCAATTAAAACTTCAGCAGCCATTACCTTTAGTATATCTTTACCTGAGTAGATCAGTTATTTCTATTTCCAGAACAATTGATAGTTTAATAAGAGTAGTTAGTGTTATACCATTTAAAGTAAGTCGTTCTATATTAGAAATGGTACATCTCTCTATATTTCCTGCTAAATAACCCAATTCTTGTTGGGTTAATTTTTTTTCCAGTCTATACTTTTTGACATTTGTACCAATTCTAATAAGAACATCAGATATTTTATTATTAATTTCCATAAGATAAGATTTGGGGATTCTTATAAATAATAACAAGCACAAGTTAGCACATATTTTCTCATTACATGTTACATAATTCACACACCTATATTTGAAGTTATTATTAACTTAATACTTTAAAGAAATGTCAATTGGTAATTTTGACGCTAATAGCGTTGGTGGTTGGGGTGCTACTGGGTATGGAGCAGGCACTATAGTTGGTGGTGGTTATGGTGGTGGTTATGGAATGGGAGGCTGGGGAGGTATTGCTCCAGTAGGATTGTTTGGTTTATTTGATGGTCACAGAGGTGGCTTTGGTGGTGGAGATGGACATCATCACAAAGGTGGTTGTGGAGATGAAGATTGTGCAAGCAAATTAATTCTTCAGAATTCTATTGGTAACTTGAAAGACAGTATTGGAGCTTCTAAAGATGCTTTAGCTGAACAAGTTCAAGCTGGTAAAGATGCTTTAGCAACTCAAGTTTCTACAAGCAAAGATGCATTAGCTAGTGGTATTCAAACTAGTAAAGATGCTGTTGAAGCTTCTATTGATAGAGCTAAAGATGCTTTGGGATGTGCTATTGATACAATGAAAGGTGAGCTTTGTGATATCAGAAGAGATGTAGCTGAAAACAAATTTGATTTGTTGACACAGATTTCTGGTGCTAAATATGATTTGGCTGCATTATCAGTTGCTCAAACACAAGCTGTTAAAGATCAAGCTCAAGCTTTTCAGATTGCTAATGACCGTAAGTTTGATGAGATAAGCAGAGAAGGAGACAGAAATACAGCTCTTATCCTAGCTAAATTGAATCAAGACACTATTGATGGATTGAGAGATAAATTAGATAGATCTAGAAGACAATTTGATGCTAAGGAATTAGAAATCAATATTCAAAACTCTAATACTAATGTGAACACTCAATTGCAAGCACAATTGCAAGCACAAGCACAAGCTATATTGGAACAAAGATATCGTTATGAAAAAGATCATGATATCACTATCCAAAATATCAACACTAATCTTCAACAACAACAACAACAACAACAACAAGCTGCTTTAATTGATAGACATAATCTTGATAGAAAATTTGATGCTTTATTTACTCAAGTAGCAAAATCAAATCAAGACATCATCAATGTGGGTGGTCTTATGGCTGGTGTTGCTCAGTCTGCTAATCCTACTAATGTTAAATCTTAATAGTCATGAGAGAGTTTTTTGAAAAATACGGAAGTTCTTCTCAAGATCCATATGCAGCTATAGAACTTTTATGTGAAGAGTTGTATGCTATTAAAGAGAAAGTTAGAATGGGTGATATGTCTCATGTTCAAGAGTTGGTACAATTGAAAACAATGATTGATGATTATTTGAGAAACATTCAAAACTATAATCTTCAGCCTAGACAAAAACAACCTAAACAAAAAGGTTTTAAAGGGCAATCATACAAACATTATAGACCTGAGTGGCAAGATCAATATCAACAACCAATGGGCTTTCATCCCTTTCCCCCTATTATTTATCCTCCCTTTCCCATGTTTGCACAACCTGGACAGGGTGGACAACAGCAACAAGGTGGAGATCAGGGTGGTGGTCAACCTAGACCTGGTCAAGGAGGACAAGGTGGACAAGGAGGATACAGATTTTAATATTAAACCTCACCTTAATTAGGTGGGGTTTTTTAATTCTAATTTATTAACTTTGAAGATTATGAAAAAAGTTATCAAAAAATCCAGTATAAAAAAATCTCAGGAAGGTACAATGTTATCTAATGTTAATGTTGCTCCTAAATCTAAAGAAGAGCAAATAAGACTAGCTAATATAGCTAGGAATGCTCAGACTAGAGATTATGTTTTAAAGAAAGCTCAATTGGTTAAAGATCAAGCAGAATTTTCTAAGACACTTCCTGAACAGATAGGAGGTAATAGACCTATTACACCAGCAGAAATAGCTAAAAAGAATAAATATAAATCTGATATATCTGCTTATGGAGATTCTATTATGATGAATAGAAATAGACTTACTCCTGATGAGTTGATAGCTAAATATGCTGAAGGTAAAGAAAGAGGATTGAAGCAAAAGGATAAAAAAGGATCTGGTTCAGATTTTAATTACTCTCCTAATTCATTAGAAGATGCTCAAAAATCAAGTAGAGAGATTGATGAAAGAGGTATTAAAGAGGGTACTAAATGTAGAAAAGGTGTAAAGAGTAGAAATTGTGCAGGAGCTGCTAAGAGTGGTGCTACTATTAAAAAAGCACAATCAGGAACTAAAGTAACTAAAGCTAAAGGTGGATGGATTTCTAAGGCTGCTGCTTCTATTAAAAGAAGAGGAACTAAAGGTAAATGTACTCCAATTACTAAACCAGGTTGTACAGGAAGAGCCAAAGCTTTAGCAAAAACGTTTAAAGCTATAGCTCGTAAAAAAAAGAACAAATAATTCAGAATGCACCGCAGGTAAAAAAAAATTATAAAAAAGTAAAGTGATGAAAAAAGTTGCTAAAAAGGCTCAAACAGGAGTTCAGGTATCTAAGAAGAATATGAATGCTAATCCTAATGATTTCAAATTCTTAACCAAGAAAGAGAAAGCTGGAAACAAAACAGTTAAAGCTGGTAAAATGATGAAATCAGGAGGTAAAATGGTAAAAGGTAAATGTAAAGGAGGTTGTTAATATCATGAAAAAGAAAAAAGGAATGAAAGCTTTTGAAGCTTCGAGTTTTGATAAGAAAGCAGATAAACCAGGAGGAACTCATGGTAAAGAAGGTTCTGCTAAGGATAAGAAGATGGATAAGATAGATGCTAGGAAGCAAGGCTATATTAAAAGGAATGGTGGTAATACTAAAAAGAAATAATATGAAATCAGGAAAACCAAGACCAGCTCCAAAAGTATCTATACCTACTAAGGATAAACCAAACTATATGAAGGAGAGTGATACTAAACTTAATAGAAAGAGTCCTCAGGCTCCTATGACTAAGAAAAAATTGAGTAAATAAAAAACCCTTAGATTTCTCTAAGGGTTTTTCTTTTGAACAAAATTAACCAAAATCAAATAAACATGAAAAAGTGTGTGTGTATTGGGAATACGTAAATATACAAATTATTTTTTAATTCCATAGAATACTAAATCACATTCATCCCTTTCTAATGATAAACTTGATTTTTTAAATAGTCTTGATGGAAGGACACTAAGGAAATCTGCAATAGAAATATTCCTGTAATGATCTAAGGTGAACTGTGAGTCCTGTGGTGTGGTTCTATGAGTACCATGTTCATGTCTAGCAGGACCAGCGCAAGTTAGAACAAATAAACCACCAGACTTAGTTAGCTTATACATTTTAAGTAGAGCTTTTTCCCACTCTTTACAATGCTCAAGCATTTCCATGCTTATTACTACATTATATCCATCAGGATCATCATAGTCATTAATATCACTTACAATATCTACTCCAGGTCCAGGACCAAGATCTAAGCCTGTATAGTCAATTACTTCAGCAAACAAGTCCCTGATAGTTCCATTAATATTATAAGATCCTACTTCTAAGACTCTTTGATCTCCTAAAAAATATCGAGGATACTCCTCTTTTACTTTGTGAACAAATCTTTGAACTTCTGGATGCATGGCTACTAATTTAATTCGTTACTACTGTCTATATTAAAAGTTCCTGGTTCATCTATTACCAGTAGGTGTCTAATTATATCCAAATTGGATGCATCTGGAGAAACAAATCTGATTTGTAACACTTCAAGGATTAACTTAATATCTTCAATTGATTTCACTTTATCAAAATCAATCTTGTATCTTGCTTTCATGTCTCTTAGAATTAAAATCTTTCAACTGTTTTTCATAATCATAATGCCATTGTGGATTAAGTTCTATTTTACCACTAGGTATTAATCCATTTTTTCTTCTTTCTTCCAGGAAGATTCTGTGTCTCTGTAATACATTAGGTTTTATCTCATCATCAGTTCCTTGTCCACTCTGATGATAACACCCAACCTTACTAATTTTACCACCAGGAATAAATCCCCATCTGTAAAACCATGTAACTTCATCATCCTCAGGTCTACCTAAGCTAGGAACTTTAAGAGCATGAAGTTTTTGTACAAATGAACTATCACAACCTGCATTCATAATAGGGAATTTTCCAACTTCTCTCCAACATTCCTTCCAGAAGGCTATCCCAGAATTTCCTAACCAAACTAAATCTACAATTCCTTCTCCTTCATTCCAATATGCACCATTAGCCCAATGAAGTACACTGCTATCTGGTTTTAACCATTTAGCTACATTTAGTAGGTGATTAGACAGAGCTATATCATCATCATCCCATTGGCATATAATATCTCCTCTACATTGAGAGGTAGCATAGTTTTCTTTCTCTCCAATAGTAGAAAAAGTTTTTTCTATATTAAATATCCTAATTCTAGGATGATCAAAAATAAGCTCCTGGTGTTCATAATCATTTACTATGACTAATTCACATCTGTCTGATGGGTAATTCTGCCCTAGAAAGCTTTCTATGGCTTCCTCAAGGAACTCTGGTCTACCTGCTGTGATACACTTACAGGATATAAACGGGTATTCATAACTATTGTTCTCCATCTTCTAACATTGTTATTGTTCTTATTAAAGCTCTTCTTTTAGAAGGAACTTGTCCTACAGGAATTCCATAAAAAGTACTTAAAGCTTCAGCTTGGTCAAAAGTCTCTAACATAAGATCATTACCAACCCATACCTGATATTTCCATTCTTCTTTTTCCATTTTAATCTGATTGAATAGATTCTAAAAGTTCTGTAAGTTTATCAAATTCGATTTCCTTATCCTTAAACCAATATTTTTCTTCTGGATAGGATTGCACAGCTAGTAATTTTTCATACAGAGAATTACTTATAATAATAGGAAATGAATGTTCTTCCTTTTTATTAATCTCAATATTTGCCATACTACATACTCTTTATTAAAAACCCCTCTAAGTTACTAGAGGGGCTTAAATTAAACAATTACTTGAAAATTAATTAGTTTACTACCAAATTAAGGCTATATCCAACTGGTTAATCATTATAACTGATTTCACTTCTGATAGAGGAACTATTGATGCTCTTCTTAAAGCTTCTGGATCAACAAGAACATAGTCTCCTTTTTCAAAATCATTTACAAGATCACCTTTGGCATACACTTTAAGCTTTCTCATTTTGAGAACCATCTCTTTATTAAGAGCTTCTCTAGTGTTTTCATCAACAATAATCTTACCCTCTTCTTTAGGAGGCAGTTCTAGAAATACTCTATTGCCTCTTAGTTTTTTAAAAAAATCTGCCATGTCTGTTATATATTAAACTTCTATATCTTTAGCAATAGATAACTTAGTATCACCATTGGTGTCCTCTTCAAATTTGTCTGAGTGAGTTTCATCACTAGTAGCATTAATTAATGGTCTTTCAACCATGATTTCCTCCACTGAGTTATTAATATTAGCTCCATCAGCATTAGTTAATGCATAGAATCTTCTACCATCCTCAGGATTCAAAGTAATTTCACTCTGAACCATAGTTCTAATCTCTTTAAAACCAGATGGTTTTCCATTTTTGTTAGTACCTAAAGGCATTTGTTGAATCTGTTCATGTACATCATCCAATAGGACAACTACACTACCATTATCAACTGTAACTGATCTAATAACTTTAGATAAACTAAATGAATCTCTGAATTTACTTTCAAGAATCACATCTTCTGATCCTCCTTGTGTTCTAACTGTTCTAGTGTAAAAGAACTGGTTTTTTAAAGCTTCCATAACCTATTTGATTTTAATTATCATATTCTAATTCAAGTATTTTACCAACAAGATCACTTCTGTGATTCTCTTTTAGTTTAATCCACTCAATACCTTCAATTCTTTTGGCAAGATCAATTGCATAATGTAATCCAGAATAAGGAGTTCTTATATCCTTTTGTTCAAGGTCTCCATTAATAATAATCTTTCCAAACTTACCTAGTCTTGTTAGTATAGCAAGCATTTCTTCCTTAGTAAGGTTTTGTGCTTCCTCTACAACAAGAATATCATCAATAGTTTTACCTCTAATAAACTGTACAGGATAAGCTAAGATTTTTTTGTTCTTTACAAAATCATCTATCTTTAGCTTGTCATAACATCTGTGTAGGTTCTCTATGAATGCTTCTAAATAAGGATTGAATTTATCCTCAAGATCTCCAGGTAAGAAACCTAATGAGTTTCCTACTTCTATAGTAGCTCTTGTTACAAATAATTTAAAGCATTCTTTCTTCATTAAGAAGTCTAAAGCTGTTTGAGCACATACTAATGACTTACCACTACCTGCTCTTCCAGTTACAATGACAATTTGATTTTCAATAATCAATTGCTTAGCAAATTTTTGCTCTTCGTTAAGAGTAACATTGTATTTGATATCACCCTTTCTTTCTCTATTAGCTGTTTGCATGAGAAATAATATTTAGTTGCTACAAATATAGCGTTATTACAGAATATTATACTTTAGTTTTAAATAAATTCTTCTTTTATTGATTTCTTCATATTTATAAATATTTAGTTCTACAGTAGCATGTTCTTCAGGAGTCAAGAGAATTATGTTTTCCTCATCAAATTCAGCCTGTGGGTATTTGTGTTTGGGAAGTATGTGATGAAAGTTCATAGTATTAGGAATATGTCCTAAGAATTCATTACTCACTTCTGAACTATGATCTCTCTTTTTCCAAATCTTTTTGAAGAATTCATCTCTGTGAGTCTTATAAAACTCTGCTTCCAAAACATCATCAATTAGTTTCATAGTCTTAGTTCCTGCAAATATTTTATATAACAAACCCCTTGGCTTGAAGGGGGATTGTTTCTTTATACTCTTAGGATAATGATATTTACAAAAATGTTTTCCAAATATAGGGTTCTTACATCCCTCTACTTTGCATGTTCTCATTGTAAGTTGGATTTAAGATTCCTAATTCTTCTAACATCTCCTCAACTTTAGTCCAGTTTATTACCCATCTATCATCAACAGTCTTCCTCATAGGAGCACCTAAAGCTTTGTCATCAATCAATATATCAAATGGTGGCTTCCTAATATTTCTATCATCTAGATAATCAAATGGAGCTGAGTTAATAGCTACTAATGGAATGTTCTTAAACTTAAACCAACGTAGAACATCTATTAAATCTTTATCTTCTCTCCTTGTGAACAGCATTAATTTATGTCCTTCTGCAACTAATCTTCTTAGTGTTTTTTCAGAACCCAAATCTTCCCCTGTATAATATAGTTTTTCTGTAAACAATGTATCATCTACATCTAAAGCAATTAACTGTGGTCTATTGTGTATTTTCATGTTCATTTGGTTTTATACATTCCTCTGGAGTTAGTGGATATTCAGCTAGTTTTTCAGGAATAACCGATTTCTCTTCCCTGAGAGCCTCAACTCCATTTAGTCTGTTCATTATACATTTCTCTAACAACAACAAATCCTCTGAGTTTTCTTCTAGCCATTCTTTCATACCATTCTCACCTTGTACTTTGGTTTCCCCATAAGCTAACCAGCTTCCTGATTTAATTATGAGACCAAACTCTACAGCATAGTCCAGTATTTCCCCAATCCTATCTATTCCATACCCCCATATAATATTAAACTTAGCCTGTCCAAATGGAGCAGCCAGTTTATTCTTAATTACATCTACAGTAGTTTTGTTCTGCTCATTAGCTTTATCATTCATCTTCCAAACTTTCCATCTGGAATCAGAATAAAACTTAATTGCATTTCCTCCTGTAGTTGTAGTAGGATCTCCCATTCCCCCTATCTTATCTCTTAATTGAGAGATGATAAAGAGAGTACATCTATGTTCATCAAGAGAACCTTTAACCTTAAGACAGAATTTGCTATTTAATCTAGCCTGTAAACTGATGGTAGAATCCCCCATCTCTCCTTGTAAAACAGCTTTTGGTATAGCTGCTGTCTGACTATCAATCACTGCACAGGATAGAATATCCTTTTCTACAAGAGATAATAATAAATCATATCCATCTTCCATATTATCTGGTTGATAGATTAACAGCTTATCTACATCAACACCTATTGATGTTGCATACTTTTTATCAAAGGCATGCTCATAATCAAAATAAGCAACCCTCCGAAGAGGGAATGCTTTTTGGTATTCTGCCATTTGGTGTAAAGTGAGAGTGGTCTTTCCTGAAGATTCCTGACCATAAAGTTCAATGATTTTTCCAACTGCTGTACCTCCTATTCCTGTAGCCTGATCTAATTGCAGGCTTCCTGTGCTTACAACTGTGAGGTCTTTTAATTCAGTCTTGTGGACACCATATTTCTTCTCAAGAGAGGCTATTATTTCATCCAACTCTTGCTTCTCTTCTTTCTTCTTTGCCATGTTTATAGATTTTTAAAAATTTAGCACTATTACCAATCTGTTTTAAAATCTCTGTCTCATCTTCATATACATATTTGTATTGAGGGTTATCATATTCAGGAGCTATATAAGTAAAATCTAGCTTGGCAAATCCTGTAGGTTTGTGTGATTCAATAGCTAGTATAAAATGCTCATCATTATATCCACATACTACACCCTGATATTTAGGGTGTTTAATTACAATTCCTTGGAACTGTTCAAATAACTCTTTCATGACAGACCCCTTCCAAAACAGTGAAGGCTGCAATAATAGCCTTTAGTTCACAATCCTTTCTACTCATGTAGTGATCTGGG
>Ga0164309_10000381_pt1 | contig 25153 bp, 23 predicted proteins | sample Whisoiple_247_MG_FD_109984 | JGI IMG/M metagenome (GOLD analysis project Ga0164309, IMG submission 109984) | Soil microbial communities amended with fresh organic matter from upstate New York, USA - Whitman soil sample_247_MG | ecosystem: Environmental > Terrestrial > Soil > Unclassified >...
AGCGCGATCTCGGTGAGCTCGTGACCGTGGATGTCGTGCAACAATACCGTCTCGGCTTGTGCTGGGTCCATCGAGCTCAATATCTCGTGCAATTCGGCGATCTCGGCGCGTGCTTCGAGCTGGCGCTCCAAGTTTGCGCTCGGGACGCTCGCGGCGTGCTCGGCTCCTCGCGCGCGATCCTCCCAAACCACCGAGCGCTCACGAATCCGCGCCCGCACCGTATCGACGGCGACGTTGGAGGCTATCGCAGTTGCCCAGGTCGTCAAACTGCAAGCGCCAGCAAATTTGCGTTCCACGAGCGTGCGGATCACGCGCTCGAAGACCACCTGCACTTGGTCGTCGTGATCGGTGTTGCTCTGCAGAACACGGCGCAGTGCGCGGTCCACCACCGGATGCAAGCGATCGTAGAGCGCTTCGGCGGCCCACTCCTCGCCCGCAATCAACCCCGCCACGATCTGCTCGTCCGAGTGCGCATCGCCGGAACGCTGGCCATTGCCCCCCGCGAGCGCTCTCAGGCGTTTGGGCTCGGACATCGGGTCGATTATGTTCTCACGGGGGATCATCGGAGGCCAGACTCACGCCGCATGTTCTTGGTCGCCGAGGATGACCGCGAGCAGTCAGCGAAAGTCGTAGCGCACCGCAGAAATGAGTCCCCAGGCGAACGGCGGCAGTTCCCGGGTCTGTCCGGACACATCGATCACGACGCGGGGGCCCAGCACCCCGGCCTCGACGCCCGCCAGCAAAGCCCAGTTTTGGGTCAAATATCCGCTCAAATCCAGGCCGAAGCGCGGGCCAACACGCGTTCGGCGTGCGCTCTCCGTGCGCTGCCCGTCCGTCGCCTCGATGCCCAGCGTTTCGAGCACGGCCTCGCCGCGCGCCTCCAATGCGCCACGTTCATGCGCGAAACTTACACGGACCCCTGCGCCCAGCGATCCGGTCAGCCAGCTCAAGTCAGTGCTCGTCGAACTCTGGAGCGTGTAAGCGCCGCTCGCGCACGCAAAGACCGGAGCGTTTGCGAAGGCGAGCCCGACGCGGGCGAGCGGGCCCACGCGCAACGGCGCGCCGCGCTCTTCCGAGCCGGCCGTGACCCCCAGATCCAAACGCAACCAACGCGCTGCGGTCGGCGCAGGTGCCGCACGAGTGACAGGGACGTGTGGAGCAACGGGGGCGGGCGGGGCTGGCTGCTTCTCGACTGGCGAACGGTCCATCGGCTGGGCCAATACCAACGCTGCCACGACCACGCCGGCTGACGCCCAGCGCTCCTCTGGCGAATCGCGCTCCTTGAACTCGAGTTCGCTGCTCGCGATGCGCGTTCCCGGGTGACTTCCCGCATGGCTTCCGTCGCGATCTGCGTCACGATTGCCGTCGTACAGCTCGATGGTGAGCCGCACTTCACCGTCTGGGCCAAAGCGCACCACCGCGTACCAGCGTGACGGAGGATCCGCGCTGCCATTTCCGGTGGCGAGTACACACTGATCAGGGCCAAGCGTGGCGTTGCAAGTGGCGATGGTGCGCGCAGCCGTGGCCGCCTCGATGGGCGGAACGTCGATCACGACAGCGAATGCCATTCATCGCCTAGGCTACACCCCAACGCCGTTGGAATGATTCAGAAAGCCCAGGCACCGCGCCGTGGTGGCTATTTATTGAGCGGACCCAAATTCAGGGGCACGCCGGCTTTTCACGGCGTTGATCGTCGCGCTGAGCTCGTCTGGTTGCTCGCGCAAACAAGCGTAACAGTCGTCGCGCTTCTTCGGACCACAGCCGTGTTTGCCGCTCAGCTTCAGCAATAGATGCGTCGAGCGTCGATCGCCATCCTTGAGCGCCTTGGGCAAGAGCGCCTTGTATTGCTGGCAACTTTCCGCAAGGCGCAAATCGAGCGCAACTGCCAGCGCGGGCGTCGCTTTGGGCCGAACGTCCGTGCTGTACACGAAGGCGCGCGCCAGATCCGTCGTATCCGTGCGCACCGGCGTACGGGTCCACACCTCGTACAAGAGATCGGCGCCAGTGGACGAGTCCAACGCAGCCATCGCCGAGAGAGCATCCGCGCTGGTGCGAGCATCGTCGGCGAAGCGCAAAAGATCCTTCTGCAGCGCGGGATCCCGGCCGAGCGCGGGGTTCGCCTCGATCTTCGAGCGCAACTCCTTGCCAGCTGCGCGGGTTTCATCCGCTTGCGCCTCGGCGAGCAACGCGAGTTCACGCGCGTTCAACGACTCGGGCGGACGAGCTTTGAGTCGTGAGATCTGCTCGGCGGCACTCTCGCCGCGAGCGAGCGGAGTGCTCGACTGAGGTGCTTTCGCTGCCACCGTCGCTGGCTGCATCAGCTTTGCTCCGTGATGGCCAGCAGTCGCGCGCACCAGCGCGATGGTCATCACGGCAAGCAAGCCGGGAGCGAGCAACATCCACAACGCGGGGTGCGTGCCCAAGATCCGACGGGTGCGCTCGAATTTGCCACTCGGGGGCGCGAGGCTCGATACCATCGAGGGCAATCCTCCGGGATCCGAGCCGAACGGAGACGGCGGTGGACGGCTGGGCAGCGACATCCGCGGCACCGGCGGAGGTTCGACGTCCGCGCTCGACGTGCCCGAACGCACGAACACAGGACTGCGTTGAGACGCCTGAGGTGAAGGTTCGAGCGGGGGCGGCGCGACACCGAGCAAGGTCTGATCCGATGGCGCGCGCGGAACTCCGTCTGAGCGATCTTGATCTGACATGCAACGGACAGCGTACCACGCTCACCGAGTGCCTGTCCCTAGACCGAGTTGAGACGCCTTCTCCTCCGGTTAGGCGGGCAGCCGCAACGCGCAAAACGATCGCGGTGCATTCATGCGCAATGTTTTCACGTCAAACGCCACCATTCGTGGAGCAATCTTTGCACCATCAGCCGGGGGGTAAACGCTTCGATTCGAGCAAAGCTGTTGGTTTCCTGCGGCTTTACACATTTTTGGGAATTTTTCGGGGGAGCTCGGGCCCACGCGGCCAGTCGTGTGGCAATGGCCGATGAGGCAGCCGTGAGCTGTCCGTCCGATAGCGAGTTCGAGGCAGCCGTCGAGAGCCACGGCGGGAACTTTTACTGGACCCGCTGCGCCCGGCTCGGCATGGGCGCTCGGGTCTCGATTGTGCAAGATACGGCGGTCATCACAGCACGCTTCGAACGACGACGAGGATGCCCGACGGCGCCGGGTTGACAGCGTCGTCACGCGAGGTCATGTGCGCCCTCGGTGACCGTTGGCTTTTCGCTCTTGAGCACGACCTCGCAGGGCGCCCGCGCGGGCCTGCTGCATACGCGCCGCGGTGATATCCCGACGCCCGTATTCATGCCCGTCGCCACGCGCGCGAGCTTCCGCCACATCTCGATGGACGACGCGCGCAGCACGAGCGCCAAGATCATCCTCTCGAACACCTACCACCTGCTCGATGCCCCGGGGCCCGAAGTCTTCGCGAGCTTCGGCGACATCCACCGCTTCATGGGCTGGCAAGGCGCGGTGCTGACGGACAGCGGTGGCTACCAAATCTTCTCGCTCCCGGGCGAACGCAGCATCAGCCAGCGTGGCGCACAATTCCGTCTGCCGAGCGGTCGAAAGCACTTGCTGACGCCCGAGTCCAGCATCGCCATGCAGCAAGCGATCGGCAGTGACATCATGATGGTGCTCGACGTCTGTGTCGAATCCACCTCGGATGAACAGCGCACGCGCGAAGCCATGGCCACCACCCACGCGTGGGCCGAGCGCAGCCTCGAAGCCCACACGCGAACGACGCGCGGACAAGCTCTGTTTGGAATCGTGCAAGGCGGAGTTCATGCCGCGTTGCGTGAACAGAGCGCGAAGGAGATCACCGCTCTCCCCTTCGACGGCTTCGCCATCGGCGGCCTAGCCGTCGGCGAAACGCGCAGTGAACGCGAGTCCATGACCGCGCTATGCACCGCGCTGCTCCCCACAGACAAACCACGCTACCTCATGGGTGTTGGCACTCCGGTAGATTTAGTAGAGGCCGTCCATCGCGGCGTCGATCTATTCGACTGCATTTTACCTACGAAAATGGCGCAGCAAGGCTACGCCTACACCTTCCGCGGTGTGCTCGAAACCATGCGCCCGGCGATGCAGCACGCACGAGGGCCACTCGAGCCAGGCTGCACGTGCCTCGCGTGCCAGACTCAACCCCTGGGGTATATTCATCATTTGCTCCGAGTCGGCAATGCGCAGGGTGTGCGTTGGCTCGCCATCCACAACATTCACCACACGCAGACTTTGATGTCGCGGCTGCGCAGCGCAATCCTCGAGAACAGCTGGGAGTCGCTGTACGTCGAGCTCCGTGAGTGCCTGCCGAAACGGCTCAAGTTGCCGCTCGTGCACTGACGCGCGCAAACTTTTCGCTCACTCAAGGCTTCGCCGGCGGCTCCTGGTTCGACGCTTGCAACACCGCACCCAGGGTCGTCGCCTGCGGCGCCGTACTTTGCATCGCAAAGCCGAAAATTCCAGCGAATACCGCCAACACCAACATCGGCTTGTAGGTGCGCCCAATGACGCCCGCCGCCCAGTGCCCGCGCTCGTGCCGTTGATTCTTTTTGTACACCGCTCCCAGCACTGCCACGTCGAGCAGTACCTCGGCGAACAGCACCGGCGAGGAATAAACGACGAACCCCAGCGCGACCACGCCGCCGAGCAGCGCGATCACCGCGATTACGATCGGCAATGCATCATCGGAGCCACTCACCGCGTCCAACGCGTCCGACGCGCCGCTATCCCCCGATCCGAGATCCAAATCGAAAGAACCACTCGCCCCGCCGCCACCGAATCCGCCTCCTGCACCGGAAAATGCATTGCCCGCAGAGCTACCGAGCTCGCCCAATGCGCTCAAATCGGGCAAATCCACCTTGCTGAGCGCATCCAGCCCGTCGACCAGCTCGTCACCGACACTGGGCGTCTCGGAAGGGACCTGCTTTGCCCGCCCAAACGCCCAATTGCGCGTCTGATACGCGATCCAAACCCGCACGAACGACAAGAACGACAAATAGCCACCCAGCACCGCCAGCGCATAGCGCACGCCCATGCTCTTGAGTCCACAGCGTACGAGCAGCGCCGAACACAAGAACGTCCCCACCGCCGCCAACGACAAGATGAGCATCATCTGCAGGCGCGGAAAGCTCGTCGCCAGCAGCCGCTCTTCGACTTGCTTGGCATTCAGCCGCCGCCCCGCCCGCGCCTTGCGCTTGGCTTTGCGCGCCATGAATCAAACGGACTGCGCCGCGTGCGCAGCGAGCACATCGGCCACGCACAACGTCAGCTTCCGCGCGGTCGGCAAATGCAAAAATTCGTTGGGGCCATGCGCGTTCGAGCCCGGCCCCAGTACCCCGGTAATGCAAAACTGAGCCTTGGGGAATTTCGAACCCAGCATGGCCATGAACGGGATCGACCCGCCCTCCCCCAGATACATCGCAGGCCGTCCGAAGTGGCGTTTCGATGCACTTTCGAGCGCTGTAGCCAGCCAGGGCGAAAGCGGCGGCGCATCCCAACCGTTGCTCCCGTCATTGCCGTCGAAGGTCACCCTCGCGCCATAGGGCGGGTCGCGCTCGAGCACCGCTTTCAAGTGAGCGGCGGCCTGCTTCGCATCGAGCCGCGGCGGCACGCGCAGCGACAACTTCAAGCGCGTCGCGGGTCGCATCACGTTGCCTGCGTTCGCAATCGCTGGCAACCCTTCCGCCCCTGTGATCGCAAGCGCGGGTCGCCAAGTGCGATTCAAAATCAACTCCGCGTTGTTCTCCGCAACCGCGCGCGCTCCCGCTTGCAGCGGCAACTTTTGCCAGACCTCGTCACCGAGCACCTCGGCCGCAGCTCGCGCCTGCGCCGCGCGCTCCGCCGGAATCGACACGTGCAGCGCCTCGAGCTTGATCGCGCCCGTGTTCGCGTCCTCCAACCGCTCGAGCAACTGCCGTGCGACGCGGAAGCTGGAAGCCACCACGCCCGACGCATCCCCGGAGTGCACGCCCTCACTCAAGAGCGAGACCTCCAAGGTCCCTACAATCAACCCTCGGAGTGAAGTGGTCGACCACAACTGGTCGTAGTTCGCACACCCCGAATCGAGGCACACCACGAGCGAAAGCTCCCCGATGCGCGGCGCCAAATGCTCGATATATGCCGGCAAATCATAGCTGCCCGACTCTTCGCACGCCTCGATCAACACCACCGCGCGGGCGTGCGGCACGCCGTCGCGCCGCAATGCCGCGAGCGCCGTCAGCGAAGCAAAAATCGCATAGCCATCGTCGGCGCCGCCGCGGCCGTACAGCTTGTCGCCCTCGAGCACGGGTTGCCAGGGGCCGAGCCCCTCGCGCCAACCGGTCATCTCGGGTTGCTTGTCGAGGTGCCCGTAGAGCAAGACCGTATCGCCCGCCGCCCCGCCCGTCGCCGGCACATCGATGAAAATTACCGGCGTGCGCTCAGCGAGCCGCACCACCTCGAGAGTCGCCCCCTCGGGCATCGCCTCACGCGCCCAACCCGCGAGCAGCTCCACCGCGCGATCCATATGCCCCGCCTGCTGCCATCCGGAGTCGAAGGCGGGACTCTTGTTTGGAATCGCGATGTACTTCTGCAACGTGGGCACGATCGACTGCGCAAACCGTTGCTCGACCCACGCGGCGCACTGATCACTGACTGGCATGGCGCCAGGCTACCATCGTTTTACTGCGCCGACGTGCTCGGTCGACGCTTGCCGTAGCCCACCTCGACCCCGCGATCGAACGCCGCCTTTTCGTTGGCGGCCTGGTTCTGTCGCGCCAAGGCGAGCTCTGCCTGGGCATTCAGCTTGGCCGTTTCCGCGGCACTCTTTTCACTCTCGAGCCGCTCTCGCTCGCTCTCGACTCTGGTTCGCGCTGCGTCCGCAGCGGCCTTGTCCTGCTGCGCGAGCAACCGCTCGCGCTCCGCCTTCGCACGCGCGGCGTCCGCGGCGGCCTGGTCATTTCTGGCCTGATCGCGCTCCGCCTCGGCCTTCCACGCTGCTGTCTCCGCGGCGCCTTGCGCATTCTTGGCCGCTACCCGCTCCGCCTCGGCCTTTTCGAGTGCAGCGTCGAACGCAGCCTTCTCCTGCTGGGCGCGCAAGCGAGCTTCCTTCTCCGCGTTCTTGCGTTCTTGATCCAAGCGCTCATTGGCCAGGGCCAAACGCTCGGTTTGCGCCTCCAAATTCGCTACGACCTCCGTGATGCGGCGCGCTTTCTCGACCGCGCCGAGCGAAGGATCCGCGATGATCTTGTCGAGCGTCGTTCCCGCGCGGTGCAACTCGTCGGAGGCCGCGTCCGCCTTCTTCAACGCGGCGTTGGTCGCTTGCTTCGCTTCACCCATCGTGCGCTTGTGCCATTGATAGCCGCCCAATCCGCCGACGCCCGCCGCCAGTGACAACCCGGCCGACACACCGAGCAGCTTGCGACGCAACTCACGCGTGTGCCGCCGGCGTGAAAGCTCACTGTCCCACTCGAGCAGTACCGAAAGCTCTTCCAGAAACTGCCGGGCCCGCGGGCGCTGCAGCGGATCGATGGCGAGCCAACGACTGAACGCCGCGCCCAATCGCTCGCGCACGACGCCAGACAAGCCAGGCAAGGCTTCTTCGGGCAAAGGCGAGCGCACGCGCGCGGCGTGAATGCGTGAAAGTCGAGCGCGCAGCGCGGTCAACGCCTCGGGCGTGGCTTCTACGCCACTGTCGTTCTGCGCGACGTCGTGGCCAACGAATTTCGAGCCAATCAGCGAGAAGAGCAGTGTGGCAGCGAGCGCATACACATCGACTTTGTCGGTCAACGCCGGGTGCTGTTCACCGAGCAGGCCACCGATCAATGCCTCGGTCTGCTCCGGCGCAGCGAACGGAAATGTCGCGACGAGCGGCCGACTGGCATGCTCGCGCGCCGCTCCGCCTAAATCGAGCAACACCGGGTGATGCTCGGCAACCCCAGCCATCGCCGCCAAATAGATATTGTCGGGCTTGATGTCCTGATGCCGCAGCCCCAGCCGATGCATCTCACACACGCCCCCGGCAATGCGAGTAAACACCGCGTGGGCGCGCGAAAGCGACAAATTGCCTTGGCCCTTGAGGAGCGCCGCCAAATCCAGCCCCTGATAGAGCGGCATCGTGTACCAGAGGTACGGCTCCGGCGCGCCTGCCTCGACACCGTGCTCGTTCAGCTGCACCACGTTCGGGTGCGCAATCGCCGCCAACGCGCGCAGCTCGTGTTCGGCATACTCTCGCGGGTAGCGCCGCAACCCGACGACCTTGAGCGCCACCTGCTGCCCGGTCTCTTCGTCCTCGGCCGCAAACACGCGCCCGAACGCGCCCTCGCCGAGCAACGAGCGCAGCACACAACGCCCGCCCACTTTTTCGCCGCAGCTGGGCAGCTGTGCGGTGTCGAAGGGAACCGACGCAGGAGCCGCGTCAGTCGCCACGGAAGCCTCCGGCGCGGTCGCTGACCCGCCAATCAACACGGGCCCCGAGTCCGGCACCCGCTCGTTTTCCTCTGTAAAACACGGGACTTCCGGCACAGGCCAAACCTGAATCGTCCGGGTGCGCGTGCTGACTCGAGTGGCTAGCTGCGGTGCAGTCACCTTACCCATTTAGTCGATCGGCAGCCCGGCACCAAAGAAACGGCGAGCGAGGCGGTGAGGCAGCCCGCACTTAACGATGTGTGGCCACGCGGAGGCGAGCCGCACCCCAGACCGAGCCTATCGAACTCCTGGTTCGTTGAGCCGCGTCGCCGGGCGCGCCTGCGAACTCGCGGTGATCGGACATCATCCGGGCGCCGGCCGACGCCCTTCAGCTCGCGGTTGCATGCTTTTTTTTTTGATGGTCACGAGGCGCGGCGAGTAGCGGCCGAGCCTTCGGCGTCAATGACCGGCAACCCTGAGTAGGAGACCCATTGGCAAGCGCGTGAGAGGCCGGTAGAAGCCCGAGCATGCGATCCCTCGCGCACCCTCGGCTCGATCATGCAAGCGTCGGATGAAGATCCGCGCCCGATGCGCGACGGCGATTTCGAGCTCGTTACGCTGCGCAACGGCACGCGCGCCGTGCGTCACCTGGGGCACGGCGAAGTGATGCATCCCTCAGTGGGCCCCTGGCAAGAAGCCCGCGCGTTGTACGTCGAGCAGTCTCGTTTGGCAGAAAAGCTGCAGCACGAGGGACCGCCGCTGCGCGTGTGGGACGTCGGGCTCGGCGCAGGGACGAACGCCGTGGCGGCGTTGACGTGCGCGCGAGAGCTTGGTCAGCGACAGCAGCGTGAGCTCGAAGTGGTGAGCTTCGAGCTCGATCTCGCGCCGCTGAGGCTCGCGTTGGCGGACGCTCAGGGGTTTTCGTTTCTGCAACCATTCGCAAGTGCAGGCAATGCGTTGCTCGACGGCGAGCCTTGGAGCGAGGCCCGTTCGCGCTGGGAGGTCCACCTCGGCGACGCTGCAAAGTCGTGGGAAAAAGTGCGGGAACCGGCTGACTTGATCTTCTTCGATCCGTTCTCGCCCGCCTCGAACCCCGCGTTGTGGACACCCGCCGCATTCGCGAAGTTACGCGCACACGCACGGGACGACGGCGACGGGTGCACGTTGGTCACGTACAGCGCGGCCACGCCGACGCGAGTTTCGTTGCTGCTTGGTGGCTTCTTCGTCGGCACGGGCGTCGCAACCGGCATGAAGAAGGAAACCACCGTGGCCGCAACGCGACGCGAATTACTCGAGCAGCCACTGGACGCGCGGTGGTTGGCGCGCTGGGAGCGCTCCGCGGCTCAAGCGCCACATGGGGTGGAGTTGAGCGAGGAGATCCGGAACGCGGTGAGGACGCATTCGCAATTTCCGAGTCGCTGAGGGCGGCTCGAGTCGTCCGGGATGCGTCGACGCGAGGGCGACCGACGGCACGGTCCCGCACTAAAATCGCCGAGGCTCAGGGTTGCACGGTTTCGTGCAACCTCCGAAGTCCGCGAACGTGCGCTACTTGCGTTCGCGGGGGCGCACGCGGTGAACGTGCAGAAAGCCACTGACTCGACCCACGACCCCATCGACCCATACGTCAGCTGACGACGAAGAGCCGGTCCAAGAAAATGTTCCGTGCTCGGTTTCGATTCGCACCGCACCGGATGGCTGATCGGCGTGATTGGCCAGACGGCGAGACGACGGTCGTTCTTTGCCTGGCTCGTATGCCACGACCTTGCCCGGAACGGTGATCTCTGGGCCGGAGCGATCGATCAGATAGCCGAGCAGGACGGCGCAGCACGTGCCCAGTAGCGCGCGGAAGAGTGCGCGGCGCCGCCGATGAGCACGAATGACCTCCATCATGTCCGTCGCGGACACCATCCCCCCAAAGTAACAGTTTCGGCGGCGTTGGCACAAGGCGACCCCGAGCTCGCTCGGCTGTTGCAATGTGGGGCGGCTTCGGCAGAGCCTGCCCGCAGCGAGCAGGGTCGAAGCTGCGGTTTCAAAAAGCAGTCGCGCGCGACATTGCTCGACGACGATACGGCGTGCAACCGAGTAGCTCGAGCGCGATGAACGGCGTCAGTTTCGACAGAACCGGAAGTAGCGGGCGCGCACCACGTGTCGCTCGGTGGATTTCTCCACACGACGGCAGGGTTGCGCTGGGTGCACCCCAGGAGAGCGTTACCTCGCGTTCATTCGTCGGCGGCGCCAGAGGTAAAACGAGCCCCAGATTCCGATCGAGAGACCGGAGCCGAGCGCCAGACCGAGCCCAATCCTAAACAGCCCGTTACTCGGTCGAATCGCCACCGAATCACGCGTCTGAACCAGGACGACGTAGCCGGTCGCGCCAACGGGCGCGAAAGCAGCCAGCCAACGGCCGCCTAGCAGCGGGTCCACGTAGTCAGCCCGTTGCAGCGGAAGCGCGGTGCTGAGCTCGAACTGGCGCACGCTCGCCTGCGGGCTGTGAAAAGCGCGCTCGAGTTCTGCGGCAGTCGGCGCGTCGAGCGTCACCTTGTCGCCCCGTCGGAGCCGCCCGTGAGCAAGGAAGGTGAACTCCGTGAGGCCGGAGGTGGCCGGATGCAAAGCGGTGTTTTCGCCCTCGAAGGGTCCGATCAGCACCGTCATGCGTTCGCTGCTTTCGCTGCGTTTCATGCGCGGCAGATCGAGCGTCGAGGCCGTGACCATGGCACCCGTGAGCACGCCGATCCACTTTCCGTCCGCGAAAAGCGGGCTCGACACGGCGAATTTGATCTGCTGTGAAACGGAGGAACGGTACGCCTTGCGAACGTAAGTAATGCGCTCGGGTCGCTCGCTGTCTCGCGCAGCGCTCGCAAAGTAATCGCGCCAGTCGAAACTGGTGCGAACGTAGTCGGTTTGCGCGGGTTCTTCCGAAACGCGCGCGCGCGGGCAACCCTCCGCGTCGAGCAGCACGATGGTCGCAAACTTGGCCGCGTACGGGCGTAACGCGTCCGGCTGCTCGAGCGAGGTCTGTGTGCGACAGGGGTCTCGACCGACGCGCCCATCCGGTCGAGGTGCCGGCGCGCGAAGTGGGCCGTGAGTCAGCGCTTGAACCGCGGGATCCGCGGCCGCGCGCTCAATCGCCTCGGCGTAGTCGCGCAATTGGTAGAGCACGGCCGCCGCCTGCCCGCTGGCCGCGTACGCATTGACGTCCAGCACTGCGCGACGCAGCTCGGTGCGTTGTGCTGCCGCCATCAGCAGAGCGACCAACGCAAAGATTGGCAACAGCACGAAGATGGCGTTGCGCGCGCCTGGATGGCGCTGTGCCCAATGAAAGCAGCGCCCCCCAATCGGGATGGCTTGGTCGCGAAGCGGGCGCTCGGCGAGCACACGCTCCAAATCTTCGGCCATTGCCGCGGCCGATCCGTAGCGCCGTGCCGCATCTGCTTGCAGTGCGCGGTGCGTGATTGCTGCCAATCCCCAAGCGAGCTCGGGGGACCAACGCGACAGCGGCGTATCGAGCTGCCTGCGAACCGCCGAGGTCCAATCGTCCTCGGTAGCGGCGCCGCCGATCGCGAGCCAATGCAGCAACAGACCGAGTGCGTACACGTCCGAGGCAGTCGTCAACGACTCGCCACTCGCTTGCTCTGGGGACATCCAACCGCGCGTGCCGCCCTGCACCGCGAGGAAATCCGGAAAATTTGCGGTATCGAGGCTCCGCGCCAAGCCGAAATCGCTCACGCGTGGCTCCCACGCGGCGTCGAACAGGATGTTTTCAGGCTTGAGGTCACAGTGCAGCACGCCTCGCTCGTGGGCGAACTGAATGGCGCGTGCGATGGTGAGCAATAGCCTCGCGCGCGCGGCGGGCTCCGCGTAGCGCGCGGTGTTTTCCGGCTCTGCCAGCGTGCCTCCCTCCATCAGTGGCATCACCACGAACGGTCGTCCCTGGTGATGCCCACTACCCTGAACGGGTAAAATGTTCGGGTGACGCAGCGCGCTCTCGAGCTTGACCTGCTGGCGGAAGAGCGCGTGACCAGCGGGCTCTTGCAGCAACTCGAGCTTGGCGAGCTTGAGCGCAACCACTTCATCGGAGTCGATATGCTTGGCGAGGAACACGCTGCCCATCGCGCCCTCGCCGAGCAGCTGAAAGCGCTCGTAGTCACCGATCAACACGCGTTCTTCTGACAGAACCGCCTGTAACGCACACGCGCCACACAACGGGCCAAAGGCCGTCTCGACCAGCCCTGCTCGGCAAACCGAACAAGCGTTCATGACCAAAAGTACTGGCGCAGCTCGCGCAGCTCTTCGTCGATGGCGCGCGCGCTCGCGAGTCGCGCGGCTTCTCGCGTCGCGGAGTCGGCGTTCACGTCGAGGTTCCGCTCTAAATCCAGCAAATCGGCAATGGCTTCACGCAGGAGCTCGCGAAAACGAGCTCGCAGCAGGCAGATCGCTTTGGCCAAAGCGTTTTGAGTCGTGCCCAAGCTCGCGCCCAGCGAGGCGAGTTCCACGGGGTCCATTTGCGGGCCGGGCAAAAAGCGAGCTAGCACGTCGAAGCGCTGCACGTCGCGGCTCTCCCGTCGCTGCTGCGAAAGAGCGTGGGCAACGATGTGGCTGGCGAACTCGCGCATGCACACGTCGTCCGCAGGAACCGACGGCTCATCCGCCCCGAGTTCTGCGGGCAAGGTGCCCTGGCGACCCGCGCTTGCGGCGCGCCATTTGTCCCGCTCGTTCATCAGGAATCGCCTCACCGCCAAGCCGAGCCAGGAGCGAAACGAGCCGCGTGCCCGATCCAGCTTGGCAATGTCGTTGCGACGCAAGATCCCCTCCAAGAATTCTTGCTTCAGCTCTTCGGCCGAGGTGTCTGGCGGGTGGCCATAGTGCCTGATGAGCCAGATGACGAATCGCTCATAGTGACTCAGCAGCTCTCCGAGCGCGATCCGCATATCGGCCCCTGAGCCTTGCGCGCGCACGATCAACGACCAGCGGGTAGCGTTCGCTGCTGGTGCTCCTTGCGCCATGAATCGTCCTCGATCCCTGAGTTACGGGGTCAGCGCGGGATCTTACCAGAGCAGCGCAGAAACCTGCTCTTTACCAAAATACGCCATCGCTGTACTACCCGGCCAGAGCGAGTCGAGCGACGGGTCGTGGAAACGAGCGAGCGTCAGGCGTGTCTGTCGCGCCGGGCACGCCACCAATCCCGCACGTTCTGCCACGCCTTGCGCAGCGCAAGCTCTGCGCGGTCGAGTTTGCGGGCGAGCCAAAGGGACTGCGTGGCAAACAAGGCCGCACTCAGAGCAAAGAACAGCACGGCCGGCCCTGGAATGAATGCAAACAAGACACCGATCGGTAGCAATGCGACCGCGACCGCCGTGTAGGCGACGTGCACCCAGTGAGATCGGTGCTGCTGGGCCTCATGAAACTTCTCGAAGCGTTCGCCGGGCGCGTAGTGCTTCAGTTCGTCCCAGCGGGCCTTCAGATGACTCAGCATTGCCCGGGGTGATGCATGCGGCATGCCGGGGATTGTACGCCGTCGATCAGCGCCGTGCCCCCAGTATGGCAAGGCGCCTTGCTCGACCAGATCGTGGCAGGCTGGTTGCCTAGCAGGGACTGACTGACATTGGCGACACCCTGACTATTCCGAGATGAGCCCGCTCATCATCAAGCGTACGTTGCTTTGGAATCTCGGCAGATCGGCGAGTAGGGCATCGACCGACGCTTGCCACCGGGCACTATCGAGCAATGGGTCATCCTGGATGGCGTCGGTTATTTGTGCGCGCCACGCTTCGACCTTTGCACGCACGTTTGCCTCGGAAAATGGTCCGGCAATGAACTGCTCGGTCTTGGCTTTTTGGTCGGCGTAGATCTGCGCGCGGAGCAGCCGCAGCAATGGGTCGCAGTCGATTGCCATCATCTTGTAGGGGTTGCCCAGGTTGTCGAACCAAGCGGTGTAGCCATTGCAGTTGCGAGTGACCACATTCCAATTCGGAGTGACGTTCCGGTCGTTCGCCGCATTGTCGGACCAGAAGTTCGGCTCTGGGTACCAGAAGCTCTTGTCGAGATCCCAAGGAACGAGCATGAAGCGCCGACCAACAGCGCCAAACTCCGTCGCTCCGCGGCTGGCGCTCTGCTCGTTGCGAGCTGGGCGAGCTCGGAGCGAGAGACGAACTTTCGCGCAACGGGCATTCCGGTGCAGGTCGAGACGAACGGCTGTCCATGATCGTAGAGCGCGTAGCGCTGATCGCGAAGCGAGTGTCGCAGCGCCAAGCGTGAGCCGAATATCGCGAGCACTCGCCGTGCTTTGGCAGGCGTCATCGTTCCTTGGACCCGACTGCGAGCCACCCTTGGGCGCAATCCAGCCGTCGACCGGGCCCGGCAGTGGTATAGGGGACCCAACAACCTATGTCGATGATTGGCAACTACCTTCGAATCTCGCCGGCTTTGCTCGAACGCCTGCGTCAGGATCCGTCGGATATCACCACCGTTCTCTATCCCAACCAGGAGCACGAACATCCGGAGGGGATCCACCTCGACATCGACAAGGCCTGGCACGCGATCCAATTTCTGCTGACCGGTGATCCGTGGAAGGGCGCAGCGCCCCTGCAGAATGCCGTCATGGGCGGCACTGAACTGGGCGAGGAAGATGTGGGGTACGGCCCGGCCCGTTCACTCTCGGCCGCGGAGGTACAAGCCGTCGCGCAAGCGCTGGGCTCGATTTCCGGCGAACAGCTCTGGTCCCGGTTCGATGCGCAAGCCTTCAGCGCGGCTGAGATCTACCCCCAGGGCTGGGAATCCGATGGCAGGGAGTACGTCGTCGGTAACTACGATGCGCTTCGAGCTTTTTTTCGGGACGCTGCGCGCTCCGGCGACGCGATGATTCTGTACTTGAGTTGAGCCGAATTGCTCACCCGGCCGCGTGGGGCCGTTGCTACGGCATGACCCGAGCGGCTCACGGAGGCAACCAAGTCTCGCCCGTTTCACAATCGATGTGCGTCAGCCTCGCGCTCTCGCGCGAGATATCGATCGTCCCCAGCAGGATCGGTAGTTGAAATCGCCGCGGCCCGATCGAACCCGGGTTGAACAAGGTCACACCGCGATCTCGGCCGATGAACGGCACGTGGGAATGTCCGCACACCACCAAGGAAGCGCGCTCGCTCGCCGCCAAGCGCGCGACTTCAGCGCGAAGTTTCGGCCCATATACCGCGATGTGCAAGAGCAGCAATCGCAGCTTCATCCGCTCGCCGTCCATCAGCTCGAGCGTCACGACGTCCGGCACTTGGCTCGTTTGTACGTCGATGTTGCCGCGCACCGCGATCACCGGCGCGAGCTCCCGAAGTCGATCCAGCACCGATAGCTCGCCGATGTCCCCGGCGTGCAGGATTGCATCGGGGTCTAGCTCACGAATGCGTTGCTCGGTCGCTGGGTGCGGCTTACTGTGAGTGTCGGCGACGACCGCGAAGCGGAATTTACCATCGGGACGCGCTCGAACGACTGCTTTGCTGAGGCTGGGCTTTCGCGGCACGGCAGGAGTGTGGCACTGCGTGCGGGCGAGCTCCAGTCGTTGTCACGACTCTGGTTTCGCCCTGAACGGGTGCCACCCAGGGCGGCGCGACTCGAGGCCCTGCCCTCGTTCGCACCGCCCCGGGGGTGGCGAGCGATGAGCTATCAACGCTTCGTCGCGCCGCTGCCGCGCTTGGCGGCGCTGCTCTGTCGGGCGCGTGCTCCTCGAGTGCGGCTCGTTCCGCGGGCCGCGCGGGTGCGCGCTGCCTTGCGCGCGGCGGCTTTACGCGCGCTCGAACCGCGGGTGCGCGCGGCGGCGCGCGCCTGCCGAGAAAGGGCCGTGCGAGTCGCTGCAGCGCGAGGCTCGCGCTCCAGCGCTTCCGTCGTGGCGCGGCTTCGTCGGGGCGACGGTTTTCGATTGGGCTCGCTGCGACCACGTGCGCTGTCTCGTGCCGCACTCCGCTGAGTGCGTTTGGAGGTGCGGCCCGACTTCGGCGGAGGCAGCTCCACGCCTGCTCGGCGGGCTTTGGAGAGCCCGATCGCGATCGCTTGTTTGCTCGAGCGAGCGCCGTGTTTCCCCTCGCGGACGTGTTCGATCTCTTCACGCACGAACTCGCCTGCCTGGGTGCTTGGCGATTTGCCTTCGGCTTTGTCTTTGGCCGCGCGTCGTTTGGTTCGTTCTTCTGGCATGATTCGACTTCCCTCTGGGTGTTCGTCGTTCTGCGCGATTGTTTGCAGAGTGCGTGCCATTCCTCGCGGCGAGCACGCGCTACGCGAACGGCATCAGTAGCACCTTGCCAATGCCACCTTGCTCAGCAAGCGCGTGTGCTGTCGGAGCTTCAGCGAGGGGGAAGCGTTTGGCGATCGGGATTTGAAGCGAGCCCGCGGCTACCACAGCAGCAAGCCGAGCCAGGTGCTCGCTGTCCGGATGAGACATGATCGCGACGACCATCAGGCCGCGCTCTTTCGCGCCTTTCGGCTCGCCGAGGACGCTGCCGAGCGTGCCGCTGGATTTGATTTTGGGCACGAGTTTGGCGATGGTTTCGCCGCCGATCGTGTCGGCGACGCAATCGAGCTCGGGGAGTTGCGCGATGGCGGCATCGTCGTCGATTGCGACCACCCCATCGACGTTGAGCGATTTGGCCTCATCGACTTGCTTCGCTCGAACGCCAGCGAGTACGCGAGCGCCGCGTTGCCGGATGCCCCACGCGGCAACTCGCCCCACCGCTCCCAGGGCACCGGTGACCAACACGGTAAGCCCCGCACCGGCGCTCGGCCCCAGCGTGGCTTCTGCCAATTGATCGCCGGTCAGCAACACGAGGGGCAACGCGCCTGCGTCTCGAGCAGCCAGCCCTTCGGGCAACTTGGCCCACGATTGCGTACCCGCAACCACGTATTGCGCGTACGCGCCGTTCACGAGGCCGAGAACTTGCTCGCCCTCTTTGAATTCCGTAACGCCCGCGCCTACGCGAACCACCTCACCTGCGGCATCGCGCCCCAAAATAGTGGGCAACTCGAGTGGCATCATTTTTTGGAGTGCGCCGCTGCGCAGCTTCCAGTCCACCGGATTGATACCGGCACTGGCAACGCGCACCTTGATTTGTCCTGCCCCAGGCTCGGGTTCCGGACGATCGCGAAGTTCCAATCGATTCGGATCGCCGTACTCTGACAATACGATGGCTTGCATTCATGCCTCCTGGTTCAGGTCCATACGTGTCACGCACTGCGTCGCACGCCCGACCTTGCAGGAAGCGCGCCCGGTTCGGCCGAGCGCCGAATGCCGGTGCGCTAGTCGAAGTCGGTGGGCAGCTCGGGGTGGGCGAGGTGCACGAACATACGGCGTACTTGGGCTTCGGTGACGCGCGGTGTGGAAAGAGGCGGGATCTCGTTTTCGCCGAAGAAAGCGACATCGAGGGTTTCGATGCTGCGGGCGGGAGCACCACCGAGCAATTCGCAACGGACGAAGAGCTTGTAGCAGTACCAAAACTCGGGTGGGTGTGAGTGCCGCGCTTTGTCGTAGAGCGCGAGCAACTTGCGCGCCTCCACTTTGAATCCCGTTTCCTCGAGCACCTCGCGTTCGGCGATTTGCGAGGGCGATTCGCCGATGTCCGCCCAGCCGCCGGGAAGCGACCACAGCCCATCGGCTGATTCGCGCATGAAGAGAAGCTTGCCATGCTGCTCGACGACCGCGCGCACGTCGACTTTGGGAGTGGCGTAGCCTTTCTCCGCGCGGATCACGTCGAGCCACGAGTCGTCGGTCGATTCCAAATTCGTCGCGGGGTTCGCTCTGGAGAGGGTTTCGGCCATCTCTGCTGCGAGCTCTTGAAGTTGTTCGTAGCGCTGTCGATCGTACGGATCGCGTGAGTAGGTGAGTCCGGCTTGGGTGATGGTTTGAAGGCGTTGCACCCATACCAAAGTTCGTTTCATGAGCTGGAGAGTAGCCGAGCCGATAGAGACACTGATCATCGATCCACTGGGGGCGCGCGGAACTCCGATTCCGGCGCAGCGTTCCCGAATTCGCACCTACCAGGCGTGAAACACCTCGATCGAACGCAGCCCGGTCCCAACATCGAGACTCGTCTAGTTTCATCCTGGCGACAGACGTGCTTGAATATCGGCATGCGAAAGCGGGAGGGCTCTCGAAACCTATTTCTTGCGTCGGTCAGCGTGGCGACCCTCAGCTACGTCGTGGCATGCGGCGGACGCGTGATCACCGTCAACGACGACGACGATGCCTCCAGCGGACAGGGCGGCGGCGCCCCACGCATGGGGGGGATCCCGAGCGGGAATGGGGCGCCAACGGGCGGCGGGGGATGGGGTCCAACGGGTCCGTCTGGTTCGAAGGCAGGCAGCTCAACGGGACCGCTAGGCACAGCTGGGTCACGAGGTTCAACCGGGTCGAACGTTTCGACGGGCACCGGCGGCGGATGTAATGGGGTGATCATCGCTACGAAGAGGGGCGGCATGCCGATGTGTGTCGGTGCGACGGGAAGCGCCGGCTCCAGCTCGTGGAAAGGAGCAACGGGTGCGACCGGCGGATGGAAGGGGTCAACGGGCTCGACTGGTGGCAAGGGGTCCACGGGTGGCTGGAAGGGATCGACGGGTTCGACCGGCGGCAAGGGTTCAACGGGTGGCTGGAAAGGGTCGACCGGCGCCGGCGGGTGGAAGGGTGCCACCGGCTCGACCGGTGGCAAGAGTGCGACGCGCGCTACGGGATCGGCCGGGAAGGGCGGCGGAGGTTCGAGCGGATTCGGCGGAGGCAACTAGGCTTTGGCGGCTGCGGCCGGCTATGAAGCGCCATGGACCAGCACGGACTACTCACGTTTTTGCGCAATCATCGCTACTGTGTGGAGGCCTCGGTGGCGGCGCAGGGCGGGCCGCAGGCGGCGGTCGTGGGTTATGCCGTGAGCGATCGGCTCGAGTTGATCTTCGACACGCTCGGCACGACTCGAAAAGCCCAGAACCTTCGACGCGATCCGCGGATCGCCCTGGTGGTTTGGGACGGCGAGCAGACGTTGCAACTCGAGGGCTTGGCTGACGAACCCGCGGGTGAGGACTTGCGGCGTTTGAAGCAGATCTATTTGGCTGCTTTTCCGGACGGCGTCGAACGCGAGAGTTGGTCGGGCATCAGCTACGTACGGGTACGACCGAAGTGGGCACGCTTCAGTGATTTTGGCGCGGGTGGCTCGATCGTCGAATTCGACGAAAGGGCGCTTCGGGGTTAGGGCCTCAAGCGGCGGATCAGGGCGCGAAGCGCGCGTCTTGGAGCAATGCGTCGTCGGTGAAGGAGCGCAAAAACTCGAGAAGATCGGCCTTTTCGTCGTCCGTCAGGGACATCGGCTTGATCAGTGGATCAGTGGTCGGATCGCCGCGACCGCCTGCGTCGTACTGCTCGATGACCGCTTCCAAAGTGGGCACTGAGCCGTCGTGCATATATGGGGCGGTGAGGGCGATATTGCGCAGACCGGGCACTTTGAATTTGCCGATGTCGCCAACGCGGCCCGTGACTTGCTCGCGCCCCGTGTCACCGCCCGCGGTGTACGTGCCGTTGTTGAAGAAGCCCTCGTTGCTCAGCGAACCCGATGGGTGGCAATGAAAGCACTCGGCTTTCTCGTTCAAGAACAGCGCTTCACCGCGCTTTCGTTGCGGGCCGAAGTCACTGTCGTCACCGCGTAAGTGCCGATCGTACGGGCTGTTGCCGCTGACCACGCTGCGCACGAAGCTCGCCAGGGCTTTCTGCAGCGTGGCCTCGCTGGGCGCTTCGCCGTACGCCCTTCGAAAGGCTTCCACGTAGCTCGGATCGCTTTCGACGCGCGCGACTGCGTCCGAGAGCGAAAGGTCCATCTCGAGCGGGTTTTCCAGCGGCTGACCTGCTTGGTCTTCCAAAGTGCGCGCGCGGCCATCCCAGAAAAAGCTCTTACCCCAAGCGGCATTGACGATCGACGGCGCATTGCGCGTGCCCCTGCGCCCCTCGACACCGATCGAAACCGGCGCCGGATCGGAAAACGCGGACGCTTGCTGATGGCACGACGCACACGACACTTCACTCGTGCGCGAGAGCTCGGGATCGTAAAACAGTCGCTTGCCCAGTGTTGCCCGCTCCACCGTGAGCGCGTTGTCGGCTGGAGCTTGGTCGACGTTCGTGCCCTTCGGAAACCCTTCCGGAATCGTGGAAGTGATCAATGATGGCGCGCCGGTGTGCGGGGAATCGTCCGCGTCGCTCGAGCAGGCAGCGAGCGCGCCGAGCGAACAGAGAATGACGGCTCGAGCGAGTGAGGCCCTGATCATCGAGGTTCGGTCCTCAAGGTTCGAGCACGAATACGTGCAAGTCGGAGAGCCCACGACGCAAGCGCTCACCCGCAACCGCTTCGGGGGTCGACAAGAAGCCCACGGCAACGTCACTCACGTCGATGTTGGCGGTAGCGCCCTTGAACACTTCATCCATGACGACGCTCAGCTTTTTCTCGAGCACGCCGCTCTCGGGAAGCGAGAATTGGCCGGAAATCGTTACGTGCGGCACGAGTTCTTGGCCGATGTTGCCGCCCATGTGGACCACGGGGGGCACATCCGACGGCGTCGTCGAGCTACCATCGGCAGCGGTGTAGCGCCCCTCATAGCGGAGAAACAAAAACCCGCCCGTGTGCGGCCAGGTCATCTGCGAAATATCGGTGAGCGGCTCGCTGAGCTTCGCGGGTGATTGCTGATTGCAGCCGAGCTTGATACCCAGCGCAAAGCGGAGCCCGGTGTAATCACCGGGTGGAGCGAGCACGCGCAATTCGCTCGTTTCATCATCCTCGGCATTGAACAGGTGCACCCCGTACGGCTCGGGCTCGCCCATTGGAGTGACAAGGTCGACGGCGAGCGGCTCCCCGCTGCTCGCCAGCAGTTGGACATCGGAGACGTAGAAGCGGAAGTTCAACGGGACCAACGAGCCGCCGTCAGCCATCGCGTTGGGCTGGCCGAAAGCGAACGACTTAGCCGCCAAAACGGGTGCAAGCGCGAGCGACAGGACGGTGCCTTGCGTTCGCAGCGGGGTCGGGTGCTCGGCACATGCGCTGTCCGTCGGACTTCCGCCGACTCCGCCAGCCATGCCGACTGCGCCAGCCGTGCCGACTCCGCCAGCACCGCCCACGCCGCTTTCCCCTGCAAAACTCGCAGTGCCAGCGCCCGTCCCCGCTTCCCCGCCGCCCGCTGCGGCGGCACCATGATCGACTGATGAACAGCCGAAGGACCCCGCAAAGATCGCGGTGCTCAGCCTGAGCACCGCCAGTAGCCGCGATTGCATGGCGCTAATCTACACGCTCCGCACGCGACGCGCCCGGAATGGCATTCTCAAACCACCGGAAACTGGCGTTGAGTGACTCGACGGCGTGCACCCTGCTGCGCGACCGAACCGTCATGCTTTCAAAATTCCGTAAGCGAGAGCACGTTGCCGTCCGGGTCCTTGAACCATGCCACGCGTGCGCCGCTCGGTGACGACCAAATCCCGCGAGCATCCTGATTCATGCCAGGAAAGCGCTCGCAACCCACCCCCTGATGCTCCAACGCCGCGACGACAACGCCGATGTCGTCGACTTTCCAGCCCAAAGCGGTGAACGGATGCGGCTCGAGCGACGGCACTTTTTGGATCCGAATCGTGGTGCCATTGGCATTGAACACGAGCGCAAACGGCTCATCCGAAATCAAAGACAAACCGAGCGTGTGCTCGTAAAAGGTGCGCGCACGAGCCGAATCAGTAGTCGCGACGAAGGCGACGAGTGTCTGTGAACCAAGCATCCCGCATTCCCCTTTCAGCCACGTTCTACCCTGGCCCCGCGGCACCGCCAAGCCGATCAGCGCGGGACGGCGAGCAGAGCGAAGCTTTGGCTGCTGCGTTGGTTGGCGAGCAAGGTGAATCGATCGCCAGCGACGGGGCCGAATAGTTGCAGCGAGCCCTGGAACTTCAACGAGGCGAGCGGGCCAGGGGTGCCCAGTGCGGCGCGAAAAAGCGCAACGCCGTCGGCGCCTTGATCGATGAAGTCGAGGTTCAGGCCGCGCAACGAGGGGCGCACGTAGGCTGGATTGGTCGAGACTTGGCCGGTGGTTTTGACGTTGAAGTCCTCACTCACGGGGCGGTCCAGGCGGCCTGCTTTCAGCCAAAATTGGCCCAACTTTGGCTCGGGGTGCACGGCCGCCCACTCGAGATAAGCGAACACGCCGTCGGTTCCGAGCAATGGGAAGGCCTGCTTTCCCGGCGCGCTGCGGTTCATGCGCGCGCCGCTCGCACGCTCGATCGAGGCAATATCGGAGATCGAGCCAGATTCGTTGAAGTACCCCTGTGGGTCCTCTGAAAAATCAGTGAACGCGACGTGCGTCGGCGACACGTCAGCGAAGCGCTGTTGGCCCGGGCCAGCCGCGATCGGCGAGAGCGTGTGAGTCTGCGCGTCGAACAAGTAGACGTCGCTGTCGTCGTTCGCCCCCGCGCCGAGGAATGCGGTGAAGACGATCGCGTCGCGTGTCGCGCGCGGTTCTTCTGCCCGTGTGAACGCGCCGGACATCGTTTCGACTTTGCCGTCGATGCGCACGCGCACTTCACTGCCCGCGCTGCCATCCGCCTCCCACGCGATGACGTTTCCAGAAACGGTCGGACGGCGCGGTTTGGTCGCGGCGGTTTCCAGCACTTTATCCTCGCCGGTGGCCAAGTTGCGGATGTGCAGTGCACCTTGATCGCTGCCTGCGGCCACATACACCAAGGTGCACTCATCGAAGGCGTACGGTGGATAACCGAGCGGATCCCACGTCGAGCGCAGGTACACCTCCAACTCACCGATACTCGCGGCGTCGCAGGCATCATTGTTGGCACCCGCGGCACCCGCGGCACCCGCGTTCTCGGCGAGCCCCGCGGTTGCGGAGCCTCCAGCGTTCGACGCCGCGCCGCCCTGCCCTGCACGGCCTGCGGCAGCGGCGCCGCCAATCGACGCGACTGGGCCGCCCGAGGCCGCCTCCATGCCACCACTTCCAGCCTGCGAAGTCCCAGCAGCGCCGGCTGCACTGGCCGCGGGCCGCGAGAGCGGCTCACTTCCACAAGACGACAACGCAAGCGCGAGCGCCGCGAAAGACGCCTTCGAGCAAGACGCCACGCGAGTCACTGACTATCCCCCAGCTTTTGCGGCGTGCGCAGTCCGAGGCGCAGCATGCGCTTCTTGAGGCCGTGGCGTGTCAAGCCGAGCGCCAGCGCGGCGTGCGTGATGTTGCCGCCAGCCAGCGCCAGCGCGCGCTCGACTTCAGCACGCAGGTCCAATGGAACGACGGCTCGCGGCGCCAAGTGGGCGTTCGTGCTCGGGCTCGCCGCCTTTTCCGCGGGTGCTCGTCGCTTGGGGCTCGTGCGAAAGGCGCGCGGCAAATGCGCAAGCTCGATCCGCTCCGTGCCGAGCGAAAGTAAACGTTGGATCTGATGCTCCAATTCCCGCACGTTGCCGGGCCAAGTGTAGCGCTCGAGCGCGCTCATGGCATCCGCCGAGATCACCACCGGAGTCGCGGAGCGATTCAGAAATGCGCGAACGAGCAAAGGAATATCCTCTGCGCGCTCCCGCAGTGGCGGCACGCGCAACTCGAGCACGTTGATGCGAAATAGCAAATCTTGCCGGAACTTGCCGCGCGCGACTTCGGTGTCCAAGGGGCGATTGCTGGCCGCGATGATGCGCACGTCGAACGGTCGTTCTTCGTCGCTACCGACTGGGCGATAGCTGCGCGATTCGAGCACGCGCAGCAGCGCCGCTTGGCGAACTAGCGGAAGTTCCGCCAGCTCATCGAGGAACAGCATGCCACCCTCTGCGCGCGCGATCAAACCCGGGCGCGCTCGCTCGGCACTGGTGAACGCGCCGCGCGCGTGGCCGAACAGCTCGGACTCGAACAACGGCTCGGGGATGGCCGCACAATTGAGCGCCACGAACGGGGCACGCGCGCGCCTGCCATGTTCATGCAGTGCGCGCGCGAACAGCTCCTTCCCGGTGCCGGTTTCGCCCAGGATCAACACGGGCAAATCACTCCCCAGCGCGGTTTCGAGCTTGCCGAGCGCGGCGCGCAGAACGCGACTCTGACCGATCAGCTGGGCGAATTCGCGGCGCGGTCCGAGCGTGGGGAACGCGGTCGTATCCGCTGCTTCGAGCAGCACGGGACTGGTATCGAATGGATGAGCGCTCGCCTGGTCGGCGACATCGCTCGCGTGTTCCGCCGCGGAAGCCGAACCGAGGCGCGTGGCCAATCCGGCGAGAATCGCCCAATGTGCGGTTTCTTCGGCGGACACACCGTCGAAGGCACCCACCTGGAAGCGGTGCTCGAAGAGCAACACCGCGCGCGGCTCACCGACCGCTGCGGGTGTTGCTACGGCCAGCCGCGAGCCGCGACCGCCGACAGTCTGGAGATCTCGCTGATAGAGTGCGTCGCCCGCTGCTACGACTCGCTGATGAAACTCGTGATCCAAGCGAGACAGCGCCGAATCCAGCGGAAATCCGTCTAGATCCACGGCCCAAGCTCGAATTGGCTTGCCGTCTGGGTCACTGCTGGCCAGGAGAGCGCGCTCCGCGCCCGAGAGCGCGCAGAGCTGTTTGAGTAAACGGACGATGGCATCCGCGCGTGGCAGGCCGGACGCGGCTTCGTTCAGCCAGCTCCAGAGCCTCGCCTCGCGTTCGGACATCGGGTCAGCATAGCGCAGCGCAGGCAAGGGGTTCACTCGCTTTCTCGAACGACGCAGCAGTTCGAGAGCTTGCGCCTCCACTTCGAACAGACGCGCCGCG
>Ga0164309_10000382_pt1 | contig 25134 bp, 19 predicted proteins | sample Whisoiple_247_MG_FD_109984 | JGI IMG/M metagenome (GOLD analysis project Ga0164309, IMG submission 109984) | Soil microbial communities amended with fresh organic matter from upstate New York, USA - Whitman soil sample_247_MG | ecosystem: Environmental > Terrestrial > Soil > Unclassified >...
AACTGTAGAGGCGGACCTTCGGTAGGATCTTGCGGGCCGACGTCGTAAGTCAGCTGATAGTCGAAGCCCTCGCCACGGACGACGCCGTCGGGGCCATTGATCAAGTAGTACATGTTCCCGCGCAGGATCGCGCCTGCCGTGGTTGGCGCTTCGTACTCGACCCCGATTGTATCTACGGGCGCCCCGACGAATAAGGCGACGCCGTCACCGCAAATCAACCAACGCCCGACGATGGCCTCGTAGAACTCTTCGACCGTACTCGCTGGCGTGACCGTTCCGGCGGTTGCAAAGCAGGCTGGCGAATCACTGCCACTCACCGCACCGCCCGAGCCACTCGAGCCACTCACCGCACCGCCCGAGCCGCCCGGCTCAGGAGTGGGAAGCGGGCCCAACCCATTCCCGCCGCTCCCCGCAGTCGTTGCGCCGGCACTGCCTGACGAGCCATCAGCGCCAATGCCGATGTGCCCGCTGCAGCCAACGACCGCCAGACTCGCTCCCAAAAGCCACCCGTGGATCGGGCACCCAATCTTGTTACCGTTCATCGTGTCCTCCTGCCCATGGTTGGCATTGGCGGCCGTCGATTATGAAAGCCATCAATGCGCTCGCTCATTGAGCAAGGCCTGGATTCGTCGAGTATGCGCTGAGCCGGGGTAGTGATCGTCGAAGGCGTGTGCCCGTGCTTGCGCTTCAGCGACGCGCCCCAGGCGCAGCAATGCGTCGATCGCGAGCACTTCGCGTTCTTGCACGAACACGCCGTTCGCGAAGCGTTGGGCGTGCTGAGTGCAAAGCGCGAGTGCTTGGCTCGGGTCGTGCGATATGGCCTGTTGCGCGCGTTGCAAAAGAGAGAGCTCGCTGTCGCTATCGGGCTTCTCGTCGATTGTCGGCTTGCTCGCCTTTGCTTCACCGGACCGATGCGCTGGCGGCGAAGGCATCGACAACGAAACCGCCGGAGTGCTGGCCGCTACCGGCTCGGGCTCGCTGACTGCTGGCGCAGCAGCTTGTGCCGCGCGGGGTTTCGCGGTCGACACGGTGCGAGCGCTGGTCCGCATATCCAGGGTAGGTCGATGAAGCGAGGTCGCGCCATAGATCGCGATTGCGCATGCCCCCACACCGACGCCAATTCCGCCGAAGAACCAAGAGGAGATCGCCCACACGCCTTTGTGTGCAGCGCTGCTCGCGATTCCCGCCGCCTTTACGCTGAGCGAGACGGGAATAGCCGGCGGCGTCAGGGCTACACCGAGAGTCGAGCTCAGCGTCGTGGCCAATGCCCGTAACTCGGTCGGCTGAGGAACTCCTGGCGCGCCACGCAAGGCTCGCCGCAGCTCGTCGGGAAGTGCGTCCTCATGCTCTAGCCAGCGACCAGTGGTTTTCATGGCTGCTCCGGTTCTCGAAAAGCGGCTAAGACCGCGCGCCGGGCCGCGTGGAGCCGCGAGTAGGCGGTCTGAACCGGGCAGCCCAAACTCAGCGCGACTTCAGCCATGGGCAAGCCCTCTAGCTCGAAAAGCACGAATACCTCGCGCTTTGCGGTGTCCAGGCTATCCAAGGCTTGGGCCAAGCGACGCCAGGCGCGAGCTGCTTGCAGATCTTCTTCCTGCCGCCCGGCGACCTCCAGCTCTTCCACCGCTTCGCCCGAAATTTCATTTCGGTTGGGATGGCGACGCCGATAGTCCGAAGCCACACGCGCGCAGATGCCGTACACCCAGCTACGCAAAGAACTGCGAGAAGCGTCGAATTCGGCGAGGCGGCGATGCACGACCAAAAAAACTTCCTGACAAGCGTCGGGCACGTCACGCGTTTGCACGCCCAGGCGAGCCAGGACCCGCCAGACGAAGACGCTGTGTTGCGCAAATACCTCATTGAAGTCGGGCAGGCTCGGTGAGGCAAGGTCTGGGGCGTTCACTGGATCACCGTTTGCCCACACCAATGACCAGTGTTGGCAGGCCGAGAGCTCTTTTATGAAGTCGGCTCTAAAAACGTTGGAAGGTCGGAAAAGAGCCTCAAAACTCGACTCCAGCTCCCAACGCAAAGCTACCGGCCACGGAGGATGGCTCGAACACGGTGCTGGCCTGCCCACCCACAGTCGCGTCGAAGCTATCGTGCCAGAAGGGCACACCTAGGCCTGGCCGAAGCAACAAGGTCCAGTGAGGCGCGAACCGCCAGTTGAGCTCCATTTCCAACCGGACACTGAGCAACCAAGATTGTGCGTCGTAGTTGGCTGCCGTAAAACCGTCCGCAAATCCCCTCACGCTTCCCGCCTCCGCACCGGCAGCCAATGCCAGCGCCAGAGGGCCACGCTGCCAGACCAAGAGCCAGCCAAGCAAATCTACGCTGGTCAAGCTGAAGCTGCCGTGTCCGTTCGAAGACGGGATCTCGGCTGTCTGCGCGGGCAAATACGAGCCGACGAGATCGAATCCCCACGCGCGGTTGGGCGCGGAAAGCCGCAGCGCTCCAAACATCCCCGGTGCAGCGCCCGGCAACAAACCCAACGCAACCGTGCCCCCGAAGCTCAATCGCAAATGCCATGGCGCGGGCCCGCAGCCGGCGACGTTCGAGTCCCCGGCGGGCGCTGGCTTGCGCGGCGGCTTCGGCTCACTCGGCGTTGCTGTTGGCATGGGTTCCGTCGCCGTGGTCCGCTCTTGATCGACTTCTGCGGCTGGTGGGCCAGCGCGCAATGCCGCGTCGGGATCGATCATCAGCGCGATAGCGAGGGCCGCGGCGTCGATCACCTCTGTGCAATCGGTCTTCTCGATCTGCAACTCCCGAGTGCCTAGGAGCGTCCCGGCGTCGTCCGACAACGCGATCCGAATTTTCCAGGCGTTGCTCGGTGTCGGCTCTGCATAGGCTTCGATCAACAACTGAGCTTGGGATGTGGCGACGAATGCCGAGCGATGCAAATGGAGCGCGACCTGCGCCGCCAACGCACGCACGTCCGGGCAGCGCTCTGCGCCCGGAAGCCGAACCCAGCTGAGCGCGGCAGGTTTGCCCGTCGTTGGTGATTCTGCCCACGCCGGCACACTACAACTCATCACCACCGCCAGTGCCCACCCGGCCTCGAGCCTCATCTGCCCCGACCGAGTAGCAACGAACCATCGCCTGTGCAAGCGCGCGGCTCGCGAGCGCCACTCGCTTCAGGCGTTCAACTCTGCGAATCTTCGCACTCGACTTCGCCGGACTCCGGCCGGCGCGTTGAGCTGCTGCCCGACCTTTGCCGCGCTGGGTCTGACCAGCTCGCTTCGTGTGCTAGGCGGCGAGTGTTGCATCGAAAGTACGTTTGCCTGAGGACTGCTGGGCGCGGAAGTGCTGCCAACAGGCATCACTCGGCTGATGGGGCCTCGGCCGAGTTGCCCCAATATTTACGACAATTTCAAGCTGGCACTCCCCGTGCACCGAGCGGGGCTCGGAGAAAGAGCCCCCAATGCCGAACCGCGAGACCACCTCAGACCAAGCTCACGTCCCCTTTCACAGCTGCATCCGCCTCGAAGACGTCGGCCAAGCGCGCACATCGTCGATCGACGCAGAGTGGGACACGCTCTCATTCGCAGTGATCCCGGAACGCACGCTACCGACGGTATCGGCTCGCCCGCGCTTCGAGACGTTGCCTGGACTCGGACCTGAGAGTGAGCCCGCGATTGCGCCGCGACGCTCGCATCGACCAGCCCTGCTGGTGTCGATGCTCGCGGCCGCGCTCGCGATTGGTTTCTCCTTCGTCGCCGCGGTCGTTGAGCGGAATAGTCCAATCCTGTTTGCTCCGCCCACGCTGGCGCCGCCCGTGGTCACGAAAAGTGAGCAATCGAACCTGCCCGCTCTCACTTCGGAACCGCCACCGCGCACGTCGGACACCGCTCCGCCGCTGCCCTCGGCTCGCGTTGCGCCCGCCCAGGCTCCTGCGCTAGCCAGCAAAGTCGAACCACCGCTCGCGAAGGTTGCGCGCAACAGCAGAGCGATGCCGCGTGCGATTTTGTCCACCGCGCGCGTGGCCTCGGAGATCCCTGAGCCGAGATTTTCAAGCGTCAACAACCATCGCGCGGGTCAGGCGCTAGCCTCTACCGACAATCCGTACTGATGCGAGACCGCAACCTCCGCAACCACCGAGTGACAACCTTCGGTCGCCGGGATGTACCGAAGAAGAGGTGCATCTGCGCGTTTCTCTGGGCCCTCGGAGGGCCAAGTTGCAAAGAAAGAGTGCACGAGTCTTGGCGCAATTGATGCATTCTCTCGGGCTTGTGAAAGCGCGCTTCCCTGAGTGGCCGATCAAGGGCTGGGCAATCCTAATGACGTGTCTCGCGTGGGTGACGGCGTGCGGCACGAGCGGCGAGGCTGACAGCTCGGCCCGTGGTGGGTCCGGGGGCAAGTCCAACTCGAGCAGTCACGGCGCAGGCGCAGCGGGAAATCGCAGCAGCGAAAGTGTCAACGGTGGGAGCGGAAGCAACGGAAGTGGCATCGCCGGAAGTGGCGCGGGAGGAGCTGCAGCCGTCGAGAACGCGGCGGGCGGCAGCGGCAGCGCGGGCGGAGGTGCCTCGGCCGGAAATGGCAGCGGCGGAAGTGTGAATCTGGGCGGAGCCGCTGGCAGCGCCGGCAAAGGCGCTGGCTCGACTTCTGACCTGCTCGTTCCCCCAAGCGGCGCCTGGCTCGGCCAGTACTACGGCGATGCCAGCATCGAAGCGACGAAGGCCAAGCTCGGCCGTACATTGCCCATCCATCTTACCTACTGGGCTTGGGCCGACGATTGGACTTCTGGAGCGACCAAGACCGATATTGCGGCTGGCCGCATCCCGTTGGTGAACTGGGAGCCCGACGGTGTCGATTTCGCGACGATCGTGGATGGCAGTCAGGATGGCACGATCAGGGCACGTGCAGCCGGCGCGAAGGCGCTCAAGGTGCAGTTTTTTCTCGACTTTGCCGCAGAGATGAATGGCGACGAAGCCTGGAGCGGCAACGATGCCAAACTGTATGTGGATGCCTACCGCCACGTTCACGATCTATTCGTCGCGGCAGGTGCCAGCAACGTGGTCTGGGCTTGGTGTCCGAATGTCGTCGACACCGACGGTACGAACGCGGCAACACTCAGCTACTATCCCGGTGACGCGTACGTCGACTGGACTGGCGTCGACGGCTACAACTGGGGAGCCGACGAGTGGCAGAGCTTTCGAGACGTCTTCAAAGACATTTACCCGCTCTTGGCGGGCAAAAAGAAGCCGATCCTGATCGGCGAGATGGCATCTTCCGAAACGGGGGGCGACAAGGCCGCTTGGCTCAACGCCATCGTGCCGTCACTCCAGCAAGATTTCCCGCTGATTAAGGCGGTGATTTGGTTCGACGTGAACAAGGAACGCGATTGGCGCATCAGCTCCTCGCCCGCTAGCGAGAGCGCGTTTCGGACCCTGGCAGCGGACCCATTTTTTAGCCACTAGTGCACGGGGAACTCGGGCGCGATCCGTCGTCTTTGGGCGAGGCCCCGCACAATGCGCTGATCAGACGCAGCCATCTTCGGCTATCGTGCAGCCTCGATGCGAATTGTCGATCAGGTACGACTCGGGTTTCGGGAGGGAACGAGCGACAAGGTCTACGAGGTCGATATCGTCGAGGTCGCGGCCGATCAATACGTCGTCAACTTTCGCTTCGGCCGTCGTGGCTCGTCCTTGCGCGATGGCACCAAGACGCCCTTACCCGTTTCGTTGGAGAAGGCTCGGGCCGTCTACACCGCGCTGGTCGCGGAGAAGACCAATGCGGGCTACAAGCCGTCCAGCGGAGCCGACGTGGGCAGTGCGCGCCCGTCGGCGATCGATTTACGAGCGCGAGCAGCGCGGCTCGAGCGCGAACTGATCGAAGAGCTAGGGCGCGGACATCGCTCCGAGCAGCCGCTTCACCTATTGGTACGCAAGGCGGGGGAACGCGGGCTCCAAGCAGCCGAGCCATTCTTGCTCGAGCTCCTTTCGGGAACGCAGGAGAGCCGAGTCAAACCCGAGGTCTTGCGTCACTTCATCGTCGCAGCGCTCGCACGCTGCGGGAGCTCGCGAGCGGTACCCGCCCTTAGCGCCATTTGCGAGGACGTGAAGCAACCGGGGCATCTCCGTGATGTCGCGCTGGTAGCGCTCACCTCGATTGGCGGCGCAGAAGCTCGAGAAAAGGCTCGCGCGCGCGTGCCGGTTGAGTTGCGTCCCGAGCCCGGCGGTGAGCTGGCCGCTTACGTGCGCGCGGCGGAAGCACTGTTGGAAAAGAATCCCGAACAAGCGCGCTCGGCGATCTTTGCGCTCTACGCAAGTGCTCCAGCTCGCCACGAGGCCATCGAAACCGAACAAGAGCGCTGGGCGCGCAGCATCGTGCTCAGCGTCGTGCGAATTGCGCGCTCGACGAGCGGCGAGGCCGAGCTATTGGGCCGACCGAACTGGGCGGCCGTGAGGGTCGAGATCGGACTGCTGCGCAGCTTGAATTGGGCGGCGGAGATTCGCCGCGACGCGGAGTTGTTCGCGGCGCTCACGCGGCGCTTCGAGACGGAGCGCCGCGGCACGAAGAAGACCAAGAACTATTTCCGCCGTCGCGCAGCTCGCGCATTGCGCCGCTTGGGAAGCATCGCTTCACTCGACTACGTCGAGTTCGCGACTGCGCTCGCCCTGTCCTACGCCGACAGCGACGCCGAGCCCTTGCGTGGCGGCCACGCAACCTGGGATGCGTTCGCCCGCTATCACGCATTGAACTTCATTCTGTACGGAAATAGCCCGCGTTATCAGCGGGCGGGCCACCGGCGCGCGACGTGGCGCTGCAGTGATGGCTACGTCCCGAATTCGCCGCCACCGTCGAGCCGTGAGGAATCGTTTCCCGCTTTGTGGGACCAGGCGCCAGAGTCGCTGTGGAGGCTCGGCGTCTCCGAAGCAGCGAACCCGGTCATCCACTTTGCGACGCGGGCGCTGCGCGACCAAACCGAGTTCTTGAGTCGTGTCGAAGACGCGCGGCTCGCTCATGCGCTGGTGTACGCGAAGCGCCCGATGCAGCTCGTGGCCTTCGAAGCGGCGCGCGTGCGTACGCCGAATCTGGTCTTGGCGCGGGCAGCACTCCTATCCGAACTCGATGAAGCCGACAGCTGGGTGCTGAGCTGGGTCGAGGCTTCGCCGGGGGTCCTGAGCGAGCACATCGAGCTTTTGGCCTCGATGATCACGGCGCCGAGTGAGCGCATGCGCGCGGCGGCAGGTCGCTTTGCCAACGAGCTCCAGCTCTCCGGGGAAATGGCACGAGACTTCGTCGGTGCGACGATTGCTCACTTGATGACGCTTTCGAACCAGCGGTCTGCCAATGAACGCGCTGAAGCTGCAGCGGCATGTCTCTTGAGGCACGCATCCGAGGCCCTCGACGCATTGGGTATCGAGGTGCTGAAAGACCTTCTCTCGCACAGCGTGCCGGCAGTTGCCGTTCTGGGCGCCCAAATCTTGCTGCGGCGTGCCCGGAGCGGCACACTCGGCGACCATCTGCTCGATGCGTTGTTGGAGTCGCCTCATCCTGCCGTGCGCGCGATCGGCGCGCGTGTGGTAGCGGATACCCCGCCGGCGCTGATGAAGGACGAGCCAGAGCTCTTGCTGCACCTCGCCCTTTCGAGCAACGTCGAACTCCGAGTTGGCACTCGGGGTCTCCTGGACGAGATTGCGCGGCTCTACCCCGAGGTGGGAGCCCGCGTGGCATCGGAGCTGGTCGATTCACTGCTCACCCGGCAAGCGGAAGGAGTTCCCGCGCACGTGGTTTCGTTGCTGCGCCACGAGCTCAAAGGCTGTCTGCCACAGCGCGAAGCGGCAAGCGTGCTTGCCTTGGTCGGCGCGCTGTCCCCCCATGCGCGCGAGGCCGGCGGCTTGCTGCTCGGGGTGGCCAGCCCGGACGAGTTCGAGCTCGAGCAGCTCGTGCGGCTCGCGAGTCATGAAATCCTATTGGTGCGTCAGGGCGCGTGGGCGCTGGCGCGTGCCGCAAAGGCTCGCTTTCGTGTTGCTCCGGTCGCGCTCGCGCGCTTGTGTGACGCGCGCTGGGACGATAGCCGCGCCTTTGCCTTCGAATTCGTACGCAGCTTTGCGCGCGAAGATCTCGTTCCAGACACGGTGATCGCCATCTGCGACAGCATCGAACCGCACGTGCAACGCTTTGGTCAGACCCTGCTGCTCGAGCATTGGCGCGAACAAGATGCGCCCCAGTACCTGTTGCGCCTCTCGGAGCACCCGTCGGCGAACATTCAGCTACTCGTTTCGGGGCTGCTCGAGCGCTACGCCCGCGGCAATCTGGCTTTGGTCGAACGACTGCTGCCCTGTTTTCGCGCCGTTCTCTCGCGGGTGAATCAGGGCGCGGTCGCCAAAGAGCGCGTGCTCGCGTTCCTTCGCGCCGAGGCAACCGCGAGCGCGGAAGCCGCCGCGCTCGTTGCGCCTTTGCTCGAACGTCAGTCCCTCACGCAGGCCATTAGCCACAAAGGCTCGCTGATAGCCGCAATGGTGGCTCTGCACGAGCGATACCCAGATGTCCCGCTGCCGATCAGTTCGGCGCCCGTTTCTCTCCATTTCCGGAGCCGTCGTGGAATTTGAGCACCGTTATGCAGGCGCATCCCAGGTCAGCGAAGCCGCGGGCAAGAGCGCGCTCTCGTTCGTGCCCGACTTGCTTCGTCCGCCGACATTTTTTCGCGGCGCGTTGATCGATTCGCTTCCGTTTCGGGAAGCGATGAGCGCGCTGCACGACGTCGTCGTCTCCGACTTGCGCTTCCAACCGAAGGACCGCAGCAAGTACCTCGCGTGGCGAGCCCAGCAAGAAGCGGTCGACTTGGTTGGCGTCGCGCGCGATCGCCTCGAGACGGCGCGCGAGATCGAGCGACTGCAAGCGGAGCTAACGCCGCTCGAGTCACGCGTGCGAGCCGCCCGAGCGCCGTTTTATCAGGCGCGTGCGCGCTACTGGAAGTATCTGTTCGAACGCGATCGCGAGCTCTGGTTCAAGCTGGATCCGGTCATCACGGTCCACCCCGATCAGCTGTTTTTCGAGTGCTTTTCGCGCGATGAATCGAGCTACGGCCGCCTCGCCGCGAGCTACGAAGCTTTCGATGAGCTCGGTGAGCGTTCCTGCGGCACTACCAACATCGATTACTCGGACAGCCTGTACGGCGAGTTCCAGAAGCTCCGCAGCTACAAACGCACCAGCCTCGACATCGATCCCTCGGGCTTTGCGCTCGCTACCGCGGGCGAAGCGCACCGCGAGGTAAAGATCGACGTTCCAGACAGTTGGGTGCGCGGCTTTCTGCAGGTTTCATCGGCAATGACGCTCACGACCACGGTGGTCGATCTGCACCCGATGGATATTCACAACGTGTGCCTGGTACTGCGGCGAAACAAGGAGCTCGTGGGTCCACGTTCGTTGCGTTACCGTTTGCGACCCGGCGAGCCAGTCGTCATCGTCGTCGAGCCGTGGAACATCGAGGTTCGCTGCCCGCGCAGCATTTATCGAGGCGGCAACGCGCAAGAGATCCGCGTGTGGGGACGGCGCCGGCTGCACATTTTGGAGCGCTTGCTGCCGCGCGCGGAGAGCGTGCGCGTGTTCCTGCTCGGTACGGGGCAGCCCTCGTTTTACGTGGTCAAATTGGGCGCGTTGTCGTTCACACTGGGCCTATCGGGATGGACCAAGAATGATTGGTCGGCGAGCGGCAATTTCGATTTGATGGCCGCGCGCGAAGACGTCGATGACGACACGAGGCAGCGGGTCTTCGCCCGTCTCGGTGAGGTCTGGTTCTCGACCGCGGCCGCCCTGGCCAAAGATCTCGGGCTCAGTGAGCCGCAGGTTGCGAGCAGCCTGGGCGGCTGGGTGCAGGCAGGCCGCGCGATCTACGATTTGGAGAACGGCGTGTACCGAAAGCGGGAGCTTTCGCGAGAGCCTTTGCCAGCGGCGGCGCTGCGCTTCACGAGCCCGCGCGAGGAAGAGGCGGCTCGCATCCTGCATCAGGGCAAGGTGGCGATCGACGAAGTGACGACCAGCGACGGTCACACCAAGATTGCGGGGCGAATTCAATACAAAGGCCGCGTCCGCGCGGCCAGCCTGGTTTTGGACGCCGATCGGCGCTTGGTCGAAGGCGACTGCTCTTGCGACTACTTCATTCGCAATCGTCTGCACCGCGGCCCGTGCGATCACTTGCTTGCCCTTCGCGCGGCCGAGCGCCGCGGCATCTCTGATCTCATCGAAGCGAGGCCCGAGCCTCGAAAACTCCCCTCCAGGACCTCGCCTCGAAAGCCGACTCTGCCGCAGGCGCCAGTGGCGAATCCGGTTTCGTTCTGGCAATGGCTGATGATCTTTTGGAAGCGCTTGATCGAAGCGTTGTTCAAGCGCTGATCGTCTTGCAGTGCTCGCGCTCTTCTGTGATAGTGAAAGGACGTGGCAACGGGTGACGAGAACCTTGCAATCCGGGCGGTGGATCGCCGTCCATGGGCTCACGCTCCGCATACGTCACTGGCTCGCTCAATACTGTGTCGATACGACGTGCTGGTTGCGAAACCGAGAGGGATTCCCTCCAGGAATCGTATGCACTACCAGCACGTCGCATCGACTCGAGCCGAGACAATCCAGTCCTGAGAGAGAACGAAGGTAGCCCGTTGCCACGCTACCTCTCGCCCTAGCGATGCCTTCCGAAACCCCACCACGCAATCGCAAGGAACTCTACGAGCGAATTGCGCGCGAAGGGCGCGATCAGGTCACGCTCGAGGAAATGATTCGGCTCGGCTTCTGGGAAGAGGGGCGACCTCTCTCCGGTGAAGTCGACACAGAGGCCGAGGCACGTGCCGCCGAGCTACGCGGCCGGTTGTCGAAACTGAGAGAGCAAGCCTTCGCGCTGACGAACCTCAAGCAACTCGCCGAGGCAGCCAAGCAGAAGCGCATGGCCGAGTCGCGCAAGCGACGCCTCGAAACCAAACAGCGTCGCCTGGGCGAGCGCGCGCAGAAGCGCGCCGCCACGCAAGAGCGTAAGAAAGTCGAGCTTACTTACCTCGGCCCCAAGGTGTCCGCAGGTTTGGGCCCATTACCCGATCGGCTCGCCGCTGACGCTGCTTCGTTGGCAAAAAATGGGCTGCCCGCGTTGCCCAACGGGCTGGCTCTGGCGCAAGCGCTAGAGCTCTCGCTCGGCGAGTTGCGCTTCCTTGCTTACGCGCGTGAAGTCTCGACGGTCACTCAGTATCGTCGCTTCAAGATCCCCAAGCGCACCGGTGGTGAACGGCTGATCTCGGCGCCGCGCAAACGCCTGAAGCGCGCTCAGCGTTGGATCCTCGACACGTTGCTCGCCCATCTCGAGCTTTCCGAGCATGCTCACGGCTTTCGCAAGTCACACTCGATCGTATCCAACGCGGTTCCGCACGTCGGCGCGAGCGTCGTAGTCAACGTGGATCTGCGCGACTTCTTTCCGACCGTCAGCTACGCACGCGTCAAAGGCTTGTTCCGAAAGCTAGGCTACTGTGAAGAAGTGGCCACCATTCTCGCGCTGCTCTGCACCGAGCCAGACACGCTGGAGACCACCCTCGACGGAGTTACGTACTACGTGGCGCGAGGCACGCGTCACCTGCCGCAGGGCGCACCAACCAGCCCTGCCATCACCAATCTACTTTGTCGTCACCTCGACCGACGCTTGAGCGGCTTTGCTCGCAAGCACGGCCTCGCGTACACGCGCTACGCCGACGATTTGACGTTGTCCGCACCGAGTGGCGTCGAACCACCCATCGGCGCGATGCTCGCCGTGCTCGGAAAGGTCGCGCGCTCGGAGGGGTTCCAGATTCATCCCGACAAAATCAGCGTCAAACGGCGCGCTCGTCGGCAAGAAGTGACTGGCATCGTCGTCAACGATCGGCTCGGAGTCGAACGCAGCACGTTGCGACGTTTTCGGGCGTTCTTGTTCCAGCTCGAGAAGGACGGGCCCGAGGGCAAGCGTTGGGGGGCGGCGGGTGATCCGATCGAAGCGGCAGTCGGCTTTGCCAACTACGTATTCATGGTCGACGCGGAGCGCGGTCAAGAGCTCAGGGCCCGGGCGCTCGCGCTGCGCGAAAAGCACGGTAAGTGACGGCGAGTCGCGTTCGTTCTGCGCTCACGCGAGGCTCGTCAGAAAATTCGTCCACTCGGCGGCGCGCCGCTGCCACGAGTACATGTTGTCGGCGTAGGCCTTCTGAGTGTCGAGGTGTGCGGTCAGCCCCGCTCGTTGTTGCTTCCAAGCCACGATCGCGTTGTTCAGTTGATTGAAGAACACGACCGCGTGGCGGTTGATGTCCTCGTCCCATTGATACATCATCGCGAAGCCCGCGGTCGTCTCGGGCAGCCCTGCGTAGTTCGGCGCAACGATCAAGGCCGCCGCCGACATGGCCTCCATCGCGCAAAGGCAGGATGTTTCGCGCCAAATCGACGGATACGCAAAGACGTGAGCCTTAGCCAAGGCCTCGCGGACGACGTCGTTGGGCTGCGTGCCGTGGTAGTCGATCTTCGGATGATCTTTACAACGTTGGATGAGTGATTCGAATTGTTCGTCGCGCTCTTCCCACCCGTACAGCTTGAAACTACTGAAAACATCCAAGCGGATGTCGTCGTGAAAGTTACACAGCCGCTCGAACACGGGAACTAGGATCTGAAGCCCGCGGTGAGGGGTGGGATGGTAGATCAGCCGAATCTCGTCGCCGGTCTTGTCGATATTCGGGATCGGCTCGATGGCATTCCTCAGCACCACGCAGTCACTGTAAGGCACGCCGAGATAGTCCTTGTACTGCTGCATCTGCCAGTTGGAGACCATCACGATCTTCTCGAAGCGACTCCGGGACGCCGGCTCGCGCAGGTGCTCACTCTCCGGATCTCCCGGAAGATCGTGCAGCCACAACACGTGTTTGCGGGTGGGATCGAGCTCGCGCACGCGGGAGCGGATGATTTGGAACTTACCGAGCAGCTGTGGGTCGACGTGCCGTTCCAATCCAGCTCCCATCAGCTCGGTGCCACCCATGGCGGTTGCGTCAACTTCGTTTCGTTCCACTTTTCGAGCATACCTCTAACGGGCGCACGCTCGGAAGTCACCTGGCGCGCGCGTGGCGGAAAGGGACACCGACCCTCCAGCAGTTGCTGGATGAAGAGGGGGCGATCTCGGTCCAGCGTCGCAACCCCCTTCACGTACGGTTCACGCGCAGTAAGGCCGTCGCGCGCGGACAATCCGCCGCCGAGGGCCGAGGGACTACGCCCCGACCGCGTGCTGCAGATTAAGGCGTGCAGCGGCGATCAGCGCTCGCTTCGCGTCGACGACCAAGTAGACGAAGCAGTCCGGCGCAGCCGGGATGAAGCGTACGAGGTGATAGCGCGTGTCGGTCACGACGATCGAGTCTTCCACGCGTTCCTCGCGCGATAGCACGTTGAGTGTTTGGAGATGCGCCCAGGCCACGTCAGGGTTGAGCTCACACCCGCGGTGCAACAAGCAGACTCCGGTGAGTCGATCGATCACTGCGGCCCCCAGGACGCCTTCGCCTTGGCAAGCGAGATCGAGGATTTGACGCATACCGGCCTGGCTTCCCGAGGCGTCGGGCGTCGAAAACGCGTCCTGCCAGAGTCGCTCGGGAGACGGCGCCGGGGGACGAACCGAAGCCGGGCGGCCGAGCTGCCCGTCGTCGCTGAGCAGCTCTTCGAGATCGAACAGCAAATCTTCCGAGTAACGGCGGCGTTGCGGCAAAAACAAGAGTTCGGGTTGGCTGAAGCCGAGGATGGTTTGGAGCTTTCGCCTGGTCCAAGCCAGCATGTGCTCACGTAGGCGCGCGCGATCGACGAGCCCAAAGCGGATCAGCGTATCACTGAGACGCGCGCCAGTTCGACGACACTCCGCCACGACTTCGTGCGCGGTTTCGCTGTCGATCCCGACTTCGGGCGCGAGGATGTCGAGCAGGGCGTTGCGATCTTCCGAGACATGCGCCCACGCGACTCGTCTTCCGTAGAAGAGAACTCGGGCGTTCAGCTCGCCGTCTTTGACGATCAGTTCGCCGTCGCCCTGATCTCGTGCGCGAACGAGCGCTTGGGCGACCGCTCTGGATTGGAATTGTCCGGGTGCTGGTCGCCGGCCCGCCGGCGAGAGACGGGCGATGAGTACATCCGGCGCGACGGGCTTCGAGAGGAAGTCGTCCGCGCCGACACGCAGCCCTTCCAGTGCTTCTTCTCGCTTGCTCTTGGCGGTCAAGAGCACGATGTATGGTTGCAGTGGTAGGCGTGACTCTCTCACGCGCGCGCAAACTTCGGTTCCGCTCAGTCCCGGCATCATCCAATCGAGCAGAAGTACGTCGGGCGTAGGCTCAGAGAGCGCGAGAGCCAGGGCCTTTTCACCGTCGTCGACCGCGGTCACGTCGTAATCGGTCCGCGCGCGGATCATGCGCAGCACGAGCTCCCGGCTCAGCGGCTCATCGTCGGCGAGAATGACACGCATGGCCCGATATCCCTGTTGCTGCGTACGGTCGCCGCGCGCTCGGGATTAGCTCCGTTGCGCAATGGTCGAAGCGGTCGTTCGCGACATCTGCTTGCCCCGGATTCGCCGTGAGGTCGGTTTCCGCCGATTGGGCTGGTGCCAGCGCGACTGGAAATCCGACCCGAGTCTGAGCGTTACGACGGTTCGGATGCGGCAATCTTCGAAGAGCGCGCTGCGGCGTCGGCTGCGTCACTCCACAGGCCTTCAGCGCTGATTCCCATGCTCGCAATCAACTCGTCCGCGCAGCGCAGGCGTCGGCTGATTTCGCGCGAGATGTTGAGGACGAGGAGTGCATAAGCCTCGATGTCGCTACCATAGAGCTTGGCGAGTTCCGCCAACTCCAAGACGTACACCGTCGCCGCGCCCCGAGCACGCGCAGTGGCCGAGCGAGGCTGAATGTCGATCAGCGACATTTCCCCCAGGCAGTCGCCTTGTTTCAAGATGGCGAGCTGCTGCTCGGTCCCCGCCTTGCCGTGCTTGAAAATCTCGATCTCGCCGGTGCGAACCACGAACATACTGCGAGCCGGATCCCCCTCGCGCAGCAAGAGTTCGCCAGAGGCGAGTTCGACTGTCCGCATGGGACCCGCGATCAGCTCGATGACTCGCTCTGGCAACCCAGCGAAGATCGGAGTGCGCGCCAAAAACTCGCGATCCAGCTCCGACCCTGCGTTGGACATCGGGAGCGAGTCTACGCCGCCTGGTTTCGCCTAGCAAACGCGCGGCATCGACTGGCAAGCTTCGCCGCCACGATCTGGACAAAAAGACGCTGCTGTCATCGCTCAGCGCCAAAGGCCACCCGCCAGCCTCGAGCAACTGCTTTTGGCTGAGCGGTGGCGAGGACGCCGAAAGATGACTTTTTGTCACCTTCAACTTGCCGTCTGATAGGATTGTCCTTGGCTCGTTCGGGCCTACCTTGTCCCGGGTCGGACGGGCACGATGTCCCGCACAACCTAGGAGTCTGCAAATGAAGATCGGTGTATTGGGAACTGGCATGGTAGGCCAAACGATCGGCCAGAAACTGATCGAACTCGGCCATGAAGTGAAGCTCGGGTCGCGCACGGCCAGCAACGAAAAGGGCAGTGCCTGGGCTGCCAAGGCGGGTGCTCGCGCCTCTCACGGGACCTTTGCGGCTAGCGCCGGGTTCGGCGAGTTGCTCTTCAACTGCACGCCCGGTGAAGCTTCGCTCGAGGTGCTCGCGGCGGCTGGAGACGCAAACTTGCGGGACAAGGTGTTGATTGACGTTTCGAACCCGCTGGACTTCTCCAAGGGGATGCCGCCGACCCTGTTCGTCGGCAACGACGACTCGCTCGGCGAGCGTATTCAGCGCGCTCACCCCGAGCTCAAGGTCGTGAAGACGTTGAACACCGTGAATTGTGAGGTGATGGTCGACGCGGCCCGCGTCGCTTCGGGCGATCACACGATGTTCCTGTGCGGCAACGACGCGAGCGCGAAAGCTACCGTTCGTGCACTCTTGATTGGGGCCTTCGGCTGGCGTGACGTGATCGACCTCGGCGACATCAGCAATGCCCGCGCGACCGAGGCCCTGCTGCCGATTTGGATTCGACTTTGGGGTGTGTTGAAAACCGGCGATTTCAACCTCAAGGTCGTGCGCTGAGCGAGCATGAAAGACAGCCCTGCCGATCTCTTCAGCGGCGTGCTGCCGTTCGTGACCGCGGCCGAGGCCCAGAGCTTTCGCGTTGCGGCGCGCAAGCTCGGCCTCACTCCGTCAGCGGTCAGCAAGGCGATCACGCGGCTCGAAGCGCGTCTGGGACTGCGACTATTGAACCGAACTTCGCGCAGTGTCTCCTTGACGGAAGAGGGCGAGGCATTCCTGCGCGGTTGTCGCGAAGCGGTGGTGAGCGTGCGGAGCGCCGAAGAGCGCGTGCTGCAGGCGCACCGAGCCCCGCGCGGGCGGCTCACGATTTCTCTGCCGTTGCTCCTCGGCAAGCTCGTCGTGCTGCCGGCCTTGAAGCAATTTTGCGATCGGTATCCGGCGCTCGCGGTGCACGCGAGCTTGACCGATCGGGTGCTGAGTTTGGCGGATGAAAACGTCGACGCGGTGCTGCGCGTGGGGAAAGTGTCGAACTCTCGACTCTCTGCGAGGAAGTTGCGCGACGTCCGTTGGGTCACCGTCGCGGCCCCCATGTACCTCGCGCAGCGCGGTGTCCCTCGCACTCCGGAGGAGCTCACTTCGCACCACTGTCTCAAGTTCGTGCTGCCCAACGGCACGGTTCAAGAGTGGGAGTTCGGGGAGCGTGGCAACGAACGCCGTGCCCTCCCGACACCCGGCTCACTCTTCTGCGATCACGGTGAAGGTCTGATCGAGGCCGCATGCGCGGGCCTCGGTGTGTTCCAGGCGCACGACAATGCCGTTGCGCGGCCGCTCGCGGCGGGCCAGCTGCTGGAGGTGCTGTCTGACTTCAGCGTCGCGGGTCCGCCAATCTGGCTACTGATGGCGCCCGGCCGACGTTCTTCGCCGAAAGTGCGTGCGTTCGTCGAGTTCATCGTGGACACCGTCGGCTCTCCGACCCTCCTTCGCTGAGCTTTGGCTTTGACGCTTGCGCGCTCGCGTGTATCTTGGTCTGACCAACGGACCATATGACCAAAGCGCCGCGCTTCCAGCAGCTGACCCGGCAAACCGCTTACGAGCAGGTCGCGGAGCGCATTCGCGCCGCGATCTTGGATAAGAGTTTGTCGGCCGACGAGCGCTTGCCGCCCGAGCGCGATCTCGCGACTCAGTTCGGGGTGAGCCGTACGACCCTACGGGAGGCATTGCGGCACTTGCAAGCTCAGGGGCTGCTCGCAGCGCACGGGCGGACGTCGCCGATGCGAGCTGCCGATCCGGAAGCGGCGCTCATGCGCTTTCGTGAGGCCCTCAGCAACGTGGTGCAGCTGCGTGACGTGTCGCTGCCTGATTTGCTCGAACTGCGTCTGGCGATCGAGACGACTGCGCTGGTGCGTGCGGCGCAGTCGCCGGTGAGCGAACGCATCGCGGAGGCTCGCGCCGCGCTCGAGGCAATGCGCAATCCACGCGTCTCGCAAGCCGCGTTCTACGAGGCGGACGTCGAATTTCACGCGGCGCTGGTGGCGGCATCGGGAAATCAAGCGCTGTGGTTGGTGATGCTCGCGGTCAAAGACAGCATGCGCCACCACCTCGACCAGACCATGCGCGGTCGTTCATTTTCCAAGCTACGCGCGCAAGTCGTGACCGAGCACGAGCGGATGCTGGCTGCCGTCGACTCGGGTGATACGAGCGTGATTGCTGCGTTGCTGCGGCAGCACCTGGAGTTCTACGGCTCATGAACGACGTACGAGATTTGGGCATCATTTCCGAGGTCCCCGAGGGCTACTTTCGCGATTGCGCGAACTGGGTGCCGGTTGGCCAGCCGCGCGGGCTGGCGCGGCCGAAGAGCACCGAGGAGCTACAGGCGCTAGCGCGCTGGGCCACGCGCCACGGCGTGCCGCTGGTCCCACGAGGCGCCGGTACGGGCGTCGCCGGCGGAGCGAACGCGGTCGATGGCTGCCTGATCGTGAGCTTCGAGCGCATGAACTCGATCCTCGAGCTGAACGAAGCCGGGATGTATGCGCTGGTCGAGCCGGGTGTGCTGAATGTCGAGCTCAAAAACGCGGCGCGCGAGCGCGGCCTCTGGTACGCGCCGGATCCCGCTAGCTATGAGATTTCTACGCTCGGTGGCAACGTGGCGACCAACGCTGGCGGTCTGTGTTGTGTGAAGTATGGTGTGACTGGCGACAGCGTGCTCGGCCTGGAAGCCGTGCTGGCGAGCGGCGAGTTGCTGAAGACCGGCGGCTTTTGCCGCAAGAACAAGGCGGGTTACGATCTGTCGCGCCTGCTGGTCGGGTCGGAGGGCACGTTGGCGATGATCTCCAAGATCGTCCTGCGCTTGCGGCGTTTGCCGCCGTCGCCGGGGACGCTCGTGGCGCTGTTCCGCTCGCTCGAAGCAGCGGGCACCGCAGCGGCCAACATCGTGCGCACCGTCGAGCCGTCGCTGCTCGAGATCATGGATCGGGCGGCGCTGGTCGCCGTCGAAAACTACGCGCGATTGGGTATCGAGCACGACGCGGGGGCCATGTTGCTCGCGCAGTCCGACGCGGGTGGCGCGACTGAGCTCGAGCTGATGCAGCGCGCATGTGAGGCCGCGGGCGCTCAGTTGGTGTACGCGACCGAAGAGCGTGAGGAAGGCGAGTTGCTTTTGCGCGCGCGCCGGCTCGCCTATCCAGCTCTCGAGCGTTTGGGCCAAGTGCTGATCGACGACATCTCGGTGCCTCTGCCTCGTCTGGCCGAGATGTTCCGGCGCATCGAGCAGGTCGCGACGCGGCAAGAGGTCTTGGTTGCCACGGTCGCGCACGCGGGTGATGGCAACATTCACCCGCTGATCGTGTTCGACGCCAAGGACGAGCTCAGCTCCGGACGTGCTCGCGCGGTGTTCGCGGAGCTGATGGCGATTTCGCTCGAGCTAGGGGGCACGATCACCGGCGAGCACGGCATCGGTTCGCTCAAGCCCGAATTCTTGGAAGGTCAACTCGGCCCCGTGTCCCTTTCACTGCACCAGGGCATCAAGCAGGCGTTCGATCCTCAGGGGATCTTGAACCCGGGGAAGGTCTTGCGACGCGGATAGCGGTCGCTCTGCGGCGAGAACACCGCGCGCTGCGAGGTGCGCTGCTGGATTGAGAGCGCCCCCCTCGAAAAACGCTTCGCACGCCGTGGCTACAGCTCAGCGTACTTGGCGACGGCGAAGGTGTCGCATTTGCGCGGATCGCCAGTTTCGAAGCCGCGCCGGAACCAGCGCATGCGTTGTGCGCTCGTGCCATGGGTGTAGTCACTGGCATTGGAGTGACCCAGCGCGTCGTCACCGATGGCGTGAGCGGCGTTGACGGCCTCCTTCAAGTCGGAATCGTCGATCTTGAGTGAGGTTTTGGCGGTGTGTCCCCAAACGCCAGCCAAACAATCCGCTTGCAGCTCCACACGCACCGAGACTTGGTTTTTGGTTTCGCCCGCGGGTCTCTCGCTGGTCGCGCCAATCAGATTTTGCACGTGATGGCCGACTTCGTGTGCGATGACGTACGCTTGCGCAAAGTCGCCGGGGGCTTTGAGGCGTTGCTCCATCACGTCGTAAAACGTCGGATCGATGTACAGCTTGTGATCGCCCGGGCAGTAGAACGGACCCACATCCGAAGTCGCGTTGCCGCAGCCGCCCGTCGAGACGCTGTTGCTGAAGACGACCAGCGTCGGGTCCGGGTAGGTGCTGGGCGGCGTCACGCCGTATTTGGGCAGGGTGCCTTGCTGGAACTGAGCCGCCCAAACGTCCTCCGTGGAGGCCAAGACTGCGCGCGAAAAATCACAGGCTTTGCCGTTGGTCGGCGAGGCTTGGCAGGCACTGCCCGATGAACCCGATGTCGATTGGCTCGAGCCCTGCGAGCCACCCAGCGCGCGGAGCAGCGCTTGCTTCACGCCCGCGGGTGCCAAAAAGTAGATGCCAGCGCCGATCACGCCGATGACCATCGTGCCCTTCACGCCGAGCAGACGAACGATCGACGAAAGCGCGTTGAGCGGCAGCCCGCCCCCACCGCCGCCTCGGCCGCTGCCGCGATCTTCGAACTTGCTGGACCGCCGTTGCCCTTCGATATCCACGATTGCTCTCTAGCTGTGTCGTGCGAGAGCGGCAAGCGATGCTTGCCGACGCGAAATCAAGCCGAGCGTGCGCAGCGAAATCCGCCCCCGGCGAAGCGATAGTGTGGTTCGAAGCTCGTGCGGGCATAGGTGCGTAGGGCTTGTGCGCCAAAAATGTATGAGCCACCGCGCATCACCAAGCGTTGCCCGGGCTGTTCGTTGCGCGGATTGTTCGGTGGACCGTCCTCGTAAAACGAGGCGTCGTCGAAATCTTCGCACCACTCCCAAACATTGCCTGCCATGTCCAAAACGCCATAGGGCGACGCGCCGTCGGGATGGGAGCCGACGGGTACCGTGCCGCCATCCTTATTGTCATAGTTGGCGTAGTGCGGTGATGGCTGCGTGCGGCCCCAGGGGTACTTGCGCCCGTCTGCGCCGCGCGCCGCCTTTTCCCACTCGGCCTCCGTCGGTAAACGCTTGCCGGCCCAGGCCGCGAACGCGCGCGCGTCGAACCACGAGACGTTGACGACCGGGTGATTCTCGAGGCGCTTGCTCAGTTTGCCGGAGAGGAGCTGCGGCACGAAGCGCGCCGAATCTTCGTCCGTGGGGCGATAGCCGGTGATCTCGAGGAAGGTCGCAAACTCGCGATTCGTCACGGGTGTGCGATCGATGTACAGCGCGTCGAGGTAGACGAGTCGCCGATCCTTGCCCATGCGAAATGAGCCGGCGGGGATCAGCACCATTTCGCTGGCGATGCCGTCTCGGATCACCTTGGGATACTGAGTGGTCGGGGAGTTCGGCGCGCCGGATGGCAACGCTTCGAGCAGGCGATCGCGGAACACTGCGCAGGTCTCTGGGCGCTGGCTTGGATCCTTGGCAAGTGCGTCCAGAATCAGGCGCTCGAGCTCACCCGGTAGCTCGGGGCGCAGGCGCGAGGGCGGGACGGGTTGCTCTTGCGCGTGCGCCATCATCACGGCGAAGTGATTGCCTTCGAAGGGTACCTTGCCCGTGCACAGTTGATACAGCGTGACGCCCAGAGAATAGATGTCGGAGCGCGGATCGGCCGCGTGCGGTTGCCGAACCTGCTCGGGCGACATGTAGCAACACGTGCCCAAGAAGGCCCCGCTCATCGTATAAGTCGTGCCTTCCAGGATGCGCGCGATCCCGAAATCGACGATTTTCGGGCGCAAACAATCAGCGCTGCTGGTGACCAGGATATTTTCGGGCTTGAGGTCCCGGTGAATCACGCCCTGACGATGACCGGCGTCTACTGCGTCGAGCACTTCTCGAAAGAGCTGCCGAATCTCCGCCAAGGGCATGTGCCCACGCCACTTGGCCAAGTGTTGGACTAGATTCGGGCCCTCGACGAGCTCCATCACCATCGCGAGCAGGTAATCCTGCTCGACGAAGTCGTACACTTTCACGACGTTCGGGTGATTGTATGCGCTCAAGATCCGCGCCTCGCGTGCAAAGCGCGTGCGGATATCGTGATCGCCTGCCAAATTACTATGCAAGCACTTGAGTGCGACCGGGCGGCCAAGCGCTTCGTCGTAGGCGCGGTAGACCACGCCCATGCCACCTTCGCCGATGACTTGATCGAAGCGATACACGGAAATGCGCGTGCCGGGCGCGATGCGCAGCGGCGGCAGTTGTGAGTCCGAGGCCAGGCGCCCGCGGTCCACGACGGTCGCGCCGCTCTCGGGCGACAAGACCGTACTCGAGCGGCGGTCGTGACCGCAGGTCGGACAAAACCGCGCTCCGTCGGGCAGCTGACTCAGGCAGACCGAGCAGCGCCGCTCAATGTCCTGCTCGAGCGCCATTGCCAGCGAGCATAGCGAGCGGCCGAAAGCAGATGCAACTGCCCCTGGCTGCCGGGGAATTCAGTGACGCGCGTGAGCCGCGAGTCGTAGCAGTCCGCTCGCTGGCAGGTGAACAGTGCTTGGCAAGGCTGCCCTGCCGGGCCGATGTAAGCCGCGCGCGTTCGAGCGCCGACACACGGACGGACGAGCGCAACGGCAGCCGCTCCACGCTGGAAAGCCGCCCAGGTGGAGTTTTAGTCCTTGTCCGGGGCGTCGTCCGCCGACACCATTGAGTCGCGAGGCCGAGCGTGCCGTCAGCTCGCACGAGCTAGCCATCGCATCCTTAGTCACTGGAATTTTCAGACGTTTCGAGGAAGGTTAGCTTGAGCATGCATCAGCGTGTTGTGCCATGGTCCCATCGTTCACCGTTTCGCGGGTTACTGCTGATGGCTGGACTCGCTTTCGGGTGCGGTGGAATCGCGCGTTATGAATCGCCAGTGGGTTCGGACGCTTCTGGCGGCGGCGCCGTGAACGCGGCCACTGCGGGCGCGGACAGCATGGGTGGTAGTAGGATTATCGAGGCTCCGGCCGCCGGCGCGCCAGCAACTGGCGCGGGCGGGGTGACGGACGCCTTCTACAATCCAAGCTGCCCGTACGCACGATGGAACTGCTCCGAACTGTCGACTGGCAATCTTTGCTACTTCGATTTGAAAAGCAAAGACGACCCGGTAGCCTCTCGCTGCACGTGCGACACTTCTCGACCGTTGACAGGATCCGCCTGCAAAGCAGGGGAGGTCTTCATGTGCCGGCAGGCACGCCCGCCGCACCTCGCAGCGGATCAGCACCGCCCCCCCACTTGGGATGGCCTGTTGCACGTCCAATGTGCGTGCGTCGCCGTGCCTCCGCCGACGAAAGCCAACTGCACGGCCGCCTGTATTAGCGTGTTCGGTTTCACGGGCGGCATGCAATGCCGCCAACCGGACAGTACGACGTGCGACGACCGCGGGGTGTGTACGGAAGCATCTGCTGAAGTGATGAAGCAGACTGGGGTCGTGTGCGGCTGCTCTGACATCGATTTCAAGTAATTTCGGCTGCGCTCGAGTCGGTGATTCACCGACTCAGCGGTCCTATCGATTCGTGCTCGACGTGACGTGAACGGAGCGCATCGAATTCCCATTCACGCGGTCATCTGTTCGGAGTCGGGCCATTCGTCAGCTTTTCATTCGGGCAGTACGACTCCACCTCGAACAGCGGTGTCGTTGCCAATCTCAACGGAGGGGGAGACATTCCGAACAAAGCCATTCATGAGTGGCTGACCCTGGGTGTGCGCGGAGCGTTCAAGCTTTAGACCTTGCCGATAGTCGGGTTGCCGTCGGAGTGACCCCCGTGGCTCACGGATTCGACCGCGCGGTCATGTCTGCTAGCATTGCGACATGGGAATAGGTCGGGTGGGGCAAGTGGCGATCGCGATTTGGGCGTGCGCGGTTACTGTCGCCTGCGGCAACGCCGTGAACACCAACGAGCCAGCTTCGGCCTGCGTTGGCGGAAGCGCGGGCAACGACGACTCGACGACCGGGCGCGCGGGTGACTCGATGGTCGTTGCTGCAGCTGGGGCGATCGGAGTTACCGCTGGCTCGACGATGCCGACTGCGAACGGCGTGCCCCGCTGTGCCGGAGTCAAAGCGGTCGCGCTGGCCAACGCGGCGAAGGGAACTTCTTACGCCATCGCCCTCGACGAAGACGCGGTGTATTTCTCAGGGCCAGGCGGCATGATTTCGCGTGTCTCGAAGAGTGGTGGGAACGTGCTTGCTCTGCAGCGGGGTGACTCAGCGGGTCAGCTCGCCGTCGACGCGACCAATGTCTACGTCGGGGGCTACGCGCTTTGGAGCGTGCCCAAGCTCGGCGGAGAGGCCTCACTCGTAGTCGACAGCACCGTGGTCGGGCTGGTCAGCGTGAACTCTTGGCTCTATTTCACGGATTGGGGAGTATTGAGAACCGGCCTGCAACGTTGGTCGAGCGAAGGGGGATTCGAGCAGATCGAGCGCTTCGGCTCGGAGTTGAACGCCTCGTTCTTGCTCGCAGACTCGGACTACATTTACGTAACGGCGATGGCGACTTCGCCGGCTCTGGAGCTTCACCGTGTTCGAGTGAGCGATGGCACGACCGAACCTTTGACGACGGCCGAGGTCGTTCGCGGGATTGCCCTGGCAGGCGACTATTTGTACCTCTCGGAGGAGGCAACGCACTCGGTCAAACGTGTTCGCCTCAGCGACCGCGTCACCGAGCCGGTGCTCAGCTTCAACGACTACCCTACTGGACTCGCGGCAGACGCCGAGTTCGTGTACTTGAGCCTGCAAGTTTTGCCGACCGGCGAGCACGACTACCAGGGGCACCTGCTTCGCTTCCGTGGTGATGGCTCGGAGCTCTGCGAGCTTGCGGCCCCCGCCAACTATGGGCAATCGCTCGTCGTCGATGCGACGGGGATCTATTGGATCGGTGATGGCACCTTGTGGAAGATCGCTCGCTGAGCGCCTGTCAGCCGAGGCGCGCGCTATGCGCTTCAGACTCCCCAGCGAGTGTACACGTACAGAACTCCGATCGCCGTCACGGCAACGCCCGTGGCGGCGGTCAAGATCTTGCGCAAGAGTGGCCGCTCGATCTCGCTGAGGCCAATGCCGAGGCACGCGGACATGGGGGCCGCAGACGACAAGATGTAGCGCGTGTTGGTCGAAACCATGCCGTCGATCGGATAGATGAGCGTGAACATGGCCGCGAAGAACACGACCAGCACGGCTAGCAGCGGTAGGACGAGTGACCCCTGCGCGCCTCGACTCCGCAGGTGTCTCCAGAGAGTGCTGAACACGCAGCCAATGGTCACGACGGTCGTGAATACGCCGATGCGCGCGAGGGCGGAGTAGAACTCGAGACAACGGCCGCTCACCGGGTGCCCGTCGAAGTATTTGGTAAACACCCCGCCGCCCTCGAGCCGACAATTCCCGCGATTGGTGATGTCCGACCAGGCGCCGACAATGTACTGGGCCCACAGATTCGGTGTGGGGAACAGGTACCATTGTTGGATCGGTTCAGTCAGGTAGTGCTTCCAATAAAATGGCAGCGCCCAACCCAGCGGTCGCCGCGACAAGAGCGGCAGCGTCATTTCGGGCGTATTCGGTGGGGGGCTGAGATCCCAGGCGTGAGGGAATGGATGGCCGTAGTTGATGATGTTGGGTCCGCAGTACCAACCGGCG
>Ga0164309_10000383_pt1 | contig 25062 bp, 24 predicted proteins | sample Whisoiple_247_MG_FD_109984 | JGI IMG/M metagenome (GOLD analysis project Ga0164309, IMG submission 109984) | Soil microbial communities amended with fresh organic matter from upstate New York, USA - Whitman soil sample_247_MG | ecosystem: Environmental > Terrestrial > Soil > Unclassified >...
GGTGAATTCGAACGGTTCCGGTACGGCACGACCCCTTCTCGTTTTGGGCTCGCGACGACTTTCCGAGCCGCAACGAGAGGAGAAAGTGATCATGGGAAATCGTCTGTACGTCGGGAACTTGTCATTTCACTCGGATACCGAGGCCGTGCGCGCAGCCTTCACTCAGTACGGCGAGGTGACTGATGTCCACATCGTGACTGATCGCGCCACTGGGCAATCCCGCGGCTTCGCATTCGTCACCATGGGCTCGGACGAGCAAGCCCAGCGCGCCATCGAAGGCGTCAACGGCCAGATGATCGACGGACGTCCTCTGCGCGTGAACGAAGCTGAAGAGCGCCCGCAGCGCGGTGGTGGCGGCGGCGGTGGTGGTGGCGGCGGTCGCCCGGGTGGCGGCGGTGGTCGCGGCGGCGGCGGCGGTGGTGGCGGCGGTGGTGGTGGTGGTGGCGGTGGAGATCGCGGTGGCGATCGGCGGAACCGCTGGTAGTCCGGAGTACCGATCCTTTGTCACGCCCAGCAGCTGAGACCAATGCTTCGAGCGGAACGCGCCACGCCCCTGGCGACGCGCGCCGTGCTTTGCTCGATAAGGCCGCCACTACGGCGGGCACCCTTTGGGCTCAGCGCTGGTGCGACGAATTGCGCAAAGAGGGGCGTCCGGTGGTCGGCGGTTGGCCCGGCACTTTGCGCGAAGCCCGGGCGCAGGTCAGCGCGTATCTCGGCACCTCACTCGGCAAGCGCAAGTTGTCGTTTACGCGTGAGGAGCTCGAACGCGCCGCCAAGACCGCGTACACCGCGGCCAAAAATAGCTGGCTAGCAAAGGTCGACCGCGAAGAAGACGAAGACGCGGACGACTTCGACGCTGAAGGCTGAGTACTGGGCTCGCTTGCGCCGCGCGCGAGCCCGGTACTTTATTTATCAGAGCAGCGAGCCGCGCAGCATCAGGCTGCCGACGCTGAAGTAGATCACGAGACCGGTCACGTCGACCAACGTCGCGACGAACGGAGCCGAGGCGCTCGCGGGGTCGAAGCCCACTCTGCGCAGCACGAACGGCAGAACCGAGCCAGCGATCGTGCCAAACATCACGACGCCAATCAGACTGAAGAACACGGTCTGGGCCACGCGCATGTAGTGGTCGCCGTAAATCGGGCTGACCGCTTGCCACGCCACGATGCGCACGAAGCCGATCAGCCCGAGCATCGCACCGAGCGCGGCGCCCACAGCGAGTTCACGGCGCACGACGCGCCACCAATCACGCAGCCGCACCTCACCGAGCGCCATCGCGCGAATCACCAGCGTAGACGCCTGTGAGCCCGAGTTGCCACCGCTGGAGATGATCAGCGGCACGAACAACGCGAGCACGACGGCCCGCGCGATCTCGTCTTGGAAGAACGCCATCGCCGACGCCGTGAGCATCTCGCCGAGGAACAGCGCGGCCAGCCACCCGCCGCGCTTCTTGATCATGCGCGACAGCGCAATCTGCAGATACGGCTCCTCCAAAGCCTCCATACCGCCGAACTTCTGGGCGTCTTCGGTGGCCTCTTCTTGAACGACATCGACGATATCGTCGACCGTGACGATACCTTTGATGCGCCCTTCGGGATCCACCACGGGGATCGCCATCAGCGCTTCGTCCGCAAAAAGCCGACTGACGTCTTCCTGGTGAACCTCTTCACCCACGGTGATTAGGTTCGTGGTCATCACGTCACGCACGCGTTTGTCCGAACTGGCGATGAACAGTTCGCGAAACGAAACCACGCCGAGCAGGTGCTGCTGCTCGTCAGCCACGTACACGTAATAGATGGTCTCGAGGTTTTCGCGCGCTTGCCGTCGCAAATAGCTGACCGCCTCGTCCACGGTCATGTCCGGACGCACGCGCGCGAAGCGCGGGTTCATCAAACCGCCCGCTTCGTCCTCGGCGTACGCCATCAGCGCAGTGACTTCGCGGCGCGTCGGATCGTCCAGGCTCGCCAGCAGCTTTTCGCGGTCCTCCGGATCGGCGTTCTGCAGCAAATCCGCCGCGTCGTCCGGAGCGAGCAAGCGCACCCAAACTCGGCGCTCTTTGTCCGGCAACGCGTGCAGCAGCTCCGCCATGTCACCCGCCGTCAGCCCCAGGAAAAACTCCTCGGCGTCCGAGCGTTTCAGGATCCGAAAACCATCGGCGCGGTCGGCTTTCGAGAGCACCAACCAGGCATCGCGGAGATCCGCAATGGGCAGCGCCGGTCCGGGGTATTCGCTCAAGGTAGGCATGATCAAGCGTTGCCCCTCGTCCGGGCCATCCGGTGCGAAGACAGGGCTTTTTGGCGAACTACACCGCGAAGCGCAGGTTCGCTAGCAATATTTGTCGTGGCGAAGTCACGGCGAATGGGCAAGGCTCCTCGACACAAAACCGCCATGACCCACGCCCCGGCATTAGCCACACTCGTCCTGATCGCGCTATCCGCCCTGCCCGCCTGCCACGATCGCGAGCACGAAGGCAGCGGAGCCCCGAAACCGGTCGTTGCCAACGGTGACCAAGTAATTCCCGTCACCGCCGACGAGCGCGGGTTCACTCCCGCGGCGGTCGAAACACAGCACGGCTCGAAGCTTACCCTGCGTTTCACTCGCACCACCGATGCCACCTGCGCCGACAAGGTCGTGTTTCCCGAGGCCGGCATCGAACAAGCCTTGCCCCTGAAACAACCCGTCGACGTGGTCGTCCCCACCGACAAAGCGCGCACCTTTGCCTTCCAGTGTGGCATGGGCATGTTCAAAAGCTCGGTGGTCATTCGCTAACCCCCACCAGAGCCGCTCCGAAATTTGGGGCGCCCCAGCTCCAGCATCGCACCTCTCACCCCGAGACAGTTCCCGCCACAAAACGGCCGACGCAAACCAACTATTCCAACGGCACGGACCTCGAGGCTCGGGGAGGAGAAGATTGACCGCCGAGCCGCAGAGGCCGCAGAGATCTGAGGGAGATTGGGCTCGCCCAGACCGGAATGGTTCGCGTTGCTCACGACCAATGAAGGCGAGCGTCGGAGGTGCTTGTACGTCGAGGTTGGTCGTTCTTTGGACGCAAAGCGGCGCGCTTGGGTAACCCCCAGCTCCCTCAGATCTCTGCGGCCTCTGCGGCTCGGCGGTTCAAACTCAGGGAGCGCCCAAAAGTGGTTCTCCGACGTCAGGTGGGCGTCCACTGGGGACAAAAAGTGACGAATGCGTCAGCTGGCCTTGACGGTCTCCAGGTTTAGACTAAATCTAACTTCGTGAAGCGCGAGACCCTGCAGGCATTGACGGAGCACGGCATTCAGCCGTCTGCGCAGCGCGTGGCGGTTGCCGACTACGTGCTCTACACCACGGACCACCCATCGGCCGACCAAGTTTGGGCTGAGGTAAAGCGCAGTTTCCCGATGCTCTCGCGAGCAACGGTGTACAACACGCTCAACTTGTTCACGGAAAAAGGCCTGCTGCGCGAGCTCGTGTTGGCCGAAGGCAAAGTCGTCTTCGACCCCAAGCTCGATCCGCACCACCACTTCTTGGATGAAGAAACGGGCGAAATTGTCGACGTCCCGTGGTCGGCGCTGGACGTGCGGCGCGTCCACAGCTTGAACGGCTTCGACGTTCGCGAGTATCAAGTCGTCATGCGCGGTAAGAAGACCGCGCGTGCCCCCAAGCGCAGCTGAGCGCGCTCAGCTGCGCGAAAACAGATTCGTATCCTCACGCCCTCGAATTAGACACAATCTACAAATAGACCTCATTTAAAGGAGTCCATCATGTTGACCGTTGGTGATCGTTTCCCCGCTTTTAGCCTGAACAGTGTCGTGAGCATCGAGGCCGGCAAAGAGTTCAAGACCCTGACCCAAGAGAGCTACCCCGGAAAGTGGCTGGTGGTGTTCTTCTGGCCGATGGACTTCACCTTCGTCTGCCCGACCGAGATCGCGGAGTTCGGCAAGAAAGACGCCGCCTTCAAGGAGCGCGACGCGCAGGTGCTCGGTGCCAGCGTGGACACGCACTACGTGCACTTGGCCTGGCGCAACAACCACGCCGACCTGAAGAACCTGCCCTTCCCGATGCTCGCCGACACCAAGCGTGAGCTTTCGACCACGCTCGGCGTCCTGCACAAGGACGGCATTCCGCTGCGCGCGACGTTCATCGTCGATCCGGAAGGCATCATTCGCTTCGCCAGCGTGAACGACCTGAGCGTCGGTCGCAATGTCGACGAGGTGCTGCGCGTGCTCGACGCACTGCAGACCGACGAGCTGTGCCCCTGCAACTGGAAGAAGGGCGACGCCACGTTGTGAGGTGAAGCCTAGACTCGGCTGAGGCCACGCCCGGCGATTTCGGGTTTGGGCTGCGTTTTCGCTGTGGTCCGATGCTCACGTACTGGAAGTACGCTCCGCTTCGGTCCTCGCGAAAGCCTTGCCAAAACCCGAACTTGCCGGGCGGGTCGACTGCCGGCGTCTGGCGTCATTTCGATTGTTGAAGCTGGTTCGGGACGCTTCACGCCTCCCGGACCGACTTCCCTTATCTCGATTCGGAAACTGACTGTTCTTTTACGGAGGTTTTGCTGATGAGCGCACTCGAAGCTATTCGTGCCGAAATTCCCGAAGTTGCCAAGGATCTGCGACTGAACCTCAGCGCGGTGTTGGACGGCGGAACGCTCGCGACGTCGGAGCGTTGGGGCGTCGCTATCGCAGTTGCGCTGGCGTCTCGCTCGCGCCGCCTCGCCGAGGCGCTGATCGCCTCGCGGCCCGAAGAAGTGACGACCAAGACCGTCGAAGATGCGGTCGCTGCGGCGGCACTGATGGGTATGACCAACGTCTTCTATCGCTTCCGCCATTTGGTTGGAAAGCCGAGCTACGAGCAGAAGCCGGCGCGTCTGCGGATGCAGCGCTTGGCCAAGCCGGCCACCACCACCGCCGCTTTCGAGCTGTTCTCGTTGGCGGTGAGCGCGGTAAACGCCTGTGAAACCTGCGTGCGCTCGCACGAGGCCACCCTGCTCGAGCACGGCACGAGCGAAGATCAAATCCACGATGCAGTGCGGATTGCTTCGGTCGTCCACGGCGCGGCCGTGGCGCTCGACAGCACCGCGCTGATTCGCGAAGACAGTTCCGCCTGAATTCCCGTTTCCCTGAAAGGAGAGATTCATGTACCGCAGCCCGAGTCACCTCAGTGAGTCTGCCCGGCAAACGTTGAGTGAGGTGCTGAACGCGCGCCTCGCGGACGGCCTCGACTTGCACAGCCAAATCAAGGTCGCGCATTGGAACATCAAAGGTCCGCAATTCGCGGCGTTGCATCCGCTGTTCGAGACATTCGCGATCTCCTTGGCGAATTTCAACGACGCGATCGCCGAACGCGCGGTGACCCTCGGCGGCAGAGCCTTCGGCACCGTGCGACACGTCGCCAAGACCTCGCGCATCAATGAGTATCCGCAGGAGACCACGCGCGATCTCGAGCACGTGAAGTTACTGGCCGATCGCTTCGAGAGCTACCTAACCGAATTGCGCGCGTCACGCTCCGCCGCCGAGAGCCAGGCCGATACGGACACCGTGGATCTATTCACCGGTGTGATCACGGAATTCGAGAAAAACACCTGGTTTTTGCGGGCTTCGCTCGAGTCCTAGTCCCTTTCGGTGGTGAGCTGTGTAGACTCCACGCGAGTTGATCAGCGATCCCCCTTCGAGTATTCGGCGCGGCGTCGCTCCGCACACCGCGGGGCGCCGTTTGTTGATTAGCGCCGGCGTGGGCGTTGCGGTCGGCAGTGTGATGGGTCTCGGGGTGCCCAGCGTCGGCTGGGCCATCCACCTGCTGTCGGGTTGGGATGCTGCCGGCGTTTGCCTGCTCGTGCTGGCTTGGTGGCGCATCTGGCACGAGACCTCGGTCGAAACGCGACGTCACGCGGCCGCGGAGGATCCCGGGCGCCGGCTGGTTTGGCTGCTCGTGCTGCTCGCGAGCACGGTCAGCCTGTTCGCCGCCGGGTTCGTGATGCGCCGCGCGCGCGGCATCGCCCCCAACGATACGGCCTTCTGCCTACTGCTCGCGCTGTGTCTGACTGCGGTCGTCAGCGCTTGGGCGCTCACCCACACCGCCTATTCGCTGCGCTACGCGCATCTCTACTACCGAGACGACGACGACGGCGAGGGCGGCCTGGAATTTCCAGGTAAGATCGATCCGGACGGCTTCGATTTCGCGTACTTCTCGTTCACCCTCGGCATGTGCTTCCAGGTCTCGGACGTGTGCATCACCAGCCGCAGCATCCGGCGCGCCGCGCTCGCGCACGCGCTGCTTTCATTCCTGTTCAACACGGTGATTTTGGGACTCGCGCTGAACCTGATGTTGGGATTTTTGAGCTGAGCGTGGCTACTGGGGCGAGCTCTGAGGCTTGGATACGGCCTTGTCGGCGTTCTTGTCCTCGGCGAGGAGCTCGCTCAGCTTCTTCTCGCGCTCGCCGTCGCTGAGCGCGAGCTTGCTGGTGTCGAAGGTGAGCAGCGGCATCTTGTCGCCGCTCTGCATCATCGGCAGTTTGCCGTCCCAGTGCTCGATCGCGCGATATTGCAGCACCGTGCCCGTCGTCGACAGACGGATGATCTCGTTGGATTTGGCTTCGGCCCGCGCGCGGATCAGAATCGCATCGGCTTCACCCTCCGCTCGTTGACGCGCGGCTTCAGCACCGCCATGTGCCTGGGCGATGTTCTGCTCGGCTTCGGCGCGCACTTGGCGCACTCGGTTTTCGGCTTGGATTGCGTTTTGAGTCGCTTCCATCGCGCGGTTGATGGCTTGCGCCACATTTTCCGGCAAACGCAGCGCGCCGTTGATCGTCAGCTGATCGATGACAAAGCCGTCTTTTCCTAGCACCTCGCGCAGCCGCACCGAAACGTCCGCGACGAGCTTCCCCTTGCCCGCGCCGTAAATTTCTTGCACCGCCATGCGCGAAGCAATGTCGTTGAACGCCTCGCGCACGGCGTTACGCATGTAGCCGTGAGCGAGCACCATCAAATCAGGCTGCCGAAAACGCAGGTACAAGTGCGGAGCCAGCGAGGATTCGATGTGGAACGAAACGCCAATGTCGGCGCTGACGTTCACCCCCTCTTGTGACGAGAAGGTAAGTGACTCGTCCACCGAGCGTCCTTCCTCACGGGACGCCGTCCAAACCACGTTCTGCACACTGGTCGGGAAAGCCACGATTTGCTCGGTGAGCGGGTTGTACATGACCCAACCAGTCACCACCGGGATGTCCTGGACGCCGCGCGCGCTACCGGCAAGCTTGACCTTGATTCCGACGTGCCCGGCATCGATGCGCATCATCGTGGCATTCAACAGGAAGCCAACGCCGACGAGGATCAAGATCCCGAGCACGATGCGGCGCAAGGTGCCGCTGTCTGTCCCGGGGTCGAGCGAGATCTTTTTGGTTGCCACGCGGACATTGGTAGTCGAGCCGCCTCGGCTGCGCTACCAGCGGGCGATTTTAGCGGGCGGAACCGCTCAGAAAAGCGCGTTGATGACCAGCATGGTGACGTAGGCCACCGCGCCGCTCAACGGCAACGTGAGCACCCAAGCGAGCAGGATGTTCGAAGCGACGCCCCAACGCACTGCGCTCACGCGCTTGCTGGCACCAACGCCCATGATGCAGGCATTGATGCAATGAGTGGTCGAAACCGGGATGCCGAGCTTGCTGGCGGCCAAGATCACCAAAGTGCCGGATGTCTCGGCGGCAAAGCCCTGAAGCGGAGCAATGCGAATGATCTTGGTGCCCATGGTCTTGATGATGCGCTTCCCGCCGGCCATCGTGCCGAGGCCGATAGCCGCCGCGCAAATCACGATCACCCAACGCGGCACCTCGTTACCCGTCGGCGCCATCCAGGCGGGCAAATCTCCGTGACCGGCCGCCATGAACGCAGCCAACGCCAAGGTAATGATGCCCATCGACTTCTGGGCGTCGTTCGAACCGTGCGAGAAGGCCATGCCACAAGCGGACAACAACTGGAGCCGGCGTGATCCGACGCGCACCGTGCCCGGCCTAAAGTTGCGCGCGATCCAGGTCAGGCCGACCATCATGAAAAACGCGGCAATGAAGCCCAAGGTCGGCGACAACACCAGCGGCACGAGCACCTTCTGCACCAGCGCCTGCCACTTGAACGCCGACACGCCAGCGTGAGCCACCACAGCGCCGCCCAGTCCGCCGATCAGCGCGTGAGACAAGCTCGACGGAATGCCCCACCACCAGGTGAGCAAATTCCAAATACAGGCGCCGAGCAAGGCGGCGAGCACCACGGTTTGGCTGACGACGGCCGGATTGGCGAAGCCCGAAGCGATCGTTTTGGCCACCGCAGTGCCGGCCATCGCGCCGACGAAGTTGAAACAACCAGCGACGATCACGGCCGTGCGCAACGGCAATACGCCCGTCGACACCACGGTTGCGATCGCGTTGGCCGCGTCGTGGAAACCGTTGATGTAGTCGAAAATGATCGCGGTGACGATGACGGCGATGAGCAGGCTGAGCATCGTTACCCGTGCTTGATCGCGAGATTGGCCAGGGTAGACCCCACATGCTGGCAATAGTCGATGCTATTTTCCAGGTGATCCAACACTTCACGTTCGCGCAGCAGCTGCTTGGCGTCGATCGCGCCGTCCTTGAACAGCGCGCTCATCGCGCTTCGGAACACCGTGTCGCCATCCTTTTCGAGCTTGCGCACTTGACGGCTGGCCTCGATCAGCGCCGCGTAGTCGTGCGCCCGTAGGTGCGGCAGCGCACCCTTCAGCACCTCGGTGCACTCCACCAGTTTGTCGATCAAGCCGACCATGGGAGTCGTCGGACGCTCGACGCCGTACAGCACGCACGCACGTGCCGCGCCGTTGATGAAGTCGATCACGTCGTCGAGCTCTTGCGAGAGCTTCTGCAAGTCTTCGCGATCGATGGGCGTCACGAAGGTGCGCGCGATGGACTCCTCTACCTCGTGCGCGATCTTGTCGCCCTTGTGTTCGAGCTCTTGCACCGCGAACCGCACGTCGGCAGCGCTCACGCTGTCGTCCTTGAAGCGTGCGACGGCCAGCGCTGCCTCGTGGGCGACGTCGGCTTGAGCCTCTAGAAAGCCGTAGAAATGGTCTTCGCGTGGCAAGAACCAGCGGACGATTGCCTGTAGGCCCATGGGCGCGCGTATTGGCTGCTCGGCCCTCGGGCGTCAAGGAAAAGTCTCACACCCGCCGCTGCGCCGTCACGCCACACCCCTTTCACTCGCTCAGCACGCGAAGCGAGCCGCGGACCACGCCGTAGCCGCCGGACGCCCGCAGATTGCGAAATATTTCTCTGCCGCTCACCCGCCCTGCCAATAAATCCCGATAGGCGCGCACGATGCTCGCCGTCTCCTCGGCCGACTCACGCACCAATTCGAGACGGAAACGCGCCACACCGGCCCGTTGCAACGCCGGAACGAGTTCGGCCGCGCTTTGCGCCGAGGCGTGAAATACGGTGTTGCGACAGCCGACATCGGCCTCCACGGGATGGTCCATGTTTGCGCGATCGCGCAGCGACAATTGATGGCGATCGCACGGCCGGCCGCAGCTCAGGTGGTCGCGTCCGTCGGAGAGCAGCGCGGCGATCACGCAATGCTCCATGTGAAACAACGGCATCGGGTGATGCAGCACGACCTCCGCGTACGGCGCGAGCGAGCTCGAAAGCAACGTCAGTAGCCGCGGTGAATCCAGATCGAACGAGGGCGTGAACGCGGACAACCCGCGCGACAGCACCTCCAGGGCCGTGAGCCGATTGCTGACGTTGAGCGAAAAGTCTCCGATGCGGTAGGCTCGGCTTCCGCTCGTGATGCGCTGCTCGAGCTCGAACAGTGCCCCCAAGCTGCGCACGAGCACGGCGTCCGGAGTGAGGCCTTCCAAGTAACGGTCGATCTTCTCTTCACCCGGCTTGCGGATGCGCGGCGGAGCGACGCCGACCCAGGCACCGCTCGCCCGCAACTCACGCAGCGCGCTGCCGGTCCCAGTGAGCTCGAGGAAGTCCAGATACACGCCGTCGGAGCCAGCGGCGAGCGCAGCTTCGGCCTGGGCGCGGTTGCGGCATAGCGTAAAAAGACCTGCCGGCGGCGGCGCGGACAGTGACGATAGCTCGGGGACGACGGAGGGCGGGCTCTTCACCTCAGGATAGAGAGGCCCAGGGCGCGTCTCGGTCAACGCCGATACCAAGGCACGGCGCGCGCGATTGAGCGCCGAAACCGGCAACCACGCGCCACTCGGCAAGTCGATCTCGAGCCCGCCAAACGCGAACGGCGAATCACCGAGTCGGCCGAGCTTGTCCGACAGCTCGCTGGCAGAGGTCGGTTGATTCTGCGCCGGCTCGACCGTCACGTCCGCTCCAACTCGCGCAAAACGGCCGCGCTCGCTGCGCCCCTCGAGCGAAAACGGTTCCCCAAAGCGACCGCTGATCTTCAACGCGAGTGCCTCGCGATACGGTTGGCGCGCAAGCTGCGCGTTGATTTCGCGCTCGGCCTCCGGATCATGCGTGCGGAATACGCGTCTGCCGCGCTCAATCGCCGAAAGCTCGAGCTCGGGACCGAACCACAACTTGGCCGAGCTTCCTGGGGGCGCGGCGTTCACGTCGGCGCCCGCGACCTCGATACCCCAGACGCGGCCACCTGTTTCGCCCTCGCCGCCCCAGCCGCCCTCGATCAACAAGCCATCACCGCGCGCGATGCGATCGCTCGCTTCGACGAGCAGCCAGCTCTTGCCAGCCCGCTGTTCGCGACCAAGCGCGCGCGCCACCTCGAGACCGCGATGATCGCACGAACGCCCCTCGACCAGCTGCTGATGATTCACGCCGGCCAAAAAGCCCGGCCCCGAGCCACGCGAGTAGCTTTGAATCGCGCGTTGCTTCGTGGCCGCGAAATCCGGCGCAGGCGTAGCTCCCAGCGCCTGATCCACTGCAGTCCGATACAAGCGCGTGGTGGCCGCGACATATTCGGGCCCCTTGAGTCGGCCTTCGATCTTGAACGAGCGAACCCCGAGCTCGATCAAGCGAGGCACGGAGGCGCTGGCCTCGAGATCCTGCGGCGAGAGCAAATACGCGCGCTCGCCGAGATCTCGCACCACGCCATCGACCAACAACTCGTACGGCAAACGACAGGCTTGTGCGCACGCGCCGCGATTGGCGCTACGACCGCCAATCGCTTCACTCGTCAGGCATTGTCCCGAATAGGCAATGCACAGCGCGCCGTGGACGAACACTTCCAGTTCGACGCGGGTTCCACGGGCAATCTGTTCGATGTCCGCGAGGCTCAACTCACGCGCGAGGACGACCCGGTCGGCGCCGAGTGATGCTGCAAATTCGACCGAGGCGACATCCGTACAGGTCATCTGCGTGGAGGCATGGATCCGCAGGTTCGGTGCAATCCGGCGCACCAGGCCAACCGCGCCCAAATCTTGCACGATGACCGCGTCCACACCCGCGCGGTCGGCAGCCCGCACCACGTCCGCCCAAGCGTCGAGTTCGCTATCGAAGACCAGAGTATTCAAAGTGAGATGGGCCTTGACGCGCCGCTCATGGAGCCGGCCGACGGTGTCCTGCAAACCGTCAACAGTGAAATTCTGGGCACGGGCACGGGCGTTGAACGCATCTACCCCGAAGTAGACCGCGTCCGCGCCAGCGCCGATCGCCGCGTCGAGCGCAAGCTGATCCCCAGCGGGGGCCAGGACCTCGGGGCGGCTCGGGTTTTCGAACATGGCGAAAACCATAGCAAACACCGCGCGTCGCGCGAGACGAGCCCGACAATCCCGCGTTCTCGCGCGCTTGGCGCCGCTTGTGTTCGCACAGGCGCCCCGATAGCCTACCCGTCGGATGAGTGAGGAGGAGCCGGAGGCTCGCGCGTTGCGCGAGAGTGAGCAGCGCTTTCGCGCGTTGTCCGAGGCGGCACGTGAAGCCGTGCTGATCAATGAAAATGGCGTCGTCCGCGAATGCAACCAGGCGCTCGTGACGCTGCTCGGCTACTCGCGTGAGGAGCTCATCGGACAAAACGGCGTGGAGCTGTTCTTGGCGCCCGAGTCACGAGAGGCCGTGCGAACCAGCATCCGCTCGGCCGGTGCTGGTGGAACTTCGGAAATCGCCCTCATCACCAAGACGGGTGAGCGTCGTCTGGTCGAGTCGAGCTCCGAAGCAATCGTCTACCAGGGACGACCCATGCGCGTCGTCACGATGCAGGATCTCACGGCTCGACGAGCCGTCGAAAACGCGTTGCACGAGAGCGACGAGCGTCTGCGTGCAGCAATGGACGCGGCACGCATGGGCAGCTGGGATTGGCTGATCGAACGCGACGAAATCGTGTGGAGCCCCCAGATGTACCTGGTGTTCGGCATCCCCGAAGGCAGCTTCGATCACACCTATGCCTCTTACCTGGACCTCGTTCACCCCGACGATCGCGCGCGAGCGCACCAAAACGTCGACGCTTGCGTTCGAGGCGAAACCGCCGAGATCGCGTTCGAACACCGCGTCGTCGGGGCCGACGGCGCGCTGCGCTGGGTCGAGCATCGCGGGCGCACGCTGCGAGACAGCGCTGGTAACGCCGTGCGCATGGCGGGGACCAGCATGGACACCACGCGCCGCCACGAGCTCGAAGAACAACTGCTGCACAGCCAGCGCATGGAAGCCACGGGCCATTTGGCCGGCGGGATCGCGCACGATTTCAACAACTTGTTGACCGTGATCATGAGCTACAGCGAGCTCGGACGGTTCGCGCTCGAACCCTCCCATCCATCGTACGAGTCCCTGGAGCAGATCAATGTCGCTGCCCAACGCGCCGCGGCACTCACCCGTCAGCTGCTGATTTTCGCGCGCCGCGAAGTGGTGGATCCCAAGGTCGTCGACCTGAATCACTTGGTGGAGAGCGTCGCCAAGCTGTTGCACCGCGTGGTGGGCGAAGACGTCATTCTATCGATCGAGCTGTTCCCGAGCAGCACGCCGGTCATGATCGATCCCGTCCAGTGCGAGCAGCTGCTGATGAACCTCGCGGTCAACGCGCGCGACGCGATGCCCTCTGGAGGTTCGCTCAACATTCGCACGACGATGGTCGCCTCGACCGTACGCTTGAGTGTGCAAGATTCCGGCCTCGGCATGCCGGAAGCCGTTCAGGCACGGGCGTTCGAGCCTTTTTTCACGACCAAAGACGCAGGCAAGGGCACGGGCCTCGGGTTGTCCACGTGCCTGGCCATCGTGCGTAACGCGGGCGGGAGCATCGAGATCGAAAGCGAACTCGGCCAAGGCACGACCTTTCATGTGTCGCTCCCACGCGCCAAGAGTGAAGCGGACTCCGACGGACGCGATCACCCCTCCTTGATGCCACGCGGCGACGAAACGGTATTGCTGATCGAAGACGACGCGGTTGTTCGCCAGTTGACCGCGCGCATCTTGCGCGGTCAGGGCTACAAGGTCTTGGTCGCGACCCAAGCCAACGAAGCGCTCGAACTCGCAGCGGATCACAACATGCGCATCGACCTGTTCTTGTCGGATGTCGTGATGCCCGGCGAGTCGGGGCCCTCGGTCATCGAGCGGCTGTCCGCGGCGCGACCAGAGACCAAGGTGCTCTATGTGTCGGGCTACCCCGGCGATGACATCTCGCGCCGGGGTGTCGACGAGGGCAGCTTCCGCTTCTTGGCCAAACCCTACTCGAGCGAGCAACTCGCCCAGCGCGTCCGCCAAGTCCTGGACGACTGACGGCCGAGCGGGCCACTCACTCCGCGGGAGTTTCTACCGGCGCTTCGACGATCACGCCGACGGGCGCCGGCTCGGCTGCGGCGCTTGGCGCCGGCGTCGAACCGATGCGGTTCGAATTGAGCACGTGCGGCGGCGGCGTGTGCAGATCCCAGACCAAGCCGACCCAGGATAGCGCCCGCAACACGTAGTAGGTCGGGTCGAACTCCCACCAAAAGAAGCCCTGATTGACGGACCGCTGGTAGTAGTGGTGATTGTTGTGCCAGCCCTCACCCATGGTGATCACGGCGAGTAGCCAATGATTGCGGCTATTGTCCGTGGTCACATAGCGCTGCGAGCCGAACACGTGCGTGAGTGAATTGATCGTGAACGTGCCGTGCCAGAGCAGCGTGGTCGACACGAAGAAGCCCCAAAACAAAGCCCACGTCCCACCGAGCAAGTAGAGCGCCGTTGCATAGGCAATCGGCACCAGCACGTGGAAACGGTCCAAGAAGCGGAGCTCCGGGAAACGCGCCAGGTCCTTCACCCGGGAGAGATCGGTCTCGTCGTACCTGCGGGAGATGATCCAGCCCACGTGACTCCACCAGAAGCCGTCATGCAGCACTGAGTGCACGTCATTCGGTTGGTCGGAGAAGCGGTGGTGGTGGCGATGGTGCGACGCCCACCAAAGCACGCCCTTCTGCACGCTGGTCATCGCCAAGACCGCGAGCACGAACTGGAACGCCCGGCTGGTACGGTAAGTGCGATGTGAGAAGTAGCGGTGGTACGCACCCGTCACGCCGAACATGCGGACGTAGTACAGGGCGATGGCGAGCAACGCTCCCGACCAAGACCAGCCGAACCAAAAGAGGCCGACGACAGCTGCGATGTGAACGGCAAAGAAGGGGGAAGCTTTGAGCCAGGCAACGTGGTGATCGTTGCTCGTGGCCTCGGACGTCTGCATGACCTGTAAGCTAGCGCTCGACACGTCAGAAACGGGTCATGACATGGTCACGTCTGGTCAAGGTTTGGCTGCGGGCGGCGGGCCGTTTCAGTTCGAGACGGAACGAGCAAACCGCCGCTGCCGCAGTGCGCCAACCGAGCAAACGCTAGACACCGTAGCCACCCCGCTCAGCGGGGCTGAGCGTCGCGCCATTTTCGGCGATCACGCGTTTGTACCAGTGGGCGGAGTCCTTGAGGATGCGCTTTTGTGAGGGGTAGTCGCAGAAGATCAGGCCAAAGCGGTGTTTGTAGCCGTGCGCCCACTCGAAATTGTCGATGAACGACCAATGGAAATAGGCCTCGATCGGCACGCCATCCGCGAGCGCGCGACGCAGCTCGACCAGATGACGCTCCATGAAGTCGATGCGCTCGGCGTCGTGCACCTGGCCGTCGAGTGACGGCCAATCCCGCGAGGAAAGCCCGTTCTCCGTGATGACGATGGGCTTCTTGTAGCGCTCCCAGAAGAAGCGCGGGCCCCAGTACATGGCATCCGGGGTGACCAGCCATTCGAAGGCGGTGATCGGATAACCCACCGGAGTGGGCACCGGCTCGGGCCCTGCCTCACCAGCGCGTACGTATTGCCCCTGGTAGATATTGACCCCACAGAAGTCCACGGGCTGGTTGATCAGCTCCAAATCACCGGCGGCGATGCGCGGCACTTGCGAACCGAAGAAGCGCAGGCCCTCCTCTGGGTAGTGACCGAGGAACACCGGATCCATCCACCAGCTGTTCGTCCAGGCGGTCTCGCTGTTGACCGCGAAGGCGGCGGTGCGTGCGGCGGCGAGATCGGCCGGGCTGTCCGTCGCAGGGATCTTCGACAAGCCGACCGGGGCGAAGCCGATTCGCGCCGGCTTGGCGCTCGCTGCGCGAATTGCTTGCACGGACCGACCATGAGCCAGGAGCGCGTGATGGCCGGCCAAGAGCACCTCGGCGAAACGCAGACGATCACCCGGCGCGTGACGCCCTTCATGGTGGCCGGCGCCGATGAACACCTGCGGCTCGTTGAGCGTCATCCAATTGCGCACGCGATCGGACAATTTGCGCGCCACCACGGCTGCGAACTCGCCGAACTACTCGACCGTGTCGCGGTTGAGCCAGCCGCCGCGGTGATAGAGCGACAGCGGGTAGTCCCAATGAAACAAAGTAACCCAGGGATCGATGCCGGCCGCGAGCAGCTCATCCACCAAGCGATCGTAAAAGTCCAAACCTCGCTCGCTCACGCGGCCGACGCCATCCGGGATCACTCGCGGCCAAGAGATACTGAGTCGGTAGGCGCCGAGTCCGATTTGCTTCATCAGCGCGACGTCCTCGCGGTAGCGCGCGAAGTGATCGCACGCGACTTCACCGCTCTGGCCGTTCCAGACCATGCCCGGCTTCTTGCAAAACATGTCCCAGGTGGACAAGCCCTTGTCGTCCGCGTAGGCCGCGCCTTCGATTTGATAAGAGGCAGCGGCGGCGCCCCACACGAAATTGGCTGGAAAGGTCCGACTCATTTTGGGGCGCCACTCTTCCCCAACGCGACGCTGATTGCCAGCAGCAAGCAGCCCTCCGGCACTTGATTTCAGCAAGTAATGCCCCCTTCCTCAGCGCTCATCCGCCGGCCTTTTCTGCCCGCTCGTCCGCGGCCTTTCTGCCAAGCTAGTCGCCGAGCAGCTTGCGAATGCTGCCCAGCAAAACTTCCGGCGTGAACGGCTTCGACACCAGTGCCACGTTCTGATCCAGCTCGCCGAGCCCAGCGAGCACGTCACCGGTGTACCCGGACATAAACAGGACCCGCAGCTTTGGGTATGACGCCAAGAGCGCTTCGCGCAGCGCTCGCCCATTCATACCCGGCATCACCACGTCGCTCAGCAGCAGGTCGATGCGCCCCTTTTCGTCCTGTGCGAGCTCGAACGCGGCTAGGCCGTCTTCGGCAACGAGCACTCGGTAGCCGTTCCGTTCGAGCACACTTTTGACGAGCGTCCGCACACTCGGGTCGTCCTCGGCGACGAGCACCGTCTCACCGCGGCCGGGCATGGGGATCGCGCTCGAGGACAGCGGTCGAACGCTCTCCTGGGTGCACGGGAAGAAAACGCGAAATGTCGCTCCCTGCCCTTCACTGCTCGTGACCGAAATCGCGCCGCGGTGTTGTTTGACGATGCCGTACACGGTGGCGAGACCAAGCCCCGTGCCCTTGCCGCGCTCCTTCGTCGTGAAGAACGGTTCGAACAAGTGCGCGCGGGTCTCCTCATCGATGCCGTGTCCGGAGTCCGCAACGCACAGCACGCCGTAGGAGCCCGCCTCGAGTTCGAGCTCCGCGTCCGAGTCCGCGCTTTCGACGTGGTAGACGCTCACTTCGAGCCGCCCGCCGGTCTCGCTCATTGCGTCTTGCGCGTTGACGACCAAGTTGAGCACCACCTGCTGGAGTTGCGTGGCGTCGGCCCGAACCACCACGCGCTCCTCGGGCAGCGTGAGCACGAGCTCGATCGATTCCGGGATCATGGCGCGCAAGATCTTCTCGATGCGCCGCACTTGTTCGCTCAGATCGAGCGGGCGCACCTCGAGCGCTTGCTTGCGACCGAAGGCGAGCAATTGGCGCACGAGCTGGCGGGCGCCGTCCGCGGCCTCCAAGACCACGGCCAAATCGTCGTAGAGCGGGTCTGCCCTGGGCAGGCTGCTCCGCACCAATTCGGTGTAGCCAATGATCGGCGTGAGCAGGTTGTTGAAATCATGCGCCACGCCTCCTGCCAACAGGCCGATGGCCTCCATTTTGCGCGCCTGCGTCAGGTGTTCTTCGAGCTCGGCGCGCTCGTTCTCGGCGCGCACGCGATCGGAGACATCTCGCACGTTCACGATCACACCGTCGACGCCGCGCACGTCGAAAGCCGGACGCCCGACGAGCTCGACGTCTCGCAATTGGCCATCCCGGTGCACGACGCGCAGCCGGTCGAACACCGGCTGATCCGCGGCGATCGCTGCGCTGAGGCGCTCGCGCGCAGGCTCGACATCGGCTGGCGCAAGCCAATCGAACCAATTGTTCCCAATCACATCCGGCGCGCTACGACCGAGCAAGCGCTCGATCGTTGGGCTCGAATACAACACCTGTCCCCGGCGATCGATGACCAGAATCACGTCCAGCGCGTTTTCGACGAACGCCCGCACGCGCTCTTCGCTTTCGCGCGCTGCCCCCTCGGCACGCGTGCGATCGCCAATCTCGACCAACAACCCGTCCAGGGTTTCACGCACCTGATCGGTCATCAGGTTGAACGCGTGAGCCAAGGCTTGAACCTCGCGTGGCCCAGAAATCCTGGCGTGGGACTCCAGATCGCCGCGCGCGACGCGTTCCGCACTCTCGGTCAGACGCAGGATCGGTGCGGCCACGCGCGTACCGAAGAAAACCGCTGCCAGTACGGCGCAGGCGGCAACGCCCAGCGCGACCAAGCCCGCGCTCGTCAACTGTTCCTCGACCGGCGCGATGAATGCCTCGCTCGAACGGACCACCGCGACCTGCCACGGTTTGCGCTGAAGCTTACAGCGCGCAACCTTCTGCTCTTCGCCGCCTCCGTAGGCGCCGAGCTGCAAGTGCGTCGTGAACAGGGGCGCCTCACCCAGTTCGCGAAGTCCGCGCGACAACTCGGGCGCGTCGAGTTCGACGCTGCGGCCGACCACCCGCGGCTGCAAACCATGCGCGAGGTAGCGCTCCGTTTGGTCGATCAAGGTCAGGAACGCACCCGGCCCGAGCAAGGCCGTGTCTCGAGCGACGAGACGTTGCAACACCTGCGCGTAGTAGCGCAGACGCAACACGCCGACGACTTGGAACTCGGCGTCGCGCACGACCGCGCTGAAGGTCAGCACTAGGCGCTTGGACCCCGGCGCGATCGGCTCGATCTCCGAGACGTGTGGCAAGCCGTCACGCACGGGTGCCTGGAAATAGCCCCGCGCAGATTCGTCACCATCGAGATTCGGGTGGTTCGAGTCGGCTACGTTACGCCCGCGTGCGTCGAGCAACGCGTACGACGCGACGAAGATCGAGTCACGCAGCGCTCCTCGTTCGAGCAATTGCTCGACCTCCACCCTGTCGGAACTTTTCCCGCGCACCTCGTTCGGCATCGCTAGAAAGCGAGCCAAAGCCTCGTCTTGCGCATCGCTGCGCACGTTGTCCAAACCCTTGGCAATGAAATCGTCCAGCGCGTTTGCGGTCAGCTGGGCCGCCGAAGCAAGCAAACGCGCTTCGCGCTCGACCAGCACGTTTTGCGTCACGCGGGTTTGAATCAACGTCAGCACCAGCAAAGAGCCGAGCGAAATGCCGAGCGCCAAAATGATCAGGCGGCCGCGGATGCCCATCCGATCACTGAGCGCGGACTTCATTTAGCCGCCGGGAGAAATTGCGGATCGAGCAGTCGATCGAGATCGGGCACAGCGCTGAGCGTGCCTCGGCTCAGGAAGTAGTCGACGAAGCGCTGAAGCACGTGGCGCGCGGAACGATTGGTCGATCCGGGCTGGAACAGCTGTCGCTCCTCTGCCAGCCCGAACAGGCGGATTCCATCCAAACTCACCGAACCCGTGGCTGCAGCCAAACGCTTGACCAGGAGCGCGTTGTCTTCCTCGGGGTGGGCCTGCCAGTGTTCGACGGCGCGGAACCACGCGCTCACGAAGCGACGCACGGCGGTGGGATGCGCCCGCAGCGTCTCACCGGAAAAGATGAATCCGTCGAGAATCAAGCCGTCCGCGTCGCGACTCGAATAGAGCACTTTGGCTCCCTGGGCGCGCGCGCGCGACGCGTACGGCTCCCAGGTGTGAACCGCTGCGACCTCTCCCGAGAGCAGACGATCGACAGCACGCGACGCGTCGACATTGACGACCTTCACGGCGGACGGTCGCACCCCATGCTGATCCAACATTTGTCGCACCAGCAGCTCGCCGAAGCCGCCCAGGTTGGTGCCCACGACTCGCCCCTGCAAATCTTCCGGGACGTTGACCGGGGGTAACCCCAGCACGACGTCGGCGCCGTTCGACAGGTCACTGAATAGAATGATGCGCGAGTCGGGGTTGGCCTCGACGACGTTGATGGTGTCACCGGAGGCGACTCCGATGCCATCCAGACTGCCAGCCGCGAAGTCGACCAACAGTTGATCCGTGTCTTCGGGGATCGACAGCTCAACGGCGACTTGCGCATCGCGGAAATAGCCGAGCTGCTCCGCGAGCAACGCCGGATAGTAGCCAGCCCACAGATCGAGGCCGACTTGCAGCGGCAACTCACGGTCGGCCGGTGTGGCGTCGGGATGGCTACAGGCCGACAGCAGCAGGGCGGCCAGGCCGAGCCGTACTGCGTTCAGCCAAGGTCGAGCCGCCACACGTCGAGTAGAGCAAAGGCCGCGCGCAGCTCCAAGTCAAACGCCGAGAGCTTGCATCTTGCGCGCAAATTTGGCGCGCGGCTCCGCATATGCGCTCACCGAGTCCGGCGAACTTTCGACTCGGCCACTGGAGTCGCCCACGACGAAACGCGCGTAAAGCTCGGCCCAAGACGCGCCCGAACCCGCGTGAGCGGCGCGCAAGGCCGCGCCCAGTGCCGCCGAGTTCGACACGGCGAGCGTCTCGATGCGCGCGTCGAAAACGTCCGCGAGCACCTGCAGAATACCGCGATTCTTCGAGGCGCCACCGGTCACGCGCACGCTGCGCGGCCGTTCGCCAATCCAATCCGAGTGGCGCTGCATCGACAATGCCTGCGCTTCTACGATCGCGCGCGCGCTGGCCGCGGGCTCCTGGAATGAGCGAAAGCTCTCACTACCGTCGAGCGTCAACTTGGGCTCGAGCAGCTTCGGCGTGATCTCGGGGTAGAAGTACGGAAGCATCGAGTTGCCCCCGTTGCCCGGTTTCGTTTGCTCCAAGATCGCGGCTTCGAACGCTGGCCAGGACAAGCCGACGCGCTTGGCGACTTCTTCGCGTGCGAGTGAGCCGTTGGCAAAGCAGATCAGGCACATGAACCCGCCTGCAGGATTGCCGAACACGTGCCCATAGCCGCGTGGATCCGTGTGCGGCTCGCGCATCGCCGCGAACACGGTGTCGCTCGTACCGAGGCTGACCACCGCGCAACCCGGTTCCGTCGCGCCCATGCCGACCAAGCTGCTCGGGTTGTCTCCGGTGAAGGCGAGCACGGGAGTGCCAGGAGCAAAGCCGAAACGCTCTACGAAATAGGGCGCAATTTCACCCACGCGCGTCTCAGAAGGCACCGCGGGCAAGAGCTTTCGCGTCAGGTCCGGCGCGGTCGCCGCGAGCAGCTTAGGGCTCCAGGCGCCGCTCTGCAGGTCGAGCAGATTCATGCCGGCGCCGTCGCCAAAGTCGATGGGCGCCGACTTGCCAACCAAGATGCTTGCCATGAACGCGCTGACGAGCGTGATTTCGACCGTCTTTGCGTAAGCTTCGGGTTCGGTTTTCCAGAACTTGCGGATCTGTGGCCCGGTGAAGCGCTCGATGGCGCGCGAGCCCGTGACACTGACGACGACCGCGTCGCCGCCGACAGCCGCCGCGATTTCGGCGCACTCCACGCTGGTCGAGCTGTCCATCCAAATGGGTGACGTGGGCCGGCTGAGCAACGGCTTGACCTGGTCGACCAGGGGGGCGCTGGTAGACCACGCCGGCGCATCACTGATGCGCTTGCCGAGGTAAACCGAGCCGTGCTGCTGGCCGGAGCCACTCACGCCGCGCACCGCGGAGAAGTCGAAGCCGCTCGCCTTCAGCTTCGAGAACAGCAGCTCCAACGCGGCTACCCAAAGCAATGGGTTCGCGTGGCGCACCTGCGCGTCCGGGTTTGGCAAGAAGCCGTGCGGCGAGCCGTATTCAGGCAAATCTTGCCCGAAATTCATGGCTTCTTGCAGCACGACCCGGCCCGCTTCGCTGTCGATGACTACGGCCGAAAGGCTCTGCGTGCTGGAATCCAAACCGAGATAAAGTCCCATGGCCGGAGGCTATATCAGAAGCGCCGCGAGTCGTGCGAGCTGAACCCACACGAACCCCCATGCAAACTTCGCAGCCAGACGGGAAACTTTCGGCGCGGCGAATCTGCCCGGCCGCGCGGAGGGTGCAGCAAAATCGCGACGGCTCCGCGGCGCGACCGCCGGATGACCGCTGTTCGCTCGCAGCCGCTCCGGAGTTGTCGTGTGAAACCGAAGCGTTGAAACAGTCCGCTTCCGCTCACGACGCAACCGAGCTAGGTCTAAGGGATGCCCTCCTTCGATTCGGCCCGCAACTGCCACATCGTGCGCATCGTCTATGACGGGCCGGGCATCGCTGGGAAGACCACCAACTTGCAGCGCATCTGCAATGTGATTCCGAGTTCGCGTCGAAGCGAGATGTACACGCCGGCCGAGCTCAAGGGCCGCACGATGTTCTTCGACTGGCTGGAGATCGACGGCCCGGCGCAAAACGGCCAAGCCCTGAAATTTCAGCTGATTACCGTGCCGGGCCAGGTTCAGCGCGCGTATCGTCGCAAGCCGTTGATTGAGATGGCCGACGTCGTGGCCTTCGTCTGTGATTCGACGCCTTCGGCGATCCCGGAAACCATGCGCACCTTCTCGCGCCTGCGCGCCCTGATGCGCCGGCGACCCGAGAAATTGCCGCTGGTCGTGCAAGCCAACAAGCAAGACGTGGAAGGCGCATTTAGCCCTGACAAGCTGCGCAAACGGCTCAAGCTCGACGCGAGTGTGCCCGTGCTGCCCGCCACCGCGGTCAACGGCGGAGGCGTCAAAGAGACGCTTTTGACCGCGATTCGCCTGGGCGTGCACACGTTGCGTGACTCACGCATCACCCCCTTGGCCAAGGCGTTCGAGAACGCCGATTCGCTGTTCGACCACGTGCTCACCTTCGAAGACACGCCCAACAACGACGAAGTGGTGGACGCGGAAGAGCTGCACATCGCGGCCGAAGACATGGACGTCGAGAGCGCGGCCGCGGCTGCGCAATTGCAGGCTGCGTCGCTCGACGACCTCGAGGCCCGGGCGCGACGCGCTGCGAACCGCAACCGCTCGCAGTCGACCAGCAAGTAGAGTGAAGGCGCCCCGCGCCGCGCTCATCGCCGTACTCTTGACGGCGTCCAGACCGGGGTTGGCTGCGCCCCATCGCCGGCACTTCGAGCCCGACGATCTCGAGCTCGAGGAGCCGGGGATCCTCGACTTCGATTTGCAGGCGGGTCCAGTCTGGGGAACTTCCGACACAGGCAATCACCTGGTGCTGCCTGACTTCGAAGTCGGACTGGGCCTCACGAGCGACGTAGAGCTCGACGTCAGCGGAACCTTCACGCTCGACCGAGAAAACGGCCAGCGTCACGTCACGGGCGACGCGCTGTGGATCGCCGCCAAGCTGGGCTTATTCGATACGCGCGACGGCAATGGCGATGCCTGGGCGCTGGGCATCGAATTGGGGCCGCGCTTGCCAACGATCGATGCGGCAGGCGTCGGCTATGGGGCTCTCGGGTTGTTGGGCTACACGCACCACGGCCTCGGGCTGGTGCTCAATGCGGGCACATTGATCGATCCCGGTGCGAGCCGGAATGAACATCCGACGAGCCTGTTGCTTGGTTTGGACCTGAATGCGGAACTCGATCAGCGTGGCGCGTGGTCGCTCCAGTCCGAGCTCGGGTTCGCGCACTACCTGAGCTCGGCCCCCGACGAGCTCGCCTTCACGCTCGGCGCGACGTACGCGGTGAGTCGGCGGCTCGATGTTTCAATGATGGCCCTAAGCGGATTCTTGCCGCACACGGACCACGCCGGATTACTGCTCGGAGTGTCGCCACAGTTCGGACTGTGGTGAGCGGCGCGAAGCGCGCGGAAGCCGGGGTGTGACGCCGAAGGTTAAGACGGTCGCGGGAGGCCGCGTGACCATCAACACCCCAACTTCGCGCGGAAATTCAGCCCAGATCAAAGAGCAAGACTTCGGCTTCGTTCATCCCGCGCAGTTCGAGCGAGGGCTCATCACTGACCTGTGCGGCATCGCCTGCTGACAGCTCCTGACCGTTGACGAGTAGCTTGCCACGAGCAACGTGCAGCCAGGCGTGTCGCCCGGGAGCGAGCGTGTACTTCTCGCCCTCGCCGTCGCCGAAGGTGCCCGCGAGCAGCCTCACGTCTTGATTCACGAGCACTTGGCCAGCAGCGCCGTCGCGTGAAGCAACCACGCGCAGCTTGCCTTTCAATTCCGGCTTGGGAAAATGCTTCTGCTCGTAGCCGGGCTGCAGGTTGCGCGCCTCCGGCAGAATCCAGATTTGCAAAAAGTGCACGGGCTCGGTCTTCGATGCATTGAACTCGCTGTGTCCCACACCGGTACCCGCGGTCATGCGCTGCACGTCGCCCGACTTCATCACCGAGCCATTGCCCATCGAGTCGCGGTGTTCGAGCGCGCCTTCCAGCACGTAGGTCAGGATTTCCATGTCTCGATGCGAGTGCGTCGGAAAGCCGCCGCCCGGCGCCACGCGATCTTCATTGATCACACGCAAGGCGCGAAATCCCATGTGCTTCGGATCGTAGTAGTCCCCGAACGAAAACGTGTGCCACGAGTCGAGCCAGCCACCGTGCTGAGCATGTCCACGATCTTGTGCTTTTCTGACAGTGATCATCTCGATACCTCCAAAACGACAGCCAAGAACGTAAGCCTCCGGAGGGGGCCACGAAAGGCTCGGCGGCACAACAGACCGTTGTCGAGGCGCAATGAAAGCCGAAGGCGCGGTCCGAAACCGCTTGGCAAGGCCGATGCCGCGTCTATCATCGGCGGAAAGGAGCACTCGTTCGATGCAGCCGGCTTCCGTCTTGATCCTCCCGGGCCTCGGCAATTCCGGGCCCGCGCACTGGCAAACTCTCTGGCAAACAGAACACGGTTATCGGCGCGTCGAGCAAGCCAATTGGGATCAACCGCAGCTCGCGGATTGGCTGAGCAATCTGCAGGCCGCCGTCGACGCGGCGAGCGGCGGCGTGGTGCTCATCGCACACAGCTTGGCGTGTTCATTGGTCGCGCACTACGCGAAAGCACAACCCACGCGGGTGCTGGGCGCGTTCTTGGTGTCACCCGCCGATGTCGACTCCGAGCGTTGTACGCCCGACGAAGTACGCTGCTTCTCGCCCATCCCGCTCGCGCCCCTGCCCTTCCCTGCGCACGTGCTCGCCAGCACGGACGACCCGTACGTGGACGTAGCCCGAGCCGAACTTTTTGCCAGTCGCTGGGGAGCGGGCTTCACCGACATCGGCCGTCACGGACACATCAACTCCAGCTCCAACCTCGGCGCATGGCCGGAAGGTCACGCGCAGTTTCGAGCCTGTCTAGCCCGCTGGGCGCTCGCCTAGTCGTCGGGTTGGACCGCCAAGACGCCAAGACGCCAAGCGAAACCGCCAAGAGGAGATTGGGGTCACTCGGTCAACCGTGTTCGTCCAAACACACGACTCACA
>Ga0164309_10000384_pt1 | contig 25058 bp, 21 predicted proteins | sample Whisoiple_247_MG_FD_109984 | JGI IMG/M metagenome (GOLD analysis project Ga0164309, IMG submission 109984) | Soil microbial communities amended with fresh organic matter from upstate New York, USA - Whitman soil sample_247_MG | ecosystem: Environmental > Terrestrial > Soil > Unclassified >...
CAAGAACCACATGGCGAATGGGACGGGCGAGATCCGATGGTCGTGCAAGACCTCGGGCTCGGGGTGCGCCGGCGGTGGAGCGCCTGACGGCGAGGAGTACATGGCGACCGCCCTCATCTTCGCGTCGCACCGCTGGGGCGACGCGACCGGGCCCGCCAAGATCGCCTACTCGACCGAGGCCAAGTGGGTCCTCAACGTGGTTCGGACCAAGTACTTCAACTCGCAGTACCACCTCGTCAAGTTTGTCTCGAGCTCGAACAACGTTGACCCTTCGTATGTGCTGCCGGCCTTCTACAAGGTGTGGGCCTGCTTCGACACCGAGAACGCGGCGTTCTGGCAGGAAGCCGTGACCGCGGGGCGCCAATACATGCAGAAGGTGGTGGACGGCAATGGCGTGTGTCCCTACCAAGCGAGCTTCACGGCCACGAACCCGCAGGCTGCCAACTCCGACTCACTCCGATGCGTCGCCAACCTGATGATGGATTGGTACCTATTCGGCGAAGATCCCTGGCAGAAAGACACGTATGCGCCGAAGTTCGGCTCGTACTCGAGCTCCCACAACAACGGCGCCGCAGCGGTGGGGTGCAACGCGACCCTGGGCTTCGCCTTGCCGGCATCCTCGGGCAAGGCCTTCGTGGACAAGCTCTGGTCGACCGCGGTCCCCTCCGGCAACTACTGGGACGGGGTGCTCTACATGCTCGGCATGCTCCACGTCAGCGGCAACTTCCGCGTCTGGTAATCCACCATCATTTCCGAAACGGGCGATCAGTTTGGTACAGCCACGCCCTCCAACGCGACAACGACGAGCAAGTCGCCGCGACCAGCGAGCCCGAGCCGCGGCATCCCCTCGCCCTCGACCTTGATGATCCCAGGCCGAGTCCCAACCGGGATATTGACACTCACCGTCTCGGAGTTGGGCAGCACGATTTCCAGCTGCCCGCCCTGCGACGCAGTGAAAGCAGAAATCTGCAGCTGGATTTGCAGATCGGCACCTTGACGATCGAAGCGCGGATGCGGCTTGATGCTGATATTCAAATACAGGTCGCCCGGTGACCCGCCGTGCAGTCCGGGCATGCCCAGCCCGGGGACGCGCAAGGTTTGTCCGGACTCGATGCCAGCCGGATATGCAACCAGCACTCGCCGCTGACGCTCGACGACGCCTTGTCCCGCGCAAGCGGAACAAACATAGTTTCGGGCTCGGCCCATGCCTGAGCAAGCTTCGCAGGCCGCGTTGCCCCGCACGAGGGCGTCATACTTGCCGCCTACCATCGCATTCCACAAGGAAAGCTCGGCGCCGATCTGAACGTCCTGCCCGGCCACCGCGAGCGACTCGGGAAGCGGTGCGCCGTGTTGAGCGCGGGCGAACTCGGATTGTGCAATGACCTCCGAGATGCGTCCCCGCACTGCGTGAATGCGATCGTGGTCGCCCAAGTAGGTGTCTTTGAAATCGAAGAGTCGCCCATCCGTCAGACGAAGACGCAGGCGAAAAAGGGTCCTCACATAACTGAAGTTCAGATACTGACGGATGAGCGAGAGATCGAGATCGCTCACGTCCTCGTAGCGGATCACTCGCCTCGCGAAGAGAACCCGATCCACCAGTGCCTCGTGATGGAACTCGACGCTGCGAAAAATTACGCCCAAGACCCTTGCGCCGCCAACGAGCAAGACAGGAATGCCTAGGACTGGGGTGAGCCACCGTGGCAGGCCCCAGGGCAGCGCCGGGCCGAGGAACAACGCATAGGCGAGACCGACGAGCATGCCGGGCAGCCACAGGAGCGTGAAAACGACGCGGGTGACGAAATCCTTCTGACGGGTGACGATGAGTCCACCGAGGCCGACCAGTTCGTCGGATCGGCGCGAGGCCTGCGAACGCACGCTCATCTTGGGCTCGGGAGCTCGGTCGGAGGATCTCATGATGCGAGACCATCGTACCGCATCCCGCCAATCGCGCGCCACACTCCCCGCATGGCACCCAGCGCGGCGCGCTCGACACCACCGGCCTGCCGGCACTCGTTTGTTGACCTCTCCGATGGCGATGGGATCCACTTCGTGGCAGCAGCCTTGGATCCGCGAGCTGTCTCGCAACAACTCGATTGAACGTGTTGCAACTGGCCCAGTGCGTGCGTCGGCAAGCAACGATGGAAGCGATCGGCGACGTCCGCGGTTTCTGCGCATCGAAGCACTCTTACAACGTCACGAGCAATGATATCGCCGTCTACAGCCCGCGTTGCGCCCCCGCGCAACCCCGCCGCTCCACGATGGAAAGCAGCGTTGACGCAGACCCGAAACCACTCCCGAAAACGGTGGGGGTTCGAGTTTTGTGGCATCCCGCGTTGCCCGTCTACTTCTTCAGCCGATGATGGCGTTCGAGCGCCGCGACGTCCGCAACGTCCTGAGGTCGGCCTGCAGCTCGTTTGTTTTGAAGCAATTGCTGGTGCCGATCACATTGCAGCGAACGCTGTTTGCAAAAGTTGGCTTGCACCCTCCGCGGCCAGACGTCTTCGCAGCGACGCCGCTGACCTTGGTGAGCACGTCGATGCGTCCGGACTCGACCCCAATCTGCAACCCGACCCCGGGAGTCTTCAGATCGGATTTCAGCGCGGCCCGTCCGAAACCGGCGCGAATACCCACTGGTCAACCAGTTCGCGCAAATAAAGCCCGACGTTAACCGTAGAGCGTTGACGGCGAGCCCGAGAGGCTCTCACGACCGGTAGCGGTAGGCACGTTCGCGAGCTCGGCTCAGACCGCCACCCGTTTGGCCTTGCTATCCTCACCCCGGAGCGAAATACAGAGGGTCCGCCGAGTGAAAGACGCTCCCGTGCCGCGGAGTCCATCGGGACGACCGTGCCCGTGCGGTTCGACCCACAGGGTTCACAACCCGCAAAAGCGAACACCATCTTCAGGAGGCAGGCAGCCACGCGGCGCACAATCGAGATCCGAGGCGCAAATCACACGACAGGTTCCAGCGGCGCAGGCTTGTGGCCGAGCCGGTGACGCGCAGTCGCCCGGGAAGCCCGGCTCGTCGCAATGATTGCCTGCTCGCTTCCAAACAGCCTCAGTTCCTACCGCGAAGGGCACGAAGTCGCTCGACGCCAACAGCGACTCGCCTTCGACTTGCTGGACCCACGCAAAATACACACCGTCCGCGGGCGGTGCCGGAGTCTGCTCGAGCCATTGACCGTTCTCGATTGGCCGACCGTCACCCCACGAGATCCCCGCGACGGCACCTCGCGGCAACGCAGCCCCCCACACCGCAAAGCGCCGTAGCTCGGCCGCGGTTGCCGGAACGGTCGTCGTCACTTGCACGATAGTGGTTCGACCGGGCGGATCCCATTCGAACCGCAGAAGCTCATCCGGACCAATCAATGCTCCGGCTTTGGGGCGGGTGACGGCAATCTTCGAACGCGAGGAAACGAGACGCGACTGAATGCCGTTTGCCTGAGCACGGCAGAGCTTCGTCGATGGGTCACACGCCACGACTGCCACGCTGCTCGCCTCGGCACTCAGCGTTGGGCAAACTTCGACCTCGCTGCAGTCGCCATTGATTGGCAGACAGCGGTGCGCGAAGATGTCGCAGATCTGATCGGGCTCCTCGCAGGCAACGCGTGCGCTACATGACACCGCGCGGCACGGGCTCAGGGGGCTGACGCAGTCTTCGCGTTCTGCGCAGGTGGTCGGATCGCATTGGCAGATAGTGGATTGCTTGTACGGTAGGCAGCTGAGCCCCGTTTGGCACTCCGAGCTCTCCGAGCATTTCGGAACACACGTGACGTCTTCGAAACAGACCTCCCCACCGTAGCAATCGCAGTTGGAACTGCCGTCGCTACAGGCCGCCAGTAGCCAGCCCATGGCTAGGTTAGAAACGAAACGCCGCATGCATCCCCGCCTCAAGAAAAGGCCGCACCTCTGTATCCGGCGACACGGTTTCGGCACCGATACCGGTGTACTGGGCGACTGGCTTCCACGCGAAAAGCTCGCAACCTGCTCCCACGCTCACGCCAAGCGAGAGAAACGCCCAAGGCTTATAGCTAAGTTGAACGTCAATTGGCAACTGCATGCTCCCGTGCGGAAGGTTCGACGGGATGGTCTCGTGCTCGTACAACACGTATCCTCCGCGAATGGAAGGGCCTAGGTCAATGTTGCCTCGACGACCGAGGACCGTCCCGAAGCCAATTCCCACGCCAAACAACATGCGTTTCAATGCGAAGTTACTGGGCTGAAGCAGTGTCCCGTCGGGACCTGCATAACCGCCAACTGCCGTTCCCCACCCGAACATAAAGCCGGTAACCAAACGCAAGCGGTGTCGCCGGTTGCGATCAAAATTCACGAGGTCGTAGGTCCATTTTAGACCTAGGTTGTATGTCAGGTTGTCAGTCACACCCTCGTTGCGGAACAGCATCGACTGCACCAAGAACGTGACCCCTAAACCAGATCGTTGATCGTAGTCGAATGTCAAGCGCTCACCTTGGTCAGCCGCGCTGCGCGCTCGCTCCACTTCACCCCTCAGTATCGCGTCGAGTATCTGTTGTTGTTGGGCGCGCAGGGTCTCCAGGAATTCATTCGAGCGTTGTGCCGCTGCCCTTTCGCTATCCGAATCAGCTGCTTGTTGAGCCCGACGTTCCTTTTCGAGCGCGCTCATCTTCTCGTCGATTGTGTTCAAGCGTGTCATCAGCTCGCTTTGACGATTCGCGGCCTCAGCGTTCAACCGAGCGAGCCCTTGCTTGAACTCCTTCTCCCACTTTGCCCCCGCTTTGCGATCTGCCGCCTCCAACAAATCCTTGATCGTCTTCTCGGAGATCCCCGCTTGAACGACGTACGTGGCGTTGAAGGTGTTGTGGGTACTTTGGTCTTGACGATTGATCGTCAGCGAGCCGGTATTCTTGTCGATGTGCACGGAGTTCTGGTAATTCGCCGCCTGCGCTCGACAGACTCCGGCGTCCGATAGTTGCAAAGCAAGGCTTGCTCCGACCAAGCCCAGCGTTCGCTTGCAGACGTGGCTCAGGCTCATCGGCTCGGGACCGCTGACGGACCACCAGTCAGGTTGATGGTGCCACCGTGCCACTCCTTCACGTGCACGCTGTTCTCATAGGTATCGCCATCGAGCTTGAAAAGTAAAACGGTCGTAACCGAACATACCACGGTAAACAGCAAGGCCGCCCAAACACGCCGCGCATTGCGACGATCGCGACTCTGTATCTCCTGGCGCGCCAGTTCGAACAGCTGCTCTTTGGTCAGCCCCTTCGTATCGATCGCGACCGAAGTCACGGCATCCGAAACTATACGCGCCGCCTCGGGTGTACCGCTCTGAATAGCCGCAAGAGCTGCCTTCGTTCGCGAGCGCAAGTAAAGCGTAACGATGGTGACCACACCGGACACCGCACTTGCAGCAACGCCGACCCAAGTTGTGACTTCACTCACTTCCAGCCTCAAATCTCTTCACAATATGCCGACACTACACGAAGATCATTCTCGTTGGCCAGACGACCTCGCAGGTTCGCCAAGCGTCCTGTCGCCGGCCTGGCGGACCAAAGAAATGACTATCGTCCAGGCCTGGGCGGCTGCGGTGCGGCGGCTCGGCGATTACCGACAGCGTTTTGGCACGAGCACGCCCAGGCCGTTTTGAATTCTCCACGCGGCGCTCGGGGGTGCTCGCTTGCACGAGCGACGGTGGTGCAAACCTCACGACGGCTACCGGGGTGTCCGCATCGCCAAGGTATGCTTCCAACCAAAGCGACTCAAGCGAAGCTGCTTCAGCGGGCAGTGCTTCTGAATATTGGTAGGTCCCGATGCGCCCTTTCTTCCTGTGCAGGGCGAAAGGGGCGGCCAAACCGTGCGATGCCCAATCCCCCGCGCGCCTCGGTCTACCATCGGCGGGTCTCGTGAACAGTGGCTCACCGTGAACGCTACCCTCAACGTCGGCAAGGCAATCCAGTTGGAAGCCCCCTGAGGCACGCAACAGTGGTCGTTGCGGCCTCGTGTGAGCGTGCACCGCGAGGAGCACGTACACGTTCCGGCGGTCGTGCGAGGGATGGGCGAAACCCAGCCGCGCCAGATCCATATCCTGCTCGCTTGGCTTGCGATGCTCAGGCTCGATAGCCGCGAAGCTCAGCTCCGAGTCGTCCTTCATCGAACCCGCGGTGCACACCCGTGGAACGGCTCAACGAGGCTCTCAAATTTTTGTGCTTCGAGCCGCCACAGGTTCGGCACGTCGACCCATAAGAGCTGCAGCCCGAGAAATGTTCCAGTTGGCCGGAAGCGAGCTTTGACCCAGACGTCGAGATCGGCCGAGCAAACCGCGACGATGCAGCTCAAGTCCAGCGACTCGGATTCTTTTTGGGCTCTCCAAGACAGTGCTCCGTGGCAAATTACCGCGCGACTTCGATGTCGGTGCCGAAGTCGAGGGCTCGTAGGAATGCCGTAGTGCGGTGCGATGGCGATCGCCTGGCCCGGCGACGACCAGCAAACGCGGCGAGCTAGCGCGGGGACTTGGGGCAGGCGGGTGCGGATTGTCGCGAGCGAAAGCAGAGTGCGCCAGCCTTTTCGCCGCGCGCGGACCAGATCTGCCAGCTTTTGTGTTCCTCGCCGAAAGCACAGCGATCGATATCTACGTCGACTGACGCAAGCGGGTGCTCTTGCCCTCCCGCGTAGCTAGCCACTTGAAGAGCCGTAAGGTCTCCAAAGTCACTGGTAACGACTCTACTGCGCATGAGGCCGACCAACTCCGAGATGCCATCACCGTTCAGATCGCGTGCCCACGCGCGGTCCCAACCATAGAGCAGGCTGATGGAGACGAGCTCGCCCCTTTCGAGCAGGATCGCGAGCGACCTTCCCCAGACGAAGGGCTCCGCTCTGACTCCGCAATCGTCGACCGTAGCCACGATCAAGGTTTGTGCGCGCCCGGGGGCGGTGAACGCGGCATCCAGCACAGAGTGCACGCGCGCCGGATCTTGCGCGCTGCCAATGGCCCTGAAATCCATTTTGGGTGCTTGGTCGTAGCTCAGGCAAATGCTGGACTCCAAGTATTGTCGATAGGCAATCCCGAACAGAGCCTGCTCACGCACAGACAATCGGCGCGGCTTCGTCTGACGAGCGGCATGCAATGAGCGCGCGCCATCGAACAGCAGCTTGCAGTCTGGGCAGCTGTCCGGACACTGTTCGGCTTCGGGTACCAGGGGTCGCCGCTCCCACAGCAAAGGCAATTGGGCTGGCGGCGCTTGCGAAGTCCAGGGCTTCGGCGAGGGCGTCGCTGGATCGGACAGAAAAACTCTTACGTCACCCACCTGCGCGGGAGTTTCGGTGTCACCGACGCGTTGAATGCTGGCATAGCCTAGCTGCCCGTATCGCGCGTCCCCCCAACAGCGCACTTTGCCGGTATCGAGTAGCGCGCAGGTGTGAAAGCCGCCCGCCGCGATCTGCACGACGCGACCACCAACCGGAACGTCCCCAGCGCTGTCCGGTGTCTCGTCATCGCCAATGTCGAGCCCATTGCCATAGCCGAGCGCGCCGTCGGCGGCCCGCCCCCAGCAACGCACGCGACCCTCTGACAGCAGTGCACACACGTGGGCGACACCGGTCGTGATTTGCAGCACCGGAGCGCCCACCCGGACATCGGCCGCGGCCGCGGGAGAAGCAATCGCTCGCTTGTGCCCATAACCGAGCTGACCCGACTCGTTCCTGCCCCAGCAGCGCACCCGCCCACCAAGCAGCAACGCACAGATAGGGCCGCCAGCGGAGATCTGGCGCACTGGCGCCCCCAAATCGAACACAGGGTACGAGTTCGCCGGCCGCGCCTTGTGGATATCGTCCAGGTCATTCACCGGACCGTCCACAGACTCTTCGTTGCCCCAACAACGCACCCAGGATCCGCCCAGCAGCGCGCAACTCTGAAATCTACCGGCCACCACCGAAACCGCCGTTTTGCCGATCGGAACATCGCGGGTCAACGCAGGTGACCAATAACCACCGACACTCTTGCGACTGCCGTAGCCTAGCTCGCCGTATCGACCCTCGCCAAAACAGCGCACGGTTCCAAGCTCGGTTCGCGCGCACTGGTGCGACGTCCCCGCAGAGATCTCGACGATGCGGGTGCCAAGCTCGAGATCGCCGAGCTCGGCCGGGGTCGCCGACGAGGGCCGTCGATTTGCCCCATAGCCGTTGGCTCCGTTGCCGCCCCAGCAGCGCACCTTTCCAGTATCGAGCAGGGCGCACGTCTGCCCTCCGCCGGCACTAATTTGAACGGCCTTTCCTCCGAGATCGACGTTATCGGCAAGTGCTGGAGTTTCGTCGTCACCCACGTGTTTGCCACTGACACGACCAGCTACGGCTTGATCTTGCCCCCAGCAACGAACGTCGCCGCTCACGAGCAGTACGCAGGTGTGAGAGTAGCCGAGTGCGATCGACACGGTTCGCTCGGATGACGATTGCGAATTCGCAGCGCTGCTGCACAGCAACGTGACCCCAGCCGCCACCCACCCGCACCAGCGACGCCTCACGGGGACAGCCTAGCACGCACATGCCGCTCGCGCGGCATGTGTTCAGGCCAGCCGCACATCGATCGGCACCGTAAACCCCGTTGTCCACGTGTAGTTGCGCCCGCGCGCAACTACTGAACCGCGGAATCGAGAACGCCTCGATTGTCAGTCTGGCGAAGTGGCTGGCCACCTTCCTCGACCGCGACCTGATTGTTCTAGCGGCCAGGCGCGCTTCGAGGAGATACCCCGATACTCCGTCAGCACGCCGTACCCAGACACCGGGTCTTCGATGGCTTCCTGGGATGAGTCTGCTGCCGTAAGGATCATGCGACCGCTTCGCCATAAACGCGATCGATGATGTCGATCCGCCGCCGTGGAACTCCGAGCCGGAGGACACCGTCGTAGGAGCGTGCCCCGCATTCGCAAACTGAAGGTGCCGATATTCCGTGCCGACTTCGGGTCCTCAACGCGCAGCGCTCCCGCTACAGTCGGCGCGGCACGGCTCAGCTCAGCCTAGGAGGATTCCGCCTTCGACGAGCCGCTCGCTCCGGGGTATGTGCCCAATCCCCTTGCACTGGCGGCGCGGCGCGTTGCTCAGCGCGCACGCCAGCTCTATGCTCTGGCCGCTTATGCCTTCTTCGGACTTCCATTTCGAGGACCTCGTCAAGTTGGCGAGCGACGCCATCATCATTCGGGATGCCGACGGCACGATCCGCTTTTGGAACGATGGCGCGGAGCGGCTTTACGGCTGGTCCGCCGCGGAGGCGGTGGGGCGCAGATCGCACGAGTTCCTCGCGACGCGCTTTCCCGTTTCGCTGGATGAGATCAACGCGACGTTGACGCGAACGCGCACGTGGGAGGGGGCGCTTTACCATCGCACAGCGAGCGGCGCCGAGGTCATCGTCGCGTCGCGCTGGGTGCAGCGGCAGTCAGGGGGACTGGTGCTCGAGATCAATCGCGACGAAACGGAGCGCCGTCGCCTCGCAGAGGCAGTGCGCGACCGCGACCGCAAGTTCGAGCTTCTGCACAACCACGTGCCGTTCCTGATCGCGCACTGCGATCGGGAGCTGCGGTTCAAGTATGTGAACCGCGCTTACGCCGAGCGCCTCGGATGGGATCCCGCCGCTGTTGTGGGGCGGACGGCGGAGGAGGTGCTCGGACCGACCGCGGTGCGCGTGATCGCGCCGTACGCCGAGCAAGCCCTCGCCGGGCACCGCGTCGAGTTCGAGGCGTGGGTCTCGTTCGAGCCGATCGGGCGCCGCTACATGCGATCGGTGTACACGCCGGAGGTCGACGCGTCGGGTCGGGTCCTCGGCTTCCTCGTCGCGGCCGTCGACGACACAGTGCGAAAGAACACCGAAGATGCGCTCGCCCAGAGCCGCGCGCGGCTCGACTTCGTCGCATCCAGCGCCGAGATCGGCGTCTGGTCGTGCGATCTGCCCTTCGCCGAGCTGATCTGGAACAGCGCATGTAAGGCCCATTTCGGTTTGGCGCCGGACGCCGCGGTCACGATCGACACCTTCTACGAACGCATGCACCCCGACGATGTCGCGCCCACGCGGCGCGCGATCGACGATTCGATCGTGACCGGCCTAACGTACGACGTCGAATACCGCACGCGGCAGCAAGATGGATCGTACAAGTGGATCCGCGCCGTCGGGCGCACCGAGTACGACGAGAGCGGCAGCCCACGACGGTTCGAGGGGATCACCGTCGACGTGTCGGCGGCGAAGAACGCGCAGGAGCGCTTCCGCGAGCTGGCGGACGCGATGCCGCAGATCGTGTGGTCGGCGGACGCGCAAGGGGTGGTCGATTACCTCAATCGCCGCTGGTTCGAGCTCACTGGCAAGAAACCAGGGGATCCCGAGATGCACGACGTGCTGCACCCGGACGACCGCGGTCCGGCGCAAGCGGCGTTCGAGCATTCTCTTCAAACCGGGGAACCGTACGAGCACGAGTACCGCCTCTGTCTCCCCAGCTTCGAGCAGCCGCGCTGGGTTCTGGGGCGCGCGCTCCCGGTGCGCGACGAGACCGGCCGCGTCACGCGCTGGTACGCGACCAGCACGGACATTCACGAACAGAAGCTGACGGAGGCCGCGCTCCTGGACAGCCGCGATCGCCTGCGCGCGGCGCTCGACGCTTCGACCACGGGCACGTTCCGGTGGGACATCGCGTCGAACACCCTCGATTGGGACGAGAACCTCGATCGGCTCTTCGGGCTCGCGCCGGGCGCGACGGCGCGCTCGCTGCCGGAGTTCGTGCGCATGGTCCACGCCGATGATCGCCAGCGCGTCATCGACGCCTGCGCGCGCTGCGCGTCCGACAACGTCGACTTCGTCGAGGAGTTCCGTGTCGTGTGGCCCGACGGTACCGTGCGGTGGCTCTTCGATCACGGCCGCGTATTTGTCGGCAAGGACGGCAACCGTTACATGACGGGCGCGTGCGTCGACATCACCGACCGGCGCAACAAAGAAGACGCGCTGCGCGAGGCCGACCGCCAAAAAGACGAGTTTTTGGGCATGCTGGCGCACGAGCTCCGGAATCCCCTGGCGCCCATCTTGTACTCCACCTCCGCGCTCGAGCAGCGCGACCTGGACCCCTCGCTCCGGATGCCTCTCGAAGTGATTAGTCGTCAAGGCAAGCGCATGGTTCGCATCGTCGACGACCTGCTCGACGTCTCGCGCGTGACGCAGGGAAAGATCGCACTGCGCCAAGAACGCCTCTCGGTGGCGGCGATCTTGGCGCAGTGCGTAGACGCGACGCGCGCGCGCTTCGAAGCGCGCCGACACACGCTGCGCCTCCACCCCGTCAATCCGGAGCTGGCGGTCGTCGGCGACACCGTGCGTCTCGCCCAGGTGCTCGAGAACCTGCTCATCAACGCGGCGAAGTACACACCCGCCGGTGGACACATCGACGTCTCGGCCGAGCCCGACGGCGAGAACGTCGCCATCGCCGTGAAGGACACTGGCATCGGCATCGCGCCGGACATGCTGCGGCGTGTGTTCGACCTCTTTGCGCAGGCCGACACGTCGCTCGATCGCGCGGAGGGCGGGCTCGGGATCGGGTTGACCCTCGCCGAGCGTCTGACGCGTCTGCACGGCGGCACGCTGGAGGCGCAGAGCGCGGGCGAGCGCCAAGGGAGCACGTTCACCGTGCGTCTACCGCGCGTGGAGGCGCACGTCGAGGAAGGGCCCGCGCCCCGTCCGAGCGCGGCACCCAATGGGCCGCTCCGGATCCTCATCGTCGACGACAATCACGACTCTGCCGAGATGCTGCAGATGCTGATGGTGATGTCCGGCCACACCGCGCACATCGCTCACGACGGCGACAGCGCCGTGCCGGCGGCGCTCGAAACGCGACCGGACGTGATCCTGATGGACATCGGGCTCCCCGGCAAAGACGGCTACCAGCTCGTGAAGGAGCTGCGCTCACTGCCGGAGGTCGCGGCAACGCGGATGGTGGCGACCACCGGCTACGGCCGCGCCGAAGACCGCGCGCGCTGCTTAGCCGCGGGCTTCGATGCGCACCTGACGAAGCCCATCGATCCGTCGTTGCTCGCCGAGGTCCTTGCGCGGCGCTGAAAGAGCGAATCACCCGCGCGCATCTCTTCGAACGGTAAAGCGCCGCAGAAGCGACGACGGTTGCGTCGACCGCGTTGGACCGAGCAGCGCTTGCTTGCTGCTCGCCCGCGCGTTCAGCAAGCTCCGGTGTCAGCGCCTCGACGCGACCGCTGACAAGAATTGCGGCTGAGTGCGGCAGTCCCTGTGGCGCCGTCCCCCCCCTTGCCCCGCGATTCTGCAGAGTGCAAGCTTCTCCGGAATGCGGGTGAGCAAGGCAAGCTTGGTTTGGGCGCTGCTATGTGCAGGCTGCGGCCGCACGCGGAGCGACCCCTCGCCGCCGAACGACAGAGTCGACGCTGCGGCCGGCACCGGCAACGAAACGGCCGACGCGGCCAATCTCGGGACCAACGTCTTCGCACTGCTGAACGAGAACCTCGAGCTCGTGCATTTTGGTGACTCGTCATCGACGACGACGACGATCGCCAAGAGCGACCTCGGAGCAACGGCCTCGTTCAGCAACGACGGCAAGCTCCTAGCCTACGCACTCGAGCTTGCGCCGGGCAGTTGGGAGGTGCACCTTGCGTCGGCGTCGAGCGGACAAACCAGCCCCGATTCTTGGCTCGTCTCAGCCGCCACTCCCCGTTTGATCTGGGTTGGAAACGGCGAGCTACTCGCATGGGCCGGGAGCGAAGAAACGAGCACACTGATCCAGATCGCACAAGCGAGCACGCTCGACGTCGGAACGATTACAGCGCTAGAGCTCGACGCGGCTCACCAAGCGTTGCTGGCGGTGGACCGTCCGAGTTCTCGCCTTCTGTATCTCGACGGCCAATCAACGCCGGCGTTTTCCTCTGCCATACCTGGCCAATGGGCCTCTCACCTGGCGCGGGACGGTCGAGCCTTGGCTTTGTTCAGCGCGAACGCGCTTTCCGATCCGGGCTTACCTCTGAGCACGCGGCGCATTCAATGGGCACCGCCCGCCACTCCGGCGTGCACGCCCACTCCGCAGGCTCCCTGCCCGACCCCCGCTGACTACGAGCTGGGCAGCGTGGAATTCGAGACGGCCGACGCAGGGATCGTTTTAGAGTTTCAGGCGCACTCAGAGCAGGGAACCAAGATGCAGCTGGCGTCGATCGACCCCAGCGAGGCGGTGACGATCACTGCTCCGCCCGCTACGCTCCCAGTCCTCCATCGCAATTGGGGGACCGATAGCGCAGGCAACACGTTCGTGGTTCAAAACGCCGAGCAGGCGGGTGCCGAGTGGTGGCTGCAACTCCGCGCGGCGAGCGGCGGCCAAACTCGCGTCCAAGGGCTACCTGGCTTCGCTCAATACGCGGGCTTGAGCGGCGACGAGCAGGCGCTTTTCATCGTTCATTTCGCGAAGCCAAGCAGCACCGTGTACTCACTCGTCTACCCACCCGACAATTCGACCGTGCCCGTCGCCTTGCTCTCGGGCAGTACTCCGATCAACTTGATCGCCAATCAGCCGGGTGGAGCTGGAGTGGTGATCGGAATGGGCGTCAGCTCATTCGGCGAGCAATGTCCGTCCGAACTCGACACCGGCTGCGACGGCGAAGTGTACGCAATCTCGGACGGGCGCACGGCCGCGCAACCTTTGCCAGCGGGGTTCAAGAACGTCCGCTGGACGCCCGACGGCTCCGGCCTAATAGGCAATATTGCCGACGGTAGCGTGGCTTACGTCTCCGCTGCGGTTCCCGGCCATCCGAGAGTTCTGGGGCGGGGCGGTTTCGTATTGCCAGCTCGGTGGTAGTTACATTGAGCTGGCGCGCCGCCACGCGCCGGGCGTCAGCGAGCCTCGTTCGAATCTGAGCGCGTGGCAGCGACTCACTCGATGACTGCGTGCTCAGCTGGCGATGCGGGTCACCGTGAGGTGCGGTGAGCGCACGTCCCCAGCGCTGCTCTGGCTGGGCTCCGCGCCGCCTGAACGCAACTGGTGACGGTGGGACGCCCACCACTGCGCGGCTCGAGCGTTGGTCCAGCGGCCCGCCGAGGTGCAAGCCCGTAGGCGGTCCCGCAGGACATGTGCCGAAGCAGGACGGTCCTCGGGTCGCTTGGCCAGACAGGCCAGGAGCAGGGTTTCGAGATCTGCCGCCACCGGCGCGCCGAGCCTCGCGGAGGGAGCCTCAGGCTGCGAATGCAGATGATGCGCGAACACTTCGACGATCGAGTTTCCGCCGAAGACATGAGTACCGGTCAGCAGCCAATACCCGACAGCGCCGAGCGCGTACAGATCCGCACGCGCATCCACGCTCTCCGGCGCAATCACGGTTTCGGGCGCGATGTAGAGCGGCGTGCCCGTAATCGCGTTGCCCATGGTCAGCGCTACGTCGGACCCGTCTGCCTTCCTAATGCCGACGTCTTTCACCAGCCCGAAGTCGACGACCTTCACGAGGTCGGAAATGCCGCCACGATCGACCACCATGATATTTCCGGGCTTGACGTCGCGATGAATGAGCCCCGCATCGTGCGCTTCAGCGAGCGATGCTGCAGCCTGTTCGAGGAGGTGAATGACACGCTCCTCCGGCTGCGATCCATCGATCTCGACGATCTCGTGGAGCGTTGCACCTTCCAGAAGCTCCATGGCGTAGTAGAAGATGCCATCCGTAGTGCGCCCGTAGTCGAAGACAGTCACTGTGTTCGGATGAGTGAGCATCGCGGTACGTCGGACCTCGCGCTCGAAACGAGCCAGATCGTCCTTCTTGGCCCGATCAGGCAGCAGGAGCTTGATCGCGGTGGGGCGGCGCAGCATTGCGTGCGAGGCGCGGTAGACGACTCCCATCCCTCCTTCGCCGAGCTTCTTCTCGAGCGTATATTGCCCGAGCCGGCGGATGTCGTGTACCGCCTTGCGTAGACCGTGGACTGTCTGCGAAAAGACGGCCGCCATTGCCACGACCATCCCCCACAGGGCCGCGGAGACCAGCGTCGCAGCGTAGGCCATGTCGCCGACATTGCCTTTGGGCCAGGTCGCTGCGGGCGGATCGTACAGTGCGGGATCCCACTCACGGAAAGCGACGAAGATGCAGCCGAGAAGCGGAAACGTCATCAGCGCAGCGACCACTAGCGTGTGCCGCGCGGTGGACGGGACATAGACCGCGTACGCGAGCAGTACGAACATGAGCAAAGTTCGCACGATCATGTCTGGCTCCGCGACGAGATCCATGACCACCGCAATCGTCGAAATCGCGGCGGTGCCGACGAAGAGCGTCGAGAGTTCGATGATGCGGACGAAGCGCGGTGTCCTGGGCGCGCCACGCAAGAGCAGCCAGAGAGCAGCAAACGCGACGGTCGAAACGGAGAGCGGCAGGCTACTCTTGTTGGCGGAGAGCCGATGCAGCCAGAGCGAGGTCGAGAGATTCAGGACGACGAAGCCCAAGGTCACGACAGCGAGCACGCGACCGAACCTAGAGAGCCGCGCCTGCCTCAGCTCGTGGTCGACGCCTTCGTTGGAATCCATAGCGGCTTATATGCCCGCTTCACGCGCGCAGACTAACTCAGCGCCGCCAGCGCTCGCTTTCACGCCGTATAAGAGCGACCTGGTGATCGGTCAAAAACTGACCAACGTGTCGGCAACGGGTTTGCCATTCATTCGCGTGCCAGACTCCTAGCCGCGGCTCACCCCGAGACTCGCGCGAACTTCCATTCAGGGAGTCGTTGTGAGTTTCACCGTGAGGTCCGAAAGGCTCCGCAGTGACACGTCAGAGCCGACGAACGGCTGACCTTTGTGTTTGTGCCGGTCCAACAGCTGCGGGAACCCGTTCGTAAGGTCCTAAACGCTGGGGGACCTGTGCGCGAATCGGGAAGCACAAGGCAGCACGGCGTGACTGCGAGCCCGCCGACTGCTAGCGTATGCCATTGTCACAATAGATCACGCCGGCTTGCTCGCTGCAGCTCTCCGGACGCAAACCGAAGCCGTCGATGCACGAGCAGTACTTCATGCACGCGCAGCTCGGTTGTCCGTCGCAGTTCGTGGGGATCGCTTCGCAGTGAGCACCGCCGCCTCCCGCGACGCCGCCCACTTCCACGATGCACGCCATACCTGTCGGGCAGGGCTCGCCTGGACACGCAATGGATGTCCCAGACCCGCCGTCCGCGGCGCTGGCCTCCGCTGTGCACACGTTCGCGCAAGTCGTGCCCTCTGGCGTTCGCGTTTCACAACCATCTTGCTTGCTTTGGTTGCAGTCGGAGAAGCCTGCAGGACAACCGCCGCCATCGATCCCCAGGCACGCCGAGGCGAACGCAAGCTTTGCCCAGCCGTCAGGAGCTGCGCAAGCGCTCGTGTAAGGACAACACGTGCCAGTCGTTGGATCCTTCGCGAAAGTCGGTGTGATGGCGCAGTTCGCGCCCGTGGTTGGCCGCGGCGCAGGACAGCCGGACTGCGCGCAATCCAGCTTCGTACAGTCCCAAGCTTTTCCATCCGAGCAGGTGCAAGAGTTGCACGCATCCGCCGCGAAATCGTTGGGCGCGCACGATGACTCGCTCGCCGCGCCCGCGCTGCCGGTCGACCCGGCTGCCGCCGACGAACCTGCAGCCGCAGACGAACCTGCAGCCGAGGCTGAGCCAGCTGAGCCGGCAGAACTCAAGGTCCCGGCGTCCCCTGCCGCGCCCGCGTCTTTCGTTGAACCCACGGATGCATTGCTGCCAGCGCATGCCAGCGCGATGCAGCTCGACGCCGCGCCCAACCCAAGCCACCCCAGCTTCTTAGCCCGCCTCATTCCATCACTCCCCTTTTTGCGTCGACAATCAATTCACTGAAGGCGAGCGATGTCAGCCAGCACGCTCGCCTCGGGGGCGAAATTCACGCGGACTTCGGCGCCCTCGGGCGGGTGCACGAACGCTGGAAGCTCAACCTTGCCGTCTTTGGCTACGCTGACCAAGTTTCACCCCCGGGTGCAAGAGCTATCCAGCTCCAACTTGGCGCAACGCACGGATCAGCTCCGTAAGTGCCGCGTCGGCGTCCTTGGACGCGAACTCCACGCGCGCTTGCCGGTCGCCGTCGCGCACGCAAAGTTCGTAGCCGATTTGATCCGGTGCATCCGCGTGGCCTAGAGACTGCGGAAGAGCGAATACTCGAGCGCGGTGAGCCAGAGCGATGAGCTCCGAGGCGCGAGCGGCGTCGACCGTGTCGGTGTCGACCACGAGGGGTGGCCTGGCGCGCCCGGCCACCCCGCCCAGCTTTGACAACTCGAATCGCACGCCGGAACCGTAGCGCGATCCGCGCGAAAGACCAGTACGTCTACAGGCCCACCTCGCTCCACGCGGCAGCGACGGCCTTGGACTCCGTAGCGCCGTATAGCGCCTCCGCAGCAGCCACTGTGGCCTTCTTGGCTGCGCGGAAGTCCGAGGTTCGTCCGAGGCGGTTGCACAGCGCGTCGTACCAAATGTGGATCGCCTTGTCCCAAGAGTGGGGCGAGCCCAGGTTGACACAAGCAAGGTAGTAGGCGCGGTTCGTGATCCCGGAGTTGACGTGCACGCCACCGTTGTCGCCTCGGCGCGTATCGGGAAGGTGCACGAAATCCTTCATGTGCCCGGGTTGTGGGTCTTTGCCGAGACCGTTCGGCGACGGATCGTCGTAGGCGGTCCCGGGCGCTTTCATGGAACGGAGAGCGCTGTTCGGGAGCAACAGCAGTTCCTTTCCAATCAACCAATCGGCGGCAGCGATGGTTTGCTTCAACGACCACTGCTTGGCGGTGATTCCGAATACGTCCGACATCGATTCGTTCAAGGCGCCGGATTGCTTGTGGTACTCGAGCCCCGCCTCGAACTGCGTCACGCCGTGAGTGAGCTCGTGAGCGATGACATCTAGGCTCTTCGTGAAGCGATCGAAGATCACTTTGTCCCCGTCTCCGTAGAGCATCTGCTCGCCGTCCCACATGGCATTGTCGAGCGGCTCTCCTGGCTCATCCGTATAGTGCACGGTCGAGTCGAGCCGCATACCGCGGTCATCCACCGAGGTGCGCTTGAGCACTTTCTTGTAGAAGTCGTACGTGGCTCCGGAAAAATCGTACGCCTCGTTGACCGCGACGTCGGCTGAGGGCGCTGCCCCCTCGCTGCGTACCAACCGTCCAGGAAGATCCGGACTTTCATTGGAATCGTAGATGGTCCGGCGCAGCTCGCCCGTCGGACGGCCGAGCCGCGCTCCTTGGCTGATCAGCTGGCGCCTTTCGCGCATCACATGCGTCGCGATCAAGCTCGCGCGAGCCGCCTTGCTGACGCTTGGATTACCGTGCCGCTCCAGTCGCTCGAGGATGTGAATGGGAACGATGGAACAGCGGCAGACTGACTTGTTCTTCATGATGTCCGAGCCTTCCGTATTTGATCAATGGCGTGGTTTCAGTTGTGCATTCATTCCAGCCAAGCGTGCACCGATGACCTCTGCGATGTCTTCGCCGACGAACATGCACTCTGTGAGGTCGACGCCGGCCCGCTTGGCTGCGAATTCGTAGATCGCGGCGTGGGGCTTGGGCTTTGCCGCGTCCGCGCTGGCAATGACGATGTTGGCCTCGAAAAGATCCGCGATGCCGGCCTTCTCGAGCAGTGCGACGAGCCCGGCGCTCTTCATCGTCGCCGGGGTGTTCGAGATCACGCCGAAGCGCCGGCCCGGCGCGCGCAGTGATTCGAGCAACACCCGCGTGTCGAGCAATGGGTGCAGCTGCAACTGCGCATCGACCGTTCCGAGCGTCCCGCCAACATCGAAGAAGACACAGGTGATGCCCACCACGCCATGAAGCCGCAGACTCACCGAACTCACCACACACTGTCGATTGGCTTCCCGTAGTCAATTGTTCGAACCACGGGTGCGGTATCGCGAAGTCAAGCGTTCGACCGACGGCGTGCACTAGCGCACCCGAAATCGCGTGCAGTTCCTCCCACATCTTTAATCAACGATAAACGCGCACCATGTAACTCCCAGTCTCGAAGATACCGACCATCGCCTCGAGCCCTCGACGAGCCACATGCAAAAGCAGTGCCCCTCCGAACCGCTGATGCGCCCTGAAATCGGCTGCAATAGCCGACGCAGCGCGCCGTCGTTATGGCAAGGTCACGATGGCTTCGGCACCCGAACTCGACCGTGAGCAGGAACTGAATGCCACATTCAGGCAGCACTATCCGTTGCTCAACCGATTGTGTACACGTTGGACACGAGGCCACCGCGCGGACGCTCAAGATCTCTTGGCAGAAGCATATCTGAAGGCTCTCAGCGCAACGCGCCAAAGCAGCGTTCTGCCGGAGAGCCTGATTTCATGGCTGTCGACCATCATCGCGAACCTGGGGCGGGACTACCTGCGCGCGCGGAGTCGAGGTGCGCGGCTGCGCGAAGATGACGATGAATTTGTAGCGCTGTGCGATCCCAGGGGCGCCTCGGACACGACGCTCGTCATGCGTGAGGAATTGACGAGAACACTGCAAGAAGTGCGATGCCTGCACCCGATGCAGCGGCGCGCCTTGCTCGCGCGCAGCGTCGGTGACGAGTATGAGTCCATCGCCGCGCAACTCGGGACCTCACGCGCCAACGCGCGCAAGCTGGTACAAACGGCCCGAAAGGCACTCCGCACGCAATCGGATTGAAGTGACAATCGTGGCTTCTCGAGAGCGCTACATGACGGTGATAGCCAACTTGGGCACACCGATGCGAAGTTCGTGAGTCGTCCCGCGCCGCTCGATGATCTGAGCTGCCTCGAACACTCCCGCTTCACTGAACTGTTTCCGCGCCCGATAGATATCCACGGCGAGCTGGGTCGGCGTGGTCGCCAGCATCTTGAGCAGCTGGTCTTGATACACCCAACCTTGGCTCGCCGGCTCCAGGGCTCGCTCGCCCTGATCTTGGACACGTAAGCGAGCGAGCGTCAGCAGCACGTAACTGTGCGCTCGCGGTCGCAAGTCGATGCTTCGCTCACCGTGGACAATCTTGACCTCGACGTGCTCTTCATTGCGACTGACCAGGAACTGCAGCGCCATCTGCGCCGGGGTCAACTGCTGACTTCGCCCTGTGGTCGTGGCATACACCGGCGCGCCCGGTTCGAATCGGTACTGACGCGCGCCGACCGTCAACACCTCGGACGCTTGCGGCTCCCACACGCGCTCGCCGACCTCGGCGACCCAGGTTCCATTCGCTTGCTTGGAGATGAAGAGCTCGGGCTCACCCTGCTGCGGCACGGCCACCAAATCATCGAAGGCAAAGATTCGCTCGCTCGTTGCGAGATCCACGAGCGCGGTTGCAGGCGGATCCACGTCGACCAATCGCCAGAGCCCCTCAGCCTCGCCGAAACGGAGCTGACACCCCATACGCAACAGGACCCGGGCACCTGCGGCGATTCGGTGCCCATCCAGAAAAGTGCCATTGCGGCTACCCAGATCCTGCAATTCCCACGCCTGCCCCGTCCAGCGCACGCTCGCATGTCGCCAAGACACCGATTCGTCATCCAGCCTCAATGCCGAAGCGGGCTCTCGGCCGATGACTTGATCGGCTCCGAGGAGGCAACGTTTCTCGCCGCTTTCGAGGCATCCCATGCCGGCTGACAAATATCACAAAGCCGGGCGAGCGGGGGTTCGTTGGCCATGCGCTCCTCGAAGCACAGCGGCACAACTCGCCAACGCTTACGGCTAGGGATAGCTTGGAGAGTCGGCGGTCCTTCCCGACGATGGATCTTCGTCGGCTCCTTTGCCATGACCCGTTTTCCTCGGGCCGAACGTCTTTGGCTTCTTGAAAATTCGTAGCGTCAAGATTGCGAGTATGAAAAGGACGAATGCGCGAGCAAACGAAAGCGCCGAGCACACTACTTGCTTGACAAACATGACAACATTCTGGACCGAGTGCTGTGTACAAAATGTATCAAAAATCAGGTCTGGTCCGGTCGTGCCATCGGCAAGCTGCATATGAAGCCGAATAGCTCGACAAGCATTGAACATCGGGTCCCAATTGCCGATCGCGGTCTGATCGATATTTAGCTTTCCTTTGCGAAATACCACCAGGTACCGTTGGCATCCGCTAATGGTAAACGGTCTTCGCTGCGCCGGCGTTGGGCTACCGGCAAGATTCAGTGGTTGGTTGTCTTCCGCCTCGGGATCGCGCCCGGCGTCGACCATGAAATCTTGGCTGTCATATAGAATTACATCGACTGGGTCGGCAGCACTTGAGTTATTCTTCAGCGTCATCTTGGGTCGGGAATATCCGGTCATCTTCTTACCTCCATGTTTTCAAGCTCTAGCAATCTGAGTGCACCGCTGTAGCAACTAGAGTCCGCAGACTTGATCGAGATTGAGTGACCTCACCAGCTGCGGCGTCGACTGCTTGTCGGAAACCCCATTGTTCCCGAGTTGCCCGAAGTTGTTCCTACCCCAACACCAAGTACTCGCGTCCTCCGATACTGCGCAGGCGTGACGACCATCGCCGCCGTAAATCCCAGCAATGTTCGGCAATGGAATCTGCACTGGAGCAGCACCCGACGGTGTGTCGGGTTGAGCCAGTTGTCCCTCAGCGTTGCTTCCCCAACAGCGCGCTGTTCCGTCAGAGCTAAGTGCGCATCCGAAGAAGCGGCCAGCTGTGATTGAAACAATGTTCGAAGGAAGCGGGATGTGCGTCGGAGTGCCAAAGAATCCCTCCGCCTTGGCCAACTCCCCGAACAGATTGCTTCCCCAACAATACACGTCCGTCCCCGCTCGAGCACAGGTATGCGCGCTGCTCGCGGCAAGCTCGTCGACCGCGATTCCTTCCAAACCGGGCACTGGGCGCGCCACATCCCGAGTTCCCACCTGATCTGGATCTTCCCCAAGCTCTCCTAGTCCATTGTCACCCCAGCACTCGACCTTTCCAGCAGCAAGCACGCAGGTGTGCACTTCCCCGGCAACAACCTGTTTTGCGTTGCCGATAAACGTTCGGACACCGTTCACTTCGCGCAAAACCCTCACTGGTGCATTGGACGTGTCGCCCTCGAATCCGGTACCGAGCTGCCCCAACTCGTTGGAACCCCAACAAGCGAGTATTCCCTCGCCAAATATGGCGCAGACATGCTGCCTTCCAGATGCTAAGTCGCTTGGCTTTCCCCAGGCAGTCATGGAGTTGACCTTGAGTGGAATACTCGAAAAAGGCTTGGTGGAAGCGGCACCGAGTTGACCTTGGTCATTGTTGCCCCAACAGAGGGCACCCGAGTCCAACGTGATGACGCAGCTGTGGCGCTCACCCAAAGCGACGGCGGTGGCTTTAGCGAGGGACGGAACCAAGACCGGAGTTCCTGAGTCACTCGTCTTTTCGTTGCCAAGTTGGCCGTCTGAGTTCCGACCCCAGCAGGCTACCCTGCCGCCGACAGCGGCCACTTCTTGCGCCGTGGACATAAAGATAGCACACGTATGCTTGTCACCTGTGCTGAGCACCCGGATCTCCTCGCAGTTCTCTGCGCCGCACGAGAACGCACAAGTCCTCCCGCACGCGTGACAGTTGCAAAGCGTCGTGCCGATGGTCTCGCAAGCGTCATGATAGTTTGCATTGCAATCCAAGAGCGGAGACGGGCAGGTCTTCACTTTCCAACCATCATGCCCGGTGCATTCGAATCCGGTCACGCCGTCGTAGGGCTGTCCGAAGATTAGGTCGCCTGGCTTCTCTGGCAGATCGATCCCATTGCCGCAGTCGTTGTCCAGGCCATCGCAAATCTCTTCCCTGCCTGGGTTGATTCGCGGATTGCTGTCATCGCAGTCGCCGTGCTGCACGGAGTATCCCGGCGGCGCAGAGTTGCACAGCGTAGAGAGCGGGTTATCGTCGCTGCCGTAATAGTCACCATCCTGATCGATGTAGTACGTGTGCGGGTCACCTTGCCCGCCGGACACCTCGTCGATCTCACCATTGCAATTGTCGTCGATGCCGTTGCAGGTCTCGGGCGCGTGCGGATTCACCGTGAAGTTGTGGTCGTCACAGTCGGACCCGCGATTCATGAGGGTCTGTGAGGAAAACGTCGAGGCGAGCGTGACGACGATGGGCTGGTAGCGCAACTTGTTCGCGCACGACGAATCGAAGAACCCGTCCTCGTCGCGGTCGGTGCTGTTTCCGTTTGCGTCAGCAAATCCGAAGGTGTCTTCATCGCAGTCTTCGTCGAGCTGCTCGACGTCGCACACCTCCACTTGCCCAGGATTGCGTCGGATATCCGTGTCGTCGCAATCCACTGGCTCACCGTTTGCGCAGCCGCTGACGTTGTACCCGTCGCCGTCGCGATCCCCAACCGAGCAGTCACACTCTCGCTTTGCCTCGTCGCACGGACTTGGTTCACAAGGCCCATGCTCGCTCCTCATGCAAACCTTGACGTCCGCGCCCTTGAAGCGGGGATTGCACACCTCTTCGCCATTGCAAAACAAGCCGTCGTTGCAGTCGCTGTCCCTCGAGCAGACCTTCGGCGGGCTGCCGCCACCTCCCGTGCCCCCGGGGTTCGTGTCGCCAACCGCGCCACTCGCGCCACCCGTGCCCCCTTCACCCGCGTGCTCTTCGCGCCCGCCTTCACCGTCGGTGAACCCTGCGCTTCCGCCTTCGCCGGTTGCGGGGTCCTCGCTGCCTGCCGCGCCCGCGGACTCTGCCGCGGAATCGGTGCCAGCTGCCGAGCCCTGCGGGCGAGGGCCTGAATCAGCGTCGGCGCAGCTCAGCGCGCACGAAAGCGCGCTCAACCAAACCAGCGCCGAAGCGAGGGGAGTGAATACGCCGAGGGCGCCTCTGAGAGCTGATTTCCAGTTCACGGAAGCTTTGTAACTCCTAGTCTTCGGATTGCCCATTTCAACCGCTATCACTCGCACCAACGGACCTGTGTTTCCGGCTTGCGACCGGTTAGTGATGGCTCGACCCACGCGTAACCGACCGCAGGATCTTCGTCGCTCGAATCGGCTCTGTTCGGAAACAGCAAGGGAACACCCGCGACTGGCAGTTGCGATTGACCCGCATCTTCCGGCTCCCCGTCGCGCACTCTGGCGACGTGAAACATCTGCCGGCCGCCGCCGACCGCCTCGATCCAAGACAGAAACCAGCCACCGCGCGGCTCCGTATTTGCAAAGCCCGCACGCTGGAACAAGAGCTGCGGAGCAAATGGCGACGCAGGAGTAATGCTCACACTGGTTGCTCGGGACTGCTCTTCTTCGACCGTCGAAAGCACTCTGAAGCGCAGACGGGATTCACTCTGAGTGCCATCGAACCAAGCAATCCCGACTTCATTTTTTGCGACGTTCCCGACCGATAGTGACACGTGCGTGGCGGTTCCGACGTCCAGGAACGTGCGTACCTCGAAGCCACTCACCCCCGCCGCCGGGACGCTGAGCAATTGTATTCCGGGTTTGCCATCGGCGTTTCTCGTCGGAAACGCGACCCAATACTCCCCCGCTCCGGAAGGCGACTTCACGGCGAGCACAGCAGGTGCCGAAAGATCTGTCGAGTAGCCCAAAGGTGTCGGCGCGCCGCCATTGGCCCCGTCGAGCCAGGCATGGTCGTCGCCAGCTCGTTTCGCGAGCCCGAGCGCTTCAACTGGAATCCGATCATCGGGAACGTCACCCACACGCGCGGACGCGCCCAACCAGACGAGCAATGCGCCTGCCTCTGGACCAAGTGAAGCGACCGCCGGGCGCGTGGCACCAGCGGGTCCGGTACACCCTTCGACGAGGTCCACCCCGAAGCCAACGTCGGACCCGTCCTCCACGCGCACGCCCATGCTGGGGCCTAAATACACTTTGAACGGTGACTTCTTGATATCGCTCACGCCAACCCGTAGCTGCCCGACCGCGCACCCTCGGGTGTTGATGCTGGCAACAATCAGATTCTCACCGTCGTCCGCCAGTGCGACCTCGGCGAAGTTGCACTTCATTGGTCCAGTGGTGCGCGGTGGCTGCTGCTCGAGCACCTTCGGGCAATCACCTGGCGCGAGCAGAGAGTCGTATTCGAGCTCGTACGTCGACGAGTCGGCACCGAGCGTGAATCCCGCAGCGGAGCGATCACTCGTCACTACCGCAACGTACGTTTGCACGGGCTCGGACGTCGACGTCGACG
>Ga0164309_10000386_pt1 | contig 24999 bp, 16 predicted proteins | sample Whisoiple_247_MG_FD_109984 | JGI IMG/M metagenome (GOLD analysis project Ga0164309, IMG submission 109984) | Soil microbial communities amended with fresh organic matter from upstate New York, USA - Whitman soil sample_247_MG | ecosystem: Environmental > Terrestrial > Soil > Unclassified >...
GGGCAAAAAGTCGTAGAACGGCGCCTTCTCGTAGAAGACGACCCAAAAGTTCCCTTCGCGGTGAGTGAACACCTCGCCGTCCTTCTCGAGGCAGCCAGCGAGGAACTTGCGAAAGCGGGTCCCGCCCAGCCGTCGGATCCATTGCTGGATGATGCGGTGGTCCTGGCGGAAATGGACGTACGAGCCGTAGGATGACGTTTTGGCCACGACCTCGCTCAGATCGTCCAGCTCGACGAGGTACACGTGGTTCGTGGAGACGTTCGCGCTCACCTCTCGGATGTTCGCGATACCGCGGCGGTCACCGTAGGCAGCCCAGCCGGACGACACGAGCTCGGGGAACTCGATGCCACCGCCGAACAGGTCGCCCTCCCGCATGGGTGCAGCCTAGCAGGGGCAGGGCGAAAATATGGCAAGAGCCGCCATCCCTTCGGATGGCGGCTCTCAGGAAGCCGAGCCCGCCATCCGAAGGGATGGCGGCTCTCACGGCGGCCGTCTCGCGAACGGCCTTCTGAAGGGCCAGCGGTCTCAGCAGGAGTAATACAGCTGGAACTCGACCGGCGGCGTCGTCTGCAGGAGCTTGGTGACGTCCTGCTGCTTGAGGCTGATGTAGGCGTCGATCATGCCGTCGTTCATCACGCCGCCCGCCTTGAGGAAGTCGCGGTCCTTGTCCAGGGCCTCGAGCGCCTGCTCGAGCGAATAGGCGACGCGCGGGAAGGTGTTCTTGCCCTCGAGCTCGAGCTCGAACAAGTCCTCGTCTCCCGGCTCGCCGGGATCCATCTTCTTCGCGATGCCGTCGAGACCGGCCATCATCATCGCGGTGAACGCCAAGTACGGGTTCGCCGTCGAGTCGGGGAAACGCACCTCGATGCGCTTGCCCTTCTCGGGAATGACGAACGGAATGCGCAGCGACGCCGAACGATTGCGCGCCGAGTAGGCGAGGATCGTGGGAGCCTCGAAGCCGGGCACCAGCCGCTTGTAGCTGTTGGTCGAAGCGTTGGTGAAGGCGTTGATGGCCCGCGCGTGGTGGATGATGCCGGCGATGTAGTGCTTGGCCAGGTCGGAAAGACCGGCGTGCCAGTTGCCGGCGAAGAGGTTCTTGCCGTCCTTGAAGATCGACTGGTGGACGTGCATGCCGTTGCCGTTGTCGCCAACGAGCGGCTTGGGCATGAAGGTCGCCGTCTTGCCCCATTTGCGCGCCACGTTGTGCACGATGTACTTGAGCATCTGCACTTCGTCGGCCTTGCGCACCAGCGTGCCGACGCCGACACCGATTTCACACTGACCAGCGTTGGCCACTTCGTGATGGTGCACTTCCGGCACCATGCCGACCTGCGTGATGACCTTGCACATCTCAGCGCGGATGTCGTTCAGCGTGTCGACGGGGGGCACTGGGAAGTAGCCGCCCTTCACGCCGGGGCTGTGACCGTGGAAGCCGGGCACGTCCGTCGACCAGGCAGCTTCCTCGCTGCTGATCTTGAACATCTGGCTGCCCATGCTGATGTCGTACTGGACCGAGTCGAAGATGAAGAACTCGTTCTCGGGGCCGAAATAGGCCGTGTCGCCCACGCCGCTCGCATTGAGGTAGGCGAGACCGCGCTTGGCAATGCTGCGCGGGCAGCGGTCGTAGCCCTTCATGTCGGCGGGCTCGATCACGTCGGCCGTGATGTTGAGCTGGCTGTACTTGGCAAACGGATCGACGAAGGCGCTGTCGGGATCGGGCATGAGGATCATGTCCGACTCGTTGATGCCCTTCCAGCCGGCGATCGACGAGCCGTCGAACATCTTGCCTTCGGTGAAGAACTTCGGATTGACCTCAGCCGTGGGGACAGTGACGTGCTGCTCCTTGCCCTTGGTGTCGGTGAAGCGGACGTCGACGAACTCGATCGCTTCGTCCTTGAGTTTCTTGAGAACATCGGCTGCGCTGGTCATCATTTCTCCTTAGTTGACTTGGTCCCTGGATTCGGCCGGCCCGGGGGTGGCAGCGAGGTGCCGGATGACGCGGGAGGCCGCATGGCGGGGGCAGGGACCATCGGGTCGGTCCATGCGGAACCAGGGATTACCGAGCGTATGTTTCCAAATCTTTTCGGAGACGTTCCCCGGCCAACCGGCTGCCCCAACCCCTTCCGCGGGGGCCTTCGCCATCCGGCTGGGGGGTGCGCAGGGAAGGTCCGCGGGCCGCCGCGCAAAAATCGCGGACAAATCAGGGCTAGGTTCGGTGGGAGGTATCTCTTCCCGCGGGTCTTTGATATTTCCTAGCTTTGGGGCCTCGGTCGTGGGGAGCATCCACGCGCAAAGATGGCGCTCAACCACCTCAACCTTCAGGGGAAATCATGAAGTTGCATCAGGTCGTCCGTGGCGCGAGCGCCGTTTGCCTATTGGCACCTTTCACTTGGGCCCAGACGGAGGCAGCAGCCTCCGCCTCGGTCGACACCGCCGCAGCGCCAGAAGCCAGCGCCGCGGCCGAACCGCCGCCCCCACCGCCCGCCGAGGAGCCGGCCCCCGAACCGATGGCCGAGCCGGTGAGCGAGGCTCCAGCGGAGCCAGCGGCGGCAGCCGGAAGCGAGAAGGTTCCGTACATGCAGCGTTACAAACCCGAGGCGATGGTGTGGGAGATGGGCCTGTTCGCTGGCCTGTTCCTGCCATCGGCGGGCTTGCCGCTCTACTCCGCACAGCTCCCCTACGTCGCCTACGGCGGCCAGGCCTTCGAGCTCGGCGGTCGAGTCGCCTTTTTCCCCCTGAGCTACCTGGGCGTCGAAGCCGAATTCATGTGGGCGGACGGCAACACCCGGGAGGATCTGTCGACCACGGTCGATCCGCGGCTGGTCGCCAACGACGCCATGTTCAACGCCTACCGCTTCCAGGTGATTGGCCAGTTGCCGTTCTGGAGCATCGTGCCGTTCGCCCTCGCTGGTGTGAGCGCAGTCGGTGCGACGAGCCAAGCGACCGGGCATGGCTCGAGCGCCGTGTTCCACTTCGGGTTTGGCGCCAAGGTGCCCATCACCAAGGATTTTTCGATTCGCGTCGACGTGCGTGAAAACATGATGGGTCGTTCGAATGCCGCCTTCGGCGGCCTCTCCTTCAGCGAGGAAGTCTTGATCGGCGGCACGGTCACCTTCGGTCGCAAGCCGGCGCCGCTTCCGCCTGCCGCGGCCGAGGATGCCGATAGCGACGGCGTGCCCGACGAGACGGATGCCTGTCCCGAGGTGGCGGCCCTCACCCCAGATGGCTGTCCCGGCGACCTCGACCAGGACGGCGTGCTCGACCCGGACGATCACTGCCCGCGCGAGGCAGGGACGACGCCGGAAGGCTGCCCCGACCCGGATCCCGACAAGGACGGGGTGCCTCTGCCCTGCGACATGTGCCCTGATGACGTGGGGGTCAGCCCTGGCGGTTGCCCCATCCTCGACGCAGACGGCGACGGCATCATCGATCAGGTCGACGAGTGCCCGAAGGAACCGGAGACCCAGAACGGGTTCGAGGACGCCAACGGCTGCCCCGACGAGCTGCCGAAGGAAGTGGAGAAGTTCAACGGCTCCATCCCCGGCATCACCTTCGTGCAGGGTTCGCCGAAGATCGAGAAGAAGAGCGATGCGACGCTCAAGGCCTGCGCCGACGTGCTGGCCAAGTATCCGTCCATCAAGCTCGAGATCACCGGTCACACCTCGAACGAAGGCAGTGCGACCTTCAACCAGAAGCTATCCGAGGACCGCGCTGGTGCCGTCCGTGATTGGCTCATCGACCACGGAGTGGCAGGCGAGCGCCTCGAGGCGAAGGGGGTGGGCTCGGATGTACCGGTTGCCGACAACAAGACGGCCGCCGGCCGGGAGAAGAATCGGCGCATCGAGTTCGCGATCGCCACCCAGTAGGGTCGCCTAGCTACTCGATCTCGAGCTCGGGCAAGCCCTTCACGAGCTCGTCGATCGCCTTCATTTGAGTCAAAAGCGGCTCGAGCAGCGCCAGAGGAAGCGCGCTCGGGCCGTCGCACTTGGCGGCGTCGGGATCGGGGTGAGACTCCAGGAACAGGCCCGCCAGGCCAGTGGCCAGGCCCGCCCGGGCGAGCTCGGCGAGCTGAGCTCGCCGGCCCCCGGAGGTCGCTGCTCCGGCTGCGCGCGTTTGTAGGGCGTGAGTCACATCGAAGATGACCGGCAAGTTGCCGGTGACTCGTTTCATCACGCCGAAACCCAGCATGTCGACCACGAGGTTGTCGTAGCCGAACGAGGTGCCACGGTCGCACAGGATGAGCTGGTCGCTATGGGCGCTCCTGAACTTATGGGCGACGTGGGCCATCTGCTCGGGGCTCAGGAACTGCGGCTTCTTGATGTTGATGGGCTTGCCCGTGGCGGCCAGGGCCAGCACCAGGTCCGTCTGCCGGGCCAGGAAGGCTGGCAGCTGCAGCACGTCGACCACCTCGGCCACTTTTGCGGCCTGCCAGGGCTCGTGCACGTCCGTGAGAACCGGCACGCCGAGCTGGCTCTTGATCTCGGCGAAGATGCGCAGACCTTCCTCCAGACCCGGTCCACGAAAGGACTCCCCCGAGGAGCGATTGGCCTTGTCGAAGCTGGCCTTGAACACGAACGGGATGCCGAGCTTCGTGGTGACCCGGAGGTACTCCTCGCAGACTCGGAGCGCGAAATCGCGCGATTCGAGCACGTTGACGCCCCCGAACAGGGTGAAGGGCAAGGAGTTATCCACCTCGAGCTCTGCGATCCGCACCATGTCCGTCAAAGGCTCGACCAGATCCGTCTCCAATGCCAGGGTCGGCTGAAGCGATGAAGGTTTTCCCCGCTGCGCCAGAGCCTGCCGCCTTTGGGTCCGGTGAGGGGGTGCTCTTCTGGTACGGGGCCGAGCACGTGGCGCGGGCCGAGAATTCTCGGCGTTACCGCATCGAAAACCGCCTTGTGCACTTGCCCCTGGCTCGGTCCCACACGGGCCGACGCGTGCCGGATGCGGTCCTCTGCGACGTGCGGCTCGTGCTCGCGGTGCGCCCGTTCGTGGACGGTGTCGCAAGGTCCGAGCTCGAGCGGCTACGAGCGCGGGGCCTGGCCGTCTGGGCCGACTACGACGACCTCTTGTTCCAGGGCCAGATCGACGACTTCCCGAACGCCCGCAAGTTCTGGCAACGCCTGCGCTGGAGGAGGCGCCTGCCCGTGTATCGAGACGGACTCGACGCGTTCGACGCGTTCACGTGCACGACCGCGCTCATCGCCGAGGCGCTCCGCGTCGCGCGACCCGGCACCGAGGTCCACCTGGTGCCGAACGTTCCGTCGCGAGCGTGGATCGAGCAGGGATGGACGCAGTATGGGCAGCTCGCGTGCAAGCCCGGCTCGCCCAAAGTGCTCCGCTACTTTCCAGGATCCCCCAGCCACGACGAGGACTTCGCGACCGTCGAGGACGCGCTCGCCCGGGTGCTCCACGAGGTGCCGGAGCTCGAGCTCGAGATCGTCGGCTACCTGAATTTCCAGCCACGGAAGTTTCCACGCGGGCGCGTCCGACACCGCCCCAAGGTCCCCTACCGTGAGCTGCCGGCCCTTCTTCTACCGACTTGGCTCAACCTGGTGCCGCTGGCCGAGACGCCGTACAGCCGGGCACGCTCGAGCATCAAGCAGCTCGAGGCGGAGGCCTTCGATGTGCCGAGCGCTGTCGGCGGAGCCTCCGAAATCGAGGGAGCGATCCGCGCGGCCCTCGGGCGTGGGCGCTGAGCGACGCTTGCCGTCGTGGATCCGGCGCACCAAGATCGGCAGGTGGTGGAGCGATGGACCAGCTAGGAGCACCCAGCTCGCTCGGGCCGAAGGCGATTCGGTCGGGCACGTGGCCGCGCTTCGTAGCTCGCTTCAGCGCCTGGCTCGATCGCTGGCGCCGCCGGCTCGAACGGCTCGCGCCGGGCAACCTGTCTCCACAGCTGAGCGCCGGGCAGGATCTTCCGCCCAAGGCTTACGCGGCCGGCTTTTATGTCCTGGTTCTGCACGTCCGCAGCAATGAGCGGCGCGGCTACGCCAAGCTCTACGTCGACGACGGCGGTGGTTTTTCCGAACGGGACGCTTACGGGCTCGTGACCAAGCACGAGAAGTCGGTCTTTCGCATCGTCCATCTGCCGCGTGGTGCTCGCGCGCTGCGTCTCGAGCCCAGCGAGCAGGAAAGCAGCGTCCCAGTTCCCCTATTTCGCTTCCACAGGGTTCCCTCCTTCTTCGCCAGGCGCCGCATGCTCCGTCGCATCGGTCTCGAGCATCTTTCGCTCGCCGGAACGCGCGGACGGGCACTCCGCGACGCCATCGCGGGCTATGCACAGGACAAGAAGCTCAGCCGCGAACAGGCGCTGTTCCGCCTCTATCACGACACCTTCGGGCTGCGCCGCTCGCGCGGCGACTACGATGCGTGGATCCGCCTGGTGGAAGCCCCCGCCGATCGCGAGCTCGAGCCGTGGCCGCCCGAAATGCCCGGCCCCACGCTGAGCGTGCTCGTCCCGGTCCATGATCCGGAGCCCGACCACTTGCGGGCCTGTCTCGAGTCGGTGTTGGCGCAGTCGTATCCCCATTTCGAGCTGTGCATCGCGGACGACGCGTCGTCCTTGCCCGAGGTGCGGGCCATCCTGGTGGAGTGCGCCCTGCGTGACCGGCGCGTGCGCCTCCACCGGCGCACGGAGCACGGCCACATCTGCCACGCCAGCAACGACGCGCTATCTCTCGCCAGCGGACGGTACGTGGCGCTGCTCGACCACGATGACGTGCTCTCCCGCCACGCGTTGCTGCGCATGGTGCATGCGCTCCGAGGCCACCCGCACGCCATCCTCCTCTACAGTGACGAGGACAAGCTTGCGGAGGACGGCGCCCGCAAAGGTCCCCATTTCAAGAGCCAATGGAACCCCGATCTCTTGCTGTCCCAGGCGTACATGGGCCATCTGCTCGTCGCGCGGACCAGCGAGGTCCGTGAGCTCGGCGGCTTTCGCCCCGGCTACGAGGGCAGCCAGGACCACGACCTCTGTTTGCGCCTGAGCGAGCGCTGCGGGCCAGGCCAGATCGTGCACGTGCCGCACGTCCTCTACCACTGGCGCGAGAGTGAACGCTCGACGGCGCAGCACCCCGACGCCAAGCACTATGCGGCGGACGCCGGCCGACGTGCCGTAGCCGACGCCCTGCATCGGCGGGGTGTAGCGGCCCGTGTCGACCTCGTTCCCCACGTAGCCCACGGCTATCGCGTTCATTTCGCGGTCCCGGCAGCGCCGCCGCTCGCCTCGATCCTGGTGCCCACGCGCGATCGCGTCGGCCTGCTCCGGACCTGTCTCCGCAGCCTGCTCGGTAGGACGCGTTACTCGAACGTCGAAGTCTTGGTCATCGACAACGGCAGCGTCGAGCCCGATACCCTCTCGTACTTCGAAGAGCTCTCCAGTGATGCACGGGTGCGCATCGTCCGCGACGACGGTCCCTTCAATTTTTCGGCACTGAACAACCGCGGCGTTCGCCAAACGAGCGGTGAGCTATTGGTCTTTCTGAACAACGACGTCGAAGTCACTCAGCCCGACTGGCTGCACGAAATGGTCAGCCACGCCGTGCGGCCCGACATCGGCTGTGTCGGGGCCAAGCTCCTCTACCCGGACGACACGGTGCAGCACGCTGGGGTCATCACTGGCATCGGCGGCGTCGCCGGGCACGCCCACAAGTATTTTCACAAGGACGAGCACGGCTACCACGGCCGCCTGCGCCTCACCCACAACGTCACCGCCGTCACGGCCGCTTGTCTCGTCGTGCGGCGCAGCGTGTTCGAGCAGGTGGGGGGGCTCGACGAAGAACTGGCGGTTGCCTTCAACGACGTCGATCTGTGTCTCAAGGTGCGCGGCGCCGGCTATCGGAACCTGTTCACGCCCCACGCCGTGCTCGGGCACCATGAGTCCGCGTCGAGGGGCAGCGAGAGTACCGAGCGTGGCCAAAGCCGCCTCTCCCGTGAGGCGCGCCTGCTCAAGGAGCGCTGGGGCCACACACTGCGTCAAGACCCGTACTACAGCCCGCACCTGTCGCTCGAGCACGAGGACTTCTCGATTGGGCTCAGCGGAGTAGAATCGCAGGCGCTTCTGCGATGATCCTCGACCCCGGCGAACCTGGTGAAAGCCACGAAGAGAACCTCAGGCGTCTCGAGGCTTTGCGGCTGCCGCCTCTGCAGGGCAAGCGCTTCTTGGATTTGAAGTCCCGCGGCGGTTTCTTTTGCCGCTTCGCGAGCTTCGAGGGCGCGAGTTTGGTCATCGGGACCGAGGCCGACCTCGCCGCAGTCGCCCTGGACCAGCAAGGCGTCTTCGACGTCATCCTGCTCACTTCGGCGCTGCATCATGCCCAAGATCAGCGCGCCTTGATCCAGAGCTTGGTCGAACGCCTTTCCCCAGACGGAATTCTGGTGCTGGAGCTGGGCATCGCCCGCCACAAGGTCGCCAGCCCCACGTTCCCGTCGCGCCGTGGAGTTGCTGCCCTCTTCCGCGGCGCAGCCTGGAAGCAAATGGGTGCCAGCGGTCGCACGGGCAGCGAACACGTGCGTTGGCAAATCTACCACGTGCGCCGGCGCAAGCCTTTCGCGTACCTTCTGCTGCAGCCGCCGGGCTATGGCAAGACCATGCTCGCGCGCGAGCTCTTCGCTCAGGCTCATGTTCACGTCGTTTCCGGGGACGAAACGCTGCACGCCGTTGCCCGCGGAGTGCTCGAGGCGCCGCCTGCCTTGGGCGCCACCGTGAAGGAGGATTTTTCGACGGCTACCATCGATCGAACGATTCTTCGTATCGTCGAGCGCGGTTTGGTGCGACAGCTGGTCGACTTCTTGGTCGCTCGCGGACAGGGGCAGGACTTCGCCCTCGATGCCTTCCTGCCGGCCGAGCTGCACGACGAGGTCGAACGAGCCGCCCGCGTGGCCGGCTATCTGCCCATTCACTTGCGGTGGAACCGCCCACACCCCGAGAGTCTTGGGGCAGGGGAGTGGCCGGCTCGTGTGAAGGCGTTTGGGCGCGCTTCAGAGCTCGGAACGCCCACATGACAACCAAGCCGCGAGCCTGCGTCGACTACCTGGCCCTGGTCGAGGATCGATGGCTGGTTGCGTTTGGTTGGGCCTACTCTCTGGTTGCCCGGCTTTCGTCCATCCATGTGCGTGAGCCCACCAACTGGCCGCGACTCCTGGCGGGTGACGGCAGCACGGGCGATCTGTTTTTCGGTAGTCGCGAGGACGTCCGCGCACACCTGGGTCTGGATTCGTCCGACGCACTTGGCTTCGCACTGGTCGTTCCACGGGAGCGGCTCGACGCCATGACCCTCGACCAGGGGCTGGAGCTGCAGTTCCGCTTTGCGCACAAGAAGCTGTCCAAGCGCGTTTCCCTGCGGCGCTCGAGCCTGGAAGGCGTGGAGACCTACCTCGCCTGGTACACCGAGGCCGAAAGGGCAGCGGTCTTGCGTGCCCTCAGTGGACAGGTCCCTGCGCAGAGCGGGGCGAGGGCACCCGCTCGCGTCGTGGCGAGGGTACCCGAGGCGGCCGTACCTGCGGATGGGGCGCATAGCTCGTTTCGAGGTGCGCTCGAGAAGTTCGAGGACGGCTTCATCCAGGGGTGGGCCGTCTCGACGCAGAATCCGGCTGAGATCGTCGAAGTCGAGCTCTGCGTCAATGAGCAGCCGGCTCTGCACGTGCTGGCCGATCGGAGTCGTGGGGACGTAGCACGGCGCGGCCTCTCGGCAGGGTTGGGAGGTTATCGGGTCGCTTTGCCTTTCTCGCCCCTCGCGTCGTCCGAGGCGATCATCCTGAGCGCACGCGAGAGGTCCACCAAGGCCCCACTCGGGCAGCCCCTGCGGGTCGGCGAGCTCTCTCCTTTCGCGCCTCGCTTCCTGCCCGGCTGGCCTGCGGCGACGCCGCCCCCGGTGACGGTCGTGATCACCGTCTACGATGCCGCCGAGGAATTGGCGCCGTGTCTCGAGTCCGTGCGCAAGCACACCCGTGGGGATGTCGACGTGCTGGTGATCGACGACGCCAGCCCCAGCTCCGAAACCCGAGAGGTCTTGGATCGCTACCGCGACATCCCGGGCTTTCGCGTCGTCCAGAACGACCAGAACCTGGGCTACACGGCCTCCATCAACCGTGGCATCCGGGAGGCGCGGCCGGGGGCTGACGTCATCCTGCTCAATAGCGATACCCGCGTGCCGCCTCGCTGGGTGCAGACGCTTCGCGTAGCTGCTTACTCCGGGGGGCGTGTCGGCACTGCGACTGCCCTCTCCAACAACGCTGGTGCGTTCTCGGTACCTGTGGCGAATCGACACAACCCGCTGCCGGATCTCGTACCCATCGATGTCCTGGGGCGGCGGTTGACCCAGGGGGCGGCCGGTCTCTACCCAGAGATCCCAACGGGCAACGGGTTCTGCACATACGTCCGCGGAGACTACCTGCGCGAGGTGGGCTCGTTCGATGAGGCCGCCTTCCCCCGCGGCTATGGCGAGGAAAACGACTTCTGCATGCGCGGCGTGCGTCTCGGTTGGACTCACGTCGTCGACGATCGGACGTACGTGGCCCACACTCGTTCGGCCAGCTTCAAGGAGGAGCGGGCGGAGCTCATCGCGCACGGGCGCAGCATCGTCGAAAGCCGCTATCCCGAATATTCGGGCCTGGTCAAGGCCGCCTTCGACGGTCCCGAGCTGACCTTCACGCGTTTACGTAGTGGCCTTTCTTTGACGGAGACGGAACAGCTCGGTCGGCCCCGCCTCCTCTTCGTCATTTCGACCGCCACCGGTGGAACGCCGCAGACGAATCGCGACCTGATGCAGGCGTTATCCGGGGAGTACGACTGCTTCCTGCTGCGTTCGGACATGCGCAGGCTCAGTCTCAACAGGCTGATCGATTCGTCGCTCACCGTCGTCGCCGAGCACGTCCTTGCTCAACCCATCACCCCCGGTCACCACGTTTCCGACGAGTACGACAGCGTGCTGCGTCAGTGGCTCTGGCGCTACGCCATCGAGCTCGTGCACGTCCGTCACATCGCCTGGCATGGCCTAGGCCTCACGGCCGTGGCCAAGGCCATGGACATCCCGATCGTGTTCTCGTTCCACGACTACTACACCGCCTGTCCCAGCGTGAAGCTCTTGGACGAAAACCTAAAGCACTGCGGCGGCATCTGCACCCCTTGGACGGGCATTGACTGTTCGGTCGAGCTCTGGAGCCAGTCCCAGTTTCCTCGGCTCAAGGGTGAGCCCGTGTTGGCTTGGCGTGCGCGTATGGACCGTATGCTCGGGAGCTGTTCGGCCTTCGTCACAACGAGCGAGAGCGCCGCCGCCATCGTGGAGCGGACCTTCCCACGGGTGGCGCGGCGAGGGATCCAGATCATCCCGCACGGCCGCGATTTCGACAGCTTCTCTCAGCTGGCACAGCCCCCTCGGCCTGGTGAAAAGGTTCGCGTCGTTGTGCCGGGCAACCTGAGCATTGCCAAGGGCGCGCTGGTCTTGCGGGAGCTCATCGAAAAGGCAGGCGACCGCTACGAGTTTCATCTCGTGGGCCAGGTCCACCCGAGCCTTCAGGGGCTCGGGACGGCTCATGGCCCCTACGGTCGCGAAGAGCTGTCGGGGATCATCGCCGACATCCGCCCAGCGGTCGGCCTCATCCTGTCCATCTGGCCCGAGACCTACTGTCACACCCTGACCGAGCTTTGGTCGTGCGGGGTCCCGGTCATTGCATTCGACACCGGGGCGGTGGGCGAGCGGCTGCGGGAGACCCCGGGCGGATGGCTGGTGAAGGAGATGACGGCCGACAAGGTCCTCGCCGCACTCGAAGACCGTGCGCAAGACACGTTGTCGATTGCCGGCGCCGTCGATGCCTTGGTTCGCTGGTCGGCGGTGGATCGCGGTCTGTCGAGCATGTCGACGAGGTACAAGGAGCTTTACCTCGAGGTTCTTTAGTAGGGAAAGGCTTGGAAGTCCGAAGATGGAAGACGATCAAAACGCGCGCACGCCCGAGCGCATGGACATCGTAACGGTTGTGTACCGCGCCGACGTGGCTCTTCTGAAGCTGCAAGCTCGGTCGATTCGCAAGTTCTTCAGGCCGCGCGACATCGGAACGATCATCATCGCCGTCAACGAGATGGCGCCCGAGCGCACCTACTCGGCGCTGAAAGACCAGGTAGTGGAGGAATACGGCGAGCTCATTCGTCAGGTCGAGATCCTGCCCGCGTCGCACCTGATGCGGCCGAGGGTGAACGCCTCGGGCTGGCAAACTCAGCAGTCACTGAAGGTCTTGGTCAGCAGCTTCGTGAATGCCAAGCATTACCTCGTGCTGGATGCGAAGCACCACTTCATTCGACCTGTCACGATCGCAAACTTTCTCGACCGATCGAGCGGAAAGATGCGTTCCTTCCGTTTGACTTCGCACGGGGCGCTGGGAGCCCATCTGAAGAGTGCCCTCGAGTACTTCGCGCTCGAGCCGCGCGAGTACACCCTTCCCGCGACCGCTCCGTACGTCATGCTGACGTCGGCTGCGCGGACCCTCGTGAGCTACGTCGAAGATCGCGAGCAGGAGACATTCGATGACTTCATGCACCAGCGCGGCCGGCAAATGACGGAGTTCTACCTCTACTACGCTTTCCTCGAGGCGCAGCTGGGGGGTGCAGATGCGCACTACAAATACGGGGCACGCGGCGCCGTCCAGATTTCCGCGCGCCATCCCTCCACTCAGGAAAAGGTCGACGCTGCACTCGAGACGCTCCGGGAGGACAAGATTGTGTGTTTTGGATTGCACAAGACTCGTGCCCCGGGACTCACCGAGTCCAACGTCAGCGTGATTACCGACCTGTGGACGACGCAGGGGCTCTTTGCGACGACCGAGGACGCGCGGGCGTACTTCGACACGCTGCTTGTGGATCCAACGACCCACGCGATACTCGGGAACGCCTGACGTGAGGATTCTAGGTGGGGAGAGCCGCGGTGGACTCGCTTGAACGACCAATCTCGCTGAATCCATCCCTCGTCGAGGCCTTGGCTTTGCCATTGCCGCACCGCACTCCTGCGCTCATCTCCAAGGGCTGGCACGTGGAGGTCAGTCGGCCGGGGGATCTGGAGAAGCTACGCATTGTCGTAGCAAGAGATATCGCAAATGAGGGGGGCACCGGACTCTGCTTCTCCGCGGGGGCGTGCGAAGGGTGGGTCCGGCTTTCCCAGGAAGTCGATCTAGACGACCTTGGCCCAGCAGCTCGGCTCCGGCTCCGGCTCAGTAGCTATTCGGCAGCGAACGCGCCGTCCATCGAATGGGTCGCCCTTCTCACGGAGACGGCAGCTGGGAAGAGGGTATTCCACACCGTACTCGCTCGAACACCCGCGTCGGTGGCTGGCCACAATCAGCAGACGTTCGAGGCGATTCCAGCGGCGCCTCGAGCAGGCAAGGTGTTCCTCACCGTCAGCTTCATCCCGGGCAGTCCAGACATCTATCTTTCCGAAGTGAGCCTCTCACTGCTCCCCCCTAGTCTGCCGGGGAGTGAGGTCCGTCCTCCGGGCGGGGTCGCGACCGAAGCCGCGATCTTCGCGATGGTCAGGGTCCTGCTTGGGCGTGGCGCTTCGCCCCGAGCCCTCGACGACTTCTTGGGCCGACCTACCAGCGAGCTCTTGAGCGGCATCCTTCTGGGAGATGAGTTTGCGCGCCTCGCGGACAGCGGCCTCCTGGGCGGTGAGGCGATTCCTCATGAGCGCCACGCGTTCCTGCTCGATGACGCAACGTACCGCAGCGTTCAGGACGTCTACGGCGTGGGGCCGAGTACCGAGTGGACCAGATGGCTGCGTTCGGCGCGCAGCTGGCGAGAGGTGCTCGTGGTGTTGCTGTGCGATGCCGACACGCTCGAGCGCGTCGATCGGTCGTCTCCGAGGTTTACGCGCTTGGCCTCGATCGTCGAGGCGCTCAAGAGGGTCACGTCGCGAGACGATATCGCGAGCGACGAGCGTGGCCAGCGGCCGTCGCGAGCACCGTCGCTCGAGCCGCCGACCGAGTCCGTTTCGCGCCGAGCGCAGAGAACGGAACGGGCGCTAGCTTTGCTGCGCAAAGCCAATCAGGAGGTCGAGCGTCTGCGCCACCAGGCGGAAGCAAGAGCCGCGGCCGCCGAGCGCGAACTGGCTGCCACTCTCGCTGCTACGAAGGTGAACGCTGCGGGGTCGGGACATGCGCTTGGATGTTTGAACTGGTACAGGCGCAATCTGTCTCGCTCCGTGAATGAGCTCGAGCGGATGGCGTTGAGAAACCGTTCGCTCTCGGCGCGGGAGTTGCTTGCCCGCGTCGCGACGGAAGGGGGCTTCGGGTACCAGGACTTCGAAGCTGCTTCGCTCGAGGCGCGCGGGTTGGAGGAAGCCCTGGGTTCCGCATCCAAGCCGGCCTTACGGGCTTTGGCGGCGCTGGCTCGCGTGGTGGGAAACCAGACGGTCACATCGACGGATGAACCGCTGGCCACGCGCCTCTACGACTACGTATTTTCCAAGCTGCGGCCGGTTGAAGCTCGCCTGGCGGACAGGATCCTTCACGTGGATCTATTGACCCAGCGCGGGCGTCTCGAGCAAGCTCGAGCGTTTCTCGACCAGTCCGGACTGATGGAAGCCGCGCTGGTGGACTACCAGTGCTTGCGAGCGAATGTGCTGCGCGCGACGGCAGGATCCGGCGAAGATTGGCTGTCGGCGGTCAACGGGTTGATGCGGGGAATCGAGCCCTTGCGCGTGGTGGGCGGCACCGGCTCCTGCCTGGAGAGGTTGGCAGTCAAGCCTGACGGCGCGGTCGACGGTCCGATGATTTCGGTGCTGATGACGACGTTCGAACCAGACGAGGGCATTGAGCTCGCCGTCCAGTCCGTTCTCGACCAGACGTGGAGGAACCTGGAACTCCTGATCGTGGATGACTGCAGCTCCGACGAATCCTTCGCCAAAGTGGAGCGTTGGCGCGACCGCGATCCGCGGATCCGGATCCTGAGGCAGGCTAGAAATGGGGGCACCTATGTCGCCAAAAACCACGCGCTCGAGCTTGCGCGCGGCGAGCTCGTGACGTGTCATGACTCCGACGATTGGTCGCATCCACGCAAGCTCGAGATTCAGGCTCGCGCACTACTCGCCGGTGAAGCCGTGGCCAATATTTCCAGCTGGATCCGCACCACGGCTGACCTGGAGTTCAAGCGCTTCTCTGGCAACGGGCAATTCCTGTACCCGAACATGTCGTCCCTGATGTTCCGCCGAGAGCCAGTCCTCGAGAGAGCCGGGTTCTGGGATGGAGTCCGGACCGGAGCGGACTCAGAATTTCGGCGGCGGCTCGAGCATCTGTTCTCCCACGAGATCCCGGTGCTCACGGAGGCCCCGCTTTCCTTCGGGCAGATGCGCGTTGGTGCGCTCACGCACAACAGCCTCGGTAACGGGTTCGAGTCACCCGATCGGAGGATGTACCGACAGTATTGGACCCTTTGGCACGAACGAACGGCTGGTCAGCCGCAAGACCTCGTCGTGCCAGCCCCAGGCGACGAGCGCCGGTTTCTCGCGCCTCGAGCCACACTACCGACCGTTCCAGGTGACGCACGTGCCTACGACATCGTCGTTCTCAGTGACTTTCGGCTGAGTAGCGAGGTCACGGCATCGTGCATACACGATGTGCTGCTCGGGGCAGAGGCGGGCCTCAGGATGGCAATCTGTCAGGTGCACTCGCTCTTGCCGGCTGTCGTTGGCCAAGAGATGTTCGACCCGAGCATCCACCACCTGCTCCAAAGTGGCGCAGCTGATCTCGTGCATCTGCACGAGGCGGTGTCATGTCGCGCGTTGGTCGTGCGGTGCCCAGCCTGCCTCCAATTCACAGCCGGGATGTCTTCGAGCATTTCGGCGGAACGAGTCGTCGTGGTGGCCAGCACCGCGCCATGGATGGGGCAGGATCCCGCCTACGACTACGATCCTGCCGAGACGACGCGCAACACGCTCTGGCTATTCAAGCGCCACCCTGTTTGGGCGCCGACGAGCCCCCGGGTGCGAGCGGGCCTCCAGGCCGTGCTGACGGGCGCCTACGTCGCCGACGAGGACTGGACTGAGGTGGTCCCGGAAGCCGCCAAGCAAGGACGCGAGGGTTTCGTTTCGGACAGGCCCACCATTGGCCGCCGGGCGCCGGACCACGGAGACGCATGGCCTGCCGACAAGGACGCCATGGAGCGCGTCTATCCCGTCGACGGGTCGGCGTGGGTCCACCTTTGGGGCAACGCTCGCGCTCCGCAAAAGGTGGGACAATGGCACGAGCTCCCAGCACATTGGCGGGTGACGACGCCCGCGAACCAGGACTTCGTCGACTTCGTTCGGGGCATCGACTTCTACGTTCCCTTCCTCGGCGCGGCCCAAGCGCGCGACAGCAACCCGTTCGTCCTCGACGCCATGAGTACGGGCTGCGTCGTTGTCCTGCCCCCAGAGTTCGAACCCACCTACGGAAATGCCGCAATCTACTGCGCGCCCGACGAGACATGGCAGACTATCGCCCGGCTCTACGCCGATCTCGGGACCTTCCGAGCTACGAGTCAGCGGGCTTGCGCCTTCACCGAGCAAACGCATCACCCGAGCACGCATCAGGGGCGGTTGATGAGGTTGCTTGAGGGCGTGCCTCTGTTGGCCAATCAATCTGAGGGCGTTTTCGCCGGGACGCCCGTTGCTTGAGGAGCAACTCAATGAAGTTCATGCAAGAGACAGACGTGAAGCCAGTATCCTTTTGCATCCCGTTGGCTTCGAAAACCGATGTCCGCGGGTGGAAGAGAGTCAATGAATGCCTAGGCTACACGCTTCGCTCCATCTTGCGACAGACGGACCCGCGTTTCAGCGTCTATGTTTGCTCTCACGACAAGCCTCAGTGCGAAGAGATGTGTGATCCACGGGTCAGCTTTGTGGCCGTGAAGGGGAGACGGGCGTCATCACCGGATGAATTCATTCGTGACAAGGCTATGAAGCGGAAGGCTTTAGCAGAGATCGTAAAAAGCAACGGCCCTTCCTACATGGTGATGCACGATGGTGACGACATCCTGAGCAGACGTCTTGTCGAGTACTTTCGCGCTGTGAACGATCCGCATGGGTACACTTATCCCGTCGGCTATGTCATGGATTTTCAGGCCTGCCGTCTGGCTCCCGTGCCCGGAGTCTGGGGGAAGCCGTTCAGCCACGTCTGCGGCAGTTCGGCAGCCATCTGGATGACCCCAAGTGATTTTGACGAAGAGATCGATGGCTCCGGCATTAGAAAAGAGTCGTACTTTCGGCGTTTCAAGCAACATTCTGGATGGCCCGAAGTCGCCCGTGCTGCCGGCCGCCCGCTACATGAGGTCCCCTTTCCGTGCTGCATCTATGTGCAGAACAACAGTATCAATATTTCTGCACAGCTTCAGCGTTCGGAGGAACGTATTGCGCACCTCATGCAGACGGTACGCGAACGCTCGCTCGAAATGACCGCAGAATTGGTTGCGGAGTTCTCTTTGGATTGGGTCTGGCACCGAGTTCGGAGCACGCCTCGCCCACGCGAGGTTCTCATCGACGCCACCGGAGGGAATGAACGGGCAAGGCAAGTCATCTACCAGCTTGATTCTATGCGGCTAGGAGTTCTCGGAGGGATTTCTGACGATGCGGAGCTGAGCAACGCTCAACGCCGCGACGATTCCAGAGAACTCGCAGATGTGGTCGCTGAGATGACAGCAAAGTTGCGACCAGCCGTGGTGCTCGAAGTTGGCGCCGGGAGGGGCTACTTCTCGCGGAGAGTGAAATCCGCATCCCCAGAAACGCGGGTCATTGCTGCTGAAGGCAGTCCGACGGTCCACGCTGAGAACGAGTCTCAACTTGCGACACTAGGAGTTGAGTCAGTGCAGACGTGCATCACCGACCATCAGGGAGTCGTTGCGTTTCACGTTCCAGTGCATGGGGGGAAGCCGCAACTTGAACGTGGAAGCACACTGTTGAATGCCCGGGCGGATCAACACGAGAGCGCCATGCAGCGTACAGAGACGGTCGATAGCGTCCTGGCTGGCAAGGACGGGTCGGTCGTGCTCTGGATCGACGCGGAAGGGGCAACCCTTTCTGCCTTGGCAGGGGCGAGGGCGACGCTTGAGCGTTGCATTCTCCTCTACGCAACGATGGAGGTGGGGGTTCGTTGGCAGAACGGTCCGCTTGCTCACGACGTGCTGGCGTTTCTCGCGGAAACTGACTTGATTCCGGTATTGACCGATGTGCGCCGCCCATGGCAGTTTGGAGCAGTCTTCTGTCGATCGCGAGAGTTCGGCGATCCCGGCGTCGCTCGTATTTGCGTCGAGTTCTTGGAACGTCGGGCAGCGCGACTGGGGAGCTAAGGACCACAGACACAGATGGAGCGTCAGTTGCTATAATGCCTGTGGATCCTCTCCTCTGACTAGCGCTCAATGAAGGACAGGCGATCGGCTGGGGCCCAGTGTGGGTTTGGGCTCAAGGCGCTTCGAAAGGATGATAAATGAGAAATAATATCATTGAGGCGTTGCGAAGAAAAAAGGACTTTGCGCCTCGGGTTGTTTTCGACATCGGAGGCAACGTTGGGCAGTCGGCGGTTGAGTTTGCCGGAGCCTGGCCGCAAGCCCGCATCTACAGTTTTGAGCCGATACCAAGGACGTTTGCACTCCTACAGGAAGCGACGACAGAATTCCCGAACGTCGTAACGAGTAGAATCGCATTTGGTGCAAGGTCAGGGGTTGCGACGATGCTTGCGCGGGACACATCCCCGGTAAATCGGATCATTTCAAGACCGACTGAGGAACCAACGATCGAAGCCCAGGTCTCGACTATCGATGCATTTTGCGCAAGCGAGAACATTCCCGCCCTCGAGTTTGTAAAGATCGACACCGAGGGTCATGACCTGAAAGTTCTCGTGGGGGGCGCCAACATGCTTCGTGAACAGCGAATTGAGTTTGTTCAGGTCGAATGCGCCCTATCACCTGATAATCGACAGCACGTTTCGCTGGACGCATTCTCCGGTTTCTTGTTTCCGCTCGGCTACCGTCTATTTGGCCTATTTGATCTGGAGCATCGTCTCGGCAAGACCCGGCTGCGGGGGGCCGGCTTCGGAAACGCCGTTTTTGTGAAGGAACCGTGAGCTGTTCCGCTGGTGCTACTGGCTTGGAGATCCCAGAAAACTCAGTCCGAGGTCTTTCAATTTCTCATTGATCGCTGTGACGTAGGTCGTGAGGCGACGGTCTTCGACGTCGTTCTTGTCGTTCCGACGAAAGTGCTCTTTCGTGCGGTATTTGTCGGGGTGATCATCTGGTTTCGTTGCCCGGCCACGCGCCACCTTTGCTTCCCATTCCTCCACCGATTTGGTGAAATAGTGATTGATGAGAATCACGTCATGGTGAACCGTTTCGCTTCTGCCCATGTTCGGGGCAATGATTTCGCCTGCGACGGTTCGGTACGTCACCCCTTCCGCGAACTGGTGGTTGTGTAGGTTGGGTTTGAGCAAAGCGTTCGTTCTTGCGATCGTCTTCACCGCGCGGTTTGGCGAGTGCTCGGTCTTTGCCCGACGTGTGAAGCGTTCAATCACGAGGCCTGGTGTCCGGGTGCGGTGTCCGGACGTTCCGAACATGCTCCAGTTGACGGCGATGGCGTCGAAATGATCGTGAGCTTCGAGAAAGGCAGCGATGGAGTTGTTGTACCCGGGGATGTGGACGAACTCGTCGATGTCGACGTACGTGATCCACTTGAACGCTGGTCGCAGGCGTCGCAGGCCGTCCGTGTACGCCGTGCGCTGAGTCTGGCCATCGGATCGCGACGGCCATTTCAGCCAGGTAATGAGTCCCGCCTCGGCCAGGACCTCCAGCACGTCGCGCGTGTCGTCCGTGCTCTCGTTCTCGTAGACGAGGATCTGATCGAAGCCGATCAGGCGGTGGTAGATCGCCCATTCGGCGATGTATGGGCCTTCGTTCTTCGCAATGGCGCAGATTGCCACGAGGCGTCGCCTGTCTTCGTCCATCGAGAATCGTCGTGCTAGGTCAGGTTGCAGCGGCGGCTACCGCGTCCTCATCGTAGGTAGGTGTTGGTCCGAAGCACTCCGCGCACTCGTTCCAGGTCCTCCGCCGTGTCTACGCCCGGTTGCGGCGCCGCGTCCACGACGCTGACATGGATCTCCCAGCCCATCCAGAGTGCCCGGAGCTGCTCCAGGGACTCGGCCGTCTCCCAGGACGGGGGCGTCTCGCCCGTGAGCTCGACGAGCGTGCGGACGCGGTAGGCGTAGAGGCCGATGTGGCGGAGGAAGGGGACGCCGGGGGGCAGGGTGGCGGGCTTGTCCGGAAGCGGTGGGATGGAGTCGCGCACCCAGGGCACGGGCGCGCGGCTGAACGTGCGCGCGAGGCCGTGACGATCGAGGACGACTTTGACCACGTGCGGAGAGAACAGCTCGTCCACGTCCTTGATCGGCGTGGCCAGGGTCGCCAGGTGGGCGCCGGGACGCTCGGCCAATGCCCGGGCGACGCCCCTGGCGAGGTTGGGATCGAGCAGCGGCTCGTCGCCTTGCCAGTTGACGATGATGGTCTCACCAGCGAGGCCACGGCGCTGCACGGCCTCGGCGAGGCGATCCGTCCCCGAGGTATGCGCGGGTGACGTCAACAGCGCTTCGCCGCCGGCGGCACGAACGACGTCGACGATGCGCTGGTCATCGGCGGCGACCAGCACGAAATCTGCGCCAGCACGCAGCGCGGCCTCGAGCACTCTCACGACGAGGGGCTTGCCGGCGACGTCGAGCAGCGGCTTACCGGGTAGGCGCGTCGACGACAGACGCGCCGGAATGACGATACCGAAGGACGTCACGGTACCAAGAACAGCACGACCGCCGCGGACACGGCCACCTGGTAGATGATCTGCGTCACGTCGAGGATGTTCTGCGTCAGCTTGGTGTCGACCTTGGGCGGTACGAGGATCTCGTCGCCGGGGTGCACCTCCATGCCGGAGCCGCCGACGATCACTTCGGCGTTGGGACGGTGCAGGACGATGCGGCCCTTGTCGGCGCGGTCCGTGTAGCCACCGGATTGCAGGATGTAGTCCTTCGCCGTCATGCCGGGGGTGTACATGATGGCCTTGGTCATGAAGACCTCGCCGCTGACGCGGACGACGTTCGTCTTCTGGGGGATGACGAGGACGTCGCCATCCTCCAAGACGACGTTGAGCTGCTTGCCGTCGCGCGAGGTGACGACGCGACCGAGCGGCTGGATGTTGTGAGCGCGTTCGACGAAGCGTTGCACCAAGTCGGCTTCCTTCACGCGGATGTTGGTCTCGCCGTCCGAGTCGGAGAGCGCCAGGAGCGCGCTGCGCTCGAGTCGAAATAGACTGTCGTCGATGGAATCCTTCTGGGCCCGCGCGACGGAGGCGCGGCGAACGTGCACGCCGTCGACGTTGGCGAGGGCCGAGTCGACGGGAATGTGGTTCAAGACGTCCACGAGCCGCGAGCCGCGTCGTACGGCCAGCACGCTGGGGCCTTGGAACTCCCCTTCGACCTGGAGCAGGATGCTGCCCGGGCGGCCTTCGTCGCGCAGCAGGATTTGGTCGCCGTTTCGGAGCTGAAACTTGGCGAAATCCGCGAGGTTGAACGTCTGCCCCATCGGGGCCCCGTTGCGCACGCCGGTCACCGTGACAGCGGTGGCGCGCGCAGCGCCCGGCACGACGGACAGCGCCTCGCTGCCGGGCACCGGATCGGTACGAAACTCGAGCAAGGCCGGCGCGGCAACGCTGCCTTGTAGCTCCACCACCGGACCACGTCGCTTGACCAGGATCGTGTCGCCCGGCTTGAACTGGGGCGCTGGGATGTTGCCCTTCAGGATGAACTCGTAGAGGTCCAAGGTAGCCAAGAGCTGGCCTTCACGTCGGATCTCGATATCCCGATAGCTGCCGAGGTTCGCATCGATGCCGCCGGCTTGATCGAGAAAGCTCAAGACCGAGTCCGAAGGGATCCCGGCGTAGCGACCAGGTCGCACCACGCCGCCCGTCACGAAGACGGCCACCGGCTTGGCCGTGATCAGGTTCGTGTAGACATCGAAGTAGCGGGTGTAGACGCGGCTCAGTCCCTTGCGCACCGTTTCCGTCAGCTCGGCATTCTTGACACCGGCCAGCTTGATTGGGCCGATTTCGGGCAAGAAGATGTTGCCTTGCCCGTCGACCACGAACACATCGTTGATCTTGAGCGCGCCCCAGGAATTCAGCGCGACTTGGTCGCCCGGCATGATCACATAGTCGGGGTTGAGCCCGTCTTCGCGCGAGCGCGCGAAGTTTCCAATGAAGAGATTGGAGCCGAAGGGCTTGAGGGCTCTGACTCCAGGCTCGAGGCTGGGCTCGCGCGTCGCTTCCAAATCTTCCTGGTCGAACTGGTGACCGTCGGCCGCGGTGCTTCCGCTGCTATCGCCGGACTGCGTCTTGCTCCGACCGGGTACGCTCGTGCTGGTTCCGCTGCCGAGCTGCTTCGGATCGGACGAAGGGACGCGTGGCAAGATCGACTGCGCCTGGGCCACGGGTCCGAGCAAGAGCGCGCCCACGACCGCGAGCACACCAGTGCGCAGGAGAATATGTGCTCGAAATGGCGATTTCATAGGCGAGCGTGCTCCTTGATCGAAGCCACCAAGAGGGAGCCAATCCCGAAGAACAGCAGGCTGGCCAAAAAGACCGTCAGCGTGCCGAGCCAGCGCCGGGGGTATTGCGCCTCATCGGCTCGACTCGGCTCGGCGATGATGGCGAGGTAACGGTGCTGACGCATGGCGTTCGTGCGCGCGACCTCGAGCGAGGCGAGGGCCGTTTGGTAGGCGCCGGTGGCAAATTCCTTTTCCATCGTGGCTTTCTCGAAATCCATCAGCTCCGTACTCAAGCTGTTCTTCCCTCCGGGCTTGACCAGGCGCTGCGTCTCGCCCGCCGCCTGCGCCGCGAGTGAGCGCACGCGCTCGGTGGCGCCGATGACCTGCGGATGGTCCTCCGCCATGTAGGATTTGAGCGCCGCCAGCTCCGCTCGTGCGCGCGCGATCTCACCTTCGAGGGCCGTCCGGATAGAGAGCGCCGCAGCTGCAGTTTGCTCTGGGTTGAACTCACCGTGCTCCTGCTGCAGCCGCACCAGGCTCTCGCGCGCTTGGCTCAGCCTTTTTTCGGCCTTCTCCACTTCTCGACTGGCGAACTCGATCTGATCCTGACGCGCGCGTTCGGCCAGCTCGTTCACCATCTTTTCGCTGCGCGCGAGCATGCGCCGCGAGAACGCCTGGGCACGTTCCGGCGAATAGGCGCGCACGCGCAGCGTGAGCACACTGGAATTCGGGTCGATGTTCATGACTACGACGTCCTCGTAGTATTTGTAGGCCTGCTCGAAGCTGGCGTCGCCCCTGAGGCGGGACCAGAAATCGTGGTGGGGCTCTTTGTAGTGTGCGATGAAGTGATCGTTCCGATCGAGGTCGAGCAGCATCTCGCGCGACATCACGAAGTCACGCACGGCCATGGTGTCGCGCATGGCCGTCGAGCCCCCGGCCAAGCCAATCAGGGACTCCATCGGTGTGGCAGCGCGCACGTCGGAGCTGTCGACCGTGAACAGGGACACCGACTCGTAGCGAGCACTGGCGATGAATGCGAAGTAGGTCGCACCGAGGACGGTCGGTAGAAGGACGAACAGCGCGAGTCGAACCGCCAGCGATGCCGCTCGACGTCTGCGGACGCGGCGGACGGTCTCGGCGGCAGCACTGCGCTCGGCGCTAGCGACGGGCCCCGTTGGGGCGGTCCCGGCGTTCTTGCCCAGGTCCACCAGGGCCGCTCCTTCGGCCAGGGTGACCTTGGCGGCCTGACTGACGCTCGGTTCCTTGCTCATCGGAGGGCCTTGTAGATGGCTTCCGCCTCGTCCATCGAATCGTACACCGTCAGCCGCCCGTCGTTGAGAATTGCGCAGGTATCGCAGTAGTCGCGAATGGTTCGTTGCTGATGAGAGACCATGATGAGCATCGAGCGGGCACGCCGTTCGGCGAATGCTTCCTTGCACTTACCATTGAACCGAGCGTCGCCGACCGCAGTCAGCTCGTCGACCAGGTAGACATCGAAGTCGATGGCCATACTGAGGCCAAACGCCAGGCGCCCCCTCATGCCGGACGAGTAGGTCTTGATGGGCATATAGAAGTAGTCACCCAGCTCCGAGAACTCGTGTGTGAAGCCCACGACCCGATCCACGTCCTCCCCGTAGAGGCGAGCCACGAAGCGGCAGTTCTCTTCGCCCGACAGCGAGCCGCTGAATCCCCCACCGAAGCCGAGGGGCCACGAGATCCGACCGCGTCGGCGCACGACGCCAGCGTCGGGTGCCTCCACTCCGGCCAAGATGCGCAGAAGCGTCGATTTGCCGGCACCATTGTAGCCGAGGATCCCGATGTTCCGACCGGCCTGGAGCTCGAGGCTGATGTGGTCGAGCACGACCCGCACGCCTTGGTGGGCCCGGTAGGCCTTGAAGACATCCTGCAGCTCGATCATTCGCGCTCGCGGCCTCGAGTGCTGCGCTCCAAGATCAGCGCGACGAAGGAAAGCACGATGACCCAAGCAAATGGATACCAACCGTTGACCAAGCGACTGTCGTAGCCCGCGTACCAGCCGCCGCGAATCATGGTGATGGTGTGGAGTAGGGGATTCCACAGAAAATACTCGGCGACGCGAGGCGGTAACTCGCCCACGGTGAAGAACACTCCCGACACCCAGAAGAGTGGTCGAATCATCGGGCTCGCGATGCGGTCGACGGCCTCCCATCTCACGTAGAGGGCGCAAAGGACCGCGCCGAGGGCGCCGCCGAGCGCGATGGTGAGAAAAAGGCCGAGCATGACCTCCAGCAGGTCGTCCACCGGGAAAACCCCGAGCAACAGGGCTTCCCCGCCCAAGATGATGAAAAAGACACTGGTCCACGTCGCACCTTCGAGCAGTGTGCGCGCAGTCATCAAGCTGATGGGCCGCACCTGCGGATAGGAGAGCAGTCCGCGGTTGGAGTGCACGGAGACCACCACGCGCGAGGTGCAGTTGCGGAACATCTGAA
>Ga0164309_10000387_pt1 | contig 24996 bp, 19 predicted proteins | sample Whisoiple_247_MG_FD_109984 | JGI IMG/M metagenome (GOLD analysis project Ga0164309, IMG submission 109984) | Soil microbial communities amended with fresh organic matter from upstate New York, USA - Whitman soil sample_247_MG | ecosystem: Environmental > Terrestrial > Soil > Unclassified >...
GTGCGGACGACCTTGCCGATGGCGTGCGTTTCGCGGGCGCCGAGCAGGCCGAATTGGACGCCGAAGCCGTCCGATTTGAGCCAACGCACGTAGCCTGGGATCTTACAGCTGCCGCAGCCCGGCAGCTCGAGCGTCAGGGCGACCTCCGCACCGATCGGAAGCGTCTCGTCGCTCACCAGGAAGATGCCCCCTTGGCTGATGTCACGACTCTGCACTAGGACGATTTGACTGCCGGGCGCCTCGACACTGACTGCCACCACATACTCGGCCCGATGGTGCTCACGCTTCTCTCGCACGGATGTTCCTCGTTTCGGTCCGGTGCGGGGCCCCGACGCACTGAGCGCGAGGGAGTCCACCAGCCGCAGAACAAATATGGTGAACCCGATCTCTTTTCTGTCAAGAACCGAGCTGTGCGAGAGCGACAACTGAGGCCACTCCTCGCTCACGGATGTGGAGCGTCATCGTTCAAGATCGAAAGGCACGCTCGTGCAGGTTGGTGAGCTCTTCGACCGTGTGCGCACGCAGGTCAGCCTGCGCTTGCTGATCGCCGGCACCGTTTCGACGCTGTTCTTCCTGGCGCTCGTGTTGCCGCGTTCGGCCGACAGCCGTTTTCTCCCGCTGCCTCTGCCCGATCATGCCGCGGTAGCGCGAATTGACCGCGCCGAGCTCGCACGTTTCGCTCTCGCTGCGGAGGCGGGCGGGCGACCGGAATCCATCGCTGCCGAAAGTGCGCGGCGCTCCGAGCTGTCCGTGGGCGTGCGCACCGTGGGCGAGCTCTTTCGCCGGGCCGGGAAGCTCGTGGCAGCCAATTCCCCGCAAGCTCGGGACGCCATCAGCGAGCTTCGCCGCCAATTTCGAGTCGAGCTCGAGCTTGGCCGCACCAAGGAGCTCCTGGCCTTGCGCTCCTTGCAGTCCCAGCTGTTCGTTCGAGCCCTGACCGGCCAGTCGGAGCACGAGCACACGGAGCTCGAGGAGCTGGGCGGCGAGTTCGCCCGCCTCGTCGAGCAGGGCTGGCTGGGTGGGGGCAGTGCCGGGCGGAGCAGTGCCGAGCGGGGAAGTGCCGAGCGGGGCAAGGTCGACGAGGCGACGTTGCGTCTGCTGTTTCGGGTGAGGTGGGGGCATTTGCTCGGTTGTCATCGCGAGGCCCCGTTTGGTCCGTCACAGGATGAACTGCGGGTCTACTACCGCGTGTACCTTTTGCATCCACCGCGTGGCGACGACGAGGTGAGTCGGGCGCTCGAGCGCGTTTCCTACGCGCGGGCACTCGGTCAGGTCGATCCACAATTCCCGGTCGACCTAGCGGTCGGCATGCTGCTGTTGCAGGCGGGCGAACGGGAGCTCGCGCTACCGCCCTTGCGCGCGCACCTGGACCGGGTGCAGGGCGGGCCGTTTGCCAACCTGGCCCGGAACCACCTGCTTTTCGCGGCGTCCGAACCATGAACGAGGCCCCTTTGCCGATCCAGGTCGACCCGGCGCAGGTCGAGGCCACGGGGCTTGGCCTCCGCGGGGTCATGAGCCGAGTGCTCGCCCTGGCCGGACAACCGCATTCGGCCCGTGGACCGCGCGTTCTGCCCGTTCAGCTCGCGGCCGGTGCGTCGACGGCGCTCCTGGCGGCCGGCCTGGCGGAGCAGGGCATCCCGCTCGTGGTCGTCACGGCGGACGCGAAATCCGCGCTGCGACTGGAAGGCGATGTGCGCGCGCTGCGGCCCACATTGGCGCTGCGTCACCTCCCAGCCTCCGAGGTCACGCCCTACGAAGCGATTCGGCCCGACCAGCGACTGCTCTTGGCACGCGCCAGCGCACTCGGGGAGCTCGCGCGCGGACGATGCCAGGTCCTGGTGACGAGCGCTCATGGCTGGCTGAAAAAAGTCACGCCCGCGCCCGTCATGCGGGACGCTTGCATCGCCGTCGTCCAGGGCGAGACGGTCGACCTGTCGAACCTCGCTCTGCAGCTCGCGCGCCTCGGGTATCGGCGGGCACCCATCGTCGAGGATCCGGGCGATTTCTCCGTCCGAGGCGACTTGCTCGATGTTTGGCCGGCCAGTCACGTGACGCCCGTGCGCATCGAGCTCGACTTCGATCGCGTGCGCAGCATCCGCGCGTTCGGGGCCGGTTCGCAGCGCTCGAGCTCGGAGCAGCACGAGCCGTCCATCTCCATCGGCCCCACGCGGGAGGTCGCACCCGCGTTCTTCGCACCGCTCCGGGCTCGACCAGTCTTGCAGCAGTTGTGCGACGACGCGCGCTACCCCTCGGCCAAGGCGCGCGGGTTGATCGAGGACGTCCTGTCCGGCGCGCCTACCGTGTCCGGCGAGGCGTTCCTACCGGCGCATCGAGACCTCGCCCCGCTCTCGAGCTACGTCCGCCCCGGCACGATCCTGATCTTCGAGGATGCGCCGGCCGTGCTCCGAGCGGCCCTCGAGTACGGGCAGCAAATCGAACGTGTGTACGCCGCGGCACCAGGGCCGCGTTTCGCCCCCGGGGCACACTTTCTCTCCGGCAGTGAGTTGGAGGAATCGATCGCGGCTGAGCTGGTTTTGGCCACACATCCGTCTTCGGTCCAGGTTGGCTCTGGCAGCGGTTTCGAGGTCGTGGCAGGGGCAGGCAACGCCATCGCGCTCGGCGCGCGCGCGCAAGACGAGCTTGGTCAGCGCCTGGAAGCGGCGCGCAAGGGCCAGGGCCTCACCCAGGGACTCGGCCTGCTCTGGGACACGCTCGAGCAACAGAGCGCTCTGGGGCATCGCGTCGTGCTGGCCCTTCGGACCCATGCTCAGGCCGATCGGCTGGCAGACTTGTGCGAGCATCGCGGTTTGCGCCCACGGCGAGAGCCGGTGGATCTCCTCGGCATGGCCCTCGCGCCGGGTGCGCCGGCACTCCACGTGGTGGCACTGCCGCTGAGCCGAGGCTTTGCGCTCGATGAATCGCAGCTGTTCGTCCTGACCGAGGAGGAGATCTTCGGCAAACGTGCGCCGGCGCGCAAGGCGGAGAAGGCAACGGACCTCGCGCGGCTCACCGACGAGCTTCGCTCGCTCGCAGTCGGCGATCTGGTCGTTCACGCCGAGCACGGTATCGGCCGCTATCTCGGACTCGTTCACCGGGTGGTCGACGGCACGACCGTGGACCTCATCACCATCGAGTATGCCGGTGGGGACAAGCTGCTCCTGCCCGTTTATCGGCTCAGCCAGGTTCAGCGTTACGGGGGGGCGGAAGGGTCTCCGCGTCTCGATCGCTTGGGTGGCCTGACGTTCTCGAAGACCAAGGCGCAGGTCAAAAAGGAGGTTCGTCAGCTGTCCGATCAGCTCCTGCGCCTGTATGCCGAACGCAGGAGCATCCGTCGTCCTGCCATCGCCACACCGGGCGAGGAGTATTTGGCCTTCGAAGCGACGTTTCCCTACGAGGAAACGGTCGATCAGCTCGCCGCCATCGAGGACGTGCTGTCGGACTTGGCCAAGGACACGGCCATGGATCGGCTCATCTGTGGCGACGTTGGCTTCGGCAAGACGGAGGTTGCGCTGCGGGCCTGCTACCTGAACGTGCTCGCCGGTCGGCAGGTCGCGCTCCTGTGTCCCACGACGGTGCTGGCCGAGCAGCATTTCGCCACCTTTGCCGCGCGGCTCGAGGGTCTCGGGGTAACGGTGCGCCCCGTGAGCCGTTTCCAGTCCAAGAAGGCCGTCGACAAAACTTTGGCCGAGCTCAAGAGCGGGAAGGTCGACGTCGTCGTCGGCACGCATCGCCTGCTGTCCAAGGACGTGCACTATCGGTCGCTGGGCCTCCTGGTCATAGACGAGGAGCATCGCTTTGGTGTCGTGCACAAGGAGCGCATCAAGGAGCTGCGCCGTGCGGTGGACGTACTGACGCTCAGCGCCACGCCCATTCCGCGCACGCTGAGCCTGTCCATCAGCGGTCTGCGTGACATCTCCATCATCGGCACACCTCCCGTCGATCGAAGGGCCGTGCGGACGCTGGTGGCGCTCTTCGAGCAGACCGTGATCGAATCCGCGATCACGCGCGAGCTCGCCCGCGGAGGGCAGGTTTTCTACGTCGTGCCCAAGGTCGACGGCATCGAGCAGCGAGCTGCATTCTTGCGCGCTCTACTGCCGGGCACGAAGGTGACGGTTGCGCACGGTCAACTGACGGAGACTCAGCTGGAACGCGCCATGCACGAGTTCGTGCGAGGTGATGCTCACGTGCTCTTGTGCACGACCATCATCGAGAGCGGTCTCGACATCCCGCGCGCCAACACCATGCTCGTCGAACGGGCAGACCTGTTCGGTCTCGCACAGCTGCATCAGTTGCGTGGCCGGGTCGGACGCAGCTCGGAACGCGCCTATTGCTACTTGCTCTTGGCGAGTGACGGGCGAGTCACGGACGAAGCCGAACGGCGACTCGAGGCGCTGCAGCGCCACACCGAGCTAGGCGCCGGCTTTCACCTGGCGACGCTGGACCTCGAGCAGCGCGGTGCCGGCGAGGTGCTGGGAGCGGAGCAGAGTGGCCTCGTTCCCCGGGTCGGCTACGAGCTCTTTGCTCGCATGCTCGAGGAAGTGTCGGCCGAGCTGTCCGGTCAGGACTACGTGCCGGAGATCGATCCCGAGGTGGCCGTGGACGCGGAGGCCCTGTTGCCGGAGTCGTACGTGGAGGACGTGGGGGTACGGCTCAGTCTGTACAAGCGGTTTGCGTCGGCGCGGGGCGAGGACGAGGTCTTGCGTCTGGGGGAAGAGCTCGAAGAGCGCTTTGGCACTCCGCCAGCGGAGGTGCGCCGCTTCATCGTAGTCATGCGCCTCAAGTCGCTCTTGGCGAAGCTTCGCGCGTTGTCCTGCAACGCCACCAAGAGCGTGGTCACGCTGCACTTGTCTCCGGACACCCCTTTGTCACCCAGCGGGCTTGCGCCCTTCCTGGCGGAAAGAAAAGGTCAGCTGACGTTGAGTCCGGATGGCCGCATCACGCGTCGTCTCGGCAAAGGCGAGGCCTTCCCCTCCGGCATCGAGCATGCGGAGCGGCTGCTCAGTGAGCTCTCGCAGTTCGTTCCGCGCTGAGCCTTCAGCACGCGCACAACCATTCCCCGCTGCTGCAAGAGCACGAGCAGCTCCCGTTGGTACAGCCGTAGCCTGGCGTGCTGAACGGTTCCTGCGTGCAATCTTGCGGTGCTGGCGTGGCCGGGCAGCAAGGTAGGCAGCCACCCCAGCCGTCGTCGCAACTGCCTGGGGCAAAAGCCGGCCCTGCTCCCCCAAGTCCGTCGGGGTCCGGGCTAGGGGGCTCGCAAGGCGCGAGAGGGCTCTGCGGACAGTCCGTCACCTCCGCCCCCCAGCTGACTTCGCTTGCAGTCCCGTCGCAGTACACCTCGGTCGCTGCCGTCCCGCGTGCCGCGACCAGACTGGAGTGCTCACCGTCGTAGTAGCAGGACAGCACCGAGTTCCCGTCCGAGAAGGTGATGCGCTTGGTCCATGCGCCGCTCTCGCCTGGGCAGTCGTCCCTGGCGAAGAGATCGTAGGGGGACTGCCCTTGGCAACGCACCTGCATATAGGCTTCGCAGAAAAAGGCGGGGCAGCCGGTCTGGTTGGGGTGGACCGCCTGGCATGCGCTCGCTGTGCCTCCCGAGCCTCCGCTGGCCGTGCCTCCCGAGCCCCCGCTGGACGCGCCGCCCGAGGCTCCACCCGGGGCCCCGCCTGTTGCGTTGGCTCCACCCGAGCCATTCGTGGCTCCGCCCGTCCCGCCGCCGTTCGACGTGCGCCCACAAGCGAGCGACAGGCTCAACGTCGACAGCACCACGATGAGCCCAACCAGCGCGCGATGGCTGTGCGAGCGCGTGAGCCTCGACACATGAGATGAAGCAAGCACGATGTGACCCCTTTGGACGTGTCTTAGCAGGGGCCTATCTGCTCGCTACGCGCATTACTGGCGTGGAGCCGCGCCCCGGGTTCCCCGAGGCGCTGACCTGGACGTCAGGGGCTCGGGCCGCCGTCGGAGGAGAAGCCGCCCGTGGACATGCTGCCCCCGTAGCCAGTACCGCAATCCGCCTGGTCCCAAGGCTGGTCGCTGCAGTCGCAGTAGCCATCATTGGCGAAGTCGCACGGGTCCCACGATTCGCAGCAATAGTTGTCGTAGGTGCAGTCCTGCTCATCCCAGCTGAACTGTTCGTTGCAGTCGCAGATGCCGTCGTTGGCCCAGCCGCAGGAGTCTTCCGCGTTGCAGCAGGGCTCATTGCTCGCCCCGCCGTAGCCGCCGCCGTAGTAGCCGCCGCAATCGTGCTGCTCCCAGTCGGGGAGACCGCCGCAGTCGCAGGACCAGTTGTGCTCTAGGCCGCAGACATCGTCCCCGGCGCAGCAGTAGTCGCTGTTCCAGCAGTCTTGGTCCCCGGAGTCGGAGGAGCCATCGCAGTCTTGATCGACCACATCGCCGCAGACCTCTTCCTCCTGACAGGGGGCATCGGCCGGAATGGTGACGGGAACCTGGACCGTGTTGTTGGCCACCGACATCTCGGCGACCTTGCCGAGCGGGTTGACGGACACCTGGAGCACGTAGTCGCCGGGTTCGATGTCTGTGATGTCGACCCACTGGCATGGCGTGCCGACGCCGTAGATGTCGGCCCAGCCGGCCTCGAGATAGCTGCAGCCGGTCTCGCCCGGTTCGGGATGCACGCCGGGTTGGGGCCCGCTGTAGTCCTCGACGGGGTCCATGCTCACGAGGCAGAAGGACTGCTTGTGGCCTTGAGTCGCGGTGGCGCCGTCCGGCGTCAGCAGGCGGTAGTCCGTGAAGTCGAGGAAGTGGTAGTGCCCATGGCACTCCGAGTACTCGTAGAGCGGATTGTTTGCCTCGGGACCGGGATTGAGCGCGCCATTGCCCACGTTCTCGATGCGGCCCTCGAACTTGAGCAAACGCCGCTTGCCGGAGCCTCCTACGCACATCTCGCCTATTTCGCAGGAGTTTTCGCCGAACACCTGCTTGCCGATCACCATCGAAAGCCGCACGGAATCTTCGTTGGCGCGCAAGTCCGGCAGCATACAGACGCCGTTCTCGCACGGAGTTCCATCCGGGCAGCAGACGGCACCGCAGAAGCTCTGGTCACAATCGGGCTTCTCCAGCTCGATCTCGATCGTATTGTTGGCGAAGTTGCTCTCGGCGAAGCGCTCGTCGGCGTTGACCTTGAAGCGCACCGTGTACTGACCAGCTGCCAAGCCGGTCACGTCGAGCGAGCTGCAAGAGTGGCCAGGCTGCTGAGACAGCTCATCCACGTCGAGCCCCTGGGACGAACAGCGATACGTCCCTGATACCTCGTCGGCGACGCAGCTCGTCGGCAGGTGACGCACGGCGACCACGTCGCCCTCCTCATCGAGCACCTCCGCCTGGATGAAGTTCGAGCTCAGGTAGGTGTCGGAGCACGACGACAGGTAGAAGGCGGGAGAGTCCCAGGGTCGACCGATGTCGAGCGGGGCGTCGCCGGCGTTCTGGATCGTCAGCTCGAAGGGGATGACCGTGCGCTTCCCGTCGCCATCGAAGCAGCCGTCCTGGATTTCACAGGCTTGGTCCGACACCTGGACCGTTTCGAATCCCGGGCCTTGGAAGGCCACGTCGGTGATCTTCAGGTCGGCAGCCTGACACGTGCCGTCGCCGTCACAGGTGGCGCCGAGCGCGCAGCAGACGGAGTCGCACACGCTCTCGGTCGGGCAGTCGTCGGTGCACCCCACGACTTTGCCGTCCACGTCCTCCTGGCACAGCTCGCCCTCTGCGCAGGACACCTTTCGACCAGGGCACTTGACCTTGGCTGCGCTCTTGGTGGTGCTCGACGCCGGCTTCTCCTCAGTAGCCGGCTTGTCGGCCTGCGCCGTCGAGCCGCCGCTGGAGCTGCCGTCATCGTCGGGGGAGACGGCATCGCTACAGCCGGCTGCCCCGCCAATACAGACCGTGAGCAAATAGAGAACCAACCAAGGGCTTGTCGTCCGCATGCCCGCATATTGTTCCGACGGGCCCTATCCTTTCGATCATTTCTTGTCGAACGAGACAATCGGCTAGCCGACCTAGCGTGCCCGCTGGCCGATCGAGCGTGCCCGCTGTCGCCCTCAACCGTTCTGGGCGCGCTGGCGTAAGTAATGATCCGCCAAAACGAGGGCAACCATTGCTTCGGCCATCGGCACGAAACGTGGCAAGAGGCAGGGATCGTGGCGACCCTTCGTCGAGATGGTCGTCGCTTCACCGGTGTTGGTCACGGTGCGCTGCTCCTGCGGCAGACTGCTCGTCGGTTTGACGGCTGCGCGCAGAATGATGGGCGCGCCGCTCGAGATGCCGCCGAGCATGCCACCGTGGCGGTTCGTTTCGGTCGTCGGCTGTCCCGTTGGACCAGGGACGAAGACGTCGTTGTTCTGGCTGCCCCGCAGCGTCGCCGCGCCGAAGCCGATGCCGTACTCGACGCCGAGCACGGCGGGCAGGCTGAATAGCGCTTTGGCCAAATCCGCTTTGAGCTTGTCGAACACCGGCTCCCCGAGGCCCGCCGGGACGTTTCTCGCAATGATTTCAGCGACGCCGCCGATCGAATCCAGCTCTTTTCGCAGCTTGTCGATCAAGGTCACCATGCGAACGGCGGCGGCGGGATCGGGACAGCGCACGATGTTGGGCTCGCCGCCGGGCAGTGTCTCGACCGAAGCGAGCGTCACGCTGCCAGGGTCGACGTTCGCCACCACGTCACCGACCTGGCGCACGTAGGCCACGATCTCGGTGCCGGCCGCTCGCGCCAGGATCTTCTTGGCCACCACACCAGCGGCCACGCGCGACACGGTCTCGCGCGCGCTCGAACGGCCCCCGCCCCGGTAGTCGCGGCGACCGTACTTGGCATCGAACGTGTAATCGGCATGCCCGGGGCGGTACTTGTCCTTGATGTCCGCGTAGTCGCGGCTCTTCTGGTCTTCGTTTCGAACCAGGATGGCAATACTGGTGCCCGTGGTTTCGCCGTCGAAGACGCCGGCGAGGATCTCCGGCGTGTCGGACTCCTGGCGCTGCGTGGTCACGCGACTCTGACCAGGCCGGCGGCGGTCGAGGTCGACCAGCAGGTCTTCGACGGAAAGAGGGATGCCCGGCGGGCAGCCGTCGATGATGACGACGTTGCCGGGGCCATGGGATTCACCGGCCGTCGTCACTCGGAACGCCTGCCCGAAGCTGTTGCCTGCCATGCCGGGCGCTTACCATCGCTCCCGCTCTTGCACCACTGCCCCCTAGGGCGGTTTGATCGAGGTCATGCCGGATTCTGCCGCTCCTCTCACGACGCTCAGTGAGGAAGACCGCTTGCTTCGGGACACGGTGCTCGACTTTGCCCGGCGCGAAGTGGCGCCACACGTCGGCGAGATGGACGCAAGCGGGGCCATGCGCCCAGACATCGTGCGCGGGCTCTTCGAGATCGGCGTGATGGGCGTCGAGGTTCCCGAGGAGTTCGGCGGCGCGGGCTCGTCCTTCTTCAGTGCCATCGTCGCCGTCGAGGCGCTCGCCACCATTGACGCCAGCGTGTCGGTGCTGGTCGACGTGCAGAACACCTTGGTCCAAAACACCATCCTGCGTGCGGCCAGCGCCGAGCAGAAGGCGCGCTACTTGCCGCGTCTGACTTCCGAGTGGGTGGGCTCCTACGCGCTCAGCGAGGCCGGGAGTGGGAGCGACGCGTTCGGTCTCAAGACGCTCGCTCGCAAAGACGGCGCCGGCTACGTGCTCTCGGGCGGCAAGCTCTGGATCACCAACGCCGCGGAGAGCCAGCTCTTCATCGTGTTCGCCACCGTCGACCCGGGTCTCGGGCATCGCGGCATCACCGCCTTTCTGATCGAGCGCGACGCGCCGGGATTTTCCGTCGGTAAAAAGGAGGACAAGCTGGGCATTCGCGCTTCGAGCACCTGCCCGCTCACCTTGGAGGACGTGCGTGTCGGTTCCGAACAGGTGTTGGGGACGGTGGGCAAGGGGTATCTGGAAGCGATGCACACCCTGAACGAGGGCCGCATCGGCATCGGCGCGCAGATGGTGGGCATCGCCCAGGCAGCTCTCGATCATGCCCTTGCGCACGCCAAGGAGCGCAAGCAATTCGGCAAGCCCCTGACCGAGTTCCAGGCGGTGCAGTTCCAGCTCGCCGAGATGGCCGCCGACGTCGAGGTGGCGCGCCTGCTCGTCTACAACGCGGCCCGGATGAAGGACGCGGGCGAGCCGATCGCCAGTGCCGCGGCGATGGCCAAGCTGCGCGCCTCCGAAGTGGCCGAGCGGGTGGCGTCGCAGGCCGTCGATCTCCTGGGTGGGGTTGGCTTCACCCGCGAGTACCCGGTCGAGAAGCTGTACCGGGATGCCAAGATCGGAAAAATCTACGAAGGGACCAGCAACATGCAGCTGATGACCATCGCCAAAGGGCTGATCGGCTAGGGTGCCGTGATTTCGGCACCTTTCCGATCGGGTTGAAATGGGGCTGTGGCTGGGTAAGGTAAATCGTCATGTTCGAGTCCGGCCTGGTCACCCTGCTGAAGATTGTCGCAACGCTCGTCGCCAGCATGAGTGTCGTGCCGCTCCTGTTCTTGAGCTCCCCCGGCGGTGACACGTCCGAGCCCAAGGACGTGTTCGACACCGACTAGGCCTGTTCCGGGCGGCCCGGCGCATCAGCGCCGGAACGGCTCGCGCAGGACGCGGATCGATTTGCGGCGCCCGCTGGCCATGACGTCGAGCAAGACGTCCGTCCCCGCTTGGCCCGAGAGGCGCTCGCGGGCGGCTTCGACGCTGCTGACCGGCTCGCCGTCGATTGCCAAGAGTCGGTCTTGCGCACGCAAGCCGCCGCGCTCCGCCGATGAGCCTCTCGGTACGGCGTAGATGGCAAGACCGGTTTGCCCTGGCGCTCGTTCGAGAGCGAGGAGCACCGTCGCTCGCACGTCGGGCGCCACTTCGTCCGTGCGGTCGAGCAGGACCTCGAGGTCCGGGGCGCGGCCGTGGCTGTCCGGCTCGATCTGACTGCTGAAGCCGAATGCACTGCCGGGCACCATTGCGAAAAGAAACAAGGGTCCGCCGCTCGGCACTTGCACCTCGAAGCTGCCGTCGGCGCCCGAGCGTCCGACTTCGCTCGGATCCTGGCGCAGTGACACGTACGGCCCAATGCGATCGACCGCGAGGATGGCGCCCGGAACCGGATCACCGGCTTCGTCGACGACCCACCCGGTCACTTCGAGCGCCGGGGCGAGGTCCACGTCGGGCAGGCGGGCTTCGTCGGCTCCGGACGTGGGCTTCAGCGTGACCGCCAGTGTGGCTTGGCCGTCGCTCGGGTGGCGCACCGTGAGGGTGCCCGAACCGGGGGCGAGGTCGCTCAGGTGATACTCGCCTGAGTCGTCGCTGAGGGCTTTTCGTTCGACGCCGGCGGCCGAGTAGGTCACCTCGGCGCCCACCGAGGATTGGCGCCCGCGGACCGTCGTCACCCGTCCGCTCGCGCGCAGGGCACGGGGCAGGGTGACCTGCAGTTCGGCCGGCAGCGCCAGCTCGTAGGTCCTGGTGACGAACGAGGGCGCGCTCACTTGCAAGCGGACGGCAAGCCCGCGCGTGTCCTCGAGCTCGAGCTCTCCGCTCTGGCTCGTGAAGCGCGTCGTCTGTAGCGGAGTCCGCCGCTCGGTCGACAGCACGCTCACTTGGGCCAGGGCGATGGGCTCCCCGCGCTCGCTCTTGCAAACGATGCGACTCGCCTCGCGCGGCTCGGGCAGCTCGATGCGCAGGTCTTGATCTCGTTCCTTCTTGTCCACCGGTCGGTCGAGCAGGACGGCCACCGGCCGTAGGGCTCGCCCGATGCGCAATCGCACCACCTCGGGCGCGGCCGCCAGGAAGAAACTGCCATCCGCGGCCACGCCGACCTGCCGCTCGAAGGCTGGGCCACTGACGGTGATGCGCGCATCGCTCGCAGGAAAACCGCGATGATCCACCACGCGCCCCCGCAGCGCGCGTCCGCTGCCGAGCGTGACTTCGACGTGGGCGACCCCGCCGGGCGCGAGCGTCACCGTCTCGCTCCGACCGTCCAGATGATCCGGGTGCCGGGCGAGCACGAGGACCTTGCCGGGCGGCACCTCCGAGACGCCGAACGTCCCGCGATCGTCCGTGGTCAGCATCTCTCCGCCGAGGGGGGCGACCGCCGCGAGTGGGATGGCGGGAACGGGGCCGAGCAGGACGCCGAGCTCTCCGGCGGGCAAGAGGACGTTCTGGCTTTCGAGCGCCCAGTCGAAGTGAGCCCCGGCAATCGCGCTCGACCGCGTGCTGACGGCGATCGGCATGCCGAAGGTATCGGTGCCCACCACCTCGACCGTGGCGCCCGCCACGGGGCGACCGTCGGCGCCGATCACGCGTCCCTCGACGCGCCCTGCGGGCAAGAGCTCGATGCGCTGGGGCCCATCGGGCAGAACTGGCTCGAGACGCGTGACGAAACCGGGCTTGCCCACCTGCAATTGCCCGGAACGCTCGCGCAGCGGTCCGATGGAAAAGAGCCCGGCGGCGTCGGACAGGGCATGGAGCTGGTGTGTGCTGACCCCGGCCTGGCCGTGCGTGACGCGCGCACCCTCGATGGGATGTCCGTCGGGATCGACCACCTGGGCCCGGATGAAGACACCCGGTCCGAGCACGAGCTCGACCGTTTGTACGCCGTCCTCGCCCACGAGCTCGACGGTCACCTCTGGGCTCACCAGCGCGCCCTGGCTCGCACTGAGCGTGTAGCGACCTGGGCGCAGGCCCGTGATGTCCACGCTGCCCTTCGGTCCGGTTTGCACACTGCGCGCCGGCCAAAGCGAGAGCCCGGCAATCGCCACGGTCGCCTCCGCTGCCGGGCGGTCCTCCGCGCGCACCTTCACACGCAAGAGCTTGACGGGGCGCAGCCGCACCAAGAGGTCTCCCGTCACCACCGCTTCGTAGGGCTCGAAGCCGGGGGCATAGACCAAGGCCACGAGCTCTCCGCTTGGCGCGTACGGAAAGACAGCGCGTCCATCGGGACCCGTGAGGGCTCCGAACGGCAAGGCCTGTTCGGGCCCGCGCAAGAGCACCGTGGCCTTCGGTAGCGGCTCGAGCGTGCCCGCCCGGTCACGCACGACTTCGACCGTGCGCGGGTGAGCGGGCACGAGCGCGACGTCGAGCGCCGTGTCCCCGCCGAGCTCCAGCGACTGCGCACTGCGTGCAAACCCGCTTGCTCGTCCGAGGACCCAGTAGCGTCCGCTGGCGAGCTCGAGCGCCTTCCCGGTGCTCGGCGTCGGTCCTTGGAACACCTTGTGGTAGCGGCCCCGCTCGGCCCGAAAAACAGCCACTTCGCCAGCCTGGGCGGAAGGTGCGCCCTGCCCCGCTGTAGGTGTGACGAGCCGGACCGTCAGACGGTAGAGCGCGGAGGGCGTTAGGGGCTGGTCACTCCGCCGCGGCACACTCCCGTTCAAAGCGCTGCCGTCCAAGCAGACGATCGCGAGCAGCGTCGCGAGAGCGAGCCCGGCTGCCCGCCAGAGGCGTTCCTTGGCACCTCTGCTACCCTGCATGCTGGTGTTCCACGGTTACGTCTCCAAACTAGCTCCAGGGGCGGCGCTCGCGCTGCTCTTGGCCCTCGGGTGTGAGACGCGGGAGCGCGCGCCGCCGTACCTCGGTGGCACGGCCGGCGAGGGTGGCACCGAATCGATGCCGCCGCTGGACCCCGATCCCGATCCGGCGTGCGAAGGCCCGCCGACTCCGGACACCAAAGGCCTGTGTGGCGAGCAGGTCGTACCGGTCGTCGTCAATCGGCCCACACTCTACTTCGTGCTCGATGTTTCCGGCAGCATGATCGAGACCCTGCAAAATGGCGACTCGATCCCCGGCTCCGATCGCAACGCGGACGGCTGGGTCACCAAGCTCGAGGCCAGTCAGGCGGCCCTGGTCTCCCTAACGCTCGACCTCGGGCACCGCATTCAGTACGGCCTCGCCACGTTTCCGGGCCCGGATGCGGACGGCGCCACGCTGCTTGGTTGTGGAGCCGGGCAGGAGGCCTTCGCGTCGCGCGACGGGGACCCCTTGCGCTGTGTGAACCGGCCGGGCGGCAAGGTGCACGACGCGTTTGCGGATGTCGTCGGCGACCTGGTAGCGGGAGGGGGCACTCCGCTCTCGGCCACGCTCGAGGCGCTGACGGACACCATTTTGGCGTTGCCGCGGCCAGCCTACGTGGTCCTGCTCACCGACGGTGCCCCCAACTGCAACGTGGAGGCCGACTGCGGCGTGGACGCCTGCATTCCGAACCTGGAAGGCGGCGCGCTGCCCAGTGGGGAGTGCGACGACAGCTTCAACTGCTGCGATTCGGACCAGGTGACCGAGTCGGACTTGGTGTACATCGGCGTCCCGGAAGCCATGTGCGTGGATGGTGACGCGAGCCTTGCCGCGGTGGAGAAGTTTGCCGAGGCGGGCATTCGGACGTTCGTGATCGGCGCGCCCGGGAGCGACAACTACGGCGACTTGATGAACGCGTTGGCGGATGCCGGCGGCGGCAACGACGGCTCGGAGTACTTCGACGTGCGTGATGCGCGCGAGCTCTCGGACAGCTTGGCCGCGATCGGCGCGGAGACGAGTCAGGGCTGTACGGTCGAGCTACAGCGCGAGACGTCGCGACCCGACCTTTTGAACGTGTACTTCGACGCCGAGCTCGTCGCTCAAGGGTCGGTCGACGGCTGGACCTTGTCCGGTGCCGAGGTCACTTTTCACGGTGACGCGTGCGCCGCCGTTAGCTCGGGACAGGTGACGCAAATTCAGCTGATCTCAGGCTGTCCCACCGTGTACTGAGCCTCCCCCTAGCCCGCCCCCCTGGCTCGCGAGGTGAATCGCTGTACCATCGATGCCCGTGAGTCACGATCCGGCCATTGAAGAGCTGCGCGTCGAAATCGACCGCATCGATCAGTCGCTTCTTCGCGCACTGTCGGACCGAGCGGCCGTGGTGCTGCGCATCGGGGAGCGTAAGAAGGCCGCGGGCCTGGCCATCTTCGATCCACGGCGCGAGCAGGACCTACTCGACCGCTTGACCAGTCAGGCGCAGGCGCCACTGGACCGCGAGTTGGTGCTCACCGTGTTCCGCACGATCGTCGCCGAATGCCGCCGGCTCGAAGCCGGCTCGCGCGACGGCTGACCACGCCTGGTCGTCAATCGATGGTTAGCGGGCCGTCCGGCGCCGCGCCTGCACGGCTTTGGCCAGTCCCTCGAGCACCGGGACGGTGGCGTCGAAGGCGAGGCAGGCATCGGTGATGCTTTGCCCGTAGGTCAGGGGTTTGTTCGATGCAGTGTCTTGGCGCCCGCCGACCAGGTGGCTCTCGATCATCACTCCGATGAGCCCGCGGTTGCCGGCGGCAACCTGATCCGCGAGTACCTGCGCGACCTTGGGCTGGTTCTCGTGGTTCTTCTCGCTGTTGGCGTGACTGGTGTCGACCATGACGCCGCGTGAAACGCCGGCGCGTGCCAGCATGGCCAGGGCGCTGGCCACGTGCTCGGCGCTGTAGTTGGGCCCATTCGAGCCGCCCCGCAGGATCACGTGGCAATTAGGGTTGCCGTGCGTGCTGGCAATGGCTGCCAGCCCTTGCTTGGTGACGCACAAGAAATGGTGCGGATGCGCGGCGGAGCTGGCTGCGTCCACGGCGATCTGCACGTTGCCGCCGGTGCCATTCTTGAAGCCGACGGGCATGGAGAGGCCGCTGGCGAGCTCACGGTGCACCTGGCTCTCGGTCGTGCGCGCGCCGATGGCACCCCAGCTCACCAGGTCGGCCACGAACTGGGGCGAGATGGGATCGAGGAACTCCGTACCGGTCGGCATGCCGAGCTCGACCACGTCACGCAAGAAGGTGCGCGCGACGCGCAGGCCCGTGTTGATCTTGAAGCTACCGTCGAGATCGGGGTCGTTGATGAGACCTTTCCAGCCGACCGTGGTGCGGGGCTTCTCGAAGTAAGTCCTCATGATGATGTGCAGATCCGACGCCAGGCGACGCGATACCCCGAGCAGGCGCTCCGCGTACTCGATTCCAGCCTTGGGGTCGTGCACGGAGCAGGGACCGACCACGATGAGCAGGCGATCGTCTTCGCCGTCGATGATGTGAGCCGCCGCCTCACGTGCGGCCGAGGTCACCTCGGACTGCTTCTCGCTGACGGGGATCTCTTCGATCGCGATTGCAGGCGGGATGAGGGGCCTGAGCTGGTCGATGCGAAGGTCGTCGGTACGCTGGGGCATGGCCGCGCATATGGAACTCGCCCGGGCGTACGTCAAGCTAGCGGTTCGACTGCCGACGTTGCACGGCGCCCCGGAGGACGCTGGCGGTCGGCGTGGAGTGTTTTTCGGGAGCCGTCAGGGGGAGCTCGACGAGTACGCGAAGAGGGTGACGGCGAGGAGCAAGAGCAGCGAGAGCGCGAGCAGGTAGCTCATCCATGGGTCCGGCTGGATCCGAGACCACAGCTCTTCGGCCTCGTCCCGCTCGCTGCCACTGGGCAAGCTGGAGAGCAGCGGGCCGACGAGGCGCCGCACTTCGGCAAAGTTGCCTTGGTCGAACGCTGCTCGCGCCCGTGCCAGGGTCGAGCCCGGTTCCGTCACCCGGGCGAGCTTAGTTTCGATTAGAACTGGAAGTAAACGAAGGGGACCGAGTCGGCCGAACCAATCCGCCGCAAGAGAACCGCGACCAGGAACAGTACGACGCCTTGAGCCAGGGCCGGCGCGGCGATGAATCGCTCTTTCGTTCCTTCGAACAGTCGCTCGGGGACGAAGTGCAGCACGACGCCCACGCCGAGGGCCCACAGGATGGGTGCCGAGAGATTCTGGTGATGCGTCGACAGACTCGTCAAGCGCTCGAGCACGAGCCACGCCGAGTCGAAGCTATTGGCGCGGAAGAAGACCCAGCCCAGGCACACGAAGTGGAAGGTGAGGAGCACCTGGACCGCGCGCCGAAAGGGCGAAATCGGGGCCGTGTGAGGGCGCGCCCATCTCTCGACGCAAAAGCGGTTGATGGCGAGTGCCACGCCGTGCAGCGCTCCCCAGACGACGAACGTCCACGCCGCGCCGTGCCAGAGCCCGCCAAGCAACATGGTGAGCAGCAAATTGAGGTAGGTCCGGGCCCGGCCATGGCGATTGCCCCCCAGCGGAACGTACAGGTAGTCACGGAGCCAACTGGACAGGCTGATGTGCCAGCGTCGCCAGAACTCGATGATGCTGCTCGACTTGTACGGCGAATCGAAGTTCTTGGGGAAGCGCACACCGAGCAGCAGCGCACTGCCGATGGCGATGTCCGTGTAGCCGGAGAAGTCGCAGTAGATCTGGAGCGCATAGCCGACGATGGCGGCGTACACCTCGACGGCAGAATAGAAGAGAGGTGAGTCGAAGACTTGGTCGATCAGGCGCAAGGCCAAGAAATCACCGATGAGGATCTTCTTGCCGAGGCCTACCGCGATGAGGAAGAGCCCCTCACTGGCCTCGTTTGGCCTGAAGCGAGCCAGGCCGGCGAGCTGGGGCAGGAGGTCCTTCGGCCGCACGATGGGCCCTGCCACCAGGTGCGGAAAGAACGCCACGAAGGCCAGATACTCCGGGTAGCTCCGGTGCGGCTCGAGCTCACCCCGATAGACGTCGATCACGTAGCTCATCGACTCGAACGTGAAGAAGCTGATGCCCACGGGCAATGCCACCTCGAGCGTGGCGGTGAGGCCTGGCAGCCCGAGCTGTGCCAAAAGGGCGGAGGCACTGTGGATGCCGAAGTTCCAATACTTGAAGAGGCCGAGCACGCCGAGGTTCATGACCACGGTCGCCACGAGCCAGCGCTTGCGAGTGGGCGCGTCCTTGGCCTTGGCGATGGCGTGGCCGAGCAGCCAGTCGGCCGTGGACGACCCCCAGATCAGCGGTAGGAAGCGATAGTCCCAATGGGCGTAGAAGAAATAGCTCGCGCCGAGCAAGAACCACAGGCGCAGCTTCTGCCTGGGAGCGAGGAGCCAGGCGACCACGAAGACGCAAGCGAAGAACTGCGCGTAGGCGAGCGTGTTGAACAGCACCGCCTCCGCTAGTACCAAGTGTCATGCCACTTTACGAAGAAAAGGCCTGAGGCATCGTGCTTTCGCCCGGACGCATCCTGCTCGGGGCAACGCTGAGCGCTGCCTTCGCGATCACGATGCGGGCGGCTCTGGGCGCGCCTCCACCCGTTTGGGTCGCGCTGGTCTGTTTGTTCCTGCTGCTCGGAGTGCTCGGCCTCGGCGCGCTGTGGCTCCGGCTCGAGATGTATGGGCCGGTCCTGTGGCGGGGGCCGGACGAGGGCGGCACGGTGGCGCTCACCTTCGATGATGGTCCGGTCCCGGGCTCGACCACTCTGGTGCTCGATTGCCTGGCCGAGCGGGGCGTGCGGGCGACGTTCTTCGTGATTGGTGAGCGGGCCAAGGCGCACCCGGCGCTGATCGCTCGCATGGTGCGCGAGGGCCACACGGTGGGTCTGCATGGCATGCAGCACCACCGCGGCTATGCGTTCCTGTCGCCGGCCAGCGTTGCGGCGGATCTCGAGGCGGCTCGGAGCGCCGTCGCCGGCGCCGGCGCGCCGCCGCCCCTCTGGTTTCGCCCTCCGATCGGCCAAGCCAGCCCGCGCACGTTCGCTGGCGTACGGCGGGCGGGGCTGGAGGTCGTGAGCTGGACTTTTCGCGCCCGCGATGGTTGGCGTGGGGCCCAGCCTGCGTCGCTTTTGGCGCGTCTGGAGCGCGACCTCGCGCCGGGGGCCATCGTTCTTTTGCACGACGCCTGGGAACGTCCGGGCCCGGCCGGTGAGCCCCCGCCGCTCGGAGTGCGCGTCTTGCCCGAGATCCTCGACTTGTGCGCGAGGCGTGGTCTCCGGCCGGTCACGCTCGACGAGCTGATTCAGCCGGACGCCGCCGGAAGCTCGATGACGAAGCGCGCGCCGGGCGCATGAGAGCGGTCCAGGGTGATGGTGCCGCCCGCGCTCTCGACCAGACCACGGGACACCGAGAGCCCGAGCCCCGTGCCGCGGCCCACCTCCTTGGTGGTCACGAAGGGCTCGAACAGGCTGTCCTTCACTTCGCTCGCCACTCCGGGGCCGTCGTCTTCCACGGAAAGGACCACACCGCGCTCGCCGCGCCTCGCCTTCACGGTGACGAGGCCGGTTTTGTCACAGGCGTCCGCCGCGTTCATGACCAAGTTGAGCACCACTTGGACGAGCTCACCGTCGGGGAGTGACACAGCGGGCAGGCCGGAATCGACCTGGATCGTCAGCTCGAGCGTTTGCAGGTCCTTCTGCGGCGCTAGGAGGGCGCGAACTTGGGAGACCGCCTCGAAGACCGACCCGGGCGAGCCGGGCGCGGACTTCCGGCCGGGTCGGGCGTAGGTCAATAGGTCGGTGATCACGCGGTGGATGCGTTCGGCTTCTCGCTTGATGCGGGCGATGAAGTCGCGTCGCTCCGCATCGCTCGAGCCGTCATCCTGCGCCAGATCGCACAGTCCGACCACGGCCGACAGGGGGTTACCGATCTCGTGTGCCAAACCGGCGGACAGGCGACCAACCGTAGCGAGGCGTTCGGAACGCACGAGCGAGGCCTGCGCCGTCCGCAGCTCCTCGGTCGCGCGCTCGACTTCTTCGACCTTGCGCCGCAGCGCTTCTTCTTCGCCACGCAGGCGCGCGGTCATCGTCGAAAAGCTCTGGCTCAAAGCGACGAGCTCCGGTGGCGCGTCGGTGATCGGATCCAAGCGCCTTGCTCCGCTGGCGACCTGCCTGGCTGCCTCGCCGAGGGACAGAATGGGTCGCACGATCCAGCGCGTGAGCCCGAAGTAGGCGAACACGAGCAGCGCGATGGCCGATGCCCCCATGTACAGGGCCATCATCCGGGTCAGCGCGTTCGCTCGGGTGGTGACGGGGTCGACGCGGGACACCGTGGCGATGCCACCGTCCGGCCCTGGGGTGTAGACGAGCAGGGCCGGGCCACGCGCCGTCTCCACGGTCGTCAAGCGGTGCTCTTGGGTGGGGGCCCGCGGCAAGAGGTCAACCAGCTCGGGCTCACCCGTGCGAGCGATGGCCTTTCCGGCGGGATCGTAGACCGCAATGGCTTGCACGGCGCCCGAGGTGACCTGACGGCTCGCCTCGGCAAGTACGGCGTTCGTGTCGCGCTGGCCGCGCGTCGTCGTCAGGACGGCGGCAATCGACCGACCGAGATGCAGCGCCGCGGCCCGCTGCTGCTTCTCCAAGGCCACACGTGTGTAGGTGGAGGTGGCGAAGAACAGCGGCACGAAGGCGGCCAGAAGCAGCGCCCCGAGCAGAAACAGGAGCTGGAGGCGCAGGCCGAGACGCACGTGCTCCACCGTTTCATAGCCTGATTTGGAGGTCAAAGACCTTGTCGCTCCGCCCCGTCTGGATAGCGGCCGAAAACTGGTCCCGATCGCGCTCGAGCTGGTAGCCGGGAGTGTCTCATGGATCCCCTGGTCCGCGCCTCGATCCACTTGCAGCACGTGTCGAGGCGGCTCGCCGGCACACTCGTCTCCGTGGCCCTGGCCATCTACCTGGTGGCCTGGGCGACCGATCCACCACCAGCATGGCTCAGCCTGCTGGCGCTCTTGGCCCTGCTCGGGAACATCGCTCGGCAGGGTGTCGCCTTGGCGCGGCGCCAGAGTGGCGACGCCGACATCGCGCTCTTCACCAGCCTTGGGGTCATGACCTACGCGGTCGTGCTCGAGCTGCCGCAGGGTCTGGACGGCGCTTACTACCCACTGGTCTACGTGATGATGATGGTCGCCGCAGCGTACTGTCGCCCGCTGGCGGCAGCGGCGGTCGTCCTGCTCGCTGCCATCACCGAAGCGGGCCTGCGGGCGGTCGCGCTCGGCCAGACGGACTTTTGGGCGCTCTGTCCGCGGGTGGCCTTCCTCGGCGGCTTCACGGTCTTGAACTCGGCTTTATTTCGGGCCGAGATCGAGCGGGTGCGGCGGGTCAGCCGTGAGCTTTTTCAGGCGGAGTTCGATAAGTTGCGCGGTGCGGCCCGCGCCTATCGCCTGACCGGCACCGCTGACGATCGCGCGCCGGATCGAGAGCTGCAGTCGGCGGTGGGCGAGGTCGAGGAGGCCGCACGGTACGCGCTGCGGTTGCTCAAGAGCAGCCTCGGCCTCCAGGGGGCGTGCTTGCTCCAGCTGGACGGCCAAAAGCTCACGGTGTTCGAAGCCGAGGCGGACTTGCCGCTGACCCGGGATGCGTTCTCCGCCAGTGAAGGCCTATTTGCCGCGGTGGTCGAGCGCCGCCAACCGATCACCATCCTCGGCCCTCGGGCGCGCCATCATGCCGCCTTGTACGACGATGCGGCGCGCGTCGAGGCGCTCTGCGCCGTGCCCATTCTCGAAGGAGAGCACGTGCGTGGCATCTTGGTCGTGGACCGCGCCGAAGAAAAGCCATTCGTCCCGCACGAGATGGTGGAGCTGGCCCACGCCGCAGAGTTCTTGCTGCGCGCGATCGAGAACGAGCGCGTGTTTTCGGCTCTGTCGCGTGTGCACCGGGAGCAGGCCAAGCTCTACCGGGCGGTTCAGGCGCTGGCCGGGGCGAGTACCGAAGCGGAGGTCATCGAGGCCGCCGTGGAGAGTGCGCGCGAAGTGGCAGCGTTCGATTTTGCAGCCGTTACCCTGTTTCAGCGCAAGGACGGCACTCACGAGATCGTGGCCGTCAGCGGCGATGGCGCCGCCGGCCTGGTCGAGCGCACGTTCCGTCACAATGCGGGGCTGGTGTCGATGGTCGTCGCCAATCGTCACGCGCTGCCGTACCGCGGCGAGTACGATCCCTCCCGCCAGACGGTGTTCGCTGTCGGTCTCAATCCGCCCAAGGTTCCGTCCCTATTGGTTCTGCCGCTCGGCGTGTCCGACCGGGTACTCGGCACGTTGGTCCTCGGCTCGAAGCAAGCGGGGGCCTTTTCGGAGAGCGTGCGGCCGGCACTCGAAGTCTTGGCCAGCCACATGGCCATGTCGCTCTCCAACGCCCGCATGGTCAAGCGGCTCGAAGAGCAGGCGACGACCGACGGCATGACCGGGCTCTTGAACAAGCGCACCTTGATCGCCGAAGCGGAGAAGCGGCTTGCCGCAGCAGCCCGCTTCAAGAAGCCGCTCAGCATCCTGGTCACCGACATCGATCATTTCAAGAGGGTCAACGACACCTACGGGCACGACGTGGGCGACGTGGTGATCAAAGGCATGGGCGACGTCTTGCGTCGGATCAAGCGCGACACGGACATCGTCGGTCGCTTCGGTGGCGAGGAGTTCGTCATCGTGTGCGAGCACACGGACGAGGCCGGCGCCAAGAACCTCGGCGAGCGCATTCGGCGCGAGCTCGAGAGCACCACGTTCCAGACGGAGCTCGGGCCGCTTTCGGTGACGGCGAGCATCGGCGTGGCCACCTTCCCGGCCGCGGGCGCCGACTACCCGCAGCTGTTCAAAGCCACCGACGAGGCCCTCTACGTGGCCAAGCGCTCGGGGCGCAATCAGGTCGTGGCCTGGTCACCACGCCTGCGCAGCACGAGCACGAGCGCTGCGACGGCGTAGAGCTCCGGACTAGAGCGGCGGCAGATTGGGCGGGATGGTCGCCTTCAGACTGGGGCGCTCGAGCAGGCGCTCGTGGTAGCGGTTCAAGTGAGAGTAACCGCCCTGGAGCAGCTCGGGGAAGCGCAGGTTCACGTAGCCGAGCGCGGACACCACGGCGATGTCGGCCAGCGAGAACTCGTCCCCATGGAGGTAGTTCCGGCCTGCACTGGCTTCGTCCAGGGAGCGCAGTGAGGCGTGGGCCTTGCCGAGATAAGCCTCGTTCAGGGCGACGTTCTGTAGGTCGGCCGGGCGCTTGCGGTCGAGGATGATGGGAATGAGCACGTCGGAGATGCCGTCGGCGAGGGCCTCGTAGCGCCGCGCGAGGGCACGCTCGAGCGGAGCTTTGGGCAGAAGGGGCGGATCGGGAAAAGCCGCTTCGATGAACTCGGTCAGCACGGTGGAATCGAACAAGGGCACGTCGTCGGCGAGCAAGGTCGGGACCTTGCCGAGAGGATTCTTGTCCTTGGCCTTGCGCTCGCTCTCGCGGATGTTGACGAGCCCGACCGTGGCGCCCTTCTCGAGCAGGAGGACGTGCACCTTGCGGGAGTAGGGACTGGTCGGGGAGTAGTAGAGTTCGAGTTTCATCGCGGCTATGGGATACACTCACCTTCCGTGGCGCGCCAAGCAACGACCAAACGCTTTCAAGTCGAGCTCTCGAACGTCGACGACGGCGTCTACCAAAAGCTCGATCTGCGTTTGGCCCAGCAGCCATCGGAGACGGACGCCTTTCTGCTCACGCGCCTTTTGGCCTACTGCCTCTTGACCCGCGACGACGATGACAGCGTGCTCGCTTTCTCCAAGGGCGGTCTGACCACGCCTGAAGAGCCGGCCATCTCCCGCACCAGTCTCGACGGTCGCATCCTCGTCTGGTGCGAGATCGGCAATCCGAGCATCGAGCGCCTGCACAAGGCGTCCAAGAGTGCTCCGCAGGTGATCTTGGTGACCCAGCACGAGGCCGAACGCATGCAGAAGGAGCTCGCCCAGGCGACGCTGTTCCGGAAGGATGAGCTGGTCGTTTGGGCGCTCGACGCGGCCTTTCTGACCGAGCTCGGCGGCAAGCTCGGCGAGCGAGGCGGCGAGCTCAGCTTGACGATTTCCGAAGCGATGCTCTACGTGGAAGTCGGCGGTGCGGCGCTCTCCACGGCGCTCGAGCGCGTCAGCACGGTTTGAGCCTATGCGTGCGGGTCACCCGGTTTACGCGGCGCTCGGCGTCACGGTGTTCGAAGAGATGTCCCGGCTGGCGCGCGAGCATGGCGCGATCAACCTCGGGCAGGGCTTCCCCGACGGTGGCGAGCCGGGAGATGTCGTGGAGCGGGCGGCGGAGCACATCCGCAGCGGAAACAACCAGTATCCTCCGCTCTACGGGCTGCCGGAGTTGCGCCAGGCGATCGCTGCCCACGCCGCGCGCTTCTACGGCGTATCCCTCGATGCCGAGCGGGAAACGCTGGTGACGTCGGGCGCGACCGAGGGGCTGGCAGCGGCCATCCTCGCCTTGGTCGAGCCCGGCGACGAGGTCGTGATCGTCGAGCCGGCCTACGACGCCTACTTGCCGCTCGTCTTGCGCGCTGGGGGCGTGCCGCGCTTCGTCACCACGCGCCCACCCGCCTTTCGCATCGAACGAGAGCAGCTCCTGGCCGCCCTGTCGCCCCGCACCAAGTGCCTGATCATCAACACGCCGAACAATCCGAGTGGCCGCCGGCTCGCGCGGGACGAGCTCGACCTCATCGCCGAGGTCGCCAGCGAGGCGGACGCGTTCGTCATCGCCGACGAGGTCTACGAACACCTGGTCTTCGACGGCCGTCGGCACGAAACGTTGCTGGCTCATCCGGCGTTGCGCGAGCGCACGGTGCGCATCGCCTCGGCCGGCAAGACGTTTTCACTCACCGGTTGGAAGGTGGGCTTGGTGTCCGCGGCGCCGACGCTGCTCAGTCTGGTCGCCAAGGCGCATCAGTTCCTCACCTTCACGACGCCACCGCATCTGCAAGCGGCCGTCGCCTACGGCCTCGACAAATCGGACGCGTACTTCGAGGAGCTCGGGCGGAGCCTGCAGGCCAAGCGTGATCGCTTCCAGCGCGGTCTCGCTGAGATCGGCTTTTCGGTGCTGCCCTGCGAGGGCACCTACTTCATCGACATCGACATCACGCGCTTTCGTACGGCGGACGTGCGCTTCTGCCACGAGCTGGTCACGAGCTTCGGCGTGGCGGCGATCCCGGTCTCGGCGTTCTACCCCACCGCGTCGGTCGACAGCGTCGTGCGCTTCTGCTTCGCCAAGCGAGAGGAAGTGCTCGACGACGCTTTGCGCCGTCTCGCAAAAGTGGGTCAGAATTCGTAGGGAAGCGCTCTCTATTCACCGAGAGCAAAGACTCACAGTGAGGTCCGAGCGACCCGCTCGCGGACGCGTGAGGCGTCGTTTGCGCGGCTCGCTCATCCGGGATAGCTGAGCCGTATGACGCGCCCACGTCTCCACA
>Ga0164309_10000388_pt1 | contig 24995 bp, 21 predicted proteins | sample Whisoiple_247_MG_FD_109984 | JGI IMG/M metagenome (GOLD analysis project Ga0164309, IMG submission 109984) | Soil microbial communities amended with fresh organic matter from upstate New York, USA - Whitman soil sample_247_MG | ecosystem: Environmental > Terrestrial > Soil > Unclassified >...
CACCTCGTCCTCGCTATCGAGGATGCAGAGACGGTCACCCTTGCGGATCTCCGCGCCCGCCGCGCCGCCGACGTAGAGCTCCCATTTGCCACCTTCCACGGCCACGGCGCCGACGTCTTTCACATACGCCTCCGAGCAGTTGCGTGGGCAGCCAGCAGTGGCGAGCTTCAGCTTCGCCGGCGTGTCGAGACCGCGGAAACGTTGCTCGATTTTCACCGCCAGATTCATGCTGTGGCCGAGACCGAAGCGACAGTAGTCGATGCCGATGCAGCTCTTGCAAGTGCGATAGAACTTGCCCCAGGCCGAGCCCGCGGGCATGTCGAGGTCGCGCCACACCGCCGGTAGATCGTCCTTTTTGACGCCCACGAGGTCGATCCGCTGACCGCCCGTCAGCTTGAGCAATGGGACCTCGTACTTGTCGGCCACGTTGGCGATCCGCCGCAGCTCATCGGGCGTGCACAGTCCGCCGGGCATCTCCGGAATGACGGAGAAGGTGCCGTCTTTCTGGATGTTGCCGTGCACGCGATCGTTGATGAAACGAGCGTCCCGCTCGTCGTCGTATTCGGCCTTCCACACCACCGACAGGAGCGAGGCGAGCGCAGGTTTGGACGCCGGGTCCTCCACGCCGCCGCCGAGGACGTCGAATACCGAGGAGACGCTGCGTAAGCCCTTTTGCCGGACGGCTTCGATGAGCTCGGGCTTCTTCAGCGGGATCGTCGGAACGTAGTAGTGCGCCGTCGGATCTTCTTCCGCCTGACCGCCGCAGAAGAAGCCCACCAGATCGGATACCAGGGACTTGCACGAGCCACAGCCCATACCGGCCCGCGTCTTCTTCATGACCGCCTGCGCCGTGCGCATGCCGCCGCTGACGCAAGCGCCGATGTCGCCCTTGGACACCCCGTTACAGTTGCAGACCTGGGCCGCCACCGGCATCTCGTCCAGCGTCACCTCCGCCTTGGGTGCGCCGATGTCGAACAGCAGGGAGAGCCGCTCATCGGGAAGGGGCGTATTGCGATCGAACGCCTGCATCAGGTAGGCGACCTTGCTGAGATCGCCCATCATGATGGCGCCAGCCAAGCGACCACGCCGGACGATGAGCTTCTTGTACTGACCGCGGCGTGGCTCGAAGAACTGCACGACTTCGTCGTCGGGTTCCTGGGCTTCGGCGATGCCCATGGCCGCGACTTCGACGCCCATCACCTTGAGCTTGGTGGCCAAGCGTGAGCCCAGGTACTGGGCGTTCGGATCCTTGCCCGTGATGTGATCGGCGAGCACCTTGCCCTGCTCCCAGAGCGGGGCGACCAGGCCATAGACCATGCCGCGATGCTCCGCGCACTCCCCCACCACGTACACGTTCGGATCGCCCTCGGCCCGCATGTGGTTGTCGACCACGATGGCGCGCTGCACGAGCAAACCGCACTCGACGCCGAGCTCACGATTGGGCGTGATACCCGCGGAAATCACCACCATGTCGCAGGCAAGCGTGGTGCCGTCCTTGAACGCCAAGCCCTCGACCCGGTCCTGACCCAAGATGGCCGTCGTGGACTTGCCGAGATGGACGTGAACGCCCATCTTCAGCATCGCATCCTTGAGCAGGCCCGCGCCCGCACCGTCGAGCTGCGCATTCATCAAACGGTCCGCCAGGTGGATCACGTGCACCTCGACGCCGTGAGTGACCAGGCCCCGCGCTGCCTCGAGGCCCAAGAGCCCGCCGCCAATCACCGCCGCGCGCTTTGCCCCAGCGGCGGCCCCGATGATCGCGTTGCAATCGTCCAGCGTGCGAAATCCATACACACCGGGCCGAAGCTCGCCGGCTGCGGTCCTCAGGCCTTCCATGGGCGGAATGAACGCGCGACTGCCCATGGCGAGGATCAGCTTGTCGTAGCGAGCCTCCGTCCCCCTTTGGCCAAAGACGACCTTACTGTGGCGGTCGACCTTCACGACGCGCTCGCCGGCATGCAGAGTGATGCCGTTTTCCTGGTACCACGGCAGACTGTTCAGGAAGATCTCGGTCGGATCTTGCGACCCGTTGACCACGTTCGACAAGAGGATGCGGTTGTAGTTGCCGTACGGCTCATCGCCGAACATGGTGATGTCGAAGAGATCGCGGCCGCCGCGCGCCAGGATCTCCTCGACCGCACGCGCACCCGCCATGCCGTTACCGACCACGACCAGCTTCTGCTTGTCCATCTCTCTACTCCTCCAGACCTAGTCGCTCTCCATCGAGTCAGTCGATCTCCATCAAGCCCATGTCCACCACCAGGTGCCCCTCGAGATCCTCGGGAGCCGCGACGAGCAGCTCGATCTCACTCTCGGGGAACAGGTCCTCGGTCACGGCGAGCGACACGTGGTAGGCCGATTTGGCGCCGACCGGGAAGTAACGCATCGCCCGCGAATCGCGCGCCAAGAGCAAGGTCACGAGCTCCGCGGTCGAATTGCCGAGGCGCACGTAGATGAGCTGGGCTCGTTTGTAGCCCGGCACTTGGTAGACCGCGCGCGGGCTGAACGGCTTGGGCGTGTCGAGACCAGCGCCTTTGAAGGCGTACACGCCTTGGATGAATTTCGGGGTCGATGCCATCGAGTGACTCTCCTTTTGCTCCACTGCTATTACGAGTCCATGCGCCGGGCTGGCCCGTCCGAGCTGCCTGCGCCCACACTCGGGCGCACGGGCTCGATCTGCACGGCGGTGAGCTTGAATTCCGGGATTTTCGAGACCGGGTCGACCAGACCGGAGGTCAAGAGGTTGGCACGTTGCGCGCCGCCGAAGTGAAACGGCACGAACACGGTGTCCAAGCGCAGCGTCGTCGTCGTACGGACCTTGAGGAGCACTTCGCCGTGACGCGAGCGCACGCGACACAGGTCCCCGTCGCGCAGGCCGAGCGTCCCCGCGAGGCTCGGATGCATGCTGACGAATGACTCGGGCTCGGCTGCCATGAGACCCTGGATCCGTGAGGTCTGCGTCGCGGTCTGGTAATGCGCGAGCAGACGCCCGGTGGTCAAAAAGTACGGGTAGCGTTCGTCGACGCGTTCGCTCGACGGAGTGAAATCCACCGGATGAAAGCGCGCCCGGCCGTCCGGCGTGGGAAAGCCGTCGACGAACAGGCGCGGCGTGCCGGGGTGCCCGGGGCTCGGACACGGCCAGAACAGCTCTTCTCCGGCGCCGAGTCGCTCGTAGTCGAAGCCGACGTAGTCGGCCAGGCCTCCGCTACTAGCGCGACCGAGCTCCGCGAAGGTGTGCCTTGCGTCGGACGTGATGTGCGCGCCCTTGCCCAGACGAATGGCCAGCAGCTCGAGCACCTGCAAATCCGTGAGCACACCGGGCGGCGGCTCGACCGCCTTCTGGCGCCAGAGCAGGCGTCCTTCGAGATTGGTCATCGTGCCTTCGTGCTCGGCGAAGTGACACACGGGCAAGACGACGTCGGCCAGGCGCGCCGTGTCCGACAGGAACGCGTCGCACACGACCAGGAGCTCGAGGCGCCGGAGCTGCTCGGTCACGCGGGCCGCGCGCGGCGCCGAGACGACCAGGTTCGACCCGAAGACCAAGAGGCCCCAAAGCCCTCCGGGCAGGCCAATCCCTTCGAGAAGCTCCATGGCCGCCGGGCCGGGCCCGGGCAGGCTCTCGGGCGTGACGCCCCACACCGCCGCCACGGCTGCGCGGTCGTCTGGATCGCCGAGCTTGCGGTAGCCCGGCAGCTGGTCGGCCTTCTGCCCGTGCTCCCGACCGCCCTGACCGTTGCCCTGCCCCGTCAAGCAACCAAAGCCAGCGTGCGCTTTGCCCACTTGTCCGAGCGCGAGCAGGAGGTTGACGAACGACAGCACGCCGTCCGTGCCATGGCTCATCTGTTCCACACCGCGCGCGGTGAGACCGATCACCGTCTTGGCCTCGCCGAGCCAAGCGGCAGCGCGCTCGATCTCCGCCGCCGGCACGCCGGTGATGCGCTCGACCCGGTCGGGCCAATACTGCTGGACGAGACGCCGGACGGCCTCGAAGTTCGAGGTCCGAGCGGCGATGAAATCGCCGTCGATGGCCCCGCTTTTCAGCAGTAAATGGAGGATCCCATTGGCCAGTGCGACGTCGGTGCCGGGGACGGGCTGCAGATGCAGGCTGGCCGCCTCGGCCGTGGGTGTGCGGCGCGGATCGACGACGATGAGCCGGCCACCGCTGCTCTTCATGAGGTCGACGTACTGCATGAGCGGCGGCATCGTTTCGGCGGGGTTGGCGCCGACCAAGAGCAAGAGCTCCGTCTCCCCCAGGTCCGCCAACGGAAAGGGCAGGCCCCGATCGATGCCGAACGCTTTGGTGAGCGCCGTGGCCGCCGAGGCCATGCAGAAGCGCCCGTTGTAGTCGATGTTCCGGCTCCCGAGCACGACCCGCGTGAACTTGCCGAGGGCATACGCCGTCTCGTTGGTCAGACCTCCGCCGCCAAACGTGCCCACGCTGTCGGCGCCGTGCTCCAAGGTGAGCGCCTCGATGCGCGCCCCGATGAGCTCGATCGCCTCCTGCCAGCTGGCCGGCTGCAAGGCCTCGCCCTTGGTCCGCCGGAGCAGAGGGGTCGTCAGGCGATCGGGCGCCGCCAGGAGCTCGCCCGCCGAAAAGCCCTTACGGCACAGAGCGCCACGATTGCTGGGGAAATCGCGACCTTCGACGCTGAGCATCGGGCTCGGGCGCTGGCTGTCTGGCTGTACCGCTCGGAGAGTCATCGCACATTGAAGCGCGCAATACGGACAATGGGTGGCTGTGCCGTGCGAAGCCCGTGGACCACTGCCCGCCGTCACGAACGGAGGCTAGGCGCGCTACGATCACGATCCCGTTTCGTGCCCCGTGTCCGCTCGGAAACGTTCAGCCGCCGCGCCGCCAACGTTTCGCGATGGCGACCAGTCGAACACCGCGCGCGCCGAATCATTTCGGCAACGCAGCTTCGTCCGCGTGTCTCCGGCCCACGGACCGCCCGGCGACGCGCGGTTTCGGCAAGGACCTTGCATGAGCCGGCTCGAGCCCAACCGGGCTCCGGAGGCCCAAGGGGGGCCCGGGGGGAGAATTAGACTATGAACGAGACTCATCGAGGTTCAGTCGCGCGCGCCGCAGCGGGTCGCTTTCTTGCGCTTGGTTTGGCCGGAATCACGGCCTTCTTCATCGCTCAGGCCTGCGCGACGACTCCGCCGGTGGACGGAGACGGCGCGGGCGGGAGCGGTGGCAGCGGGGGCACGGGCGGCGGAACAGGCGGCCACGTGAGCGCTGGTGGCAGCGGTGGCAGCGGTGGCCCCATGACAGGTGGATCAGGCGGCACCGCGACCGGCGGTGAAGACAACGGCGGCTCCGCGGGTGAAGGAGGCCTCGGTGGCCAAGGCGGTGCGTTCGTTCTGGAGCTCGATGGCGAGTCGAGCATCTCGACCATCTACTCACTCCCGTCGAGCGTCCTCGGTGGAGTGATCCTCATCGACCGCGAAGAAAGCTGCGAGGACTTCGTGGCTGCAGGCGAGGCCGACGCCTATTGGGGCAACTCGAAGAGCCTACTGTTTACCTTCGGCGACAAGGATCGCACCGAGCTCGAGCCGGGCGCCTACCCGGTGACGAACCTGCCCGCGCCCGAGGACGGGAAGTATGGATCGGCCACGTTCGGCCTCTTCGACAGCGCCTGCGCCATCGAGGCATTGCCAGCCACGAGTGGTACCATCACGATCGACAGCGTCGTTGGGGACGAGATCTCCGGCAGCTATGATCTCGAGTTCGCAGTCGGCACACTCTCGGGCACCTTCTCGCCCGAGCCGTGCCCGGACTACGCGTGGATGGACAACACGCCGCCCACGACCTGCTATTGAGCCAGCGGATCGAGCGTTTTGGCTCGGCGCGGCGCGGGCGACAGTGCCTCCTTCAGCGCCGCGCGGATCGAATGCTCGAGCGCTTCGGTCACCCGTCGACGCAAGTCGGCGCGCGAGGTCACGAGGCCGATCTCGCGCACGGGAACGGGAGCAACCAACGGCCGAACCTGTGCCTTCTTGCGCGCATCTGGAATGTCCCGCAGCGCGAGCTCGGGCAGTACGGTGGCGCCCAAGCCTTCGTCGACCAAGCGGATCAACGTCTGAAAGCTGCCGCTCTCGAACTGGATGCCAGCGGGGCTGTCCGCCGCGTCGCGACCGCAGTAGGAGAGCACCTGGCTCCGGAAGCAGTGCCCCTCCGGCATGACCCACAGCGTGCGCCCTTTTAGCTCATTTTGGCTCACTTCGCGCTTTTTCGCGAGTGCATCGCCGGGCGGCAAGTAGGCGAACATCGGCTCCTTGCCGAGGGTCGTCTCGCTGAGACCCGGGATGCCGAGCGGTGTGGCGGCTAGGCCGGCATCGAGCGTGTCGGCGCGCAAGCGCGCGATGATCTCCTGTGTCTTGAGCTCCTCGATGGCGAGCTCCACCTTCGGGTACTCGCGCGAGAACCGACCGAGGAAGAGCGGCATCACGGTGGACGACAACGTCGGGATCACGCCGAGACGGAAGCGCCCCGCTGGCTCGTCTTCCTCGACCACGATTTGACCGAGGCGCTGGGTCTCCCGCAGGACGGCGCGCATCTGCGCGAGCGCCGGCCCACCGGCCGGCGTGACGAGCACCGGCTTCTTGCTCCGATCGAAGAGGACGACGCCCAGCAAATCCTCCAGCTTCTGGATCTGCATGCTGAGGCCCGACTGCGAGACGTGGCAGGCCTCTGCAGCCAGGCGAAAATTGCCCGTTTCCTCGATGGCCACGGCGTAGCGCATCTGGGTCAGCGTCACCTGCTCGAGGTCCACGGGGCTAGTCTGATCATCATTTATTGTGAACGCAAGAACGAAACGTTCGACTGGAGTCTCGAACCGAGAAGCCTAAGGTCAGCTCCAGACATCGGCTGACCCGAACCGGGTGCAGCCCACGCAGAAACAATCTCAGGAGATCTCCATGTCGCTCATCAACACCACCATCAAGCCCTTCAAGGCCACCGCCTACCAGAACGGCAAGTTCTTCGAGGTCACTGACCAGTCAGTCCGCGGCAAGTGGAGCGCGTTCGTGTTCTACCCCGCCGACTTCACCTTCGTGTGCCCGACCGAGCTCGAAGACTTGGCCGACCGCTACGCGGAATTCCAGAAGCTCGGCGTCGAGGTCTACGGCGTCTCGACCGACACCCACTTCGCCCACAAGGCGTGGGCCGACACGTCGCCCGCCATCAAGAAGGTGAAGTACGCGCTGATCGGTGACCCGACGGCCACTTTGGCCCGCAATTTCCAGGTTCTGATCGAAGAGGAGGGCCTCGCGCTGCGCGGCAGCTTCCTCGTCAACCCCGAAGGCGTGATCAAGGTGCTCGAGGTCCACGACAATGGCATCGGCCGAGACGCCAGCGAGCTTTTGCGCAAGGCCAAGGCCGCTCAGTACGTCGCCAGCCACCCAGGCGAGGTGTGCCCCGCCAAGTGGCAAGAGGGCGACAAGACGCTCAAGCCCGGTCTGGATCTCGTCGGCAAGATCTGATCCGCCCACTCCGAACCAGCGGTGCGCGGGCGCGCCGGCACGTCGCCTGACCTGTCGGTCCGCCCGCCCACGCTTCCCCCTCCCCCTAGCGCCTCCCCACTAGCATCCCCAGATTGATCCCATGCTCGACGACGACCTGAAAGCCCAGCTGAAAGCCTACCTCGCCCACCTGAAGGGTCCGGTCGTGCTGACGACCTGGCTCGACGGCAGCGAAGGCTCCCGGGATCTGCGGGCGCTCCTGGACGACGTGAAAGAGGCCTCTCATCTCGTCACCGTCGAAGCCGGCGACCCGGAGAACCCGAGCGAGCGGGTGCCGAGCTTCGCGGTGCATCGCCCCGGCGAGGCGCCACGCGTGCGCTTCGCCGGTCTGCCGCTGGGTCACGAGTTCACGTCGCTCGTGCTCGCCCTGCTCCACGTGAGCGGTCATCCACCCAAGGTGAGTGACGAGGCGCTCCAGCAAGCGGTCGGCCTCGAAGGGCCCTTGCACTTCGAGACGTATTTTTCCCAGTCGTGCCAGAACTGCCCCGACGTGGTGCAGGCGCTGAACATCCTATCGGCCAAAAACCCCCGCATCACGCACATCGCCATCGACGGCGCGCTCTTCCAAAAAGAGGTCGAAGAGCGACAGGTCATGGCGGTACCGACCATCTACCTGAATGGCGAGCGCTTCGGTCAAGGTCGCATGGAGCTCGAAGAGGTCCTGGCCAAAGTCGACCAAGGTGCGGCCGCGCGAGAGGCCGAGAAGCTCGGCCAAAAGCCCGTCTTCGACATGCTGATCGTGGGCGGCGGCCCAGCCGGTGCGTCGGCGTCGATCTACGCGGCGCGCAAGGGCCTGACCACGGGCATCGTCGCCGAACGCTTCGGTGGCCAGGTGCTCGATACGCTGGCGATCGAGAACTTCATCTCGGTCGCAGAAACCGAGGGCCCCAAGCTGGCCGCAGCACTCGAGCAGCACGTGCTGTCCTATCCGGTCGACGTCATGAAGCACCAGCGCGTCAAGAAGGTCACGCCGGGTGACGTGCTTTCGGTGGAGCTCGAAAGCGGAGCGACGCTGTCGGCCAAGAGCGTCATCGTGGCCACCGGCGCGCGCTGGCGCGACATGAACGTACCCGGCGAAGCCGAATACCGGACGCGCGGCGTGACCTACTGCCCGCACTGCGACGGGCCTCTGTTCAAGGGCAAGCGCGTCGCCGTCATCGGCGGCGGCAACTCCGGCGTGGAAGCGGCCATCGACCTGGCCGGCGTGGTCGCACACGTGACCTTGCTCGAGTTTACCGATCAGCTCAAAGCGGACGACATCCTGGTCCGCAAGCTCCGAAGCCTCGCCAACGTGGACATCATCGTGTCCGCCAAGACGACCGAAGTCGTCGGCGACGGGCGACAGGTCGTGGGCCTGCGCTACGAGGACCGCACGAGTGGCGCGCAGAAGAGCCTCGATATCGCCGGCGTCTTCGTGCAGATCGGCCTTTTGCCAAACACGGACTTCCTCAAGGGCACCGTCGAGCTCAGCCGCTTCGGAGAGGTCGTGGTCGATCACCACGGCAAGACGAGCGTCCCGGGCCTGTTCGCAGCCGGCGACTGCACCACGGTACCCTACAAGCAGATCATCATCGCCACCGGCGACGGCGCCAAAGCCGCGCTCGGCGCCTTCGACTACCTGATTCGGAGCTCGGCGCCGGCGGCGTGAGGTCCGAGACCGGTCGGGCGCGAGACCGGCGGCCACCGGCTCCTTCAGCGGGTGCCCAAAATGTACGTACAACGTATGTACATTTTGCCGCCGCCCGCGAGAGGAACCGGCTGGGACCAGTCGCTACGGAGGATTCTTCCAATACCCCGGCCGACGGCTCGTGTGCATCACCACGACGATGACGACGTGGTCGTCATCGACCACGAACAAGATTCCAAAAGGATACTTGTCGAGCAAGCAGCGCCGAACACCTTCATCGAAGAGCGGATAGGCTTCGGCACTTTCCGCGAGACGCTCCACCGCCAAGATGATCTCACTGCGGAACGCCTCAGCAGCCCGACGGCTGCGCTCAGCGTAATAGTCGAACGCGTCCTCGACCTCTGCCCACGCAGCAGGATCCCACAAGACCGTCCGCTTCACCTCAGGACCTATTTGCTGAGCAGGCTTGCGCGGACGTCGTCCCAACCAAGCAGCTCGGTCTCGCCGGAAGCAATCTTCTCACGGCGGCGATGCAGCTCCTCGAGCGCTGCCTGGTCGAGCTCCGGAGCGATGACCTCTGGCACGAGCTCCAGGATCCGGTCGGCGAGCTCAGCCCGCTCCTCCGCGCTCATGGAGCGCGCTTCGGCGAGGAGGCGGTCGACATTGCTCACAAGAACCATCTAGCACGGACCGAGCCGAGCTCGAACCCCACGGCCCGGCCCAAGCACATTCAACAGCTGGAAATTATTGAGTTTATCTAGACTGACCGCCAAACAATGTCCGCCCCCTGAGCACTGAATGCTTGAGCAGGAGCGTAGCCTCCTTCATTCTCCGGGGGTCATGAGTCAGCCCGGCACCTTCTTCCTCGATCAGCTCGACGCAGTCGACTTCCTGCGCACCTTGCCGAGCGCTTCGGTGAACCTGCTCATCACCGATCCGCCGTACGAGTCCTTGGAGAAGCACCGCGCCATCGGCACGACCACGCGTTTGTCGCACAGCAAGTCATCGAGCAACGATTGGTTCGAGGTGTTCCCCAACGCTCGCTTCCCGGATTTGCTCGAAGAAGCGTACCGCGTGCTGGCAAAGGACAGCCATTTCTATCTGTTCTGCGATCAAGAGACGATGTTCGTGGTCAAGCCGCTGGCCGAAGAGGCGGGCTTCACCTTCTGGAAGCCGCTCGTGTGGGACAAGCAGAAAATCGGCATGGGATACCACTATCGGGCCCGCTACGAGTTCGTGCTGTTCTTCGAGAAGGGCAAGCGCAAGCTCAACAACTTGGGCGTGGCGGACATCATCTCGGCGCCGCGCGTCTTCAAGGGCTACCCGACGGAAAAACCGAGCGAAGTGTCCCGGGTTTTGATCGAGCAGTCGAGCCAGCTGGGCGACTTGGTGGTCGACCCGTTCTGTGGCTCGTCGTCGGTGGGCGTGGCCGCGGTGGAGCTCGGCCGCCGCTACCTCGGCAACGATCAGAGTCCCACGGCGCTCGAGCTCAGCCAGGAGCGTCTGCTCGCAGCTGGGGGTACACTCAGTCGTCCCGTCCGGCCGAGCTCCCCTCACCCCAGCGCGGCGAGGCAGCTCGATCTCTTGGTCCGCTAATTGGTCCGCAAGTTGGTCCGCAAAGGCTTCCCTCCCCCTCCGCATGCCCGACCCGACCCAAACTGCCTTCGAACAGCTGCTGACCGAGATCGGCTCGGCCACGGCGGAGCCGCTCGAAGCAGGCACGAAAGCCGATGCGGCCAAACCCGAGCGACCGCTGAGCGGCAATGAGTTCGCCGAGCTCGTGGCGGCGTACCTGGCGAAGAACTATGGGCCGCGGGGCCTGGTGGTCTACAGGGAAGTCCACCTCGGCAAGAGCATCATCGGCAAGAACCGTCGCGTGGACATCCTCGCTTTGCACCCCGAATCCGAGCGCGCGATGGCCATCGAGTGCAAGTACCAGGCCGTGGCCGGCACTGCTGACGAGAAAATCCCGTACACGCTCGAGGATCTCGCGGCCCTGCACATCCCGGCCTTCGCCGTCTATGCAGGCGAGGGCTTCTCACGCGGCGTGCTCCATCTGCTGCAGGCGAGCCGTCTGGCGGCGTACTGCTTGCCGGGTCCGGCACTCGCGCCGGGCCCCGAGACGCTGGAGCTCGATCACCTGGTAGCCACGACGTTCGGCTGGTGGGGGCTCGTGCTCAAGAGCAAGACTCCGTTCGATCTCGCTCGCTGGCTCGACGCGCACGGGCCAAGAGACAGCGAGTAGCTATTCGGCCGGTGCGCCCAGCGTGGGGGCTGCGCCAAGCTTGGGGGCGTGCACCAAAAGCAGGCTCTCCTCGGCCGGAACGCCGATGCGCAGCGGGAAGCCGTAGTGCCCCGTGCCGCGATGCACGTAGAGACGATCCGTACCGCGCGCCCAGAGGCCATGGTCGGGCATGTTGACGAAGAGCCGCAGCATGGTCCACGAAAGCCCTAGGCTGACCAAGCCCACCTGCCCGCCGTGCGTGTGACCGGAAAGGACGAGGTCGACCGAGCCCTCCGGCACATGCTTGAAGGCGCCCGGATCGTGGAGGAGCAGGAGGCGGAGCGCACCGCTGCTCCGCGGGAAGCGCGCCATCAGCGCCGCCAAGTGCTCGGCCCGCTTTTGCCACACGAAGCCAGCTCCGATGATCTCGACCGGACCCGCCGCCGTCTCGACCATCGTCTGCTCGTCGACGAGCAGCTGGGCGCCGGCGTGCTCGAGCGCGGATTTGACGATGTGCGGCGCCTCGTAGTCGTGGTTGCCCAAGCAAGCGAATACTTTGCCGGGGAACTGGCGCAGGGGCTCGAGACCACGGCGCAGGAGCTCCGGATCGTGATGCGCCTCCATCGTGAGGAAGTCCCCAGTGAGCAGGATGAGGTCGGGCTTCTTGTCCACGGCCTCTTGGCAGATGCGTGCCAGCCGCTCCGGCGGCATGAACGGGCCGATGTGGGGATCGGTGATCTGCACCAAACGCAGCGGCCTCTCGACGCGCAGAGGACCCGCGCGATGGCGTGACAGCTCGGGCACGTCACCGTCGCTCACGACCACGTGCACCACCTCGCCGCGCGTGAACGAGGACTGCAGGACGCCAACGGCAGCGAGAGCATACGGCAGCCACGGCCACGGCAGCGCCACGCCGAACAAGCCCACGATGACCCACGGCAAGGACAGCGCGGTGCCGGAGACGAAGAACGCCGACGGCACGGTGACCAAGCCCCGCACGAGCGGGCCCCGCACACGAGGAACCAGCGGCAAGAGCGCGCTCACGTAGAGCGCGGCGGACAAGTACACGAAGACGCCGAGCGGCACATCGAGCCGGGCCAGCGTGGGCAAAACGAGGGCCGTGTGCAGCGAGAGCTGGACCGCGCGGAAGATCGCATACGCACGCGAGCGCAGGGCGACCGTAGCCACGACGCCGAACACGCAGAGCCAGCTAACTAGTGAGACGGACACCGCTTGGCCTCTTTGACGCGAAGGGGGCCGCCGCGCAAGGCGATCAAATTTCCCCTTCGACGCCGATGGTGGGAATAGTGGCCGGGCCGACCAAGTTTTCCATGCAGCCGCTGGACGTGCAGAAGAGGTCGTTGGCCTCCTTGCTCAGCGTGGTGTTGAGCACGCCGAGCGTAACCGTGATGAAACGGCCGCGCTGATCGAGGTCGAAGCGCTTGCCGAGCTGCCAGTCCAGCTGAAAATACGGGCTCGAGCGAGGCGCCGTGGCAAGCTCGGTCGTGGCATCCACCCGAGCCGGAAAGCCCGTGTAGTAGGTGGCCCGCGAGCTCAGGCCGAAGCCATGGCCGAAGTCGTAGGCCAAGGCGATGTCGAAGACGTGGGTGCGGTCGTACTGGGACGGCGCGCTGACGCGGCCGATCGAGCGCGTGGAGCGCGACAGCGTGTAGGAGATGAACCCGCGCAGGCGCCGCGCGAGGGTGCGCTGCAGCGCCAGCTCGAGTCCGTACGCTTGTCCCTGCGCGCGATCGAGCCCTGGGGGCTGCCCTTCGAGGTAGTGCACGGTCTCGGCGTCGCCGACGTGGAAGAACGCCGTCTCGAAGACCGTCGTGTCCAGGGTCAGCTCCCACGGCAATTTCAGCTCGACACCCACGTCGGCCAGCGCCGTCCACTCGAGCCCCCCCGCCGCCGAGAAGACCCGCCCCGGCGGCCGCTGCGAGGGGCTGCGCGGCTGTGAACCAAGGCCGAACGACTGGTGGAGCCGAGCCCACTCACTGAGCTCGTAGGACAGCTGTGCCCGTGGGCCAAAGGACCCTTCCACCGCCGAGGGCGTCACTGGCGTCGCGCTGCTCGTGAAAAGGTCGGCACGCAGCCCGAGCGCATAGGTGAGTCGTTCGTCAACCGCGCCCGTCAGCTCGCCCCAGACGGCGAAGTTGGCGTCGTGGCGCACGTAGTTCGCCAGCTCGGCCATATCCGGCCGCTCGTAGCTGTCGTTTTGCTCGCGCAATTGCACGTCCGAGCCGTAGCCGAGCCAGGTGCGCGAGCTGACGGGCACCTGTCCCTCGACGCGCAGGGTGCCCATGAGCGAATTCGGCCGGTAGTCGCTTTGATTGGAGTCCCAACGGTCGTGGGCCAGGGTGACGCTCTGCCTGTGCCAAGCGCCGCTCGTGTCTCGCTGTTCGTAGCGCAGCGCCCCGCGGTGAAACGAGGTGTGGGCCAGGTCCAGCATCGTGCCGTCGTCCTGGCGCTGCGCGGAGTGGTCACCCGAGCCGAGGGCGAGGATCTCCACCTTCTTGCCGGGGGCGGTCTCGTAGGAGAGGCGCCCCTGGTAGTCCCAGAAGTCGAGGGAGAAATCCGGGGCCACCAGGCCCACCAAGCCCGCCGTGTACGAGTAGCGCCCCGCGGCCATGAAGCTGCCGCGTCCCCCGGCGAACGGCAACTCCACACCAAGCGCACTGTCGGTCGCGCGCACGCGGTAGCTCGCCCGCGCCTTGCCTTCTGGAGGCGCCGCGGTGGCTTCCAGAAAGCCGCCGCCAGCGCGGCCGAGGTGCGCGGGGCCGCCGGTCGGGTGCAGCGAGGCGCTCTCGACGAGCCACGGGTGCAAGACGGAGGTGCCGCGCCCCAAGTGATAGAGGTAGGGCACGGCGATACCGTCGTACTCATAGCCGACCATGCCGGCGCCGGCGCCGCGCAAACCGAGGAAGGGGCCGCTGGCCAAGATCGGCACCACACCCGGCATGCTCTCGATCGCGCGCACCGGATCGCCCTCGGCGCCGGGGATGACGCTGGACAGCTCGTCGGACATGACGCGTCCCGTGCCCGGACGACGCACACCGTGGACGGCGACTTCGACTTCAGCGGGCGTCGCCTCGGGTTTTTGGGCTCCGCTCCCCTCGGCCGCCTTCGCCGGCGCGGGAGGCGCAATCGGCTCCTCCACGGGCGCAGTGAACTCGATGCGCAGCATGACGTAGGCCGCGCGCGGCTCGCCCTCCACGGTGGCAGGGCTGAAGCGGAAGGTGCTCGCTGCCTGGGCAGCTGCTTCCGAGAACGGCGGGTCACCGGAGGTGACGGTGACTTTCTCGACGCTGCCGGTCTCGCTCACCAAGACCTTGAGCACGACGCTGGCATCCCCCGCCCCGCCCTCGGGGTACGGCGCCGTGCCCCCCACTTCCAAACGAGGCGCCACGACGTCCGCGGGCTCGGTTCGATTCTGCTCTTGTGCCTGCGCCGTCGTGACCAAGGTCATCCGGGCCATCCCGGCGAGCACCACCCAACTCAGCCAGAGAGCGCTCAATCTCATGCCGTGGACTCACAGAGCGCCTTGGCCTGCTCGAGCAGGGCGCGCGGTAGAATGGCGCCCTTGTAGACATAGATCGCGCCATGCGCATCAGCTGGCATTGCGTCGGGGCTGACGCGGAGCTGACTCGACACGGCGAGCAGCAAGCGAACCTGCTGCCCGGGGGAGGCCGCGCGAGCCGCCAGCCAGTCCAGGCGGCGAAACACCGCGTCTCGACTCCAATAGCCCATCACCTCCACGTGCACCGTCCGGCCGGCTGGACCCTTGAGCACGAGGTCCGGAACGACGACGCCCACCCCCGGCACGTCGAAGAGCTCGCTGGCCAGCTCGGCCGTCCAGCCTTCGTTCAAGCGCTGGATGGCCTCGACGACCGCTGCCACCTCGTCACGGACGGGGGCGGGCCCGAGCGCCGCCGCGCCAGCGAAGGACACTTCGAAGTCGAGCACGTCCCGCGCTTTGCCCCAGCGGAGCTCGGCCGCAAGATCGACCTTCTGGCATTCCCGCAGCGTCGGCACGAGCTGCGCGAGCGACAGGCCGTATTTGGTGACGGACTCGAACAGGCACATCGGTCCGTCGATCTCGATCCTGTATCCGCCCGCGGCGCGCGGCTCGATGCGGTGCAAAAGGCGCCGAAACTTGAGCTTGCGGAAGAACGCACGGTACGCGTCCGGGCTGACGCATTCGACCTCGAGCGTGATGCGTACCGCGCGCAAGAGAATGCCCTGGACTTGACCAACCTCGTAGCGCGCGAGGACCTCCTCGGCCCCGAAGCCTGGAGCCCGGACCAAAAGGCGTGCGCCGCGCAAATCGGAAAACAGCGCCTGCTCGACGGCGACCGCCGAAATCCCTTGCTCCTCGGCGATCTCGGCGAGAACGAGCTCGCGATCGAAGACGCCGTCCGCAAGGTTCTTGCGACGCTCCGCCGCGAGCTGAAATACCCGACTCCGCAGCTCGGCTGCATCCAGCTCGAGCGGCGCGTCGAGCTCACACGCGTCGAGGGCGACCTTGCACAGGCCCGCGAACAATTTCTCCGCGCTCGCGGCCCGCTCGACCTCGGCCAGACGCTCGGTGATCTCTTCCTCGCTCTGCCCGAGTGCAGACTCGAGCAGGAGGACGATTTCCTCCGCCAGGCGCCCGGCTTCGCTGCGCGCTGGGCCCGTCAGCTTCAGGAGCTCCAGGCGCTGGCCTCGGCGCCGAGCTCGCACCAGGTCGGGCGAGATCACGCGTAGCCCGACCTTCGCTTGTAGGCGACGTGCTCGCGCCGACGTTCGCTGGTCGAGGTCTCCGAGGTCTGCGCGGAAACGAGCTCGTAGAGCACGGCTTGCTTGCCTTCCTGCTTGCGCAGAATGCGTCCCAAGCGCTGCACGTGCTCCATGACCGAACCATTGCCGCTGAGCACGACCGCAACGCTCGCCGTCGGTACGTCGACGCCTTCGTTGAGCACCTTGGAGGTCACGACGGCGCCATACTGGCCGGCAGCCAAGCCATCGAGGATGGCTGCGCGTTCGCGCAGCTTGGTTTGGTGAGTGATGACCGGAATCAAAAAGCGGCGACTGATCTCGTAGGCCGTGCGATTGTCCTCGGTGAAGACCAGGGTTCGATCTTGGCGATGGACGTGGAGCAAATGTTCGAGCACGCGGAGCTTGCCCGCCGCCGAGAGAGCCAAAGCGCGCTGCAGCCGGTAAGCCTCGATCGCGCGCCGTCCGGCCTCGGAGCGCGAGCCGCGGAGCATGAAGTCGCGAAAACCGCGCGGCGAGCCGAGACGCAGCCCTTGGCTCCGCGCAAAGCCCAAATACGTGTCGCGCGCAGCCTGGTAGGCCTGTCGTTCTTCGGCGGAGAGCTCGATGCTCAGCCGCTCGGTGCGGTACTCCGCCAGGTACTGCCCCGACATCTCGGTGATGTGCTTCTCGTAGACGATCGGTCCCACCAGCTCGTCCAAGAGCGCCTCCTTGCCGTCCGCACGGCTCGGCGTGGCCGTCAGGCCCAGGCGAAACGGCGCCAGTGAAGCCCAGGCCGACAGGGCGTAGCTCTCGCTGGGCAGGTGATGCGCCTCGTCGAACACCAGAAGGCCGAACCGATTCCCAATCCGGTCCATGTGCAGATAGGCCGAGTCGTAGGTGCTCACCGTGAGGGGCAGGATGCTGTGCTCCCCACCGCCCAGCAGGCCGACTTCGCAGCCAAAGGTCGCGGCGAGCAGGCTCGCCCACTGGCGCACCAGATCGAGGGTCGGCGCCACGACCAGCGTGCTGCGCCGGCGGTCCGCGATGGCGAGCAGCGCGACGTGGCTCTTACCCGCACCGGTGGGCAACACCACGACCCCCCGCCCGCGGGCCTTGCGCCAAGCCGCCAGGGCCTCGACCTGGAACGGACGGGGCTCTCTGATCACCGAAAACTCGACGGGCAGCTCGCTGTACGCCCGTGCATCGTCCACGTAAGCGATGCCGCCGCGAGTGAGCTGGGTCACGATATCGGCGTAGGCGCTGGCCCGAGCGCGATGCACCGCCACACGGTCGTCCCAGACGAACCCCGGCGGCGCGGCCTGCTCGCCTGGCCAGTCACGGAGCACGATGGTCCCGGCTTCGAAAGCGAGGTGCACCGCCACCGTGCTCGGAGTCCTAGCCTGGGGATCCGCTTCTGGGAACTCCGCTACCGCGAACTACTTTGGATAGGACAGGAATGTCATGCCGCGATCCGCCGAAACATTTGCCAGGTACCTATGCCAGGTCCCCTATGGGGGAGGGCTGGCCATACGGCCGTCTGTTTCAGCAGGATGACGCAGGAAGTCGTAGCGATACACACCTGACACAAAGCCGTCATCTAAGGGCGCACTCCGTCGGTGCTACCCGAATGCCGCATGACAGGATTGTCACGCCTGGGACCGGCTCACGAGCCGAGGTCCCTGCGTCGGGGCTCTAGGGGGCTTTCCCCAGCCATTCCCGCGCGGAGCCGCAGCTTTCGGGAATCATTCGTTCAGGAGGCTGGCCGACAACCGTGATCGGAATGTCAGCGAAGCAGCCCGTCCTGGGCAACGAAGCAAGAAAATTGAAGCTGCGGGGGAGGCCCGCCGAAACGAGCCTCCCGCCGCGAGCCTGGCATCAGGCGCCGCCGACGCCGCCGCCGCCGAGGCCGCCACCGCCGCCGAGGCCGCCGTTGCCGCCCTCAGGGGTGGTCGTGCCGCCGGTGCCGCCCGTGGTGACCGTGCCACCGCTGCCGCCACCTGCGGTGGTGCCGCCGGTTTCGCCGCCGGCGCCGCCGTCACCATCGTCACCACTGTCGCTGCTGCAACCCACCGCAGTGAGGCTGCCGCTGAGTGCGACGATCGCAAACAGTCCGAAAAGTTTCTTCATTTTGATTGGTCCTCCGAATTTTACCCTGACAGGTTCGTTTTAAGCCGAGACGGGGTATCGCCCGGCCATAAGCACACTCCGTGCCAGTTTCACATCGGCCCCTCGGCGGTGCCTGGTGTCAGGAGTACCCCGCGCTCTGTGGCCGGACGGAGACGGCAGGATGACCGGACCGTGTGACCATCCCCGGGCGGGTTGTGCACCCGGAGACCCATTTCACTTGCGAGGCCAGATCCAGTGATGTAAAGACCTCGCCCCCTGAAAGCCCCCTCCGTGAGGGGTTTTCGCGCAGGTGGCGGAATGGCAGACGCGCCGGCTTCAGGTGCCGGTGCCCGCAAGGGCGTGAAGGTTCAAGTCCTTTCCTGCGCACGAGTGAGCGGTCCGGACGGTTGGGCAGTCGCCTGACCGCCCCGGGCTCGTGGTCGGCCCTCTCGCTCGGACCTCCGGCTCGGACCTGCTTCTCGGCCCTTCCAGCCTGGAGAGCGCGGCGATACGGTGCCGGCATGAACCGCACCCAAGCCTGCTGGTCGATCGTTGGCGCCCTCGTCCTCGGTGTCGGGGGCGCTTCGCTGGCGCACGCGGAGAAGCGAACCGACCCCGTCCCGCCGCCGGGCGTCGGGACCTGGTCTTACCTGTGCTTTTCGGGCAGCTCGGCCAGCGAAGTGATGGAGAAGGCCAATCGAGCCGGCGCGCAGGGCTGGGAGATGGTCAGCGCCGCGCCGGGGAACCATGGTTCGATCTGGTGCTTCCGCCAGCCGCACTGGGCCCGGCCCCTGCCCACGGAATAGCCGGCCCGCGGAATAGCGGCACGATACCCAGCCGGTCGACTAGACCTTGCCGGCGGGCAGGAGCACGAGCACGACGCCGACCGCCATGATGAGGCCGGCGACCATGCGGGAGCGGGTCGGCCGCTCACGGAAGACGATCGCGCCCATGAGCAGGGCGAGGAGCAGGCCTACTGCTCGCTTGAAGGCCTCGAACACGCTGACCATGGTCAAGCCAATGGCCACGAACTGCAGGCCGAGCGCCAGCACGCTGACCAGAGCCGCCACGAGCACGAGCCCGAGCTGGCGAGCCGGCAAACGGGACGGAACGCGCCTCGTGGCGATCGCGACGAGCGCCGTCGACACGAACACCCCGACGGCCAGAAAAAAGCCGTGCGCCGGGACGGGCACGTGGCGCAAAGCGAGCTTGTCCATGACGGGCGTCATCGCCCACAGCGCCGCCGTGCCGACCATGAACAAGCTGCTGCGCCGGGCGACGAGCGCACCCAGGCGTGCCCGCAAGGTGGGCCTTTGGCCATCGACCTCGGGCAAGAAGAGCGCCCCCACCGTCACCAGGGCGATGCCGAGCCAGTTCGCCGGCTGCAAGCGCTCGCCGAGCAGCGGAATACTACCGAGCGCGACGAAGACCGGCGTGAGGGACAGGAGCGGAATGGTCGCCCCGAGGTCGGCACTGCCCACCGCCGCGAGAAAAAGCAGGTTGGCGGCCACGTTGAACACCACCGAGGCAGCGGTCGGCCCGAGGTAATCCAGGGTCCCCACCGAGCTTGGGACCACCGGCCCGAGTGCGACGAGCCACCAGGCCGCATAGAGCGGGATCTGGGCCAAAGTCAGCCAGACGGCGAGCTCGAGGGCCGGGATTTTCCCCGCCAGACGCTTGCGCAGAACATCGAAGACGGCCCAGGCCAGGGTCGACGAGAGCACGACGGCCCAAAGCAAAGGCGACATGGGCTCGGCAACGTACAACAGCGCGCCCGAGCGTGCTATGGGGCGGCCCCGTGAAGAAGCCCTTCAGCGCACTGCCTCTGCTCGTATTCGAGGGCGTGCGCGCCGTCGACCCCAGCATCGGGCTCGACGAAGTGGTCGACGTGGTCGTCGAGGGCGGAACCATCACGCGCGTCGGCGCTCAGGCTGCCGCATCCCTGCGCGGAGTCGAAGGCGCGCGCGTCGTCCGGGGCTCGGGCAAGTGGCTCTTGCCGGCCTTCACCGATCTGCATGCGCACCTGCGCGACCCCGGCCAAGAGTACAAGGAGGACGTTTTCTCCGGGCTCGATGCGGCCGCGGCGGGCGGCTACGCACACGTGTGCGTGATGGCCAACACGCGCCCGGTCAACGACACCCGTGCCATCACCGAGGCGATGCTGGCTCGGGCGGCGGCTCACGGCGGCCCGAGGCTCCACCCGATTGCCTCCATCACTCGCGGCATGAAAGGCGAGGAACTGACCGAGATGGGCGACCTCAAAGACGCCGGCGCCGTGGCCGTGAGCGACGACGGCGTGTGCGTGATGAACGCGGCCGTGATGCGCCGCGCGCTGTCCTACGCCAAGAACTTCGATCTGCTGGTGATCCAGCATGCCGAGGATCACCACCTGACGGCGGGCGCGAGCATGCACGAAGGTGCCGTGTCGGCGCGCCTCGGTTTGCGCGGTTGGCCGCGAGTGGCCGAAGACATCATCATCGCGCGCGACATCCTTTTGACCGAGTACGTGGGCGCTCGCTACCATGCCGCGCACGTCTCGACCGAGGGGGCGGCCCGGCTCATTCGGGAAGCCAAATCCCGGGATTTGCGGGTGTCGGCGGAGGTGACGCCGCACCATCTGCTCCTGACCGACGCAGCCGTGGTCGGCTACGATACGGCGTGCCGCGTGAACCCGCCCCTGCGCGAAGCTCATGACGTGGCGGCACTCCGGCGCGCGCTGGCCGACGGCACCATCGACGCCATTGCCACCGACCACGCCCCGCACTCTCGCTTGGAAAAGGATTTGGAGTTCGCCGAAGCCAGCCCGGGCATGATGGGCCTCGAGCTGTGTCTGGGCCTGCTCGTGCAGCTCGTCGGCCAGGATGGCCTGACGCTCGCGCGCCTGGTCGATGCGCTCAGTCAGGCGCCCGCCCGCCTGGGGGGCCTGCCGGTCCCGCGGATCAAGGAAGGACACGAGGCCGACCTGGCCCTGGTCGACCCTGCCTGTAAATGGGTCCCGGCCGAGCATCGTTTACGCTCGAAGAGTCGAAATAGTCCGTTTTTGAAGAGCGAGCTCGGAGCTCGTGTGCAAATGACCGTGGCGCACGGCGCGGTCGTCTTCGACCTGGAGGAAGCAGCATCTTGAAATCGGCAAACACGAAAGCAGCCACGTTGGCGCTCGCCGACGGCACCCTGTTCTCGGGGGTGAGCTTCGGCGCCGATGGTACGGTGACCGGAGAGGTCGTCTTCACCACCGGCATGACGGGCTATCAGGAGGTGCTGACCGATCCGTCCTTCCGCGGCCAGATCGTCACCATGACGGCGCCGCACATCGGCAACACCGGCATCAACTCGGCCGATCCGGAGAGCACGACGGCTCGTCCGATGGCCGCTGGCTTCGTGGTGCGCGACCCGAGCCCCGTCGTATCCAACTTTCGCAGCGAGATCTCGCTCGGCGACTACCTCCGGCGTGAGGGTGTGGTGGCGATTGGCGGCATCGACACGCGCCGCCTGACGCGCCATCTGCGCGACAAGGGCTCGCAGAACGGCTGCATCGGCACCGGAAGTCCCGACGACCTGGTCGACTTGGCGCGGCAGGCCCCCAGCATGGAAGGGCTCGATTTGGTGCGCGAGGTCACGCCCGCGGCGCCCTACGAGTTCAAGGAAACGCTCGAGGAATGGACGCCCGAGGTCATGGGCAAGCCGCTGGTGTCGGCCAGCGAACGCTTCCGCGTCGTGGCGTTCGACTTCGGCGCCAAGCGCAACATCTTGCGCTGTCTCACGGCAGCTGGCTGCGACGTGACCGCCGTTCCGGCGAGCACCAGTGCCGAAGCCGTGCTGGCGCTCGCGCCCGACGGCATCTTCCTGTCGAGCGGCCCGGGCGACCCAGCGGCGCTCGGCTATGCGGTGGAAACGGTGCGCTCGCTCCTGGGCAAGAAGCCGCTCTTCGGCATCTGTCTCGGCCATCAGCTGCTCGGCAAAGCGCTCGGTGGTTCGACTTACAAGCTCAAGTTCGGGCACCGCGGCCTCAACCAGCCGGTCAAAGACACCAAGACCGGTCGCGTGGAGATCACCGCCCAGAACCACGGCTTCGTCGTCGACGTGGCCAGCCTGGGCAAAGCTGCCCAGTCGAGCCACCTGCATCTGAACGACGGCACGAGCGAAGGCCTCGAGGCGCTCGAAGCGCGTGCTTTCTCCGTCCAATATCACCCCGAGGCGGCGGCCGGTCCTCACGATGCGTACTACCTGTTCAAGCGCTTCACCGATCTGATGCGCGCTTGACGAGCTCTGCCATGAAGACGGTGCACTTCGTTTCCCTCGGCTGCCCCAAGAACCGGGTGGACTCCGAGGTCATGCTCGGCACGGCGCAGGCCGAGGGCTTCGAGCACACCAGCGACGCGAGCCTGGCCGAAGTGATCGTGGTCAACACCTGCGGCTTCATCGACGCCGCCAAGAAGGAGTCGATCGACACCATCTTGGAGATGGCCGAGTACAAGCAGAGCGGGGCTTGCAAGAAGCTGGTCGTGACCGGCTGCCTGTCACAGCGCTACGGCGCCGAGCTGGCCGCCGACATGCCGGAGGTCGACCATTTCCTCGGCTCCAGCGACATGCCGAAGATTCGACACGTGCTGACCGAGCCGGCGGAGCGCATGCTGATCGGCAACCCAGCCGATTGGGTCGTCTCGGCGCAGGAGCCGCGCACCGTCTCGACGCGCGGCGCGAGCGCCTACGTGAAGATTGCGGAAGGCTGCAATCGCAGCTGCTCGTTCTGCGTCATCCCCAAGCTGCGCGGCAAGCAACGCAGCCGCCCCATCGAAGACATCGTGCGCGAGGTCGAGCAGCTCGTCTCGCAGGGTATCCTGGAGGTCAACTTGGTGTCGCAGGACACGGTGGCCTACGGACGGGACGGCGACCGGGGCGAGAACCTGACCGCGCTCGTGCGGCGCGTGGCCGACGTGCCCGGCCTGCGCTGGCTGCGCCTGTTCTACCTGTACCCCGAGTCGCTCGACGATGGCCTGATCGAGCTGATTGCCCAGCACCCGACGGTGCTGCCCTACGTCGACATGCCGCTGCAGCACGCCGCCGACGGCATGCTGCGCCGCATGCGGCGGGGTCACGGCGGCAAGCGCCTCTACGACCTGGTCGAGCGCCTGCGTAAGAACGTGTCCGATCTCACCTTCCGCACCGCGTTCATCGTCGGCCACCCCGGCGAGACGGAGACCGAGTTCGAAGAGCTACTCACGTTCGTGAAATGGGCCGCTTTCGAGCGAATCGGCGTGTTCCGCTACAGCGACGAGTCCGAGTGTCTGTCGAACACCTTCGAAGGCAAAGTCACGGCCCAGGACTCCTACCAGCGCGCGCGCAAGTTGATGGCCCTCGGCCGACGGATCAGTCGGCAGAAGAACCGAGAGCTCGTCGGCAAACGGATGCAGGTCCTGGTCGAAGGCGCGAGCGAAGAGAGTGAGCTCGTGATGGTGGGGCGGCACCGTGGACAGGCGCCCGAGATCGACGGCACCGTGTTCCTCTCGGGCGAGCTCGCCCAGCCGGGCACCCTGGTCGACGTCACGGTCTCGCAGGCGACGGACTACGACCTCCTGGGCGACATCGACGCCAACCAAGCGCCCATTTTCGGCAGCAAGAACGCCCGCGTGCGCAGCGGGTCCGAGCTGGTCACGCGCGCCTCCGACGGCCGAAAAATGCTGCGCACGGTCTGAGCTGGACCGTCTGGGCGGGGCCGTGCGAGCCGCCGCTCCGACTAGTCGCCCGCGCCGGTGGTGCCACCCAGCGGACCGAGGTCCGGCGTCTCGGCGGGCACGGTCAACTGCACCGCAGCGCTGTCGGTCAGCCCATCGCGATACCAAACGACTACCTGATCGCCGATCGCTGCTGGCAGGCGCAAGTCGTAAGCGCCGGAATCACCGGTCACCTGCCCTACCAAACGCCCCGTCTCCAGGTTTTCGGCGAGCGCGGTGGTGCCACCCGGCACGCGGCCGATGATGGCCGTGACCCCCGATGCATCCGGCGGCGAAAGGTCGGGACGACTGGGCGGCGGCAGAGGCAACGTCGGCGAGAGACAACCGAGCGGCAGCAGGATGAGCGCGCCCCCGGCGAGGGCGCGGAGCCACCTGTGTCGTGATGCCGGTCTCGTGCCCATCGCAGGGTGTTGATCGTAGCGCCCTCCATCCTTCAAGCGAACCGTCCCCTCGTGGCCGGCCTGCCGCCGGGGCTGGACATTCATCCAGGGCAATTTTTTCGAGCAGCGGCGCGTGAACAGCCGGAAATTCGCTACTTCGGCCCCTTTTCCCCGGACCTCAGGCCTCGCAATTCAATTGACCACAATGTAACCTTGCGCCACCGAAATTTCGGTGTCACGAGAACGGCTCGGGTCTTTCCGCTCCACTGCGCACACCCTCCGAACCCAACCTCGAACGGACAAAGACAAGAGCAGGAGAATCTTGCGACCCATGAGCGACCAGGGTGGTTCTGACCTCGACATTTTCGAAGGCTTGGCAAAAAAGCCCGCCGACGCACCGAATTCCAAGACGATGGTCGGGCCCCCCCGTTCGGCGCCGGCCTTGTCGTCGCCCGGAGTCCCGCCACCACCGCCAGGCCCCTCCTCGTCGCGTGGTCCCCTGCCCCCGCCGCCCCCTCCACCCGGCGCCTCGCGCCCGTCGGTCCCCGTTCCTCCGCCGCCGGCCTCCGCTGCCTCGGCAACGGGCATCCCCACCGGGACGCTCGTTGGCGGCGCCCCAATGCCGTCGCGTACCCCAACCGTTTCGGGCATGCCCGCCGTGAGCG
>Ga0164309_10000390_pt1 | contig 24927 bp, 23 predicted proteins | sample Whisoiple_247_MG_FD_109984 | JGI IMG/M metagenome (GOLD analysis project Ga0164309, IMG submission 109984) | Soil microbial communities amended with fresh organic matter from upstate New York, USA - Whitman soil sample_247_MG | ecosystem: Environmental > Terrestrial > Soil > Unclassified >...
GCGATGTTCGGTCACCTCGACGTAAACCGGGTCGAGCTTGGAGCGGCCTTCACGCGCCTCGCCTGGTGGCGGCAGCTCGGTGTAGAGGCCGACGAAATGCCGCGACAGAGCGCAGATGCACTCACCAAGCAGGCCAGGGAATTCGGGCGACGCGCGCGAAATCACGGGCCAGCTCCTAGCGCTTCTTCCCGGTCCGCGACGCCGCAATCAGCCAAAGCAGCAAGGCAGCTCGCCAGTACCAAGGCGCATCGCGCACGGGTCACGGCGCCCCCGTTGGCTCTTTGCCGACGACTTCGGCGACCTTGGCCGAGACCTGCGCATTCACCTGGTCGGTGTGCCCCCATGCGTTCACGAATTGCGCAGCGCCAGCGATGACGGCAGCGGCCGCGAGCTGCAGCTCGGCCGGCAACTTGACGACATATTGCGAGAGCGCGCCGAGTAGCGCGACTGCCACGGTGACGGCGAACGATGAGAGAAGCTTTTTTGTTCGAGGGGTCATGCAGTGTTTTCCTTTCAAACCGCATTGAAATAGCCGAGCAGAGCCTGAAGGGACGGATTGGCTGCCCCGGGATAGTTCAGCGCCACGACGTTTCTAAGTTGAGCCTTTAGCGTCTGGTAACGCAGGGCGCTCAATGCCGGGGCCCCACTTGAATCTGCTCTAAGCTGCGTCCAGAAGTCGAGCACATTGGCGTCACTCGGGTTAGAGATGCCTGGGAAGTTGCCGCTCAGCAGCCCGCGAAATGCATACCCAATCGCCGCCTGTTGAGCACTTGGCAATGCCGCCGCTCCGCTAGCCTCCGCAGTGAGCTGGGCAAAGAAGCTCAGCACCTCGCCATCACTCGGGTTGGCGACTAGGAACGAGTTCGCTGCGAGCGCGCGCCCAAGCATGGCGCGCATACTGAGATACTGATCTGTGAGCAGCCTGATTAGTTCAGCCACCAGCACCGGATCCCAACGTAGGTACCCGCCCTCTGCCAAGTGGGTCCCGTCGATAGACAGCGACAGCGATGGATTCATGTCGGCTTGCGTGAGCACTTCGCCGACGTTGGCCAAGCGGTGCGCGAACGTGGGCCACGTAGCTTTTAGGTCCGCGTTGATTATTTGGCGCGCAGCCTCGAATCTTGCATCCCCAAAAACGGCGGACAATGTGCACGCAATTACAAGGAATCCGTCCGCCATTCCGCGTCTGCACACCGACTTGTATGCAGGTAGGACGATTGCAGCTACTTGACTCGGCGTAAGCGTGCCCAGCCCAGCGGACACATCGTTAATCGAAATGCCCTGGCATACGAGAATGTTTTTTGGCCGAGCAGGGTCGTAGCGAGGGAGAGCATCGGAGAGGTAAAACGCTGGGATTTGATCCGGATTCGTCGTTCCCGTTCCAGCCGCCGCGACGTTGAGTGCGCGTGGCGGATTAGCCAACCCGTTCAGCGCAGTCTGCCAGGCTGGCCGCCATCCCGAGCCGACTGAATCGCCAAGAATTGTGACCGTCGACGCCGCAATCGGTGGATTGCCGACGGGCTTACTCAACAGGTACGCTTGGAGATCGCCTTGGTCGGCTGAGGACAAGGCCTGCGAATAAACCACGTATTGACTTACAGCTAAGTGCGAGTTCGCGTAGCCGGTCCACCTCCCAATCTGAAATGCGCTCAGTGTTCCCGCGGTGGGCGCGGTGGGGATCACCAGCGTTTGCGATACGCCGTTGATCGTAAGCCGAATCTCGAATTGTGTTGGCGTGCACGTGAGAAGTAGCGTGCATTCGGTGACGTTGTGTCCAGGCTGAATGCCAGTCAGCCCAGGAATAACCGCAGTGTATGCAGGAGACTGCAAGACGAAAGCCCCGCCCTGCATGTACATCGCAAGGTCGGTGCCTGCGGTATGCGTTGCATAGAACAGCGGCATGGTCTGTTGTCCGCCACGTGATTGCCATGCGAGCGCGATCGTGCAGTTGTTCGCCGGCACCGGACTCGCCGGTGCTGGGAACACCATGAAGTTCGGATCGCCCGAGTGAAAGTCGAGCGCAGCAGTCTCGCGCCATGGCCTCGCGTTTCCGCTCGCTGTGATATTCCCCGACAACGGCGCGGGCTGAGCGATCTGCGCAACGCGCCCATAAGGCACCGTCGCCACCGTCGTGCCGGCATCGGAGTACGCGGTTTGCCCTCCGTCGAGCCAGAGCGCTAGCCCAGCTAGCGCAGCGGGCGTGCTCACAGCGATACCTGCCCCAAATACTTCGAGGTGACAGCGGGTCGGATTGCTCCCGCCCAATCCGGCGCATTTGGTGTGTACACAACCGCAAACACACTGGCATTAGTCGGGGCTGATGCTCCGGGTGAGTTGTATATTCTAGTGTTTGTAGCGGTGTCGTTTCCTGCGTTACCCGTCTGCGTAACGGCACCAATCTTGGTTGTGTCGCTCGCGTTGTTCGAGCGCTTTATCTCCAGGATGTTCCAGTTGAGTGGATTGACAGTCACGCTCACGCCAGCAACGTTGGCATTCTTATGGTAGAAACCCGTGGACGGCGCGGCACTTAGACAGCCGACGCGATTCCCAAACGCGGAATCGCCGTTGCCAAGGATGCACGCATCGCCCACCGTTGCTAAATAGCGGAAGACGGCAAACACATAATAGGGAGTTGTGCCAGGCGCGGGGAGATTGATGCCATTCGTGATGAACAGGTCATCAATGCCATCACCAATCAGCTCGACGTTCCCATTAATTCCGATACCGATGATTGGTTGAGTGGTGCTGCTCGCGGTCGTCGCGTGCTTGCCATTGCCACTCTGATCCGTGAGCGCCGAACATGTCGCATCCCAATTGTTGCTCTGCACAGCGTTGCCAGCAGCCCAGACGAGGGAGGCACCGGTCCCAGCGCCGGTCAGCGCTACAGGCGTAGCTGGCGTAGGCTGGACACCTGTCATCGCCCACGTCGAGCCGCCGTCGAACGAGATGTCGAACGTCGCCGAGCCGATGGCTACCGTGCCAACGCTGGTGGCCTTTGTACGAATGGGCACCGGTCGACCGACAACCGCTCCGGTAAGTGTCACCACGGTTGTCGAGGTATTTGTAGTGCCAGGGAGTAGTGTGCCGCCGTAGGTCAGACCGAGATCGGACTGAAGCACTTGGTAAGCGCCAGGGAACAGCGACGCGAAGTTGATGGTGGTATAGGCTGCGAAATACCCGAGCAAATCCTGAAGGGACGGATTTGCTGCCCCGGGATAGTTCAGCGCCACGCGAGACAGTAGCGCTTGCTTAAGCACCTGGTATCGCGCAGTCGGCAGCGCGGCCGCGCCGACTGCATCGGACCCGAGCTGAGCCCAAAAATCCAATACCTGTGCGTCGTTCGGGTTGGACACACCGGCATAGTTGCCGCTCAGGATTCCTCGGAACGCATACCCAACAGCCGCCTGTTGAGCACTTGGCAATGCCGCCGCTCCGCTAGCCTCGGAGCTCAGCTGATTGAAAAAGCTCAGCACCTCGCCATCACTCGGGTTCGCAACCAAGAACGAGTTGGCCGCGAGCGCAGCACGGAACAGCGCCCGCATGCCGATGTACTGCGCCGCGGAGATGGTCACCAGTACACCGACACCTTTTGCGCCGTGCTCGTGTTTTTGAGCCCGATCGCTTGGATATCGAATCGCTGTCCAACGAAAACCACGTCCAGCGTCACGTCAACGCCATCGAGCCCGGTAGCGACGAGCGTGCCGACCGCGCCGCAGATGATCCAGCGGCACGGCCGCCCCTCGGCGGGCGCTCCGAGACCTGGGATGTTGAGCTTTAGCGGGTCGTTCGCAAGAATATCGTAGTTTGCTGGCGCAGCCGTCCACGCTGTGCGGTACGCCGTCGATGATTGCTGCAGTTCGTTCTGTGCGGTTGCCATGCTCGTTACCCTCCAAGGGTTTCCTGCGCCCCCGACTGTCGGGAGACTCCAATCTTGTTGAGTGATGCCGTCGTGCGGCCTGCCTTTGGCTGCGTGTCAACCTTGGCTTTCGCCGCCTGCATCGCGCCTACACGATCGATGAAAGCGCCCACCAGCGTCGGCTCTCCAGCGCCGTGCAGGTCCAAAAACAGGTCAAGCTGCAACCGATCGTTGAACGGCATGCGCTTGCCGGACTGGTCGAGCTCGCGGATTTTCTCCAGCGCCTTGAGCTGAACCTCGGCATAGAGCTCCGGGTACACCGCCTTCAGCGCGTCAACCTGCGCATGGGTGACCGTGCCGCGGCGCAAGTCGTCGATGACGCTCAGCGGGTTAGCGACGGCAGACCACTTTTGCGCGAACTCGCGAATCTGCAGGTCGCTAGGGCTGAACTTGCGCGACGGCTGGAACATGGTCGGCGCAGCCGTCCCTGCCGGCAGCTGCGACTCCAGGTACTGCGCGCCGCGAGTTGCCGTGATGGTTGCCGCCTGAGTGAGTCGCGGCATCGTCTCTGCGCCTCCACCCATGGCCGACTGCATCGATGCACGCACGCCTGCGCCCATGTCGCGGTTCGCGTCTGCGAGTTCGGCAATGCGCTTCTCGTAGGCTGCGCGCAGGTCCTTGGACTTGCCCTGAAACGCCTCCACCGCAGCTGGCGTCACGAGGCGCTTGAGTGGTACCGCACTCGCGGTCCGGTCGAGTCCAGCGGCAGCGGCGGACGCGCGCGCCGTCGACTCTCGGAAGAATGCGCCGAGTCCAGACTCAATCTTGCCGTCCAGGTTATTCGCGAGCTTGTCGGCGAGCACGGCGAGCACGGCGCTCGAATGCTCGCGAATCGTCTTGTGCGCGAATGCTGAAGCAACCGCTCCGATCGGACCACCACCGAGCACACCAGCTGCAGCGCCCACGCCATAGTCGCTCGGTGACACGACTCGGTTGCCAAGGTTCTGCAGCTCGGCTGCGCCAGCAATGTCGGAGGCCAACAACAGGTGGCGGAATTGCGTCTTGATTTGCTTGTACGCCTGCGCTGCTTTCTGGTCGAAGAATGTGGCTGCCTTGTCCGACGCTGCCTCGATCGATTCCTCGAGGATGCCGCGCGCACGCTCCAAATCTTTCAGGTTTGGCGGCGCCCCCTGCTGCGTGAGGTTCACACCGCGCTTGGCCTGATAAATCTGGTCGTCGAGCCCTTGGCGCAACCGCGTCAGGTCGGCAACGCTGACAGGTGTCTTGCCGGTCTTCGGCTGAACTAGCTTGCGCCCGTTGCCCTGTGGCACCGCCTCGAAACGCTGCGCCGCCATCTCGCGAATGTCGTTCACCAGCTGGCGCACCGGTGCCGCCTGAGCCGCAACAGACGATAGCGGGTGGCTTTCGAGCGGCGCGACTACCTCTTGCTCGATGCGGTCGGCGATGGCGTCGGCCTGTGGCGCAATCTCGGGGTGCGCCTCAAAAACCTTGTCCGTCTTTTCGCGGAAAGCGCCGAGCTTCGCCCCCGCTTCCTCCTTGGCTTTCAGCACGCGTGCGGAGAGTTCCTCTTGCGAGTCGAGCGCGCGGAACACTGGGGTTCCGTCGTCGAGCGTCACACCGCGCACGGTGCGCGCCATGTCGTGCATGGTCTGTTCGGCTTGCTGCGCGTTGCGTCCGAGCTTTTTCAGCGTCGAGCCGCGCGCGCCCAAAGCCTTCGCAGTGCGCTCGTCGGCAAAGTCACGCAGGCCATTGGAGAAACGGCTCGGCGCAGCTCCGGCGCCTTCGGCAGCGGCATCAGTGACCAGGGCGCCCGCTTCAGGCGCTGCGGCCTCTCCGATGCTCACGGCGTCACGCCAGCTTTTCGCTGGCGCATTCGAGAGCGACACGTCTTGCGTAGTTTTGCTAATTACGTTGCCCTCTTCGTCGTAACGCACCACATCTGCGGCGATCGTCTTGTCACCGCGCTCAGCGGCGAGCGTCATTCGATGGCGCCCGTCCGCAACGGTTGCCGTTTCTGGGGAGCCGTCAAACTCGGGATAGATTTCGATTCGCGGTTTACCAAGCCGGTCAGCGCCATGCGGACCTTTCGCGGCATCGCTGCGCAGATATTTGAACGACTCATCACGCATTGACGAACGATCGAAAGCACCCACGTTCACGTCGATAGGAACTGCCTGCGCAGGCGGTTCACCGAGACCACTCGCCACGTCCAGCGGCGCCTCGGCCTGCGCAGGCAACCGCGGTGAGTCGAGCGGCGTTGCCCCACGCGAACCGCGCCGCAGTAGCGCGCCGCCGCCGTGAGCGGCTAGCGAAACGCCACCGCCGAGCAGCGCACCCCAACCCATGGCCGCAATCAGCTTTTCGCCAGTCAGCGGAATGTTGTGGAGGTAGGCCTCCTCGCCAGCCTGCGCCTGGCCGTACGCGGCGCCCTCCAGTGCGCCTGTCGCCAGAGCACCCGACGCGCGCGCGGCAAGGCCCTCTCCGAGCGCTTTGGCGGCACCGGCGCCCAATGCCTTGGCACCGCCGGCAAGCGCTCCGCCGCCTGCCAGGGAGCCCGCCACGTTGCCAGCGAACGCGGTCGCCGGATTCAGCTCTGCTCGAGCGCGGGCGTTCTCGCCGTATTCCCGGCCGTAAGCCTCCGCGTTCCGGTCGCTGGTCGCCCCGCCCCAAAGTGCCGCGATGTTCTCGACAGTCTTTCGCCCGCTGATGTCCTTGAGCGGGTCGGCGTCGCCCCACAGGGCGGCGTTCGCTCGGAGCGGCAACGCGATCGGAGCCTGCGCGGCGTCAATGGCGCCAGCGGCTGCGGACTCCAAGCCCGTCTTGATTTGGGCGCCCGTTGTTTGCGCTTTCTTGTCGCGCTCGTGCTGCGCGTACTCCTCGGCAGTGATCGCAAAGCGGTCGCCCTCGGCAATCTTCGCGGCGGCTGCAGAGGGGTCTGTTTTGAAGACATGCCCGTCCGCGTCGCGCAGGTACGCCTTCCCGTCCTTGACGAACGTGGGCGCCTTGTCACTCATCGTCAGGCTCCTCTGGAGCAAATGCCTTGTCGGTCTGCGCCTTGGTCACAGCCCCGCGGCGCTCGGCGTTGTGCTTGCCAACAATGTCTGCGCCGTAGCCAGCATCGCGCTCGTGAGCGGCAGCGTCCTGCTCGCCCTGCAGCAGATTCAGGCCTCCGAGCAAGTCAGAGTCGTAGGTGCCACTGACCATGTTGTCGAGCCGCTTGAACTCGTCCTCAGTGACCGCCGTACCGCTGCGCATCTTGAGCGTATTGGAGAGCACGTCAGTTTTGACTTGGCGGAAGTCGCGACCCTCTTGCGAGGTGAGCGCATTCGGCACCCATCCCGTTGCGCCGTGGCCAGCAACGGACGGCTCTTTGCCCTTCGGCATGACCCAGCGCCCCGTCTTTTGGTCCCACACCGCGCCGATTTTTCCGGCGAGATTCTTGAGTCCGGTGCGTGCTGCGGCCTCGGCCTCCTTTGCCTTGCCGTAGTCGATTTGGAACTTGCGCTCTGCTTTGGCTGAAATCGGGTTCTGCGGTCCGAGGCCCTTTCGAAGCGCCATCTCCTGATCCAGAGTGAGCGGCTTGCTACCGCTGCCGCCACCGCTCGCACGGTGATACTTCTCTTCGCTCGTCGTCGTTGTCTTGCCCGCGGCGAGGTCGGCGCGCGCCTGCTCGTTCAGTAATTGCTGCTGCTGAAACTGCGCGGCCAATACTTGCGCGTTCGCGGCGATGTCCTTGCTGCGAGCCTGTGCTCCGAAACGGAGCGTCTCGGTTTCGGCGACCTTGTTCAGCGACTGCTGCAGGGCCAACTTCGCCATATCGATATCACCGTGGTAATACTCAGTCAGGCGAGCGAGCGCGTTCTTGCGGTCACCGCGGCCGGCGTCGAACGCCTCTTGCTGCGCAGCCATCTCGAGCTGAATCTTTTTTTGCGCCGCCTGGAACGCCCAGTTTTCGGTGTGGCCGATCGTTGCGCCAAACGCACCTAGACCTTGCCCGATGATGCTCAGCATCCCCGAGAATGCGCCGCCCGGTGTTGACCAGTAGCGATTCGGGTCAGGCTTCGCTGATTCGGTGTACTCAGCCAAGTCTTGCTGCAGTCGTGCGTCCTGCTGCTGAAACGCCATTTGCTTGCGCTGAATCTCGGCCTTGTTTCGAGCCGCCTCTTGCTGTGCCGCGAGGTTCTTTGCCGCTGCGTCCGCGAGTTGCGCATCTGCTGTTTCCTTGTCGCTGGCCGCCTTGGCCATCTGCGCGTCGAGCACCATGCCGGCAGCAGCAAGTCGATCGTGAGCTGCCGCGGTGTCGTATGCAGGCCCCCGCTCAGTCACGACTTTGTTAGAGTCGGGAGAGAAGCCCGCGGGCGTGAATGGCTGCGGTGCGGCGCCTGGGAGGTGACCAGTGCGTAGCGCTTCCCGCATGCGCGCATCGGACGCGGCCATAGCCTCGGCATTCGGGTCTGACGACGCGGGTGGAGGTTGAGCCCCTTCGGTTCCCTGTGGGCCAGGCGTGGGAGGCTCAGGCGTCGGCACAGGGGCCGAAGGGGTCGGTGCTGCAGCCGGCGCTGCTGCAGGCGGCGCATCGGTCGCCACCGGGCCAAGTTTGCCGCCGACTCGGTTTTCCCAACCAGGCTCTCCTTTGGTGAACTTGTCCCAAAGGCTGCCGCCTGCGCTGGGCTGCTCCGCGCTGTTGTCCGCGATACGCTGGTCGCCAATGCCAAGGCGCTCGCGGTGCTCGTCTGCGATCTCGGGTAGCGCCATCAGCGGCGGACGCCCATCATCGAAATGCAGCAAGCCGGCGCCCGGAAATTCGGGCACGTCGGTCACGTCGACAATCTTGGCCATCAGAGCCCACCCGTAGAGGTGGCGAACGACGTGGCGCGCTCGTCGCCTTTCTTGCGCTTTAGCGACGCGGGCAGCAACTGCTCGAGCTCGTCAATGCGCGCACCCAAAGCGTCGATATGGTTCTGTTGCGCGTGGTTTTGCGCGAGCCCGGTAAGTGCTGCGCGCGGACCATCAACGAACAGCTTACCGGTGCGCGCATCCTTGCCGACCATGCCGCGGGTGAGCGGGTGCGCCGCAAGGTCCTGCGCCATCGGCCCTGTTTGCATGCCGGGTTTAGCGCCCGGCGCTTCCGGGTCCTTGTACTCGTAGGTAGAGCCGGGCGCGTTGCGGGCGGAGTCAGCGAGCAGAGCATCGCCTTCGCTCAGGATGGGATGCGACTCGTCGCGAGCGAACCGGCGCTCTGTTCGTGCGTCGGCGCCTTGGGGCGCTTCCGGCAAGTACGTTTCGCCCACCCAATCGCCGCCATCTTTCGGCCCGGCTGAGTACTGCGATTGCGTGGAAAACGTCGGATGCCCGTGCTGCTTGAAGCGATCGGTAAAGTGCCCGCTGTCAGCGCCTCGTCCTTCACCCGCTAGGTATGCGCCGCGGTAGTCGTAATGGCTGTCCGGATGGTCCAAGTCTCGGACATTGTTTGTCTTGAGCCACTGACGGAATCCCGCTTCCTGTTCCGGCTTCAGCCTCGTGACCTCGCCCCGATCGTTCTGCTCGAGACCATATCGGCGCTCGACGGCATCCGCGCTCATTGCTTCGCGCTCGAAGGGCAGACCGAGCTTATCCGCTAGCTGCGCACCGTAGCTCTTGACCTGCTTTGGGTTGCTAGCGATGCCGCCAGCGCCGTACTTCTGCGCGAGCGCGTTTAGCTCACCGAAGGCATCGCGATCGAGCTCACGGCGACCAGCGCCGTAGTCTCCGCGCAGGTATTCGCCATTCGGCCCGAGCCCGCCGCCGGCAGCAGTGCGTGGCTCGGGGTCAAGCGGGCGAATATTCGTCTTACTGCGAACGTCGCTGAACACCTTGCCAAGCGCCTTGCCAGCAATACCGCCAAGGACTGAGCCGGCAATCGCACCGATCGGTCCGCCAATGGCGCCACCCGCAACGCCGCCCACCGCCTTACCTGCTCCGGAACCGATAGCCTCGTTGCGCGCGTCTTTCTTCTGCGCATCGAGCTCGCCCTGGGTCGGCCCCATCTTGACCGGGGTTGCGCCGAAGACAGAGCCGTTCGATTGGCTCGGAAGCGGCTTCACATCGTTGCCGTTCATCGAACCGCCAAGCGGGGTGATGTTGGTTTTCGTGCGCTCGTCAGAGAGCGCCCCGATCACGGTGCCGCCTGCGTTGAGCGCGGCCGCGGTGTAAGCTTGCTGCCGATTTGCGTCGGCGATTGCCGCCGCCTGCGCGAAGCCCTTTTCGGCCGCATAGGTCTGATTCGCGCTCGCGTATTCATTCTCACGCCCTGCGAGCGCCGAGGCGTTGACGTTGAGCTGCTGAGTCTGTGAGCCCATCTCGGCGCCCATGCCTTGCTGCAGGGCTACGGCTTGCCGGTCTGCCCAAGCCTGGGAAGCGGCGTCATTGAGCTGCGTACCCTTGAGCGCGGTGTCAGTCTGGTACTGCGCGCCAGCAAGCCCAAGCTGTCCGTAGCTCTGGTCACCGCCGACGATTTGGCTCGACAGGCCGCCGGCCGAGTTCAATGCGCTGAGCTGCTGCGCTCCAATCTGGTTCGACAATCCGCCGGCCGCATTGAGCGCGCTCAGCTGCTGCGCGTCGCGTTGGTTGGTAAGGCCGCCGGCCGCATTGAGCGCGTTGAGCCGCTGATTTTGGAACGCGGTGTATTCGTTTGCGCGGAGCTCGGCCGCTTGCGAATTGGCCTGCTGCTGCGTCAAAGCGTTCTGTCCAATTGCCTGGCGCAGTGCCGCTTGGCTGCCACCCATCCCGCGGCCAGAGCGCGCCAGGGCAAGCGCGTTTTGGGTATTGGCGTCGGTTGCCTGGGTGAGCTGTGCTTGAGCTGCGCTCGGGCCCTGAGGCCCATTCGCGAATTGGTTTAGCGCGTCGATTTGTGCGCCCTGTTGCGCGGTGCCGTTCGCCGCGAACTGGTTCAAGGCGCTCAGCTGCTGCCCTTGCTGCGCGGTGCCATTCGCCGCGAACTGGTTCAGCAGGTCGTACGAGCTGGTTTGCAGACCTCGCGACTGCTGTGCATTCGTGAGCCCCTGGCCGTACTGGCTCAAATCACCAGCGTAGACACCCAGCCCGCGAGACTGCGCGGCAGCTGCGTTTGCCGCGGCTTGGTTTGCGACGCCGCTGAAAGCCGCCGAGTATTTGTCGCCCGTTGCCTGTGCGTTGCCAAGCATCGCTTGGGTCGCGGCATTGTTGCCGGTGCCAAGCCCGAAGTCGTACTTCCGCTGTGCGGCGGCCTGGTCCTGCGAAAGGTTTGGGTGGATCGCGTCGGGGTCGTCGTGCTGGCCGGCGTACTCACCAGGCAACCAGTTGCCGCTCGCGACGTTCGCTGCCGCGGTCCCTGGAGTTTTCCAGTTTTGGAATTGCAGTGAAGGAGTAGGCGCATTAGCTCCGGCGATGGTCGCGTTGCGCGCCTCTCGCGCCGCTTGTTGCTCTGGCGTTTCAATTGGAGCCTGCGCCGGAACGGCTGCAGCAGCGGGCGCGGCTACCGCTGGCGCAGCCAACTGAACCGGCTTTGGCTTTGGCTTCCAAGCCGCCGCTGCCGCAGTCTGCGGGCTAGATTGGCTGTAGTCATAATCCGTAGGCATTACGCTCTCCTTGCCGTTGGCAAAGGCTTCGTCTTCCCAAGCAGCTCGTGCTCGATGAACAGCGCTTGCGAAACGAAGCCCTCGCTCGGCGCTCCGCTTGAGTCAGCGACAGTCACTCGTATCGCGGAACCCTTCCGCGTCTTCGGCGTCACATTGAGATAGACGCTGCCGTCTGGTGCATCCGCACTAGTGACAGGGAGCGCGAACGCATCCGCCGTAGCGCCATCCACAGAGACCTGCAGCGTGACCGTCGAGGAGCCTCGGAATTCCCCAACCGCAACCACAGCGTTAAAGTTTCCGTATCCGGCAACCCCAAACGGGCGCACGTCTCCGGTGCCAAGCGAGCTCGGGATGAATGACCCCTCGTCCGAATAGGTCCCTACCGACTCGGAGCGCAACCCGGTAAAGTTGCCACCGCTCTGCAGGGTGTAGACGAAGGTGTCGCTGTAGGAACCAGCCAGCCCAAAAGCGACGGCGCCGAGCGTGTCCACGGACCATCCGCCGGTACGCAGGTCGTAGGTAAGCACGCAGCTCGACGAGCCAGACTCATCAGCAGCCACGACGAAGCGTGCCGTAATCTCGCCGAGAAAATTGGCCGAAGTGGATGGCTGCGTCACGAGCGTGGCGCTGACGACGATCGGGAAGCTGGCGAGCGTTGACTCAATCTCTGCCCCGATGAACACCGGGGTGTTGAACCCGCGAGGCAGCAAGTAGATGCCGCGCTTGCCCTGGAAGAAGACCCCGATCGAAGTCTCGAGCACGCTCCGCCAATCGATGCAACCAACGTCCGTTGGCAGCTCGGTCGGTGGGTTGAATGAGCCGACACCTTCGTCGTTTGGGCCGTCGCCGGTAATGAAGTAGATGCGCTCGCGCGCAAACGCCACTACCGTCCCGTCGATTGAGGCGATGCCGGTGCACTTCTCTGGCAGGAAAACCGAGAATGCATCCAGGTCGCTGAACTGTGTCGGTTCGCCATCGACAAGAATCTTGCTTGCCGTGACGACACAGCGATCGAGCTGGCCAGCCAACCAGACGCGGGCCGAGCATACCGTCATGAACGTGCTCGGTGGAGCCAGCGTGTTTTCCGCCACACCACCGTCTGAGTAGATGAATTCGTTACCGCCAGCGGTAACGTCGGACATCAAGTCGAGGAAAGAAATCGTCGCCGTGCCGACCGGAAACGCTGACGGGGCGCCTGTGTTCGGCGTCACGCGATGGTAGGTACCCTGGCCGGCAATCGTTCGGTAGATGTGCACAACCGTCAGAGAGAGAGCAGAGGCCATGAACAGCGGCTTCAGGGTCAGCGTCGCTGAAGTGTTGGCGCCGCTGGCGAAAGCGAATGGATCGCTCGACGCAGAGCGTCGGCGTCTGCCTTGCGCGTCAAGGTATTCAAAAACCGCGCGGTACAGGTAATTGGTTGCCCCGCTCAGCGCTCCTCCGCCACCGCCGACAATGCTCTGAATCACCGGAGCGTGGCTGAAGCAAGTTTCCTCAAGCGACCCATTCAGCTCAAAGAGAGAGCCACCCGAAAATTGGAGTACCCGTCCGGCCACAACCGAATCGCGCGCTGCTTGGCGCATAGACTCGAAAATGGAGCGAAACGTTACCGAGTCGACGCCACGCATTTCGGTACCGCCGTTGCCGAACCGAAACACGTTCACTAGCGGCGTCAGGAATCCGGACCCCACCCCCATCGCAAGCACATCAGCTAGGCCAGTGTGCCCAAGCGTCCAAGGCACTGTATTGGGAGCATGCATGTTCCTGCACAAAATCTCGTTTGCGTCAGGCAGAAACGAGACCAGGTAATACGCGCGCTGCGAGTCCCACTTCGTTGATCCGTTGGTCGCGTTGTGTGTGGCAACCCAGACGTAGCCAGTCTCAACGGCTGCAGAACCCATCGAGACGCGGAAAGGCTTGCTTATTGGGCTCACACCAAACCAGGTGCCACCCGAAGAAATGACACCAGCCGCATTGACTCGAGCGGCGCGCATGTAGCTTGATTCGGACGCGACAACGAAGCCGCCCCAAACGATATCCGCTACCGTGTTGCTCAAGATCGAGATGCCGGGCTGCCCCAAGTTGTTCACGTCGACATTCGCGACGGCGCCACCAAGGCTCGCGGTTAGCCCGTTGTTGTAAACGATGTACCCCACACCGCCGGTTGCGGTGTTCATTGTCGCAACGAAGATGTTGCTCGTAGAATTGCCGGCGACGCCGAGATAGGTCTCCGTTGCTGCCGCCCCGAGGTTCTGGGTTTGCGTGAGCACCGGAGCCGCAACCGCGGTGAATAGCTTCGTGGTGATGTTGCCTACCGACTGGTAGGTGATGAGGAAATCGCTGCCACGCCCACACGCATCGAAGTGGTCTGCCGCAGCATCCAGGGTGCCGGGCGAAGCTGCTGCGGTCAGCGATGTTGGAAGCGTCGGGTCAAATACTTTCAGGTTGAGCGTGGTCCCGTTCTTGCTCAAAATGTAGACGAAGTTCGTCGTACTGATGACACGCGGGTCTTTCCCTGCGCCAATGTTCGAGGCCGCCGCGACGGTGGCTCCGCTGGTGTTCTTTACGGAGTAAAAGACATTCGCACCATTGCTCCAGGCATACACGATGTATCCCTGGCAGTACCCGGCTGACACACCGGATATGACGATGCTCTCGTCCCTGACCACAATATCGCGCTCACCAGGAGCGAACCCAGGTAGCACGCTTGGGGTTCCGCCGCCGATGAAAGAGCTGTCCGGTTGCCAGCCGGCTGCAGCCTGCTGCCTGACGCTGCCACCGACGCCGAACACCGGGTTACCATTCCAGCTCGCGATCAGATTCGCAGGCAGCTGTGAATAGCCGCGCGCCGCGAATGGCGTCGTGTCAACCGATACCGAGCCGTAGCGCTTGCTCGGTCGCCCGTCTTTGCGCCACCGCACATTACGCGCAACGGTGTGCACCTCAGGCGGCGCCACTCGCGCGTCGATGCTCTCGTTTACGCCGCGCTGAAAGACGATCGGAAGCAGGTCAGTCATCGGTAGTACCCCGATGCATCACAGGTGAACTCGTAGCGCCCAACCGCGGCCAACACTGGGAACGCGGCACCGTTGCACAGCACAGTCGCGTCCTGGCAGCTAGTCGTGATGTTGTTGGCGCCAGCGCGTTTGACGATGACGAATCGCCGCCCGAAGTTTGCCGGCGTGAGCTTCGGGAACACTGCTGTGGCCGGCGCAATACTGGTGTCGATCGTGAGCTGCTTGTCAGGCTGCATCGCCACGATGCCACGCGAAGCGGTCGCGTAAAAGCTATCGACGCGCAGCTGCGGAGCCAGCTCTTTGCGCACGAGGTTGAACTCGGCGTCGATGTTGCTTTCGAGCTGCGAAAGCTCGCGGTCGAGTTTGGCCGGATCTTCTGTTGCGAAGTCGTTGACGCGCTTGAAGGTCACAGCATCGTCCTTCGGTTGCGCATCCCACGAAGGTCGTAGCGCTTCGCCACGCTCGGCTTGTCCTGCCGCAATCGCTGCTGAAAGTCAGCCTGCAGCCGGTCACGCTCCGCAGTCGCCGTCGCATAGGCGCCCTGGTCGTGGTCGCGAATCAGGATCTTGATGAGGCAATCCCAGGTGAGCCATTCCTCCCATCCGGTGATGCCGTCGAAGGTGTCACCGTCCGCAACCAAGTCAGCGCCAAGCCCCATATACCAAACGGTGTACGGGTACGCCGACTGCGGCGGCGGCACGATGCCCAGCGTGTTCTGATAGCGGAAGAAGCCGACGGGGATCGATTGCGTCGAACCGGTCGGAGTCGGACCGAAAATGCCCTGGTACTGATTGCGCTGCTCGAAGGGGAGCTGCGGCACGTCGAGCACTTGCCCGTTGACCGTCACCTCCATTTGGTAGAGGTGGACCGGAGTTGGGTTCCACGCCGAAAAGTCGAGCGTCCCGAACGCGTACGGCGCAGTCGGTCCGACCGTGAGCGTCCCCGAGTGCGGGGTGAGGTAGAGCGGACTGCCCTGCTCGCTCACCCACTCGCGCCAGCGCTGAATACTCTGGTTGATGATGCGATTGAGCGAGGTGTCGTCATGACGCAACGTGGCCCCAAGCTGATCGGCCTGCCATCGCAGGTCGGTTCGCATTTGCACCAGGGTTCTAGTCCGAGCCACGTTGCATCACTCCGTCAGTAGCTGCCCGCGCAGAGGTGAATGAGGCGCTTGAGCGCCTGCATCCGCTCGGCGTCGCCAGCGGCTTCGGGGAACGCTTCCGAGAAAGCCTCCTCGAATCCAGCCGGCAATTCGCCTTCGTCGCCGTCCGGCTCGTCGCTCGCCATGGGCTCGTCGCGGGGTGCACCTTTCGGCTTACCCATGACGATGGCGAGATCGACCGCCGGCTCCTTTTTCGCTGCGCCTGCCATTACAGGTCCTTGAGGCGACTCAGGAAGAGCTGAATCACCATCGAATCGGCGGCGGCTGGGTCGGTTGCAGCGCCCGCTGCGTTGGTGGTTTGGAAGGACGCGGTTCCCGCGTTGGCGTTCATCGCCGTCCAGTAGAAACCTTTCACGGTTCCAGCTGGCGAGATGAGCATCACGTCGCCCATGCAGAGCGCATCTGCACTTGCCGGGAACGTGATGTTGTAGAGCCCGGCTGAGCCGCCACGAGTGACGGTCATGCCCGGGTCGTCCTGAGCGGTCAGCGGCGAGACGATGACGCCCGCGCCGCCCGTGACGGTCGCGCGCATCTCGAGCTCGATGCGGTCGCGCTTTCCGGACTTTGCATTGTAGTTTACTGCGTCGCCTGCAACGATGCTCATGGCCCAACCTCAGACGGTGGAAACCGTGCCGCAGAAGCCGGGAGCGGCGACGACGAAGGCCGGGTATGCGACCAGGCGATACTCGTAATCGTTGCTCGCCACCTTGCGCAGCATTTCGAGGCCGTCACCATTGACCACCTCGGGGATTTTGCTCAGGCCACCGAGTTTCACGGTGTCCATTTTCAAAGCGAAGGCCTTGTTGATCGGGCAGAACGGATCGGCGTAGAGCTTCACCGTCTTACCGCCTGCCTTGAAGCTCAGGTTCTCGTAGCCGAACTCGGCATCTTTCCCGATTTCGCGATAGCCGCGCGACTCGAGCGTGTCGGCCACGTTCTGCCACTTCTCCGGGTTGAGGAACACGGCGTCGGGACCGGGCCCGAAGTTGCGGCCGCGCATGCGCGTCACGAGGCGCTTGAGCCGCTGCTCGAGCGTGAGGCCCGTGATTTCTGCAGTCGTTAGGCGAATGCCCGACATGCGCGCGGTATCAACCGTGCGGTTGATGTTCTCGAACGTGGTAGCCGCCGGGTCAGAAGCTGGAATCCACGCGCCCAAGCCGAGCAAGATGCGCGTTGCGCCGGAGCCGCCGAAGTCGCCGTCGCGAAACAGGAACATCGTGCCCGCCCAGTTGGCAGGAGTGGCCGCCGCGCCGCCCGAAGTCGTCGAAACAGTGACCGTGCCGGCGTTGCGGTTGACCGCGATGACGAAGCCCTGACCAGCGCCAGCGATGATGATGTGTGCCGGGTCGGAGCCATCGTTCACGGACGGGACGAGGATTTGTCCAACCTCGAAATTCACCACGTCATCGGCATTGACGAGCGTGAGCACGCCGGCCGCGATGGTTGCGGAGCCAAGCGCCTGACCACCGTTGCTGTACAGGTACGTCGAGAACGTGTCCCCGAAGCCGTTGTACAGGCCGTTGATTTCAGTCTCCTGGTCGCGGAGAAAGGCGCCAACGTTGGAGCGTGAGGCCTTGATTACCTTGTCGCCGATTTCGACGGACGCGGAGTAATCGCCATAAGCCACCTTCCACTTGCGGCCCTGAACGTTGCCGTTGCCGCTGCCTTGCTGCGAGCCCTGCTGCGCTTTCGCGAGCGTGGCGCCGAAGCCTTGCGGGTTCTGAAAGATGAACGGGTGAATGTACTGGTCGCCGCCGAGGTCTTCCTCGCGCTTGACCATGCCGAAGAAAGGACGGTCTTTCTTCGTCAAATCGTCGATTTTGTCTTTGGTGTAGTAGTCTTTTAGAAACGCGTCGAACTGAGTAATCGTTGAGGCCATGGGAATTTTCCCTGGCCGCGCGGCATCAGTCGCCTGGCTGCGCTTCCATCATCCGCTGGTACTTTTCACGCACCTGCTCCGACGTAAGCTTGACGGGCGCCCCGTTTGCCTCTGCGGCTTGCGATTGCTTGAGAGCTCGCGCTGGCGCTTTCGCGGCAGGCGGTTTCGCGGGCGGTGCACTGGCCCGGGCAGCATTCGCGGGGTGAGCCCCGGTCTGTACGTCTTCTATACTCCACTGCTTGATCGAATTCAAAATCTCATCGCGCGCCAACTCGGCAGCTTGCGAGAGTGGCATAGTAGTATTGGCGCGAGCATCGTAGTTCGCGCGCTGAATTGCGTAGATGCGCTGAATGAACGCGGGCCGCTCGGCGAACTTCCGAATCGCCGGGTCTTCGCTTTCCCGACACTGGCCCTGTAGCGTGTCGAGGTATTCGTGCACAGCTTGTGTCTGCTCGGCTTCGGCGCGCGCTTCCTGTTCAGCCTGCTCGCGTTGCCGGCGCTCGGCGCGCTCAGCTTCGAGCTCGGCGCGGAGCTTTTCGACTTCGGGATTCTTGCCAACGCGCTGCCCGATGATTTTGCGCTGGTATTCGGCGGCATCCTCGCCAAAAGCAGACTTGAAAGCGGTGTCGTAGTCGCCCTTTTCGTAGGCGGCGCGTGCGGCGTGGAAGGGCGCATACTCGGCGCGCAAACGGTCGACAATGCCACCTAGCTCCTGCTCTCGGGCCGCGATGGCGCGCTTGCCAGCGGCCTCGAACTTGCGCACCTTTTCCCACTGCGCGGAGCTCACCCCGAGCTTGCGGGCAAGCGCTTCGCGGACGCCATCGGCAAGACCGTCAAACTTGAAATCACCGGTCACTACGTCGATGAACTTGGCAACATCACCGTGCTTCAGGTGGTAATGGGCCTTAGCCAAAACCCCAGCATCATCCGGGGGCGCCTCGGCTTCGGGAGCTGCAGCCGCTTTCTCGACGGCTTTCGCTTCGAGGTTTTCGACACGGCGCGCGCGCGGCTTCTTGTCGGCTGGCTTCGCTTCGGGTTTTTCCGGCTGCTCGCCTTCCTCGTCATCGTCCGGATCGCTCGGGTGCGCAGCGAGCACCTTTTCGATCACTTCATTCGCAGACTTGATGCCACCACCCGATTGCTTGGCGGGCGCTGCTGCAGGCGCCTGCGTGGTACTGGCTTCGGTCGAAACGCTGGTATCGTCGTCGGGCATCATTGCACCATCTGAGCGGGTGGGGGCGCGGCGGCTGGCATCGGCGCGGGCGGCGGCGCAGGCATCGAGTCGGCGCCCATGTCCTGACCGCTGGGAGCGATCTGCATCGACTTGCCGGCGGCGCGCTGCGCGGCACGCGTTTCCTTCTGCTGAATCTCGAGGTCGAGCTCCTGCATGAAGCGCAAGAAGAAGTCCTTGTTGAAGTCGGGCACCTCGACCATTTCGGCCTCGAGGTACGCCTGCGCGACCTGCACGAGCGCGTCAGGCAGCGATGGCATCCAAGGGATCGGAGGCCGATAGCGGAATGTGCCCTCTTGCTCGGCTTCCACCGTCGCGTCGAGCCACTGGTCAATGTAGCTCTCGATGAGCTCGCGCTGGCGCGTCACGCTCTCGAGCTCCTTTGCGGAGTCGAGGTACTGAATCGTCTGCAGTAGCGCGTCGTCGCTCACCTTGCCGGCGGCGTTGAGCTCCTGAATCAGCTGCAGGCGATCGGCTGGCGTGTTTTTGATTTCGCCAACCGGGTAAATCTGAATGACGTAGCGGTCCTCTTCGAGGTCTACGTCGGACCACTTGATTTCGCGCATGAACCCTTTGCCGGTCCAACGCGAGGCGAAATCCTTGTTCGTGGCCGCGAGCTCACGAACACACGCAATGGTCTGCCGCGCCAGCGACACGAAAGCCTCCTCGTACGCGCGATAGATGACGCTGAAGCGTTTCGACTGCACATCTTCGACGGCTCGGATCGCGACTGCCGCAGTCAGCCCAGCGGGCTTGTCGCCGCTGCTGAGCATCTCACTCACGCCGCTCACGTCGTGCAGCTTGTCGACGTTCATCTCGAGGAACTGCACGTTGGCAGGCCCAAACGGCTGCGGCGCCACGTACACCGGCGGAGTCTTGCCCGGCGCGTACCGCAGATTGATGGCGTCTTCGTTCGAGCGAATATCCTCCTCGCGAACGCTGCCTTCCTCAAACACGCAGACGCCCATGCTGGTCTTCGTGTGCGAGTCCTGCATGCGCTGAACGGTGTCGTTCACGGCGTCGCTGATGCTGCTGATTTCCTCGACGAGCGAGCAGCCATCATTACCAACGAGGTGCTTCGCCCAGTGAATCCAGACGAATGGGAACTCGTTACGAGTCCACTCCTCGTCAACTAGGCAAACATCGTCGACCGCGATCACATGCCGGCCTGGCCTCGTTGAGCTGAACGGCAGCCGCCACGCCTCGCACACTCGAATCTGATTCGAAACGCGCGGCGATCCGGTCCACTCGGCTTCGTCCTCTTCCTTGAACTCCGGCGCGCGCCCAATTGCCTCAGCGTGCTCCGGGAAGCGCGCAATCAGCTCGTCACGGTCGTACGGGTACACGTGAAACAGGTTCCGCGGCTGGCCGTAGCGCGCTTCGAGCGGGTCAACAAAAAGCTCCCAGGTGAAGACGCGCTCGTACGCAACGCGCCCGTCTTCCTCGTCCGCAAACGTCTTGACCGCGCCGCCGGTGGGGAACACGCAGGCGTCTAGGAACACGCGCAGCATCAGCTGCCATAGGTCGCCGTAGACGCCGACCGACTGCATAAACTGGCCTTCTACGAAGCGGTCGAGCTTCTTGCTCTTACGCTTGGTCTGCCAATCCGAATCACTGGTGACGAATTGCACCTTGGGCTTTTGCTGCCCGGCAAGCTTGGCGTGCGCGGCGTTCGCGATGCTGCGCTCTTCCGGCCACACCAGAGGACCGTTCCCGTTGCCCGAGTAGGCACCCGCGCGGTAGTACGCCGCGGGGTTCAGCCCGCCGAGCCTGCGCATTTCGTAGCGGCTCGCGGCGTCACGGCAGCGTGTCTTGCGGCTCTTCTGCTCGGTCTGCAGGGCCTTGCAGAGGGCAGTCAGCTCGCGCGCCATCTCGGCGCCCTTATCGATCTGATGCCACTTCGCCTGCTGGACGGACATTGCCTGTCACAGCAAATAGCGCTACTTGACCGATAGGTCAAATAATGTCCCGTGACAAAGAATGTCCTAGGTAGTACTACTAGAGCCATGTCGAACATTCGCCCCATGCAAGACAACGTGTTGATTCAGTTCTTGCCGCCGCCGAAGCTGGCCCCCGGCGGAATCATTTTCCTGCCAGACACCGCCAAGCCTGAGCAGACGCTGCGGGCCGAGGTGGTCGCCGTGGGTCCAGGCTATTACCGGGACAGCGGGCACGGTCGGTTCATCCCGACGACGCTGAAGCCCGGTGACGTGGTGCTCGTCGAGCGCCAGGCGGGCCAGGATTACTCCCTCGACGTGAGCGCGCCGCGACAGAACGCGAAGGGCGCGGATTGGGGCGACACCAAAACCGGCTATCGCATGGTGCGCGAGGAAGAGGTGTTGGCGGTTGTGGAGGAAGCGAATGACTGAAGCTCAGCGGGCTGCCGAGCTGCTCCGACTACAGCGGATAATCCAGGCTCTGCCAACCGGGTTTACTTGGGCTCCGTCTGCATTCGGGTTTCGCCAAGCGGGGCCATGGGTGACATATGGGCTCCGTTAGTCGCCGCCTCACCAAACACCTGAGCTTCTTCAATCGAAGCATGGCTCAGCAAATCAAGGGCCGCCGTGCGGGCATGAGTGTCATCGCTGCTGCAGCCATCATTGCGCCCGCTGTGACGGAAGGCGTGCTGCTCTCGCAACGGCTCGAACGGGCAGCGCGTGAGAACAACGCCACCGACCCGCTGCACTTCCTCGAATACCTGCGCCGGATGCGTCGCGGCTATGACCCGCGCGTCGACGGCCCCAGCGCGTTGATGACGCTGGTCGACGAGATTGCGAAGTTCGAGGTTGAGGAGCTGGCGCGACGTAAGGCTGCGGCGGGGGCGAGCGCATCGTGAACCGGCGCCAATTCTTGGCAGCGTTCGTCATGCTGCTCGTTGCCGTTTGCCTGCTCGACTTGGAGCGGCTGCGGCAATGGTGGAAGAGCATCGGCGGGAAGGAGCTGTCCGAGTTCGCGCGAGCGATGCGCGCAGAATTTGATCGCGCGCACGAGGCATTCGGCAAGCAACTGAGTCGGCACATGTGGGCGCCGTCGCGCGAGCCTGCGGTGACCTATGTGCACCCTGACACCTACTCCGCAATGCAGAGGCTGCTGAATGGGTAGGCGCCCGATGAAACCCGGTGGCGTCGGCGCTGAAGGCTCGACCTTGCAGAAGGACAAAATCATCGAGTCGATCGCGCTCGAAATGTCCGCGGGCAAGTGGCACCCGTTCCGGTCCGTGCGGGAGCTCGCGCGCCGCACCGGTGTCAGCCTGAGCAACGCACAGAAGTACTGCGCCGAAGCGTCGAGGCTGCTGCGCATCGGTTGGGGGCAAGACGAGGCGAAGGTCGCGGTAATCGAGCGCATCTCGTTCCTCGGACAAGATGCGCTCGATCGCATCGAAGAAATGGGCGTCTTCAACACGGAAACTAAGTGCGTGGAAGTCGTCCAGCTACGCAAGCCCGACCACCGCACCGCGCTCAACGCCGCCAAGCACCTGGCCGACATTCTCGGGCTGAGCGGCGCGAACAGCGAGGTTGTCGTGCGCTACCAGCAGATGAGCGACTCGGACCTATGGCGCGAGGCGCAACGCTTCGTCGCGCAATTGAGAGGACAGACCCATGACGACGGAATCGAAACCACAGGCGAAGAAATCCCCGAGCTCCCAGAGTCCACCGACGCCGACCAGGCTGCGTTGGACCGCCTTGGCGCTGCGCGCGAATGACGACAACGGCGAGGCTGCCTACAACTTGGAGATGGCGACCATCGAGCGCTTCGACGGCGGCTTTCTTGTCGTCTCGAAGAACACCGGCGCGAAGCATTGGCACCCCGACTCAATGGTGCGGTGCGCGACGTGGGAGCTTGTCTCGGCGGAGACAGCGCCCGAATGATCACTGCGCTCGCCATTGTGGGCGGCGCCGTACTTGTGACCGCAGCAATCTACCTAGGAGCAAGACACATGTCCGCAGCAACCGACCGACTCGCAGCATCCGTTCAAGCCGCGTCTGCCAGCGCCGACGCGCTCATTCAGCGCATCGCAACCATTCCCGCGCCGCCGCTCGACGAGACGCCCATCACCGCCGCCGCTGATGCCGTCGACGCGCTCAAAGCCAAGCTGGACGCGACCCTGCCCGCGACGTGAACCCGTCGCAGTTCGCCCAGTTGCCGCCTGAGCTGCGCGGCGAGCTCGAGCGCCGTATCAAGGCCTCGAAAGCTCTCCGAACGGCTCGGCGGTTTCTGGCCGACCTGCATCCGAAACAGCGCCGCTTCGTGCTCGACAAGAGCCGGCGCAAGGTCGCTGTCTGCTCCCGTCGCGCCGGCAAATCGCACGGCATCCTGGCTTGGCTGATTGACGGCGCGCTGGACGACCCAGGCGGGCTGAGCGTCTACGTCGCTCGCAGCAAGGGCGACGCGATGCGCATCATGGGGCCGGCGATCGACTTGTTCGCGCGCCGGTACCCCGAGCTGCAGCTGAAGCTCCGCGAGATTGACGGCCAGCGCCTGCTCGTCGTCGGCCTCACGCGCCACAACATCTGGCTCGCAGGCTGCAAGGACCAAAGCGAGGTTGGTAAGTTCCGCGGCGCTGGCAACGGTTACAAGCGGGTCGCGATCGACGAGGCGCAAGAGTACGGCGCCTTCCTCCGCGACCTCATCACTGGCGCAATAGAGCCTGCGCTGGTCGACAAGAAAGGCGAGCTGCTACTCGCAGGAACGCCTGGCCCGGTGCCCGCCGGCATCTTCTACGAGGTCTCCACCGGCGACGGTGCACCGCAGTGGCCGACGCATCACTGGACCATCTTCGACAACCCGCACATTCGGGACGCGGCGGAAGAAATCCGGCTCTTCTGCGCAACCTACGGGCTCGACAAGGACAGCCCGACCTTCCGCCGTGAGTACCTGGGCGTGTGGGTGCGTGACGATGGCGTGCTCGTTTACCCGTACAGCGCGAACATCAACGCATGCCTGGCTCACGAGGTTCCCGAGGGCGGCCACCTGGTGCTCTCGCTCGACTTCGGCGTGGTCGACGCAACCGCGTTCACCGTGCTCAAGACGGTGCCCGGCGCGCCAGAGGTCTGGGTTCTGCGTAGTTGGAGCAAGACCGGGCTCATCCCCAGCGCAGTGGCGGCGCACGTCGAGCGCCTGATAGCCGAGTTCGGGCGCGGCATGCAGATTGTCGGCGACGAGGGTGGCCTTGGCAAAGGCTACGCGGAGGAGATGCGCCAGCGCTACGGCATCGGAATTACCGCAGCCGAGAAGACGAAGAAGCGCGCGTTCCAGGAGATTGCGCAGGGTGAGCTCCGGTCAGGCACGATCAAAATCGTGGCCAGCGAATGCCACCAGCTGATTGACGAGATGTGCCTACTGCAGTGGGCGCCGGGTAAGCTTAAGGAAGACGAGCGCTTCGAGAACCACTGTTGCGACTCGATGCTCTACGGGGTGCGTGCGGCGCGAGCCTGGTACCGCCCCGAGGTCGAGGCTCCTGCGCCTGGCACCCCTGAATGGTGGGCAGCCGAGCAGGCAAGAACGCGTGCTGAGATGCGCAAGCGGGCTGAGCAGCGGGCGAAGAAGGTAGGAGGGCTACGGCGCTAGTAGCCTTCGCTGGTGACCTCGATCCGACAGTCGATGCCGGAACCCGCACGCCGCCACAGCGATACCGGGCCGTCGCTGGCGCGCATCGCAGCCACCGGCGCCTGCTCGCACGCGCTCACACCCAGCGGTAGAACCCCACAGTAGGGGTACGGCGCAGCAGAGTACACCACGACTCGGGACGAGCTCCCCGGCGCAGTCGCCACCTCGGCCCACCCGCACTCTGCAGACGGCGAAGCGCCGCACCCGACCAATAGCCCCAACGCAAACGCAATCACCCGCATGTCTTCAACGTGGGATTGCCACGCGTCGAGTCAAGAACGCGTCGTACGTTCAGCGGCGGCTGCCAGCAGTGCCTGCCGTGCCCACTCGGACCAGCGAAGCCCCGAGGCCTCAACGGCAGCGTCTACCGTCGCCCACATGTACGCGTCGCCGCGCACAAGGCGGCCTTCCTGCTTGTTCTTGCCGGATGGGCCACCGTGGCGCTTCTTGTCTGGCGCGGGGCCGGCAGGGGCAGCCCGAGCCGCCCCCGTGGTCCGCTTGCTCATACCGACTCGGCCTCGACGGCGGCGAACTTTTCGATCACTGATTCGAGCACCGCAGC
>Ga0164309_10000394_pt1 | contig 24554 bp, 18 predicted proteins | sample Whisoiple_247_MG_FD_109984 | JGI IMG/M metagenome (GOLD analysis project Ga0164309, IMG submission 109984) | Soil microbial communities amended with fresh organic matter from upstate New York, USA - Whitman soil sample_247_MG | ecosystem: Environmental > Terrestrial > Soil > Unclassified >...
CGATCAAGGCGCGGTGCCGAGCGGCATTTCCGGGGCGGTCGTCAAGCCGGCCGCGCCCGCGAAAGAGCCAGCCAAAAAGCCGGTGATCATCCTGCCCGAGCTGACCCACTTCGAGCACGCCGAGTACCCCGCCGAAGCCGAGAAGGCCGGGCTGCAAGCGGACGTGGTGCTCAAGCTGACCGTCGATCGGGAAGGCAACGTCACGAAGGCCGACGTCCCCGAACCCGTTGGTAGTGGCTTCGACGAAGCGGCCAAAGCGGCCGCGCTCAAGTTCAAATTCAAGCCTGCCACGCGTGACGGCGTGCCCATCCCAGTGGTGATTCCCTACCGCTACTCCTTCACCCTGACGGTGAAGCCGAGCGCCGAGCCGCCACCGCCACCGCCCACTACGGGTAACTTGCTCGGCACCGTGCGACTTGCGGAGAGCAACGCGGCGCTCGCGGGCGCCGCGGTCATCATCACCCTTGCGGACGGTTCGCAGCGCCAAGTCCTCACGGACGAAACGGGCAAGTGGCGCATCGATGGCTTGCCGGCAGGCAAATACAAGGTACGCATCGAATCCCCCGGATTTCAGCCGCTCGAAAACCTGGAAGAAGTCGGGCTGGGTGAGGAAACCGAGGCGACCTACCGCTTGGCGCCGGTGTCGGAAGGCATCGAAATCACCGTTCAGGGTGAGCGGCCACCGCGTGAAGTCACTCGCCGCACCATCGAGCGTCGCGAGATCGATCGCATCCCGGGCACCAGTGGTGATGCCTTGCGTTCGATCCAGAGCTTACCTGGCGTGGCTCGCCCTCCGGGCCTCGCGGGGTTCCTGATCGTGCGCGGCTCGGCACCAACGGACACGCAAGTTTACGTGGACGGCGGGCTCGTGCCGATGGTCTATCATTTCGGCGGCCTGTCGAGCGTGGTGCCGACCGAGCTGCTCGACAAAATCGACTTCTATCCCGGCAACTTCAGCAGTCGCTTCGGCCGCGTCGGCGGAGGCATCGTCGATGTGGGCCTGCGCACTCCGGATACGCAATGCAACGGGCCGTACGGCGTGCCGAGCGATCGCAAGGGCTGCTTCCACGGCATGGCTCAGGTCGACATGATTGACGGCCGCCTCATGTTGCAGGGCCCGCTGCCGGCAAAGGACTGGTCGTTCGCGATCGCGGGCAGGCGCAGCTGGATCGACGCCTGGCTCAAGCCCGTGCTGGAGAATGCCGGCTCGAGTGTCACCTCGGCGCCCGTCTACTACGACTATCAAGCGCTGGTCGATCACAAGACCAACACGTCGCGCTTCAGTTTGAGGGCCTTCGGCTCGGACGACAAGTTCAGGGTCATCATCACCGACCCCGCCGCGCAGGATCCAGCGCTCGGCGGCGCGCTCAAGTTCGGGACCTCGTTTTGGCGCGCCCAAGCGCTGTACGAAACCGATCTGTCGCGCTCCGTTTCGTCCAACTCGATGATCTCGGTCGGCCAAGATCACGCCGGCTTTTCCGTGGGTACCTATTTGTTCAACTTGGACAACTGGGCGATCTACGCGCGCGAAGAGTTCGGCTTCAAGCTCGCGTCCGGAATCAAGGTCAACACCGGCTTGGATTTCGCGATCGCGCCGTACGAGGTCACCGTTCGCTTCCCGCCGCCGCCGCGACCCGGCGAGCCCGATCCTGGTCCCTTCGCCTCGCGCCCACCGAAAGAATCACACGAGAAGAGCACCGTGTTTCGACCTGCGTGGTACGCGGAGGCGGAACTCCAACCGACCAACCGCCTGCGCGTCGTTCCCGGGGTGCGTGTCGACTACGCCCGCGACACGGGGCACGCAGATTTCGCGCCGCGCCTCGTGGCTCGCTATGATTTGGTCAAGGGTGGCGAGCCCGATACGCGCCGCACCACCCTCAAGGGTGGTGTGGGCGTATTCTATCAGCCACCCCAGTTCCAAGAGACGAACCCGGTGTTCGGCACTCCGGGGCTGGTTTCGAACCGCGCCATTCACTACTCGCTCGGGATCGAGCAAGAGTTCACGCGCAACATCGAGCTCAGCCTCGAGGGCTTCTACAAAGATCTCACCAACCAGGTCTCGCGCGCGCCGAACGCAGCTGGCGCTTACACCTACGGCAATCAAGGCTTGGGCTCGGTCGTCGGCTTGGAGGCCCTGCTCAAATACAAGCCGAGCAAGCGTTTCTTCGGTTGGATTGCGTACACGCTCTCGCGCAGCGTGCGCCAAGATAGCCCTTCGAGCCCGCAATACCTGTTTCAGTACGATCAGACCCACAACCTGATCATGCTCGGCAGTTACCGCCTCGGTCGCGGTTGGGAGTTCGGCGCTCGCTACCGTGTCATCTCCGGAAGTCTCGATACCCCGGTGTTGCAGCCGCCCGCCTTGACCGCACTCTACGCCTCGGACGCCGGTTCCTACAGCCCGCTTCAGGGGAAGGCGTACAGCACGCGCTTGCCGCTCTTTCACCAGTTGGACATTCGCATCGACAAGCGCTGGCAATTCCGCGATTGGCGTTTCTCCGCGTACCTCGACATTCAGAACGTGTACAACAACGCGGCGGTGGAGGGCCTCGCCTACAACTACAACTACAGTCGGCAGTCCTACCAAACAGGCATTCCGATCATCCCCAGCTTGGGCATGAGAGGTGAGTTCTAATGCGCATCGCGTTCCCAGCTGGCGTCGTTCGCTGGACCGCCGGTCTTCTTTCGCTGTTGGCGGTCGGCTGCGGCCCAGACTTCGACCCGCCGAGCGAGCTCCATTCGCTGCGCATCTTGGCCGTACAGAAGGACATTCCGTACGCTCAACCCGGCGACACCGTGAATCTGCAGATGCTCTGGCAGGATGCTTCGCCGCTCGCGGGGCCAGACCGCAAGATCCAGATCGCTTGGTCGCCGCCCTGTTTCAATCCAGCCGGCGATCTGTACTACGCCTGCTTCAGCGATCCCGACACGTTCGGCGACATGGTCAAGGTAGACCCGAGCAACCCCGAGCGCACGTCGGTCGATATCCCGACGAACATCATCTCCAGTCGTCCTGCGCCGACGGATGGTTCCAAGAATCCGCCCTACGGGCTCACTTATGTTTTCTTCGCGGCCTGCGCGGGGCAACTCACGTTGCTCTCGAACTCCGGTGACAATGCGTTCCCGGTCGGTTGCAAGGACGCGAGTGGCAAGCTGCTGGGTGCCGACGACTTCGTCGCTGGCTACACCTCGATCTACTCTTTCGACGGCTTCTCCAATCACAACCCGGTGATCAAAGGCTTCGAATTTCGCGGAAATCAGCTGCCGGATTCCAGGTTCTGTCTCGGCGACGATTGTCTGGCCCTCGATGGGTCGACGCCCGCGCTGGACTTCGACTGCGATGATCCGGAAAACAGCGCCCTGTGCATCCCGACCTGCGCGGACGACGGAGACCCGAGCTGCACCGGTTATGGGTTCCGCCCCACGATCGACAAGAACGATCTCGCGAACCAGGATCAAGACGACGTATCGGTGGCGCTCCTCGGTCGTGACGTCGGCGAGCAGATGTGGGTCAACTATTATACCGACGCGGGCGGCTTCAAATCCCCCGTGCGCTTGTTGAACGACGCCACCAACGGCTGGAATGACGACTACGGTACGGAGTTTTACGCGCCCAAGGAGCCGGGGCTCCTGCGCATCTGGGCCGTCGCTCACGACAATCGCGGCGGCATGTCTTGGGCGGGGATCACCCTCAAGGCGCAGTAGGCGAGCGCTAGTAGCGCCACGCGGGCGTCGTTGCCTGCGCCATCACGATCTTGTTGCCGTATTTGGGCGGCGGGGCGAGCAAGCGCGGAAGATCGCGCGGCTGCTTTTGGGGCACGACCCGAGTCTCGACGTCGGCTTGTGGCACGGGCTTCGGCGGACTCAGCGTGCTCTGGCTGCAGCCTAGCAGCAGCGCGGTGCCCGCTAGGCAAAGACCAAAGATTGAGTCGGCTCGCATCTCCCTTTTCAAGGTAGCAGCGCGCCGATCCGCAGCAACGCGGCGGCGCTCGACTGAATGCCTCGCACTTCGAGCGCGCGCGCGGTTTTGCCACACGCGCGTCCGAAGCGCGAAACCATTACGAAATCAGCAGTAGAATGCGCTGCGCAACGAGGCTCGTTCACTCATTCGACGAGCGCAGTCGCCGTCGCATAGCTATACTGTCCACCCCAAGAAGTGGCGCTGATCTCGGTGGAGGTTTCCGTCGCGATCTTGTAGCGGACCACTTTGCCGACTTTTCCGGTCACTTCCACCCCGATCAAATCGGCGCCATCGAAGCTCGGAGCCGAGGGAACGTTCGCGATCTCGGCGCCGAGCGTGCCTTGGGACAGATCGATCTTGTGCCAGTGCTTTGCGCCAGCGTCGTCGAATGACTCGATCAGCGCGTCCGCGCCCACGGTCCTGATCAGGCTTGCGAGATAGTCGTTGCCGGTCGCTACATAGGCGATGGTGCTGGTGCCATCGGTGAGGTCAACGACCTCTACGCCCTGATGGATCTTCGTGTCGCCTTCGAAGCAGCCGTTTGCCAAAAGGTAGAGCGCACTCCCGTCGGCGTTGATCGAGAGCGAAGTCGGGTTGACGTGCTGGAGCTCGATCGCCTTGCCTTTGGCGTTGCCATTCAAGTCGACGACCTCGTCGGTCTCAGTGTCGATGCCCACGATCAGGCCTCGGTCGGCCGTGCAGCGTAGTTGGTAGTTCGAAGCCGCGTTGATCGAAAGTCGATCGATGCGTTGCAGCACGAAGTAGGCGATGTGGTGGCTCGGGTCGTACACCCCAGCGGCGATATCAGCGCTATGGTCGCTGTCGCCCGAAGTGTTGTAGTCGCTCAGATCGATGCGGTGGCTGACTTTTCCTTCGCCCAGATCCAGAACCACGATTAGGCTCTGATTGAGTACAGGCACGTACGCCTTTTGAGCAATGGCCGTATCGTTCGTGCCCTCGGCCTTCAAGTCGAAGGTCTTGCTGATCTTGCCGCCGTCGAGTTGATGCACCTTGTCGTTCGATCGCTCGATCGCAAAGCCAATGCCGGCGCTGCTCGTCGCTACGAGGTCGGAATCTTGGTAGATCGCGCTATCGCCAACGGCGCCTGAAGCCAGGGTGATGCTGACGACTTCACCCTGGTCCTTCTTGGCCGTGTAGTCGACACCCGCGACCAGCAGGTGCGCCGAGCTTGCCGGCGTGGCACCGACCACGACCACGCCCTGCGGATTGAGCGACGGCGGGAACACGAACGGCGGCTCTCCGCCTTCGCCGCCTTCGCCGCCCGCACCACCGATGCCACCCTCGCCAGCCGCACCGGCATCGCCGGACGAGTTGCCGGAGCCCGCGTTGCCGCTCCCCGCATTCGCCGAGCCGGCGTTGTTCTCCGAGCCGGCTTTGCCGTCACTGCCCGCTTCACCTGCGGCGCCCGCATCGTCGCCGATGGTCACGGCCTTCGTGTCGCTGCAACCCGACGAAAGCGCGCCGGCGCCCGACAAGAGAAGTCCTAAGATCAATAAGTGCTGCTTGGTCATGTACTGCCTCCGGTACGCGACGCCGGGGACAGGAAATGAAACGGCACGGGCAGATCGGAGCCCTGCGTCGTCTCGCTTCCGCGCCCCGCGGAATCGCAAGTCGAACCGAGCCCTCCAGAATTGGCGGGCTGGGGCGCGAGCACGGCAGGTCTCCTGGCTCCCGGATCGTCCTCGGTCCGACCCTTCCCAGGCTCTGCGCCCAGTGGATTTGTCGGACTTTGTCCCCGGTTACAGTGGCGGGGGCCGCGCCGGTGTTACACCGGCTTCCCTGACGGCCTTTCTGCCGATTTTCTGGCTGAAAGGCCGCGTTAGACCGAATTCGCGGGCCCGGTCGAGTGACCGAGCCAAGCCGGCGTGTACCATGGCCGGCTAACCGGGGTCTAGAGCAGCCTTGCCAACACTTATGAACATAGCTGATTGCAGTGTACCCCTAAATCGAGGACGCTACCTGCTCGCCGAAGCGCCGCTCTGAATGGCTCAATCCCCGAAAAATGTCCCTCCGTTAGGGCACGGAACCGTCGTCAACGATCGTTACGAGATCCGGCAAAGCCTGGGTAAAGGCGGCATGGGTGAGGTGTTCCTCGCGTACGACCGCAGCACTCAGCAGCCCGGTGCGTTGAAGGTCGTGCGTGAAGAATCGCGCATGCCCGGTGACGATGAAGCGCTGCGCCAAGAGCTATTGCTCGCGCGCTCGGTGAGTCATCCCAACGTCTGTCGCGTGCACGGCCTCGCGCCCAGCCCGTGGGGGCCGATCCTGGTGATGGAGCACATCGCCGGGCAAACGCTGCACACGCACATCCGACTTCGCAAGGCTCAGGGCGGCTATACCGCGGAGGAGTTTCGCAAGATCGCGAGCGAGGTCGCGGCGGGCTTGGCGGCGATTCACGCGCAAGGCCTGGTGCATGGTGACCTCAAGCCCGGCAACGTGATGGTCACGGGCGACCGCGCCATCATTCTGGATTTCGGTTTCGCCCAAGAGCGCGCGCGGCTCAGCGCGCGCCGGCCGGGAGCGCCGCCCGATGGCGGCACGCCCAACTACATGGCGCCCGAGCGCCTTCGCTCCGGCGGCGCGAGCCCGGAAGACGACATGTACGCGCTCGGCCTCACGCTTTGGGAGATGTGGACCTGCCGCGTGCCCGAGCCCGGCTATCGCCCGCGCTCCAAGCCGATGCGTTCGCAGATCATGTTCGACGTGCCCTCGGGGCTGTCGGTCGACGAGATCAAGCAGATCTTCCGCTGCTTGGCGGAAGATGCCGCGTTGCGTCCAACGGCGCGTCACCTGCGCTTCTTCAACCCGAGCTCTCTCACCACCAGCCAAGTACAGATCCCGCGCGAGCGCATCGCCCCGGGCGCGCCGCCCGGGCGCGCGGCGAGTGAAGCATTCGTGCCTTCGTCACAGGCGCTGTTGGTGACTTACTGCACGAACGCGCCGGAAGCCGCCGGCACGTTGTTCGTGCTCGACAAGCCGATCATCACCATCGGTCGTCGCACCGGGCAGGACATCGTCATGCCCGAAGCGACCGTCTCCGGCTCGCACGCGGTCGTGCGTTGGAATGCCGGGTCGTGGACGATCGAAGACACGGGTAGCACCAACGGCACCTACGCGGACCACAGCTACGAACGCAAGAAGACGATCGCGCTCTTACACGGCGCAGAAGTTCAGCTCGGCGAGTCGCGGGTCAAGCTGGTCAGCTTTCAAGAGCACTCACCGCCGCATGAACGCGCGCGCGCTTACCTCGCGCGTCGTGACGGCCTGACCGGACTCTTACAGCGCGACCACCTGATCAAAGCGTTGGATGAAGAACGCGCTTTCGCGGAGTGGGCAGCGGTGCCGCTGTCTGTCGCGCGCTATCACATTCGCGGCCCGAATCGCCACGTGAGCGAGCGACCGACGATCGGCGAAATGCTGGCACTGCGCCGGGCTGCGCAGCGAGTGGTCGAGCTCACCGAGATGCTGCTGTTGAGCATCGTACCCATCACCGGCGGCCGCATCGGACCGCTCAAGTTCGCGTTGATCATGGCCGGCCCCAATCCGGATGAGGCGCGCAATGTCGTCGAACAAGTCGTGTCACAAGTGCAAGGGCTGATGCCCGAAGCGCTCGATCTCGCTGCAACCTTGGTCAAGGTCGAACCAGGTCACCAAGTGCAGGCGCTGCTCGATGATTGAGCAGCTCACTTAGCCGCGGAGTAGGCGGAGCTCGGCTCGCATGGCAGGACCCCCTTCACGCTCGACGTTCCCGTCCGGCTCCGGTGACCCCTCGTCGCGTCGCCTCGGCGTCGGCTCGGGCGGTCGCGATCGACAACTGCGCGCGCAGATCGTGGTCGCGCTGGTCGCCGTGTGTATTCTCATCGCCGTGCCGTTGTATTTGTTACGCCGGCCGGGGGGAAAATCCGCGACGGTAGCGAGCGCGAGCGCGAGCGCCGGGCTCGACGCGGGCAAGCCGCCCACCGCGTCTGCTTCGGCGGGAGCTCAAGTCACGCCGCTCGATGGCGGCAAGCCGCCGGAACGTTTGCGCGTGGGGAACGTCCAGCACGTGCGCTGTGGTTCGACTCCCAACGGCGGCCATGAAGGGAACGTCTGCGACAGCGTGCCCTTCTTCGAAGAAGCCTTGAGCAAGGCAGTGCGCGAAAACCCCGATTGTGCTCCCAAGCAAAACGAACAGGGCACGGTCAATTACGTGCTGACCGTGGATTTCAAACGTAAATCCTTGCACTTGTTCCCCGGCGCCAGCGGTCAATGGCGCGGCAAGCAAGCGCGTCGTTCCATCAACTGTGTCAAACGCGCGTTCGTGTCGCCGGATTGGAGCAACACGCAGCATCAATACCGTTTTTACACGATTGCTGTTTTGGCAACGTACCTACCGGTGAATCCAGCACCGGGTGCGCCGCCCGCGCCGGGGACGCCTCCTCGGAATCCGCTGGCGACGCCGAACTTCGAGTAAAAGTCCCGTCACATTTCGCAACCTTTCGCAGGATTGAAAGAGCGACGGGCCTGCTGCCGTCGCGCTGTGGTAGAGTCCTGAAATGAGCTCGAGTCGGGTTCCTCTGCTCTGTGCGTTTGGGGTGGGCTGTTTGAGCACCGCGGTGCTGTTCGGATTTTGGCAAGCCGACAAGCGCGCCGACGCGAGCAGCGCGACGAAGGCGCGCGTACACAACGCCGAGCTGGTTACGGCTTCACTCGTGGCACCGACTAGTGATCGCCAGCGCGAGGTCAGTGCTGACTCTGCCCGAACCGCGGAGCCCGCGCCTGTCGAGCTCGCGGAGCGCGGTGACGCCCTCAAAGACGACGCGCCAGCCGTTGCAAAGGAATCTCAGGACGGCTCGAGTGCGGCCCCCTCTCCCGGAGGCAGTGCCGTTTCTGACGTGCTGATGGACCTCGAGGCCGCTTATCGCCAGCGTCTGATCGCTGCTGCTCGCGCCGAGGCTGAAGCCGCCCGCTCCACACCTGAACTGCCAACCACACCGCCTCCGAGCGCTGCCCCAGCCGAACCAGCGCGTGAAGTTGCCGCGCCAGCGACCGTTCCCGTGGCGGCCGTTGCACCTGCGGCAGTCGCGGTCGCGACTCCACCAGCGGAGCCGCCACCCGTTGTGCCGCCTGCTCCGCCCGCGCCGGTCATGGTCGCTCAAAACGACGCACGCCCGCCAGAGGTTCACATCGGTGACGTCAACCAAAACACGTACATCACCAACGTACGTCAGGGCGATGTGTACGTGATCCAACAGCAACTCGCGATGCTCAATTACATGCAGCTGGCGGGAATGACGGCGAATCCCGGGGTCGTCGCTCACGCGCCGCACGTTGCTCGCGGTCTCGGGCAGCATCAGCCGGCGCAACAGCCATACCGGCAATTCCCCAGCACGCTGACCAATCCGGACAACCCCTGGGGCTTCAACTTCGCCCCGCCGAATTTGGTCCATTGAGCGGGGCGTGAAGCTCGGGGGCTGAGCGCGGCGTGGCCGGCTCAGCTGTGCCACGGTCAGGGCACTTCGAGAATGTTCTGAGCCTTGCCGTCGATGCCGTCGTTCGTGCCAGGGACTCCGCCGAGGCCTTTGGTTCCGCTCGTGCCGACGCTGATCGTCGTGGCTGGGTCGGGGGAGGGCGCGCTGCCTTGGTAAGCGATGCCTACGGAGATGCCGCCGGCCGCGCCGCCGCCTGCACCGCCTGCGCCACCTTTGCCACCTTTGCCTCCACCGCAGCCGTCTGGCACCTGGACACCCCCTTTGCCACTCTCCGCTTGACCCGCCTGTCCCGCGACGCCTTTGCCGCCGTTTCCAGCATTGCTGCTGGAGAATTCGGAGGTGTCGAGCGTGAGGGTCGAGTTGAGGATGAGCAGTGCGATGGACGAGCCGCCGGCCTTCCCAGCAGTGCCACCGCTTCCACCGCATCCGCCCGCGCCGCCACCACCTCCTCCACCACCCGTTGCCGCTCCAGCGCCACCCCCGCCGCCCTGACCGGGGACGCCAGGAGTACCGTCCGTTCCAGCGCTGCCATTCCAACCCGCAAGGGTGATTGTTCCGAGCTTCGAGGCACCCAAAGAAGGGGGCTGGGCGGGCGCATCGGCACCACTGGTGCCTGTGCCCCCGGCCGCGCAGTCCAGCCCTTGCGTCCCGCCCTTGCCAGCGCCCAAATCGGGCAGGCCTGCTGTGCCGCTCGAAACGCTGCCGCCGCCGTCGCCCCCGCGGCCGCCGCGCGTGCTCCCTCCGGCGAGGCAGGTCCGAGAGTTGGGATCTCCTCCGTCGTCTTCGCTCGCGGCTTTTCCATTGAGCTCTGCCTGCGTCGGAAACGTCACGCTGGTAAGCGTCCCATCCGCCCCACCCACACCTTTCCCCGCCACTAACTTCACGCGGTGAAGGGCGACATTCGTCGACTCCTTCACGAACCCCGCGATACTGGACTCTCCCGCCTCGGTCCCATCCTTCGCGTCGAACTCGAAATCCTCGATGTCGACCTGTGCTGCATCCGACGCGATGCTCAGCGCAACGCCACGCGCTGTCGGCGCGACCTTCGCGCGCGTTCCGTCTTCATACGTCCACGGCGTGGTGCTGCCCGGACAGGCGAACCCACCGTAAATCCTCGCTCGCCCCGATATCTTCAGTTGTTCGTCATAGGTGCCGTTGCACGCAATCACGATCTTCTGGTCACTCGCGAGTTGAATCGCTTTCGTGATCGTGTTGACCGGCGAGGCTTTGCTGCCGACCGCATTGTCCTTCCCAGCGGGGTCGACGAAGATCGCAAACTCATTGCTGATCAAACAGACTTCCGCGCTCGGGCCGAGAGTCGGATCACAAGGCGAAACCAGCGCGCCTGCTGCGCCCGAGTCACCGGCGTTTCCGGCTTCTCCGCCGTCTGCTCCGATGCCGGTATTCCCACTCGAGCCGCTGTGCCCTCCGTGGCCGCCGTTCGTGCCAGTCGTCCCGCTCGCACCGGCTTCACCGCCTTCGCCGGCTTCGCCGCTATTGCTCGTTCCCGCGGTCCCCGCGGACGCGCAAGTCGAAGTCTCGTGGCAATCATCGGCGGTGCTCGAACATGCAGATGCGATGCACAACATCGCGGTGACACCGGCAAAGCTAGATATCAAGGTTCTCATCGCGCTCTCTCCCAGACGAATCAGAATTCACCGAATACGGAAATGTTGCCTATGCCCACGGCGCCGCGCACCCGAAAGCCTGACGAGCGAGTCGCTTCAGTGGCGTGCTCGCTGCGCGGCCAGAACCAATAGATCGGAATTGCTACGACCCCGACGGCGCCGATGATCGCGCTCGCGACGGCGAGGTTCTGGTGTTTGTCGTGACGGTGAGCCGCGTCCAGCTGTGCCGAGCAATCTGCAGGCGCTGCAGTGCCATCAGTGCAGCCGGTTGTGCCGTTTTTGTCCTTCAACTGCGCCAGCGTTTCCGCGTCGGAAGAAGCCGCGAGGCTGAAGCCAATCAAACCTGCCGTGCCCACAGCGGCCACGGTACCCGCAATGATCACGGGAACCAAACTGCGCTGGTGCGCGATGTCGGCGGCCCCCGACGCGGTATTGGTCGAGACGACGGCAGGGGCCGGAACCGGCGCGCTCGCCGCCGCGAACCGAAGCTCGACGGGATACTCGTTCCCCGCGTCGACGTTAGCCACGGCGCTCGCGCTTTCTCCGTTGCTCTGCGCTTGAATGGTGTGCACTCCGGGATCCACGAACTGCGGAACGGTCAACGGCGCGACGCCGAGCACGCGCCCGTCGACCTGAATTTCACTACCTGGACGATTCACACTGATCTTCAAGATCGCGACGTGCGCTTTCACTTCTGCAAACGCGGTCCGCATCTGCTCCAAAGTTTGCTCGCTCTCGACCGGCGCGAAGTGACTGAGCGCAAATTCGAGATGCTCGGCGGCGTCGCGATAGCGCTTCAACCGGATTTCACCCTGAGCGAGCATTGCGCCGACGTCGTAGGTCTGACGGATTGCCCATGCTTCACTGAGAATCTGCACGGCTTCTTCGTTTTTTCCCGCGTCGAACGCTTTGACTCCTTTGCGAAACAGGGCTTGCAGCCGGGCATTGTCGTCTGTCGCCGTCGCGTTCGGCGCTGCAGAAGTCTCGGCAAGGCAAACGCGCGGAGCCAGGTACGCGCCGCACAGCGCTACGCTGACCATGGCGTTGCGGACAGACCCGCGAAGAATTGACGTTGGTTTCATTTCGGAGTGACCCACGAAATCTGTAACGGGCGGTGGCGCTGACTGGAGTGACGGAGCGCGATGCAGCAGGTAGTGGAGTGAGAGGAGCGGTCGTCGCAACGGAAGCTTCCAGCGCTCCGGGTGGCTCGGCAAGCGCGGGCTTCGGGGCGAAGGGCAGCGCGTCCTGATGAGAGCGGACATTGACCAAATTGCCCCATGTGCAGACCGGATTGGGGCGCGCACCAGGGCTAACGACGGTAGCGCGTCAGACACACAGGCGTTGGATTTGCCCTCAGCCAGTGCCGTATTGGACGCAACCGTGTTTTCGAGTGTGGCTGCCCACGATCGGTCATCGCCTCAATCTCCGTCACTGGAACCGTAGATCGCTTTGGGGCGGCGAGCGGCCGACGCAGTCGGCTCCGCAACCGGTGCTGCGCTCGGCTTTGTTGCCGGTTCGACCTCTGCGGCGCCGGACAGACCGCTGGCTGGCCCGCTACCCGCTGGTTTGGCGATGGGTCTGGTCAATCGAAGTGGGCGTGGTGCTGGACTCGGGGGAGTCGCGGCGGGCTCTGCTGTGGTCGCGGCCGACGTCTTTGGCGCCGAAACGCTCGGCCCAGCACTAGAAACAACGACATTCGCGTACTGCGCGACGGGGCGCGGATATGCTTGGATCAAAGCCACCGCCACACCGATGAAAGTGCCCAACAGCACCGCGCAGAGCAACAATTGTAGCAGCGTGATCGGCGAGCGAGTCACGACCAGCTTTGGCTCTTCTGATTCCGGTGGCTCGGGCGAACTGTCGAGCGTCGTTGAGATTTCGTCGTGCTCGGCGCGGAATTGCCTGGCCGCGCCACTCACGCGAATCGCGCCCGAGACCGGCGAAATCGAGTGAAAGCCTTGCCAAAGTCTGCGCGTGGTCAGGCTCGCGCTGGGATCATCCTTCGCGAGTCGTTGCCAGTTTGCGCGCAGGACTCGGGCTACTTCGGCCATGGTCGCGAAGCGATCGGTGGGTGCCTTCGCCAGCATGCGCTGAACGGACTGTGCGACGAATCGCGGCACGGATCCGGTGAGCACGTCGAGCGGTGGTGGCATGCGATGAATCTGTGCAAAAGTCAGCGATTCGATGGTCGGCTCCTGGATGCCAATCAGGCACGGCGGACATCCGGCGAGTGCCTCATACAGTGTCGCGCCGAGCGCGTAGACATCGCTGCGCGCGGTCACGCGCAAGCCCTGCAAGTGCTCGGGACTCATGTACAAGATCGTACCGCGCAGCAGGTCTCTTCGAGCCGTGGCCGCGCCGGCTCCCAAGAACTGGGCGACCCCAAAATCCAAGACCTTGATCGCGTTTCCTTCGCGGATGAACACGTTCTCCGGCTTCAGAGCGCGATGAACGGTGTTCTGCTCGTGGGCGGCTTGCAAACCGTCTGCGATCTGCGCGCCGAGTGACAAGACCTCGGCAACGCTCAGCTGTCGATACTCACGGATCGCCTCGCGCAGCGTCCGCCCATGCAGAAGCTCCATGACCACGTACACCGCGCCTCCTGCCGTCGCGCCCGCATCAATCACATGAACGACATTGCGATGCTGCAACTTGCACAGCATGCGCGCTTCGAGCTGCGCGCGTCTTCGGAGATCGGGGCCGCAATCTGCGGGGCCGGGGATGATCTTGATCGCGACGTGCCGATCCGAGAACGTGTCGTAGCCGTGGTAGACCCAGCCGTGTTCCCCGTGACCGAGTAAGGTTCGGATCTCGAACTTGAGGAATCGATCCCCGACGTCGAAGGGGCCCTTACTGGGAGGAATGGCTAGTGCGCTCATCGCAAAATGAAATGCGGTGTGCCGATCACGTTTCCCGAAGAATCGACATTCCGCCTCGAGCCGGCGGATTTCGCCACATCGACCGCCCTCGAACGAGGCGTCCGAATACGAAAGAGCGCATGCCCCGAATTCGCCCGCGCAGCAAGCGACCCAACCCGGTGGCCGCGGCTAGAGTTTGATTTCGCCGCTGAAGTGCACGCTCGCGACCGCGTCGCCCAACACCTTCTTTCTTTCGTTGGATGGCGTCGCTTGTCGCAAAGTCGCGAGTTTTTCGACGAAGGACGACATGTTCGCGGCCGTGAGTAGGCGCTCGAGCTCTTCACGCAGACGGCGGCCGAGCGCGGGTGCCTGCCCGGCGGTGCTGATCGCCACGGTGAGAAGCCCCGCGCGGGCCTGGGCCATGTGCGCGTAGCTGTTGTGCTGCGGTTGATCGACGGCGCAAAAGAAGACGCGCTCGGCTTCGGCGATGCGGGCCATGCGAGCCGCGAGTTCGTCGTTGGTGTCGACGAGTACGGCGAGCCATTTGCCGTTCAAATCACTGTCGATGAACTCGCGCTCCTGAAGTTCGATCCGCCCGTTCGCGGCGAGCGTGCGAATGCTCTCGCTGGGCGCGGCGCTGACCACGGTGGGACGCGCTTCGACATCGAGGAGAGCTTGGGTTCGGTTGAGCGCGTCGGGGCCGGAGCCCACGACCAAGCACGCGCGACCCCTCAGCAAGAGGGCAATCGGGAAAACGGGACTCGTCATGGGCTCACCTTGGAATGAATGGTCACCGGAACTTGCGCGGGCGTAGTGAACTTCTGCTGGCGTTCGGCGTCGCCGATCCTTTGCAAGAAGAGACCAGTAAACGTGCTGAATAGCGCATCACCGGGGGCTGCGGTGCCGGTCGCGCTCGGGCGCATCACCCAGCGCTTGATCTTCACCAGCACCTCGGGGCTCACCGGATTGACCTGAATTCTGCCCGCCGCCATCAACGGCGTGCCGACCGGGATTTGCGTGGCGTCACCTGCGAGCAAGTGGCGCACCTCGGTGCAGCGGCGGATCACGCCTTCCGTGGTCGTGGTCCAGCTCTGGCGGGTCGAGCCGGGACGCATGACCTCGACGAGATACGCTTCTTCCCAAACGTGCCACGTCACTTTGCAGGTCTGCGCGGTGGTCGAGAGCGGCTTGGGCGCGCCCGCCCGGTACACGGCGGCCGTGAGCACGATGGTCGTCGGCAGACCGCGGCTGAGTTTGCTCTGCAGATTCGCGTCGACGATGTCTCGGAACAGCAAGTCTAGATACAGAAGGCCCGTATCGGCATCCCATTCGAAGTGTGCTTCACGCGTGACGACGTCCTCGCTCACTTCTTGCGCGCGTGCAGGCCGGGTCGAAAACGTAGACATCAGGACGACGGCCAGGCACAGCAACGCCGCCAGCCCCCAGTGCCACCCCCCGGCGCTTTCGGGCCCCTTATTGACCACCTGCGGGCCCCTTGCCGCGAACTGGTATGAAGCCCAGCACGTTGGAGAAGGCGAACACGAAGCCGCCCGCGCTCGTGTCCATTCGGAAGCCGAAATTGCCCGTCAAATCTACCGGGATCAGCGCCGCGCCGGAATAGCCGACGGGAGGGCTCGTGATGTCGCGCGTGCCCGCGACACCGTAGATACCCATGCTAGCGAAGAAATCGATGCCGTAGATCGAACGGTGTCCGCGAAACAGCGGTACGCGATACTCGCCCGCGAGTTTGAACGCGTACTTGCCATAGCGAACCTCGACGATGTCCGTGCCCAAGAAATTGGGCGGTGGTCGGCGATCGAAATTCACGCCCAAGATGCGCGAGGGCAGAAAATCACTGAAGTCTCCGACGTAGTACTGTTCGAAGAACGGCGCGTTGCCGGAGATCGCTCCGGCGAACATTTCGAGCCGCAGCACGTGTTCGTTCCACGGCAGCCGCCACCAATGGGACGCTGCTACCTCGGCGCGCTGATAGTCGTAGTCCGAGCCGAGCGGCAAAAGGCCGACTTCTGCGGTAAACGAAGCGTGCCAGCCGCGCGTGGGCAAAAATGGATGATCGCGCGTATCGTGTTCGAGCGACGCGCGCAGCGTGGACAGGATGCTGCGGCCGCGGATGATGTCGAAGTCGATCGGCTCGGTGCGGAAGCCGCGCAGGTGAGAGGCCTCGATCGGATAGCTCGCGTCGAGCGTCTCGAGCCGATAATTCAGCCAAAGTTGCGTAGAAATCGACAGGTCACGACCGACGCCGAGCGAGCCACCGAAGCGCTTGTAGTTGACGACCGCCGATGGTGAGTCGGCCGTGCCGGTCGGATCGTCCTTGAGTACGCCTGCGTTGCCGAAGAAGTCACGCGCGTCGTTGTAGAGCAGCGTTCCACTGGTCATCCACGAGCTGCCGAGGAACGCGGGATCCAAGAAACGCACGCGCAGTGCGAGCTGCTCGTCGGCCACGGCCATCGCCGAGCCGAGGGTGATGCCCGTGCCGAGCAGGTTGGTCTCGGCGACATCGATCCCGGCGTAGGCGGTGAGGGGACGCTTGTTGCCGTGCGTATCGGCGTCGGCGGAGATCCCCATGCGCACGTCGTTGATCACGATCGTGTTGCGCTCGACCACGTCGATCACGAGCACGACTAGTCCGCGTGTCGAACCTTTGCGCAGCGAGAATTGGACGTCGCGAAAGAACCCCGTGCCGAGCAGGCGATAGCGCGAGAGTTCGACTTCGGGGTCGTCGACGTCGAACACATCACCGCGCTTGAACGGCACGTAGCGCAACACGACCTGAGCTCGCGTGCGCGTGTTGCCGCGCACCTCCACGCCTTCGAGCGTGTAGCGGACGGCTTGTGCGACCAGCCCGGTGCGCGCACCGGGCTCCTCCGGGCAGGGACAAGTCTTTCCCGGAGGTGCGGCCTCGGTGGTCGGTGAGGAATCGCTCGCAGGGGCCGCTGGCTCCGTCGTATCCGTCGATTTCGGCGTTGCCCCGGAGCCCCAGGTATCCGTCGCGGGCGCGGGTTGCTCGCCGGTCGGGCGTGGCGCATCCGCGATGGGCGCGGGGCGTGCTTCAGCCTGCGCAAATGCGGGCAGTGGTGCCGAGAGCACACACACGCCCGGCAGCGCGGCGAGTGCGACACGAGCGAGGACACGCCTCACTTGGAGTGAGACGTAGCAGCGCGCACTTCGATTCAATGGCGAACGCCGCGCGCGCTGCATTCCCGGGTACCTTCAGCCCGTCCGCCGGATGTCCGCAGGGATCCGCTCGTAGGTCTCGCACAGGCGAGCCATGCGCTCGGCCACGGCCAAGTCGATTTCATTGGGCAGTGCGCGGTATTGCCAGTTCCCCGACGCCGTGCCAGGCACGTTCATGCGCGCTTCGGTGCCTTGACCCAGCAAATCTTGCAGGGGGAAGATGGCCGTGTCGGCCGTGGACATCAACGCCACGCGGATCATGTCCCAGTGCGCTTCGCGCCCGTCGCTTCCGGCGTAGCTCAGCGCGCGTTCGCGCTCGGCACGCAGGAAGCGTGCTTCGTTCTCGTCACGCGCGCGTTCATAGCCACTCAGCCAGCCAACGACCGTGTCGTTGTCGTGCGTGCCGGTGTACACGACCGAGCGCTTGGGGAAACGGTGCGGCTGATAGTCGCGCGAATTCGGATCCGCGAAAGCAAACTCCAGCACGCGCATGCCCGGTAGCTCGAAGCGATCGCGAAGCGCGCCGACCTCCGGCGTGATCAGGCCCAGATCCTCGGCAATGAACGGCAGCTGACCGAGCGCGCTCCGCACCTTCTCGAAGAAATCCTCACCTGGCACGCCGACGAAGCGCCCTTCGCGCGCGCTCGGGGAGTGCGCGGGGATCTCCCAATAGCGATGAAAGGCGATGAAGTGATCCAAGCGCAGGGCGTCGAAGCGCTCGAGCGTGGATCTGAAGCGATCGAGCCACCAGGCGTAACCCGTCTCGCGCAGCACGTTCCAGTCGTACAGCGGGTTGCCCCAGCGTTGCCCGTCCGCGCTGAAGTAGTCCGGAGGTACACCTGCGACCACGCGCTGCTGTCCGTGTTCGTCGAGTTGGAAGATGGCTTGATGCGCCCAAACATCGGAGCCGTCGTGCGCGACGAACATGGGCACGTCACCGAGCAACTTCACTCCGCGCGAGTTCGCGTACTCGCGAAGCTTGGACCACTGGCGCGTGAACTCGAACTGCAAAAACTCGTGGTATTGCGCTTCGCTCTCGAGCTCACGTCGTGCGCTCTCCAGAGCGCCGGGCTCGCGTCGTTTGAGCTCGCTCGGCCAGGTCGTCCACGACTCGCCGCCGCGCTTGGCCTTCAGCGCGCGAAACAGCGTGTAGTCCGGCAGCCAATGGCGCTGTTGCTCCACGAAATGCGCCAGCTCGGCGCGTTCACCGTCGCCCAGGCGCGCCTGAAAGCGGGCGAAAGCGCGACGCAATCGGCGCTCGCGGTAGCGTGTGGCCGCGGGGTAGCGCGCGTTTCGCGCGCTCGCGAACGCCCGCGGATCGCCGATTTCGCTCTGCTCGAGCAAACCGCGCTCGAGCAACACTTCGAGGCTGATGAGCAGCGGACTGCCCGCGAAGGCAGACGGACTGTCGTAAGGGGAACCGCCGCCACCGAGCGGAGCGACCGGCAGCATTTGCCAGTAACGTTGCCCGGCGCGAGCGAGGAAATCGACGAAACGATGGGCCTCGGGCCCCAGATCACCCACGCCGTGCGGGCCGGGCAAGGAGGTCGGGTGAAGCAAGATCCCACTGCAGCGTTCCGAGAAAGCGTTCATGAAGGATACTTTCGAAGGCTAGGTCGCTCCGGCATCGCCGTCCGGCGGCCGAAGCAGGGACAGCACGACCGCGCCAGCGAGCACGGTCACGATCACCGCGAGCGAGACCAGGCTGGGGATCGGCACGAAATGAACGATCGCCATTTTGACGCCGATGAAGATCAAGATCAGAGCGAGCCCCGTGCCAAGGTAGTGGAAGCGATTCATCATGCCAGCGAGTACGAAGTACAGCGCTCGCAGCCCCAGGATAGCCATGATGTTCGAGGTGTATACGACGAACACATCCCTCGAGACCGCCAGCACCGCGGGCACTGAATCGACCGCGAACAAAAGGTCCGTGACTTCAATCACGACCAACACCAGAAACAGTGGCGTCGCGTAACGCACTCCGTCTTTGACGACGGTGAAGTGATCGCCGTTGTACTCTTCGGTCGTGCGCAAAAAGCGGCGCGCGAGCTTGAGTGCCGGGTTGTCTTCGGGGTTGACCGCTTCCTCCTCTTTGCGAATGGCCAGCTTCACGCCGGTATAAATGAGGAACGCGCCGAACGCGTAGGTCAGCCAATGGAAGCGATGCAGCAAGGCCGCGCCGGCGAAGATGAAGATGGCGCGCATCGCCATGGCTCCGGCGACGCCCCACGCCAGCACCCGGTGCTGCCGCGAGTCAGACAGCTTGAAATAGCTGAAGATAATCAGGAACACGAACAGGTTGTCGACCGACAACGACTCTTCGACCAAGTACGCGACCAGGTAGCTTGCCGCCAGATCCCGCCCGAGACGCCACCAGACGAAGCCACCAAACAGCAGACCGGCCGCGATGTTGAACAGGCTGCGCACCACGGCTTCGCGAAACGACATGTGCCGACCGCGCTTGCCGAGGAGCGCGATATCGATCGCCATCACGCCGATAACGACGGCGGCAAACACGGCCCATTCGAACGGGCGTGCGCTCGTGTGCATCTTCGCTTTGCTATCATGATGGGCGCGCGCATGCTAGAAGCAGGAGCGCGCATGGCAGGCCATTTTAGTCGAGAAATACGTGCCTTTTGTTTGCTTTCGGGCCTGGGCTTGGCGCTCGCTTGTCGGAAGACGCCGGAACCCCCGGGGGCAGGCTCGGCTTCTGCTGCGCAAACGCCTTCCGCAGCGGCCCCTGGACCCGGGCCGGCTGCGCATCGGCCTGTGCACGATTCGGCTTCGGCGCCCGTCCAAATCACCTGGGCGGATCCGCCGGGTCTGCGTCGCGTCCAGCCCAAGAACGCGATGCGTAAGGCGAGCTACGAGGTCCCGCACGCCAGCGGTGACAGTGAAGATGGCGAGCTCGCCGTCTTCTATTTCGGCCCAGGGCAGGGCGGGTCAATCGACGCGAACGTCGATCGCTGGGTCAAACAGTTTTCCGGTGTCGCCGCGAGTGACGTGAAGCGCGCCGATCGTGAAGCCAACGGGCTCCGTCAACACACCGTCGAAATCCAGCACGGCACCTTCGATGCCGGGCAAATGGCCATGGGCGGCAGCAAAGGCCCGAAGAATGATTACGCGCTCCTGGGAGCGATCGTCGAGACGCCCGGCGGCGCCTATTTCTTCAAAATGACGGGCCCGTCGCGGACCGTCGCTGCCGCACGCGCGCCCTTTCAACAATTGCTCGACAGCGTCCGCATCGGTAGCTGAGCCACAGCCAGCATCGCCACAACTTCAGCGTTGCGCGAAAATCGCCTCGCGAGCGGCCCAAAAGTGAGGATTTCCGTCGCACCGGCCGCCCCACCGGCTTGACCGGAGCGGCAGGGTCGGACAACTGTCCCGGCCCATGCGTACCTTTGAGCTGACTTCGATCGCCTTGCTCCTGACCGCGTTGTTGAGTGCTTGCACCACTCAGCCCGCGCCCGCGTTCGCTTCTGCGGCAAATGAGTCGGGATATGCAGAACGCTACCCGACCGCCCTGCTCGGGGCCCGCACTGAGTTCGCGAACGACGAGACCCGCGCGCGCGAGATCATCGCGGACCTGCCCAAGTACCCCGCCGCGCTCAGCAATCCGGACGGCGAGCAGGTGCTCGCGGTGGTCAACCGCGCTGACGCCGCGGGGAAGAGCGGCGCCTACGGTAAGCAGATGGAGGAGCAGGCGCACGTCGCGCGCTTCTTCAGCGAAGAAAAAGACGATTTGAACCAGAAGGTGGGCGGCGCTGCCCAATACGCGGCGAAGCAAAAGGAGTGCACCGTCGACGTTTCGAGCCCCGCGATCGGCGCGCTCGACCGCGGCGTCGATAAGGCGATGGAAGATCGCCTGCGCGATCACGACGAAGCGCAGCGCTACATCGAGGATCATCAAGACACGCTCGGCAAGGCGAACGTCGAGAAGCTGCAAAAACAAGCGGACGACATCTCGCTCGCTAGCTACCTCGTGCACGTGCGGGTGAAGCAGCTCAAGCTCGAGCTGTCACAGCTCGCTGCCGAAGCGTCCGACGTCAAGAAGACGCTCGAGCGCAGCGACAAAGAAGCCCAGGCGGTGCTCGCGGATTCAGCCGCATCGAAGCAGGCCAAGGCCACCGCTCAGAAACGCGCCGACGCTGCCAAGAAGGCGAGCACTGGCCTCGACATCGAGGTCGAACAGGCCAAGCGCGCGGTCCAAGAAATGGACGCTCGGATCGAGAAACTCGAGAAGGATTACCAAGCCGCCTTCGACGCCCTGCAAAAAGCACTCAAGGATCTGCCGAAGAAGGCGCCCTGAGGCGAAGCCAACCTAGTCGGGGTGACTCTTTGCCACGCCGGCCGGTGTGGCCCGGCTGTACTTCCAGATCTGGCCTGAGTAGTGCTAAGCATGGCCTACTCAGATGGCTCAAGCATTCGCTCTGATCTTGGCAGGTGGTAGCGGGACTCGTTTTTGGCCGGCGTCACGCACGAGCCGGCCAAAGCAGGTCTTGGCGATTGGCCCGGGCGCCAAAGACCCGCTGATCGCTCGCACCGCACGCCGCATCGAAGCCCTCATTCCCGCCGAGCGCGCGATCATCGCCACGGGCAGCTCCCTCGTCGGTGTCACCCGTGAGGCATTGCCCTGGTTTCCCGAGAGCTCGTTCTTGGCCGAACCGGTGGCGCGCAACACTGCCGCGTGCATCGGCTGGGCAAGCGCCATTATCGCCCGCCGCGACCCGGAAGCGTTGATCGCCGCCTTGCCCAGCGATCAATTGATGGACGACGAAGCTGGCTTCCGCGCAGCGGTGGCTCAGGCGTTCGAAATCGCCAAAGGCGGCACGATCGTCACCATGGGCATCAAACCGAACCGCCCGGAGACCGGCTACGGCTACATCGAAGTCGGCAACGAGCTGAGCCCAGGCGTGCGCCGCGTGCAGCGTTTCGTGGAGAAGCCCACGCGTGAGGTGGCCGAAGGCTACGTGTCCAGCGGCAACTATCTGTGGAACGCGGGCATGTTCTTCTTTCGCGCGCAGACCATGCTGGACGCAATCCGCGAGCACATGCCGAAGCTGTTCGAGGGTATCGAGCGCATCGAGCAAGCCGCCAAGCGCGGACCCGAGGCGGAGCGTGCCGAAACGGTCGCGGTTTTCGAGGGGTTGGAGTCCATCAGCATCGATTACGGAATCATGGAAAAAGTCCGCGAACTCGCGGTGATTCCGGCGGACGTCGGCTGGAGTGATTTGGGCAGCTGGCACACGGTTTGGGAGCTGGGCGCCAAAGATGAGGCCGGCAACGTCGCCCACGAGGCGGCAGTGTTGGTCGACGCGCAAAACAACCTAATCGAGAACCTGCGCACCGTCCCCGGTGGCAAGCGGGTGATCGCCTTGGTTGGTGTTCACGATTTGTGCGTCGTCGACACGGACGACGCGCTGTTGATCATCCCGCGTGAGCGTTGCCAAGACGTGCGCGAAATCGTGGCCGCACTCAAGGGCCGAGGCGATCCCGTTTGAGCGTCGCCGCGGCCAGTCGCGCTCTCTTGTGTGGGCTCGCGCTCGTCGTCGGCGGCTGCGGCAAATTCCAACAAGCGCGTGAATGCGCGACGTTCGTCAAAACCGTGAACGCTTGGCTCGGGAGCCCTGCTGCCCAAATGGGGGCTGATGCGGGCGCGTCGAGCGATCCGAAGCAGATCGCCGAGCAGGCGCGAAAGACCGCACAACACTACGCGGACCTCTCGAAACGCCTGGCCGCGCTGCACGTGGAAGCGGAGGACTTGGCGCCGCGCGTCACGCGCTACGAGCAAATTGCCGACAGCGCCGCGCAAGCGTTACGTGACGTCGCTGACGCGCTCGACCGCGGGGAGCTGGAAAATGCCCGAAAGAAGCGGGTCGAATTCGATACCGTCGCGCAGCGCGAAGCCCCCCTGGTCAACGAAATCAACGCCATCTGCCGCTGAGGCTGCAGCCAGCGAAGGCTGAGGCGGAAGTTACTTGCGCTTGCGCGGTGTGGCGGCGCGAGCCTTGGGACGCGCGGCCGAAGACCGCTCGGAACGCGGTCCGGGTCGCGCGGAGGGGCGTTCGGAGCGCGGTGGGGTTCGCGAAGAAGTCGGTATGCGGGTGGAGGCGGGGATGGCGTCACCCGCGAGGCCCTGCAAACGCTTCAATTCATCGCGCAAGCGAGCCGCAGTTTCGAATTGCAGATTCTCGGCAGCGGCGAACATCTCTTGGCGCACGGCTTCGATCTTCTCGAGCACTTCGAACTCGCTCGGCTCTTTCACGCTGCCGTCGGGTCGTTCGCGAGCGCCGCTCTTCGGCACTGCATAGTAGTCCGTCTGCCCGCTCGCCGGATTCATGTCGAAGATGGCGCGCTTGATCGTGGCTGGCGTGATGCCGTGCTCGGTATTGTAGGCCATCTGGATCGCGCGCCGGCGATAGGTCTCGCTGATGGCAAACTTCATCGCGTCGGTTTCGCGATCGGCATACATCAGCACTTGGCCGCGGGCGTTGCGGGCGGCGCGGCCGATCGTTTGAATCAGCGAGCGCGTGCTGCGCAAAAAGCCCTCTTTGTCGGCGTCCAGGATCGCGACCAGGCTCACCTCCGGCAAATCCAAGCCTTCGCGCAGCAGATTGATGCCGACCAGCACGTCGAACTCACCGGCCCGCAAATCACGCAGGATTTCGATGCGCTCCATCGTGTCCACGTCCGAGTGCAGGTAGCGCACGCGCACGCCGAGCTCGGCGTAGTATTCCGTGAGATCCTCGGCCATGCGCTTGGTCAGCGTGGTCACCAGCACACGCTCACCGAGCCCGACGCGGATTCGGATCTCGCCCAGCAGGTCGTCGACTTGGCCAGTGACCGGGCGCACGATGATTTCGGGATCGATCAGCCCGGTAGGGCGGATCACCTGCTCGACCACGACGCCTTCGGAGCGTTCGAGCTCGAAATCACCCGGGGTCGCCGAGACGAAGATCGTCTGGCGCATGTGCTTTTCGAACTCTTCGAACTTGAGCGGGCGATTGTCGAGCGCGCTCGGCAAGCGAAAGCCGTACTCGACCAGCGTTTCCTTGCGCGAGCGATCGCCGCGGTACATCGCGCCGATTTGCGGCACGGTCTGATGCGACTCGTCGATCACGAGCAGGAAATCTTCCGGGAAGTAGTCGATCAAGGTCGGGGCGGGGTCGCCTGCTTTGCGCTGCGAGAGGTGGCGCGAATAGTTCTCGATCCCCTGCACGAAGCCCATCTGCTCCAGCATCTCGAGATCGTACGAGGTGCGCTGACCGATGCGCTGCTTCTCCAAAAACCGCCCCGCCTTGTCGTAGAAGTCGAGCCGATCGCGGAGCTCTTCCCGGACGGACTCGATGGCGGCGCGCATCTGCTGCTGCGGCGTGACGTAGTGCGAGCCGGGGAAGATGGAGTACTTGTCGATCTC